>Ga0315286_10000717_pt1 | contig 28557 bp, 28 predicted proteins | sample YL17G10_0_MG_FD_205038 | JGI IMG/M metagenome (GOLD analysis project Ga0315286, IMG submission 205038) | Sediment microbial communities from Yellowstone Lake, YNP, Wyoming, USA - YL17G10_0 | ecosystem: Environmental > Aquatic > Freshwater > Lake > Sediment | place: USA: Wyoming | collected... | reverse complement strand
GGCATCCACGATGGACTCGAGGGCCTGTTGCGCGCCGGTGTCGGTGTTGGTTGCCACGGCTGCTCGCAGCCGCTCCAGGCCAAAGGGCCGGTTCTCGGCGTCCACGGCCTCGGTCAGACCGTCGGTGCAAAGGACGATCAAGTCACCGGGAGCCACCTCGATCTCACGTTCTTCGAGCTCGATCTCGTCAAGAGCGCCCATGATGATGCCCCGGGCCGCCAGTTCCCCCACGCGACGTGTGGCCGCTCGCCACCAAAAGGGCCGGTTGTGGACGCCATTGGCGTACCCCAGCCGGCCGTTGCCGGTATCGAGCCTGGCATAGAACGCAGTTAGGAATAGGTCGGAGCGGCTATCCTTTGAGATCACACGCTTGGCCTGCCCCAATGCCGTCGAATGGCTGCGGCTGTCCATAGCTGTGGCGCGGATGATCGTGCGGCTGATGGCCAGGAACAGGGCGGCGGGGACCCCCTTGCCCATCACGTCTGCGACCACCAAGCCCAGCCGGTCGGGCGGACCGGGAAACTCGAAGAAATCGTAAAAGTCGCCTCCGACCAGGTGTGCGGCCTGGTAGTAGACGGCGAACTCCCAGCCTGGCACCACGGGGCTGGCCTCCGGCAACGGGCTGAGCTGGATTTGCCTGCCGAGTTCCAGCTCCTTCTCAAGCGCCTGTCCCCTGACTTCTCGATGCATCCGGGCCTTTTCGATGGCGATCGAGGCCTGGTTGGCCATCAGGTGCAGCAGGCGCAGGTCGCTCAGGTCCAGCAGCCGCGGCCGCCGCGCGTCGATCTCGAGCACGCCGATGGAGCGGCCTTGTGCGACGAGCGGGACCTCGGCGTGGCTATGAAACCCCTCGGTTTTCAGCCAATTGGGCATCCGGGGAGCCATGTCGCTTTTCTCAAGATCCTCCACCAGAAGTGAGGGTTGGGTACGCATCACTCTCGCCGGGCCATTCTCACCGTCAGTACGCACCCGCTGCCGTTCCCGAACCGGGTCTGCAAGCCAGCCGCTGGCAGCCTGGAAAGCGAGGAACCCGGGCTCGTCGCCGGGGAGCAGCAGCGCACAGGCATCGGCCTGCAGAATCTCGCGCAGGTTTTACACCAGTAACTTGATGACATCGTCCAGATCCAGCCGGCCTAGCAACTGGTGGGAAAAGTCGAGCAGCGTTGCCTGTTCTTGGATGCGCTGCTCGCGCAGCAGGTCATAGAGACGGGCGCGCTCGAGGGCAGCGCCCATCTGGTTGCCGACGTTGGTCAACAGCGCGAGCGACTGAGGGCTGAAGGAAGCCCAGTCCGGCCCCGCGACGTTCGGGATCCCCAGGTCACGGTCTCCGGAGCGGAGCGCGGCTGATGCGTGCACGGCCAGCCCGCGGCGGTCTCCAGAGGCCGTCTCCAAGCGGCTGCACTGCATCATGTTATAGGCATCGCTGGCGCACGCCTCGTTGCACCGCCTTTGGCAAGCGCAGCCACCGGCCCAGGTACTGGCCGTGTCTGGATCGAGGGCAGGCGCCAAGTGGTGGTAAGCAGCCAGCGCGTAGCTGCCCTCCTCCTGGTTGTGGGCTGCCGGTTCTTTGATCCAGATCCAGCCGGTTTCGAGGCCCATGAGTTGGACCAGGTCCGCCAGGGCATCATCGAGCATACTGCGTACGTCGACCGCCCGATTCGGGGTCGCGGCGATGTGATTTAGCGTGGCAAGTTTTCGATTAGTTCGGTCTCTGGGGACATAGACTTCCTACCTCGATGGCCAGGTGTCTGACGTCCCGGCGGTGATTCCCGCTGTTGTTGACGAGCGACTGATGGCACTACGGCCACAGGCGTCGCAACCACGAGTCGCCACTGCGGAGCCGGACGCACTAGAACGAAGCCACGGCCTCCTTCAGGTTGGAGTGGATCTCCAGGAACAGGTCGAACCCTGCCGTCCTCAGGGTCTCAAGAGCACTGGGCGAAGGGTTGAGAAGCTTGAGGTGCGATGAGCGAAACGTGCCAGCCCTCAGCCCTCTTCGCACCGCCTCGTCGCTTTCCTCGGGCGCGTCGGAGCGGAGGAACGCGAAGGTGCGATGGATGCCCCGCAGCCCGGCGCTGCTGATGAAGGAGACCTCGCTCAGGTCCAGAAGCAAACTCCGAGTGCCGCCTGCATAGGCGCGTTGCACTTCCTCCTGTAGTTGCTGAACGGTTGCCGCGGAAAGCTCGCCCCGGGCCTGAAACACGGTCACGGGGACACAGCCTTGCTTGTATGTGACGGGGATTTCCATGGTCCACCATCCTTTCCAGCCTCTATCTAACCGCTGCCGACAAGTCGTCAGATTAAGACGGCAACAATAATAGTAAAGAATTCGTGCTCATGCAGCGTTGGGACGCGGTGGGTGGGAGAACCACGGTTTGACAAAAGGAATGAATCGGCTTAGAATAGCGTCAAGTTGCGTGCTATGCGAAGGTTGGGGAGGGAAACCGATGACCATTGAGCAATTGCCGCTGTTTCCTGGCGAAACGCCTCAGGGCGAATCCGGCTCTCACGTGGCGCGACGCCCGGGGCTGACGGCCGAGTCGTCCCTGGGCGCCACCATCGAGCGCTTTCGCGAACACATGGTCCAGCGCGGCTATGCCGACAACACAGTCAAATCGTTCCTGGGAGATCTGCGGATCCTGAAGCGCTACCTGAAGGGCGATCCACCCATTCGCCAGATCAGCACCCACAACCTGGAGAGCTATATGCACTGGCTGCAACGCGAGCGGGGCATACCATGCAGCCCCAAGTCGTATGCCCGGCGGCTGACGACGCTGAAGGTGTTCTTTGCCTGGCTGGTGGAAGCGAGAATCCTGGCCTTCGATCCCGCTGCGCCGGTGGCCCACAAGCCTGTGCAGACACCCCTGCCTCAGGTTCTGTACGAGCAGCAGATCGAACAGGTGCTGGCCGTCACCCGCGAGTTGATGGTTGCCGAAAAGCCCGATCCGCGCCCCCACCTGCTGGTCACCCTGCTGCTACACACTGGCATCAAGAAGCAGGAGTGCATGGGCATCAAGCTGTCGCACATCGACACCTCGAACCCGGCGGAGCCGGTGGTGTATATCCGCTACACCAACCTGCGGCTGCAGCATAAAGAGCGGCGTCTGCGCCTGCCCCCCGGTTGGGTGCAGGCGCTGGCGCAGTACCGGAGGGCCTACGAGCTGCAGGAGACCCTGTTCCCCTGCACGGCTCGCAACCTCGAATACGTGCTGGCCGACGTGGCCAAACAGGCCGGCCTGACGGATGGGCTGTCGTTCGAGATGCTGCGCTGGACGTGCGCCGTGCGCGACTACCAGGCGCGCATGGACCCCGAGCGGCTGCGCAGGAAGCTGGGGCTGTCGATGATGAGCTGGCGGGAGACCGAGCCCAAGATCATCCGGCTGGCGGAGCCGGCGCTATAAAGCGAGGGGTTTGGCATTCCGTGCGACTCATGGTATACTCGCATCGTAGCGGTTGGAGCCGATAGGAGGGGACCATGGCCGTGGCGCGCGACATCTCCCTGATGTGGCTGATACTTCTGACGTTCATCGCCGTCTTGCCCTTTGGCGTTCTCTTTTTCTTTGCCATCAAGGGCATGCGCCGGCTGCGCCAACTTGCCAAGCAAACCTTGCCCATTGCCCAGGAAAAGGCGCGACTGGTGGCCGATGGGACCGATCGGGTCAGTCAGAAGGTGGCTGCGCCGGTTATTGGCGTGCGCGCCGGGGTGGCGCAGGTGCAGGGCATACGCAAAGCGACGTTCAGGAGGAAGCAGGTATGAATTCCAAGCAAAAGAGCGTGATTATCGGCGCGATCATCGGCGCGGTCTTGGGCGCCCTGGGTGGCTATCTTTTCACTCGGGGGTTGGATCTGCCCCGCGAGGGCGAGAAATCCAGCGCGCTGTCCTCGCGGTCGGTGCCGCCTGGCGAGATGGTGAAGCTGTCCATCGCCATTATGGGCGTGCTGCGCGGGATTGCCGAACTGGGGCAACGGCTGTAACAGGACAAGACTTGAAGTCTTGAGGCACAACGCACAGATGCAAGGAGGCATAGGCGTGTACGAGATTCTATCCAGAGAAGACCTTGCCCCCGTGACCAAGCTGTTTGAGGTGCGGGCGCCCACCGTGGCGCGCAAGGCTCGGGCCGGCCACTTCGTCATTGTCCGCATCGACGAAGAGGGGGAGCGGGTGCCGCTGACGATCGCCGATTCCGATCGCGAGCGGGGGACGATCACCCTCGTGTTCCAGGAGGTGGGCAAGACGACGATGCAGATGGGCACCATGCAGCCCGGCGACCAGTTTGCCAGCTGCACCGGGCCGCTGGGCTTGCCCAGCGAGATCGAGCGCTATGGCACGGTCCTCCTGGTGGGCGGCGGGGTGGGGATCGCCCCCATCTACCCCATTGCCCGGGAATTGAAAGAGGCGGGCAATACGGTCCTGTCCGTTATTGGTGCCCGCAACCAGGATCTGCTGTTCTGGGAAGACAAGATGCGGACGGTCAGCGACGAGTTGACCGTGTGCACGGACGACGGTTCCTACGGACGCAAGGCCCTCGTGACGATCCCCACCAAGGAAATGCTCGAGGCCGGGCGGCCGATCGAGCACATCTGGGCCATTGGCCCGGCGATCATGATGAAGTTCTGCGCCCTCACTACGCGGCCCTTTGGCGTGCCCACGACGGTCAGCCTCAATTCGATCATGGTCGATGGCACCGGCATGTGTGGCGCCTGCCGGGTGGAGGTTGGGGGCCGGACCCGTTTTGTGTGCGTGGATGGCCCCGAGTTCGACGGCCACCAGGTAGATTGGGATCAGTTGCTGGCCAGGCAGCGCATCTATCTGGAACAGGAAAAGCAGGCCACAGAGACGTGGAAGCATCAGTGCCAGTGTGGGAGCTAGCGAGGAGACGACGATGTCGGAAGCGATCAAACCGATGCCTCAAGACCGCATGAAGGTGCCGCGGCAAGAGATGCCGACGCAGGAGCCGGCGGTCCGGGCACACAACTTTATCGAGGTGGCGCTGGGCTTTCCTGATCAATCTGCTGCGCTAGAGGCGATGCGCTGCTTGCAATGCAAGAAACCCAAGTGTGTTGAGGGCTGCCCGGTGGGGGTGAACATCCCGGCCTTTATCGGGCGGCTGAGGGAAGGCGACCTGCCGGGTTCGGCGCGCTCTCTGAAAAGCGACAACAACCTGCCGGCCATCTGCGGCCGCGTTTGCCCCCAGGAGACGCAGTGCGAGGTCGTGTGTGTGGTGGGCAAAAAGTCCATGCCGGTGGCCATCGGCCGACTGGAGCGCTACGTGGCCGACTGGGATCTGGGCCATCCTTCGCCGCCGCCCGCCGTGCCGCCGCCCACCGGCAAGAAGGTGGCGGTCATTGGCAGTGGGCCGGCGGGGTTGACCTGCGCGGGCGATTTGGCCCGCTACGGCCATCAAGTGACCATCTTCGAGTCGCTCCACGCCCCGGGCGGTGTGCTGATCTATGGCATCCCCGAGTTCCGATTGCCCAAGCACATCGTCCACGCTGAGGTGAACTATGTCTGCAGCCTGGGGGTGGATCTGCGGCTGAACGAGGTCATCGGCAAGACCTACACACTGGATGAGCTGCTGGAGCAGGAGGGGTACGAAGCCATCTTTTTGGGCACCGGCGCCGGCCTGCCGATGTTCATGCACATCCCCGGCGAGAACTATAACGGCGTCTACTCGGCCAACGAATTCCTGACTCGCGTTAACCTGATGAAGGCCTATCTCTTCCCCAACTGGGACACGCCAGTGAAGGTGGGCCGGAAGGTGGCAGTGGTCGGCGCGGGCAACGTAGCCATGGACTCTTCGCGGTGTGCCTTGCGCTTGGGCGCAGAAGAGGTGCACATCGTCTACCGCCGCTCCAGCGAGGAAGTCCCAGCCCGGGCCGAAGAGGTGCACCACGCCGAGGAGGAGGGCATCATCTTTGATTTTCTCACCAACCCGGTGGAGATCTTTGGCGACGAAAAGGGCTGGGTGCGCGGGATGCGCTGCATGCGCATGAAGCTGGGGGAACCCGATGCCAGCGGCCGGCGCAGGCCATTGCCGGTGGAGGGTTCCGAGTTCGACATGGATGTGGATATGGTGATCATGGCCCTGGGGACGCATCCCAACCCGCTCGTCTTTACCGAGTCGGGTGGCCTGGAGCGGACGCGGCATGGCACTGTGGTGGCTGACGAGAAGACGGGCAAGACCACCAAGGACCGGGTGTGGGCTGGGGGTGACATTGTAACCGGCGCGGCCACGGTCATTTCGGCGATGGGTGCCGGCAAGCAGGCCGCCGCCGACATCGATCGCTTCCTGCGCGGCGAGGCGGTTCCGGCAGCAGGAGCGGCGGCTACCGCCGCAGTAGGTTAGTTGCTGCCCGAGTCGCCGAGACTGTTCGTTGCAGCGCTCGGGAAGAGAATCTGGACGCCGGAATCATCGCTCGTAGCAACGTCCTTGTTGGGGTGGAAGAAAGCGACCGAGGTCGCTACTACGGACGGAGTTGATGCCGTAAGGCAGCCGTTGGAACAACGGGGACGGGTCTTGCGTCTACTTTCTAGGCGGTGGTTTGTGCGGAGGTGGATGCATCCATGAAGCAGTTCAGAACGTTCTGGGTTATGCTCGGGGCCATCGGAGCGCTTTTCTTCGTGGCGGCATGCGGCCTGCTCGTTCCCAAGATACCTACCGCCCTGCCCACGGAAGTGCTCCCCAGCCGAACACCGGCCACCGACACTCCGGTGGCGATGGTGACCTCGACCCCTGTGGTGCCAGCTACGTCGACGGCTACGTCGACGGCGAACCCCTCCTTGACGCCCACCGCCGTGGTGATCGCCAGCCCGACGTCCAGCGTTGCGCCGACCTCCCTGCCAGCCACTGCCACGTTCACCCCATTGCCCACGCGCGTGCCTCCTACACGGACGCCAACGCCCACCCGCACGCGAGTGCCGCCGACCCCTACTGCCACTGTTACCCCTACCCCCGTTCCGCCGGTGACGATCACCGATTGGCAGGGCGAGTACTATGCAAACCTCTCCCTGAGAACGCCAGCTCAGGTCGTGCGGAATGACAGGTCGCTTGACTTTTACCTGGCGGCGGGCATGGCGCCTGCGACGGATATGCCCAGCGAGAACTGGTCGGCCCGCTGGACCCGCATCTGGAGGTTCAAGGAGGGCAACTACCGGTTCCATCTCCTGGTGGACGATGGTGCGCGGCTATGGGTGGGGGGACGACTGCTGTTCGACGCCTGGACCGACGGGGCGGCCCGCGAGTTCACGGCGGAGCGCTATCTCAAGGGAAATGCGCCCATCCGGCTGGAGTACTATAATGGTGCTGGCGAGGCGCGCGTGCGCTTGACGTGGGAAAAGATCACCCAGTACGCAAACTGGATGGGAAGCTACTACGACGTGCCCGACCTTTCCGGGTTGCCGGTCTTTCAGCGCGACGACCGGGTGATCAGGTTCAATTGGGGCACCGGTGCAGCCCGCGCCGACATGCCAGCCGACAGTTTTTCGGTGCGTTGGACGCGCCGGCTGACCTTTGGCCAGGCGGGGCAAGTGCGCTTTCACACGGATTCGGACGATGGCGTGCGGCTGTGGGTGGATAACATGCTCGTCATCGATGCCTGGCGAAATGGCCACGCGATGAACGACGGGGTGGTGAACCTGACTGCCGGCGCCCATGACCTGCGGGTGGACTATTACGAATACCGGGGACCAGCTCTTGTCGAGCTTAGCTGGGAGTACGTGCTGACCACGCCGACGCCCACCAGCACGCCCACTTCCAGACCGACTAACACGGCCGTGCTGCCCACCGACACGGCGGTGCCGCCCACCGACACGGCGGTGCCGCCCACCGACACGGCGGTGCCGCCCACCGACACGGCGGTACCTCCAACCAAGACAGCGTTGCCTGTCCTGCCGGCCATCACTCTCTATCCCGAAGCCGGTCCGATTCAGGCGCCAATCGAGGTGAAGGGCAGTGGCTGGCCTGGCGGCGCCGTGGTAAAGCTGTTTCTGATCCGATCGATCTCGAAACAGGGAGGTGGAACGGGAGACCCCGTCGCCGAGGTGACTGCCGGCGCGGACGGGCGCTTTGAAACCCAACTGACAATCCCAAAAGACAGGGCGTGGGAAGGTCTGCGGGCGGCCACCATCCTGGCCCAGGCGGGCAACGGCCGGTATAAGGCCCAGGCCACATATCGCCTGCTGCCCGAGCTGCACAGGATCGAATTCCGTCGCATCCCGACGGCGGAGGACCGCTTTGCCTTACAAGAACCCATATACCTGGTGCTGGAAAGCGGAGCTCAATGGGTCTATTGGTTTGGTTCAAAGCCATCACCTGCGGATCCGCCTGTGGATTGGGAACGCGAGATCTTGTTGGGTGCTTTCCTGGGGAAACAGCCCGCTAATGTTGCGGTGGATGTCGACTTGATCGTTCAGCGGGACAGTATGGTTTCGGTGTGGTTGACTGCCATCGTGCCGCAAGAGCGAGCCGCGCGAGGGGGCGGAACCAGCCTGCCCCGGGTCATGGTGCGAGTGTCACGTGATGCGCTGCGGTTACCTGACTATGTTTCGAAGGCCGGGTTGGTGTTCAGCTTTCTGGATGCGAATGGGCGGTTGCTAGCCCAGATCCCGCAAGGGGTCGGGGAACCGCTGTCTCTCACGCCCTCTCCAGAGGCAGGGGCTCTGCAAGCTCCTTCTGCAGCGGGCGGGACCCCGACCTTGGAGGCAGCGCCGGCCGTGGGCGCGGCTTCCGTAGAGGCCGGCGCGGTTCCGACTGCGACGGTTGCCGTGCCGGAGGCGGCCTCGCGGATGGGGGCGACCCTGCCACAGGCAGGCACGGTTCCGACCTCAGCGGCTGCGATGCCCCAGGTCATGGCCGCGCCACAGGAAAGCCCGGTTCCCACGCTCGTGGCTTCTGCGGCAGAGGAGAAAGCCGCCAAGCCGCCCGGTCCAGTGCCCGGCAACTGGGTGTGGATTGGTACGGGAGGGTTCCTGTTGCTGGGCTGGGGGGTTGCGCTGGGGGTCGCCCGCCGGCTGAATCGCCGGCGCTGAGCACTGGCCGGATCTCCAGGACTCACCGTGGACAGCCTCGGCAAAGCATAGCTTCAGAACCATTTCTCCTGGAGGTTTTCCAGCGTCCCATCTTGCCGCATCTCCAGCAGGACACGGTTGATCTCTGCCAGCAGGCGAAAGCTATCCGGCCGCACGGGGATGACATAGTTAAGGTCGGTGATCGGCTCACCTGTGATCTGCACCTGCTGGCAGTGGTGCAGGTAGGCCAGTGCCGAGATGCGGTCTACCAAGGTCGCCTCCACCTCTCCCGACTGTAGAGCGCGTAGAGCGTCCCCTGTCGCGTCGTAGCGGCGCAACCCCAGCTTCTGGAGGAACAGCCGCTGGCGGCGGTCGCCGTCGGGGACAAAGCCCCATTCGACGCTCACCACTCGGCCTGTCAGATCGGCTAGCCCGGCGATGTCAGAGGTGCCTTGATGGGTCACCAGCACCAGGCCGGCGTTGAAGTAGGCCATCGAGTAGGTGACGTCCTGGGTGCGGGTTGGCTCGTAGGGCAGCGCGGACAGGATCGCGTCGCAGCGACCAGCCAGCAATGCATCGTACAGGCCGTCAAATCCCACGGTGACGATCTCGGCGTGCACGCCGGGAGCCAGGCGTACGGCCAAGAGCTGCGCCAGGTCGATGTCCAAGCCCTCGGTTTGGCCTGTGGGATGATCGACAGACTCAAAGGGAGGCCAACTGGGATCGGTGCAGACCCTCAGGATTCCTGTCTGCATGATCCGAGCCCACGTCGCATCCACCGCCTCGGGCAATGCGCGCAGCAAGAGCCACACGCCAACCGTTGCCAGCACTACAACCGCCAGCGCAGCCAGCCACCGTCTCTGTGTCGGACTTCCGAAGCCTTTCCGAGACTTTGGAAGTCTTGGAAACCGGACACGACCCATCATGGCGCCTCGCCTTTGGCGTATCGCTGAACGGCGAAATAGATGGGCTTGGGGGTAAAGTCGGTGGTGACGAAGGTAAAGTAATCCTGGTAGGTGTTGGCCGGCCGGGGGTAGCGGAAAGCCCACAGGACCATGGCCTTGCACCAGGGCCACTCCGCCATCGCCTTCTGGTAGGCGCGGAGGGTAAAGGCGGCTCGCTGCGAGGGCTGCACTGCCTTGGTCCAGCGAGGATGGTCGTTCCAGCCCCCCTCGGTGACGTAGATGGGAAGATTGGCATTGCCGCTCTCGACGAGAAGCTGGTGCAGCAATTCGGTGCGGGCCAGGTTCACGATCGATGGATCAGCGGGAGCGTCGGGTGGCATCTTCCAGCCGTAGGCATGAACCGCCAACCCATCCACAACTTTACCCGCGCCAGCCGCCAGCATCCGTCGCAGGTAGTCCAGGTCATTCATGCCCTCGGGGTCGCCCAGCGGGGCTAGGGTGGGCGCCAGCGCTCCTCCCAACACCACGACGTTGGGGCTGGCGGCCTTGGCGCGGGGATAGACGGAGCGGAGCAGAGCAGTGTAGCCTTCAGGGTCCACCGGGCGGTACCCCCACTCCAGGCTGATGTTCGGCTCGTTCCAAATCACCACATAGTCCACGCGTCCGCGGAAATGCTCGACAAAGGCCTGGACGTATTCGGCGAAGGCGGGGTAGTGCTCTTGGTCCAGGTAGGTAAAGGTGGTGGGCTGGAGCTCGGGGTCGGGACGAGCCCACTCGGGGACAAAGCCCAAGCGGGCGATGACAGTCAGCCCCTGGCGGCGGGCGTGGTCGACCACCAGGTCAGCGTGGCTCCAATCGAAGCGGCCGGGGGATGGCTCGTAGTAGCCCCAGGGAAAGAACTCGACGATCCACGCCGCGCCCATTTCCCGGACCATTTCCAGGGTGCGCTTGATCTTCCACGGTTCCACTTCGTCGGTCAGCCGGGTGTGGACGCCCATCTTGGGGTTGACGCTGCGCACCGTTTGCTGCGGCCCCAGCGCCACGAGAGGGGAGACGGGTGCGCCAGCGAGCAGGCTGAACGCTACCAACAAGCCGAGCCGGAAGCGCCGAATCGCGCACTGATGCCTGAAACGGTCGATCCTCATGGTGGGATTATACCAGGGATCAGCCGGCCTGGCAATGGAACAGGTACCGGGCACTTGGGAGTGCCCGGTACGTGGCAAGGTGATGGTTTCGACAACGGTTGACACCCCCTGCCGGCGGTGTTATAATGGCGGCGGTTCGAATCCCATCGTGAAGAGTCCTTACGCGGAGCGGTCCCTTGGAACTATCTGTGGTCGTGCCGGTACTGAACGAAGAAGAGAGCTTGCCCCATCTCTACCAACGCCTTACCGAGGTGTTGGCCCCGAGCGGCTACAGCTATGAGATCATCGTCATAGATGATGGCAGCACAGACCGGAGTTACGACATCTTGACCGAGCTTCAGTCTCGCGACGAGCATCTGCGGGTGGTGCATTTCCGGCGCAACTATGGTCAGACCGCGGCGTTCTCTGCAGGTTTTGATCGGGCCCGCGGGGACATGGTGATCACCATCGACGCTGACCTGCAGAACGACCCGGCCGATATCCCCGCTCTGATGGCCAAGCTGGCCGAAGGGTACGACGTCGTCAGCGGCTGGCGCGTAGACCGCCAGGATCGCTTCCTGGATCGGCGGTTGCCCTCCATCCTGGCCAACCGCCTCATCGGCTGGGCCACGGGCGTGCATATTCATGATTACGGCTGCTCCCTCAAGGCGTACCGGCGCGAAGTCCTGGCCGACGTCCGGTTGTACGGGCAGCTTCACCGCTTTATCCCCGCCCTGGCCCATGCTGCCGGTGCCCGTGTGACCGAGATGCCGGTGAGCCATTACCCTCGCCGCTACGGCAAAGCAAAGTACGGCCTTTCGCGTACGGTGAAGGTGCTCCTCGACATCCTGGCGGTCCGCTTCTTGATGAGCTATTCCACCCGGCCTATCCACATCTTTGGCCTACTTGGGTTGCTGTCGCTCCTGGCCGGTGGGCTGATGCTTTCCTACCTGGCGGTGGTCCGGCTGCTGCTGCAGCAGGCCATTGGCAACCGGCCCATGCTGCTGCTGGGCATCCTGTTGACCATGCTCGGCGTGCAACTGGTGACCAGCGGCCTTTTGGCTGAATTGGTGAGCCGAACGTATTACGAGAGCCAGGGAAAGCCGATCTACACGGTCCGAGAAGAGCTGCCGAGGGGTAAGTGACCCGCATCCTCATGGTTGCGCCTACGCCGTTCTTTTCCGATCGGGGCTGTCACGTCCGGATCTTTGAGCAGGCGCGAGCGCTGAAGGCGATGGGTTGCCAGGTCGAGGTCTGCACCTACCACCTGGGCAAGGACCGGCCGGGCCTGACTACACATCGCACGCTACGGCTACCGTGGTACAACAAGCTCTCGGCAGGACCCTCCTGGCACAAGCTGTACATAGATGGGTTGCTGCTTTTCAAGACGTGGGCCGTCGCGCGGCAATTCGAGCCCGACGTGATCCACGGCCACCTGCACGAGGGGGCAGCCATCGGCTGGTTGGTTGGGAAGCTCCTGGGCATCCCGGTGGTGGGCGATTTTCAGGGCAGCCTATCGGGCGAGCTGAAGGCGCACCGGGCCATCAAAGGCAGTGGCTGGCTCTACTACCTGGTGGCTCGCCACGAGGGCTGGATCGATCACCTGCCCCAGGTTGCCATTGCGTCCTGCGACGACGTAGCTCGCGAGTTGAGAGAGCGCTTTCGGGTGCGGGATGTGGTCCTGGCTTGCGACGGTGCGGATACGGAAACGTTTCGCCCCGACGTGGACGTGGGCGCCTTAAGGGGGCTCGTTCCGCCGAATAGCCGGACCGTGGTATACCTGGGGGTGCTGAGTGCCTACCAGGGCGTGGATCATCTGCTGGAGGCCATCCCCCAGGTGATAGCACACGTGCCCCGGGCCTATTTCCTGGTGATGGGCTATCCCGACGAGGACCGTTATCTGCAAAAGGCACGCGATTTGGGCATTGTCGACCACGTCTGTCTGCCGGGACGGATTGACTACGATCAGGCCGCGCAGTACCTGGCCTTGGGTGAGGTGGCGGTTGGCCCCAAGCTCTCGGAGACCGAATCAAATGGCAAGCTGTACAACTATATGGCGTGTGCGCTGCCCACGGTGGCCTTTGACACGCCGCCCAGCCGTGAGATCCTGGGTGGGCTGGGGATCTATGCGCCGCGGGGCGACCGGGCCGCCCTGGCTGATGCGATGGTCAGCTTGCTGCAGGATCCGGAAGGCGCACGGCAGTTGGGCCTGAAACTGCGGCAGCGGGTGGTGGAGCAGTTCTCCTGGCAGAACACGGCGCAGCAGTTGCTGCATGCCTATGCCCTGGCACGTGAGAGACGAGTGCCCGCTTCGCGTGAGGACCGAGGATAGGCACTCGTCATCCGATGAGAGAAACTCGATTTCTCGCACAAATCGCGTTTCTGGGAACGCTGGACGGAAAAGCTTGGAACAGCGAGATCGCAAAAAGAGACGGGATCGAATTCTGAACATCCTGAAGGTCGTCATCAGCCTGGGAGGGCTGACGATCGTCCTCAGCAAGGCTGATCTGGGGCAAGTGCTTCAACTCCTTGGGGAGATGAACTGGCTCTTGTTCCTGGCGGCGCTCCTGCTCTTCCTATCCGGCTCGCTGGTGCGCGCCTATCGCTGGGGTGTACTGGTATGGTCCCTGGGAGTGCCGGTGAGCTGGGGGCGACTGGTGGCGCTGTATTTCGTGGGTGCGTTTTTCAGCTTGTTCCTCCCCACCGGTGTGGGCGGTGATGCCGTCAAGATGTACGAATTGTCGCGCGGGGAAGCGCGATCGACGCCGGCCATCAGTTCAGTGCTTGTGGACCGTTTCTCCGGCCTTTTTGTCCTTCTGGCGATGGCTTTGTTGGCCCTCCTCGGCGGCTATCGGTTGGTGCAGCCGGAAGTGCGGATCCTCATTGCGGCCTTGTTCGCCGTAAGCCTGATCTCCGTGGCGCTGCTGCTGCAGCGTACCTGGATCGAAGCAGGGGGACGGTGGCTGGGGCTGGGCCGGCTGTTGGGCCGGGTCAAGATTCTGCGCGAGTTATACGATTCACTTCGCCTGTACAGCAAGGCAGCGCTGCTGCGCGCGACGGCTGCCTCGGTCGTGTGGAACTTGATCCTCATCCTGGGCTACTATCTCCTGGGCCGGGCGGTGGGCATCGGTCTTTCCCCGTGGTACTATTTTCTCCTTGTTCCCATCATCTCGGTTTTGCTCATGGTGCCGTCGGTGGGCGGTCTGGGCATACGCGAAGGCGGCACCGTGCTCCTGTTCAGCCAGGTGGGGGCGGGCGAGCACCAGGCCCTGGCCCTGGCTTTGATTTATGATCTTACCCTGCTCGTCACCGGTCTGATTGGGGCTGTACTCTATATTCTCCAAAACATGCGGGAGGCACGTCAATGACGCGAACGGCTCTGGTCACCGGCGTCGCGGGATTCATTGGCTCGCACCTGGCCGAGCGGCTGTTGGGCGACGGCTGGCAGGTGACGGGTGTGGACTGTTTCACCAACTATTACTTACGCTCCACGAAAGAGCAGAACCTGGCAGCGCTTCGAGGACAGCCGCGCTTTTCGTTTGTTGAGGCAGACCTTGTGACGGCCGACCTGGGCTCCATGATGGCTGGCAAGGAGGTCGTGTTTCACCTGGCGGGGCAGGCTGGAGTGCGGGCCAGTTGGGGAACTGGCTTTGAGATCTATACCCAGAACAACGTGCTCGCCACCCAGCGCCTGCTGGAGGCGGTTAAGGGACGGGATCTCTCCCAGTTTGTCTATGCGTCGTCGGGCTCCATCTATGGCGATGCGGACGCATTGCCCATCCGGGAGGACACGCCGCCCCGGCCGGCCTCACCCTACGGTGTGACCAAGCTGGCCGGCGAACACCTCTGCTACTTGTACGGCACCAACTTTCGGGTACCTGCGGTCCGGCTGCGCTACTTTGTGGTGTATGGCCCCCGCCAGCGGCCCGACATGGCCTTCCACAAGTTCATCCGGGCCATGCTACGGGGCGAGACCTTGCCTCTCTACGGCGACGGTGAGCAAACCCGCGACTTTACTTTCGTCGGCGACGTCGTGGAGGCCACGGTACGCGCCGCCGATGCACCCCCTGGGGGCGTCTTCAATGTGTCCGGTGGGTCGCGGGTGTCGGTAAACCAGGTCATCCGCACCCTGGAGGAGCTGGTGGGACGGCCAGCCCTGGTGGAACGGCAGGCAGCCCAGGCGGGTGACCAACGCCATACGTGGGCCGATACGTCCGCTGCCCGGGAAACCCTGGGCTATGTGCCCCGGGTCAGCCTGCGGGAGGGGTTGGCCGCCGAGGTGGCCTGGCTGCGGCAGCGCGTGTAGTGGTTGCCAAGGCGCTGGCTTTTGTGCTATACTGACCCGAGAGGGGACACGCCTTCCGGGCATTGAACCTGGGAGGGGTTTCGGGGTGTGAAGGAGTAGAAATGACGAGAAACAAGAAGGTAGGGATCCTGACGGGAGGAGGCGACGTCCCCGGTCTCAATCCGGCCATCAAGGCTGTGGTGGAAAAGGCGATCGACGAAGGGTGGGAGACGATCGGCATCCGACGGGGATGGGCGGGGCTGCTACACTGCAACCTGGATAGCCCCCAGGCTCGCAAGAATCTGTTCGTTCCTTTGACCAAGGCCACGGTGCGGACCATTGACCGCACAGGCGGGACCTTCCTGCACACGTCGCGCACCAACCCACAACGGGTGAAGGTGGCCGATGTCCCCGATTTCCTGGAAGGTACGGGTACGCCGGTCAAAGGCACGAATAGCGAGACGGTGTATGACTTTACGCCTCACATCTTGAAGGTGCTCGAGTTCCTGGAAGTGGATGCAGTGGTGCCCATCGGCGGCGATGATACCCTGTCGTACGCGGCCCGACTGCATCAGGAGGGCTTTCCGGTGGTGGCCATCCCCAAGACGATGGACAACGACGTCTATGGCACCGACTATTGCATCGGCTTTTCGACGGCAGTCACCCGCAGTGTCGAGTTTATCACCGCCCTGCGCACGCCCAGTGGCTCGCACGAGCGGATTGCCATCGTGGAGTTGTTTGGGCGCAACTCGGGCGAAACCTCTCTGATCGCAGCCTATCTGGCCGACGTGGATCGTGCCATCATCTCCGAAGTCCCCTTTGACAGCCAGAAGCTGGCAATGTTGCTGGTTCAGGACAAGTACAACAATCCGAGCAACTATGCCATCATGACCATATCCGAAGGGGCGCGTGAACTGGGAGGCGAACTGGTCCACTACGAGGGCGACGAGGACGCCTACGGCCACAAGAAACTGGGCGGCATCGGCGCGCTGACGGGCGAAAGGCTAAAAAAGATCATCGGCGAGAATATCATCTACCAGCCCTTGGGCTATATGATGCGCAGCGGCGTCCCCGATTCACTGGACCGGATGGTGGCCGTAAGCTACGGCCAACTGGCCATGGACCTGGTCGTCCAAGGAAGGTCCGGGCGGATGGTGGCCTTGCGCGACGGGGTGTACACTCACGTGCCGCTTAATCGCGTCATCTCCGGCGTGAAGCGGGTGGATGTCGACGAAATGTACGACGTGGAGCAGTACCGGCCCAAGATCGCCGACATGCTGGGCAAGCCGATGTTCCTGTATTAGCAGCAAGTTGCGGGGGGAAAGGATGGAAGAGTACCTCAAGGATGAGGCGCTGACGTTCGACGATGTATTGCTGGTGCCGGGCCGGTCGGAGGTGCTGCCCGGTGAGGTGGACCTGCGAGTGAGCCTGACGCCCAGCGTCCACCTGAACCTCCCGGTGCTATCGGCAGCCATGGACACGGTGACCGAGGCCCGGATGGCCATTGCTCTGGCGCGTGAGGGTGCAGTTGGCATATTGCACCGTAACTTGAGCATGGAGCAGCAAGCGGAGGAGTTGGAAAAGGTCAAGCGCAGCGAGTCGGGCATGATCGTCGACCCCATCACGCTGCCACCCAGCGCCACGGTGGGCGACGCCGAGGCCATCATGGGCAAATACCACATCTCGGGCGTGCCCATCACCGAGAATGGTTGCCGCCTGGTGGGCATCCTCACCAACCGCGACATTCGGTTTGTCACCGACCTCAGCATCCCCATTCACCGGCTGATGACGCCCGGTCCGCGGCTGGTCACCGCGCCGGTCACTACCACGCTGGAAGAAGCGGTGGCAATTCTCCAGGAACACCGTATCGAGAAACTGCCGCTGGTCGATGAGAAAGGGATGCTCAGGGGCTTGATCACGGTCAAGGACATCATGAACCGGCGCGACTATCCGTCGCGGGCCACCGACGCCCAAGGCAGGTTGCTGTGCGGAGCGGCCATCGGTGTGGGAGAGGCGGCCCTGGCGCGGCTCGAGGCGCTGCTGGACAAGGGGCTCGACTTGGTCGTGATCGACACGGCCCACGGCCACGCCGCCGGCGTGCTCGATACGGTGGAGCGGGTGAAGGCCCGCTACCCACACCTGTCCCTGGTCGCCGGCAATGTGGTGACGGCGGAAGGCACGCGGGACCTGATCGCGGCCGGGGCCGACGTGGTCAAGGTGGGGGTGGGGGCAGGGTCCATCTGCACCACCCGGGTGGTGACCGGCGCGGGAATGCCCCAGATCACGGCCATTCAGGTCTGCGCCGAGGAAGCACACCAGCGGGGGGTCAAGGTGATCGCCGACGGGGGCATCAAGTACTCGGGTGACATCACGAAGGCCCTGGCCGCTGGTGCCGATGCGGTGATGCTGGGCAGCCTGCTGGCGGGGCTGGATGAATCGCCGGGCGAACTGGTCATATACGAGGGCCGACGCTTCAAGGAGTACCGGGGGATGGGCTCGCTAGGGGCGATGAGGGGCCCGGCGCGCGACCGGTATGCGGCGGGGAGGGCGACCGGCAAGCATGTACCCGAAGGGATCGAGGGGCAGGTTCCATACAAAGGGCCATTGGCGGCCTATTTGTTCCAGTTGGTGGGTGGTGTGCGCTCGGGCATGGGCTATGTAGGCGCTCGCACGCTGGTCGAGCTGCAAGAAAGGGCGCGGTTTGTGCGCATCACCAACGCCGGGTTGATCGAGAGCCATCCACACAGCGTGTTCGTCACCAAGGAAGCGCCCAACTATCCCACAAGCCCGCAGTAGGACACAGATAGGATTCACAGGATTTGCGGGATTGAGAAGATAGGAACGTAGTTCTGGCAGACTCATGTCGCAATTGGACACGATTGTCTCGGCGGTGGCCCTGTCGAAGAAGCATCGCACGTTGTGTGAGGACACGATCCGCCGGGTGGCGGACCGGGAGCTGGCAGCGGTGGCAAGTGGCAACGTCAAGGCAGCGATCAAGGCCACCAAGCAGAGGCTGCACCAGGTGTATGGGGCGTTTGAACATGGCCTGGACTATGAGGCGGCCTACCGGCGGTTGGAAGCAGCGTACAGGGACCACTCGGGGACGGAAATCGAGGTGGCCTGCCGGCAGGTTTTGGGGATGCACCAGTCAACCCGTGAGCGCTTGAGCATCCTCGGTCGGTTTTACCCGGCAATCTGGGAGGTCACGGGTAAGCCACGGTCGGTGCTCGACGTGGGGTGCGGCCTTAACCCGGTGGCGCTACCGTGGATGGGCCTGGAGACTGGCTGCGGGTATGTCGCGCTCGACATCGATCGGGAGCGCGCGGGTTTTCTGAACCGAGTTCTTTCCCTGGCCGGGATGGCGCCGCTCGCCCGCTGCCAGGACGTGCTGGTCCATCCGCCGGACGACCCAGCCGATGTGGCGCTGCTGCTGAAGATGAGTCCCACGCTGGAGCGCCAGGAGCCGGGAGCTACCGGACGCCTGATCGAACGGCTGCGCACGCCGTTCGCCGTAGTGAGCTTTGCCATCACGAGCCTGGGCGGCCGCGACAAGGGCATGGTCGAGCACTACCAGCGGCAGTTTCTCGAGTTGGCTGGTGACCAAGGATGGCAAGTGGTTCGATTGGCCGTTGAGACGGAATTGGTGTTTGTTGTGAAACTCGAAAGGCGAACTGGAGGTTGCCCATGATGGACAAGAGAATCCGCGTACTCGTTGCCAAGCCCGGCCTGGACGGCCACGATCGGGGGGCCAAGGTCATCGCCCGTGCGCTGCGCGACGCCGGCATGGAGGTGATCTATACCGGCATCCGCCAGACGCCGGAGATGATCGCCGAGGCGGCGTTGCAGGAGGACGTGGACGTGGTAGGGATGTCGATCCTCTCGGGCGCGCACATGGCCCTCTTTCCCCGGGTGATGGAATTGTTGCGCCAGAATGGCATGGACGATGTGCTGGTTGTCACTGGGGGCATCATCCCCGACGAGGACGTGCCCGGGCTGCACGAGATGGGCATCCAGGGTGTGTTCGGCCCGGGCACGCCCACCGGCGAAATTGTCAGGTTCATTCGCGAGCACACGCAGTGACCGACTCACTGGTAGAGCAGGTCCTGGCCGGGCAGCTCCGGGCTGTTGCACGGGCAATCAGCCTGGTCGAAAACGATCGCGCCGAGGCCCAGGGAGTCCTATCGATCTTGCACTCTCACACCGGCCGGGCGCACATCGTCGGGGTGACCGGTCCACCGGGCAGCGGGAAGAGCAGCCTGGTCAACGCGCTGGCTCTGCACTACCGCAGGGGTACCGACCTGGTCCCACCCAAGACGGTGGCCATCATCGCCATCGATCCCACCAGCCCCTTCTCGGGCGGAGCGATCCTGGGCGACCGCATCCGGATGCGCGACCTGGCAGGCGATCGGGGCATTTTCATCCGCAGCATGGCCAGCCGCGGCAATCTGGGCGGCCTGGCCTGGGCAACGGCCGACGCCGTCAAGGTGTTGGACGCGGCAGGCTATGACCTGGTGTTCGTGGAGACGGTGGGTGCCGGCCAGGCGGAGGTGGATATTGCCCGTACGGCCCACACCACGGTCGTCGTCGAGGTGCCAGGGCTGGGCGACGACATCCAGGCCATCAAGGCTGGCATCCTGGAGATTGCCGACGTCTTTGCCGTGAATAAGGCCGACCTCGAAGGCGCCGACCACGCCGTGACGGCCTTGCGCATGATGCTCGACTTGAACGCGGGGGGGGGGCACACCGTCATGCACCACGGCCGACTGATCGAGATGGTGCAGGGAGTGGGGGAACAGAGGCGCAGAGGAGCAGAGGAGCCGGCCGGCGGAGCTGCGGGGGAGAAGTGGCGACCGCCGATTGTCAAGACGGTGGCGACCCGGCGGGAGGGGATTGCCGAGTTGGCCGAGGCGATCCTGGCTCACTGTTCCCACCTGGAGCATAGCGGCAGCCTGAGCTGGCGCGCGCGCGCGCGCGCGGCGGCTGAGCTAGAAACGATCATCCAACAAGAATCTCTGCGCGGGGTGCTTGCCCGGACCGACCGGTCGTGGCTCGCGGCGCTGATCGACCAGATCGTGCGCCGCGAGTTGGACCCCTATACGGCCAGCAAGCTGCTGCTGAACCGCTGAGGGTGCAAATGCAGCGCAGAGCACGTTGAGGCCGCAGAGGCGTCGATGTCTGTGCGCTCCACCGCGGAAGGGGGTCTTCTCATTCGCGTGATTCGTGCAATTCTTGGCTTGTGCAGGAGTGTAGCATGCCAACGCCTGGTGTTCTAGCAGGGATCCGGCGGTTTCAAGAACGATTTCAAGAGAGTCGCGAGCGGTTCGAGCGCCTGGCGAGCCAGGGCCAAGCGCCGCAGGTGCTGTTCATCGCCTGTTCTGATTCCCGCGTGGCGCCAGAGTTGATCACAGATGCCGAGTTGGGCGATCTCTATGTCCTGCGTACGCTGGGCAACCTGGTGCCGCCCTTTGGCACGGGGGACATGTCGATCGGAGCTGCCGTCGAGTACGCCGTGCTGCACCTGCACGTGGGGCACGCCGTCGTATGTGGCCACACCGACTGCGGAGGCATCAAAGCGCTGGATCAGCCGGTCGATTGGTACCGCGAGCCCCACATCGCGCGCTGGATCGAGAATGCCCGCCCGGCCAAGACCAAGGTGGAGGCCAGCGGCCTGCCGTCAGAGGAGCTGCATCTGATGACGGTGCGCGAGAATGTACTGCTACAACTGGAGCACCTGCGTTCCTACGAAGCGGTGCGCGAGGGGGAACGGACCGGCAGCCTGGCCGTGCACGGCTGGGTGTACCACCTGGAGGCCGGCTCGTTTGAGACCTACGATGCGCAGGCCGGCACTTGGGTGCCCCTGAGATGAAGAATCCCGGTTTCTCACAGACAGGGTTTCGAGGGTACGTTTACTTGCCTCGACTACACGTCCAGGTTGCGCACGTTCCTGGCGTGCGTCTGGATAAAGCGCGTGCGGGGCGGGACACTGGTGCCCATAAGCATGTCGAAGGTCCGGTCGGCAGCGGCTGCATCCTCTATGGTGACCTGGAGCAGCACGCGGTTTTGCGGATTCAGGGTCGTCTCCCATAACTGTTCGGGATTCATCTCTCCCAATCCCTTGTAGCGCTGGATGGTGACCTTGGCGTCCTTCAGCCGCTTTAGCGCCTGGTCTTTTTGTTCATCCGAGTAGACGTACTGGGCACCCTGTCTTGTCTCGATGCGGTATAGGGGGGGCTGGCCGATGAACAGGTGGCCGTTGTCAATGAGCGGCTCCATGTAGCGGAAGAAGAAGGTCAGAAGCAGGGTGCGGATGTGGGCCCCGTCCACGTCGGCGTCGCACAGCAGGACGACCCGGCTGTAGCGCAGGTTGTCCAGATTGAACTGTGCCCCCACGCCGGTTCCCAGGGCGGTGATGAGGGCCTTGATCTCGTTGCTGCCCAGGATCTTGTCCAGACTGGCCTTTTCCACATTCAGGATCTTGCCCCGTAGGGGCAGAACCGCCTGGAAGCGCCGGTCACGGCCCTGCTTGGTGCTGCCACCGGCGCTGTCGCCTTCCACGATAAAGATCTCCGTCTTGGACGACTCTCGCTCCGAGCAATCGGCCAGCTTGCCGGGCAGGGTCATGCTCTCCAGCGCGCTCTTGCGGATCACCAGGTCCCGTGCCTGGCGGGCTGCTTCCCTCGCCCGCGACGAGGTGAGGCACTTTTGGATGATTTTCTTGGCGTCGCCGGGGTTCTTGTCCAGGAACGCGCCAAACACTTCGGCGACGACCGACTCGACCTGGCCCCGCACTTCGGCGTTGCCCAGCTTGGCCTTGGTCTGGCTTTCGAATTGGGGGTCGGTCATTTTCACGTTGAGCACAGCGGTGAGCCCCTCACGGGTATCCTCTCCCGTGAAGTTTGGATCTTTTTCTTTGAGCAGACCCTTGTTCCGCGCGAAATCGTTCAGGCAGCGGGTCAGAGCCGAGCGGAATCCGGTGAGGTGCGTTCCGCCATCCACCGTGTTGATGTTGTTGGCAAAGGCGAACATGGATTCGGCGTAACCGTCGGTATACTGGACTGCCGCCTCGACCAAGGTGCCGTTGACCTGTTTTTCCACATAGATTGGCGGGTGGAGCACCACGCGGTTCTTGTTCAGGTAGCGGACAAAGGAGGCGATCCCTCCTTCAAAGTAGAAGGACACTTCCCGATCCGCGGTCTTTTCTCCGGCCTGCCGGTTGTCCACAAAGCGGATGGTCAGGCCACGTGTCAGGAAGGCCATTTCGCGGAAGCGCTGCATCAGAACGTCGAACTTGAAGTCCAGGCCCTTGAAGAGGGTGACGTCGGCCAAGAAGGTGGTGCGCGTGCCCGTTTCCCCGGCTGGAGCTTTGCCCACGCTCTCTACTGGCGTCACCGGCCGTCCCCGTTCGTAGCGTTGTCGGTACACCTTGCCGTCGCGCCGGACCTCCACTTCCAGCCATTCTGACAACGCATTCACCGCGGAGACGCCCACGCCGTGCAACCCCGACGCGACTTTGTAACCCCCTCCCCCGAACTTGCCGCCGGCGTGGAGGATGGTCATCACCACTTCCAGAGCGTCCATGGGCGTCCCGTCGGCTCTCTTCTGGGTGGGGTGGGGTCCCACAGGAATGCCACGACCGTTGTCCTGCACGGTCACCGAGTTGTCGGGGTTGATGGCGATTTCAATGCGGTCGCAGACGCCGGCCAGCGCTTCGTCGACGCTGTTGTCCACCACCTCTTGCACGAGGTGGTGCATCCCGCGCACGTCGGTCGATCCAATGTACATGCCCGGCCGACGGCGCACCGCTTCCAAGCCCTCCAGGACTTGGATGTCGGTAGCTTGTAGCTGGATGGTGCCTGTTTCTTGTCCAAAGACTCCCTCTGCAACAAACTACCCTGGGGCCAAAACCACAGGACTGGAACCTGGAAGCGTTATGCCGGTGGCTGATCTACTTCGGGCGCATCCGTTTGGGCTTTGGCTTCCTGTGCGATGGTCTGCATTTCGGCGCGCAGCTTGCCCAGCCCGTCGCTCAAGCGCTGCTTGTGTTGTGCGAACAGCTCGCCGGCTTGGTCCAATGGTATGAGCGCCAGAGAAAGCTGTCGTTCGTCGCCCGGCGCCTCCACTATATGCGCCAGGAAGGGCACCTTGCCGGTCATGAGCCGGATCAAGGCAACCATTGCGCCGATGGCTGCCACCGACGCAATCAAACCGATGACAAACCCGGCCAGCAAGTTGCATTTGAAGGCAATCAGTTGCGCGATGGTGCCCAGCACCGGCAGCGATCGTTCGCTTTGCTTAGCCATCGTTTGTACCTCCCGCAGGCTGCGCCGTCTTGGCCGCAGCCACCTTCTTCATCTGTTCCCGAACCAGGGTCGCTACCTCCTCGGGGGTCATTAACGTCACCTTGGATCCGTCTTTGCTCACGTTGACGACCGGGAACCTGTCCGTGAACAGGTAGGTGAGGGTCACCGCGCCGGCAACAGCCACCGTGGCCAGCCCCAGCACCAAACCCAGACAGAATGTCAAACGTTTCAGGAATCGCATGGCCGGACCTCCTTTCCCTTCAGTCCTCTAGTTTTCCAACTGATTGCTTCTAATTGTACCTGAAAACAAGGTTCTAACAAAACTCTAACATTGCTCTAGCGTTCGTCTAACGCTTTCGATCTACAATGGGTGGGTATTCGGATAGAAGGGGAACCCATCTGCGATGCAACGTGAACCGATCTGTTTCAACTGCGGGATTGCGATCCGCTGGCAGCCGACGATCGTGGACGGCAAGACCTACTGCTGCCCCGGCTGTGCCGAGGGCGGTCCCTGCAAGTGCGACTATGACAATCTGCCGCAACGCGGTGAAATCAAAGCCGTTGTGCGCAGTCCGATTCATGAACGGGCAGAACCGTGAGGTCGACTGCGGCTCGTACGGATGGTCTCCCCATCCATGAGGAGCTGGAGGCCGGGTGTCAGCGAAGTGTTTGCGGCCACAGTTGCAGGCAAACCAGCTTTGTGCTATGATCTAGAAATGTGAGGTTGTCCGACTCGGACAGGCGAACAGCATGGCCCATGGATGAAGGGAAGTGAGGTGAAGAGTGTTCCTTTGGGATCCCAGATACTTGATCTTTGCACTGCCAGCTCTGTTGCTGGCGTTCTACGCCCGGGCGAAGGTGAGTTCGGCGTACAAGCGCTACAGCGCCCAGCCAAACCAGCGCGGCCTGACCGGCTACGACGCGGCCCGCGTCCTGCTGCGCAGTGCTGGTCTGGAGGGCATCGGGGTGGAAGAGGTGCCTGGCCGGCTGAGCGACCATTACGATCCAGGCAAAAAAGTCCTACGTCTGTCGCAGGGGGTGGCTCGGTCCCCGTCAGTGGCGTCGCTGGGCATCGTGGCCCACGAGATTGGGCACGCCGTGCAGGATGCTACCAACTATGGCCCGCTGCGGCTGCGCTCGGGGCTCGTTCCGATGGTCAGCATTGGCTCCTGGCTGGGACCGATCGTCTTTATCGCGGGTTACTTGCTGTCGGCAGTGACCCACTCGACGGCCATCGCCTGGCTCGGCCTGTTCCTGTTTGCCGGGACGGTCGTCTTTGCGCTGGTCACGCTGCCGGTAGAGTTCAACGCTAGCAAGCGTGCTGTGCAACTTCTGAACACCTACGGACTGGCCGCCGGCCAGGAACTCCAGCAGACCAAGCAGGTCCTTGACGCAGCGGCGCTGACCTACGTGGCCGCATTAGCGCAGTCACTCTCCACGTTGCTTTACTACGTCTTCCTGCTGACCGGGTCCTCCAGGCGGGACTAGGACTTAAGCTAGCGAAAAGGCCGGAGGAACGAGCCCGTTCCTCCGGCCTATTGTGTTATCCCGCTTGCTGTAAGTCAGACCTGCGTCATTGCCCTTTGCAGGGCACCACGATCTGCTGGCAGGGACCCTGCTCGTTGGCGTCCGGGTCGTAGAGGAAGCCGACCTTGGTCATGTCCGTGACGCAGAGCTGGTACAGGCCGCAGAGGGGCTCTTTTGCCCGGAATTTCCACCGGCCCAAGGCGTCCGTGATGGCCGTGTCGCTGTACACCGCGCCATTCGGGAACGTCCACTCCCCGGCGACGTTCACGCCCTCGACCACCACGTGGGTCTGGTCGTGGGTGATGCCGAGCGTGATGAGCTTGTAGTATGGAGGCCTGGCCGTCCGCCAGTTCATCTTCATCCGAAAAATGTGCAAGGTGTCCGGAGGCTGGCCACATGAGGGGAACTTGAAGGAGCCGATGTAGGTCTGCCAGTTACGGTTGCTGTTGACCTGGTAGTACTCCGTCGTGTACCAGAAGGTGCAGTCATCGACCGGGTCCACAGTCATGGCGCTATAGTCGCCCCAGCGGCCTGACCCGCTGAGCTGCACCCCGGTGCCCTCAATGATCGAGCCTTCTGCCTGCGGCAGTGTGCCCAGGGGATCGTCGACCAGCCGGCCGGCGTAGCGGATGGAAGGCTTCAGGGTCGTGCTGGACACACTGTAGCCCACAGCCATGTTGCCTTCGTCGTCGACGGCGACGCTGCCCATCCAGCGGTAGTGGTTATCGGGCTGGTAGGTACCTTGCTGATACAGGACGGGGGTGCCGTTCGGGTCGCGGAACTCGTACCAGCGTACGCCGGTCACCCCGCCGCTGGCGACGGTGTGGTTCACCCACAACGACTCGTGGGTGCCAAAGTTGCGGTACTGGAGCTGCATCATCAGCCGGTCGCCCAGGCTATCCACCATCTCACCGGGTGCCGGTTGGGGGATGTCGCCAGGATAGTTGAAGGAAGCGACCGTGATGTTGGTGGGGCCGGTGAAGGTGGAGTTGCCAGGGGTGGCCCAGTCCACGTGGAACTTCCAGAAGCGAAGCAGGTGCGGATCGTCCAGCGAGGCAAAGTAGTTCGGCGAGCCAGCCGGCGGCTCGTCGCCGCGGACGTTCGAGGGCAGCAGGCTCCAGTAGGCGCTCCCCAGGCTAAAGGCCACCCAGGTCAGCGGCTGGCCGTTGAGCATGGCCGCGCGGTTCAGGGCCCACACCCTGGCACCCGATACCTGGCCGTAGAACATGTTGGCCGACATGTAGTAGGCGTCGGGCCACACCCCGAGCTTGGGATAGTCGTTCAGGGCGTTGGGGTCGTTCGGGTTGGCTGGCAGTGCGTAAAAGTACCAGCCGCCTGCAACGGGGTCTTCCGACTGGGACACGGCGATGCACTCGTAGTACGGACCGCTGCTGCCGACCCAGCCAAAGTCGCTGATGAGCCAGCGGCCGGCCATCCGGTCGTAGAGGACGATGACGTCGCCCCGGTTGCTATAGTCGCAGAGGGTGCCGGTTCCATCGAAAAAGTCGTTGTAGGAGATCTTGACCAACTGGGCGCCGGTGGCCTTGTCGTACATGCCAATGCCGATGTTGACCACCTGGACGTAATGGGTGAGGCCGACGTCGCCGTTGGTGTCGGGCGGCACCCAAGCGCCAGCATCCGATCCCTGGAGGCCGGGGAAGGTGATGATGGGGGACGGCATCTGGCCGTTTCCCTGCCGCGTCTGGGCTACGGGGTCGACAAAATCGGGGTCCGGCGCGGGCCGTTCCCGGCCGGGGATGGACAGCAACGGAATGTCGCGGAGTTGGGTGCCATCGTCCTGAAGCTGGGGCAGGTCCCGCAGGTCGCCGTTAAAGACGCCGGGAACCACCGGCCCGCCGATTTCGGGGCCCTGGATGGAGTCCCCAGACGGAGCCACCGCGGCGGGCGCTGCCGCGAGAGGCGCACGGCCCTGGAAGACCCCCAGGGTCAGGAGAAGAGCCAGGACGATCAACAGATTGGTCAAGACTCGATGTCTCATTTGTTCCTTCCTTCTATGGGTTTCTTGCGGGAGCGTGTGTTCTCACAAGGAGGCAATTCTACCACACCTTGACAGGGCTAGCAAAGCGCGCTATAATGGAAGTGGAACAGGGACTCCAGCATGCCAGATTCAACCACAACGGTAGCCGAAGCCATCGAGGCCTTTCGCCAGGACCTGGCCATCCGGCGCTCCCCCCATACCGTGGAAGCGTATACCACCGCCCTGCGCCATCTGGAGGGATTCTGTGTCGAGGCAGGGCAGCCTGCGGATCAGATGCCCGTCGCCCAGATGAATGCGGACATGGCCCTATCCTTTGTCCGTTGGCTGCAGGCCGACAATCCGGTCAGCCCTACCACCTTAAACATCTACTTGACTGCCCTGAGCCGCTTCTACCGCTGGCTGATGCTGGAGGGCAGGGCAGGCTTCTCTGCGGCCGACTATGCCCGGCTCCAGGAGCGGCTGGCCGACATCCGGGGAAGGCACCCACCCCGGCCACTGCCCCACGTGCCGTCTGAGGATGCGGTGCAGGCTTTGCTGAAAGCGGCCTACGGGATTCCGCTACCCGACGATGCCAACACCCCCCAGGGCCGGCGGGCAGCGCTCCGTCGCCTGCGGAACATCGCCCTGCTTGAGGTCTTGCGCAGCAGTGGGGCGCGGGTGGGAGAGGTGGTGTCGCTGCGGCGGGGTGACCTGAAGTATGAGCGGCAGGCGGCGGTGGTGACGGGCAAAGGGCGGAAGCAACGTGTGGTCTACCTGGACGACAAGGCCTGGGGTGCACTAACCCATTACCTGAAGACACGACAGGATGGGGCTACCGGGCGGTCGCTCTCCTCCTTACCCCTGTTTGCCCGGCACGACCGGGGCGCCGGGAGCAAGGTGCTGCCCATCTCGACGAATACCGTCCGAGCGGCGATCGACGAGTTGTGCCGCGCGGCAGGCGTGGACGAAACGATCACGCCGCACCTGTTCCGCCACCGCTTTGCCACGGGGGTGCTGGCCGCCACCCACGACCTGGCGGCTACCCAGGACCTGCTGGGCCATTCTTCACCCGCTACGACGCGCATCTACGCCAGGCTAACGGACGAAGACACGGCGGAGGCGCATCGAATGGCGCAGGAGCGGGGCCGCATATAGAATTCCCTCGATCATGCCGAATCTCCTTTGGCCGGATCGGTCTCACAAAGGTTCACCGAGATCAACACGAGTCCGACGTCGCGCAGCCGGTCGAGCAGTCCGTAGAGGGCAGCCTGGTCGGCCACGGGGCCGGTTAGCACGGTTGTCCCGTTCTCCCTGAAAGCCAGGGTCAGACCGTCGAACCACTCAGCCCAGTGGCTGACCGGGCTGCCCATCGGCCCTGATCTCATAGAGCGGTGGTTGGGTCATGGCGCGGCTCTTCCTTCAACTGGACGC
>Ga0315286_10000716_pt1 | contig 28601 bp, 20 predicted proteins | sample YL17G10_0_MG_FD_205038 | JGI IMG/M metagenome (GOLD analysis project Ga0315286, IMG submission 205038) | Sediment microbial communities from Yellowstone Lake, YNP, Wyoming, USA - YL17G10_0 | ecosystem: Environmental > Aquatic > Freshwater > Lake > Sediment | place: USA: Wyoming | collected... | reverse complement strand
GGATCTTAACGTTCTCCTGGTGACGATCGACACTCTGCGTCCGGACAGGCTGAGCTGTTACAGTCCCAAGTACCTCCAGACTCCCCGCATCGACGGCCTGGCCGCGAAGGGTGTCCTGTTCGAACGGGCCTTCGCCCATGATCCCGAGACCCTTCCCTCGCACACGAACATCCTCCTGGGAATGACGTCCCTGGCCCACGGCGTCAGCGAGAACAGCAAGTCCATCGTGGCTCCGGAATTCCTGACCCTGGCCGAGCTCCTCAAGAGCCGCGGTTTCGCCACGGGCGCCTTTGTCAGCGCCTTTACCCTGGATTCCCGCTTTGGGCTGAATCAGGGCTTTGAGGTGTACGACGATCACTATCCGGCGAAGGCGCTGCCCGGCAAGCGTTTTTCGGAGCGGGGGGCCGCGAAAACGATTGCCGCCGCCCTGCAGTGGCTCTCGGTCCCTAAGGGCAAATGGTTCTGCTGGGTCCACCTCTGGGATCCGCACGACCCCTACGCGCCGCCCGAGCCATTCCTCACTCAGTATCGGGACGACCCCTATTCGGGAGAGGTGGCTTATGTCGATTCCCAGCTCGGCCTCCTGTTCGGCGAGCTCGAAAAGCGTCAACTCTTGGACAAGACGATAATTATCCTGACCGGCGATCATGGCGAGTCCCTGGGCGACCACGGCGAGACGTACCACGGCTATTTCGCCTACAATACGACGCTCTGGGTGCCCCTGATCATCTCCGCCCCGGGGGTCAAAGCCGCCCGGGTGAAGGACTATGTCGGCCATGTGGACATTTTCCCGACGATCTGCGACTTGCTCGGGCTGGAGAAACCGGCGTCCCTCCAGGGCGATTCCCTGCTGCCGTTTCTGCGCGGCAAGACGAGAAAGGCCAGGCCGATCTACTTCGAGGCCCTGGAAGCCTATTTGAACAGGGGCTGGGCGCCCCTCCGCGGCGTCATCGAGAACGGCAAGAAATACATCGATTCGCCCATTCCCGAGCTTTATGACCTGGAGAACGATTTCGGCGAGGAGAAAAATCTGGCCGCGGCATCCAATCTTCCGCCTTACAAGACGAGGCTTCAGGAGGTCATGAAGCTCGGCGCCTCGCCCCTCAAGGCGCAGGCCGGCCGGCGGACGACGGACAGGGAAACGCAGGAACGGCTGCAGAGCCTTGGCTACGCGGCCTCGCGCGTGACTCAGGTCAAATCTTCCTACGGTCCCGAAGACGATCTCAAGACGCTCCTGCCCCTCGAACAGAAGGTCGGTCTCGCCTCCCAGCTCAAACAACAGGGTCGGCTCGCGGAGAGCGTCCGGCTCCTCGAAGACATCATCAAGGAAAGGAAGGACTTCGCCAAGGCCTATGACCAGCTCTTCGAAATCTACCGTTCGCAGGGCTTGATCGACGACGCCCTCCAGGTTCTCGAAAGAGCATTCGCCGCCAATCCTGATAATTTCCTCTTCATTGCGGGATACGGGGTTGCCCTGATCAAGAATGGGAGATACCAGAAGGGCGTCGAAATCCTGGAAAAATCGCTCAGCCTGTTTGATCAGGACGCGGAGGTCTGGAACTCCCTTGGTGTGGCCTACCAGAAGATGGGCGATTTCGAGAAAGCCGGCGAGGATTTCGGGAGGGCCTTGGCCCTGGCGCCGGACGACGCGATTTTCAACGACAATGTCGGCACGTTTTACGTGATGATGGCCGTGAAAACGAAGAACCTGGAATTGGCCCGGCAGTCCCTCGCGTACTTCGAAAAGGCCATCGCCGCCGACCCGACCCTGGCCTCCGTATACAACGGCCTGGCCGGCGCCATGCGTTTCCTGGACAAAAAGGACGAGGCCATCGCGAACTGGGAAAAAGCCGTCGAGCTCGATCCGAACTTCTATTTTCCCGTGTTCAACCTGGCCGTAGCCTATCTCGAGAAAGGGAATAAGGCCAAAGCCCTCGAGTGCTGCCAGAAGTATCTTCTCATCAGGGGCAATGATATCACCTTGGAAGAGCGGCGGGAGATCAATTCGCTCATCCAAAGGTGCAAAGGATGAAGCGGCCGCCGCGGATCCGAAATCGATCCTAGAAGAAGCGACGTGACGAGAAACACCTCCCCGCGACGACGCCGGCTCCTCCCCGGTCTCCTATTGGGTCTTTTTTGGACCGGAGCCCTGACGGCCTTTCCGGCCCCCGGTCCGATCCGCGGCACGAAGGAACGACCCAACCTCCTTCTCATCACCATTGACACTCTGCGTGCCGACCGGCTGAGCTGTTATGGCGGCGGGCCGCTCAAGACCCCAAACATCGACCGGCTGGCCGAGAAGGGGATCGTGTTCCGCCGAGCCTTCGCCCAGACAACGACAACGCTTCCATCGCACGCGAACATCCTCCTCGGCCTGAATCCGCTCCGGCACGGCGTCCACGACAACGGCAATTTCATCGTCGGCAAAGAATTTTTGACCTTGGCTGAGCATCTCCAGGCGGCCGGATACGCCACGGCTGCTTTCATCGGCGGTTTCCCGCTGGATTCGAGATTCGGGCTCGATCGGGGCTTTGACGTTTATGACGAAACGTTTGAAAACCGAGGCTCGAACGAAATGTTCTACCGGGAGAGAAAGGCCGAGGCCGTCGTGGCCAGTTCTCTCCGGTGGCTCGAGGACCGGGCCGGTCCCTGGTTCGCCTGGGTCCATTGTTTCGACCCGCACCATCCCTACGAACCTCCTGAGCCTTTCCTCTCCCAATACAAGGGCCGGCTTTACGACGGCGAAGTCGCTTACGTCGACTCTGCCCTGAAAAAGCTCGTTGACAACATCGAAGACAAGGGATGGAGCGGCAACACGGTCATCATCCTCACCGGCGACCACGGGGAATCCCTGGGCCAACACGGGGAAGATACCCATGGCTTTTTCGCCTACAACACGACCCTCTGGATTCCCCTCATCCTCTGCGCCCCGGGGCTGAAGCCGGGAAGCGTGAACCAGATGGCCGCCCACACGGACATCTTTCCCACGGTCTGTGATCTTCTGGGACTTGCGGTGCCGCCCCGCCTCCAGGGTATTTCGCTCCTGCCTGCGGTCAAGGGCAAGAACCTGCCGAAGCGGGCGATCTACTTCGAATCCATGTTCCCTTACTACAGCCGGGGATGGGCGCCCATCTACGGTTTTCTCCGGGAATCGGAAAAATTCATCGAATCGCCGATCCCCGAGCTTTACGATATCGAAAAGGATTTCGGCGAGCTCAAGAACCTCGTGGCTGGGCAAGACCCGGGGAAGTTCAGCGCCAGGCTCGCCCAGGTCACCGCCGGGCTCTCGCCCATGGACCAGGCGGGCCATGAAAGAAAGCTCGAGCGCGAGTCCCTGGAAAAACTCAGGAGCCTGGGCTATGTCTCCAGCCCTCAGCCCGTCAAGAAAGCAAAGTACGGCCCGGCGGACGACGTCAAGGCTCTGCTTCCGTTACACAACAAATGCACGGAAGCCCAGGGCCTTTTCGAGAGCGGCCGCAGCGCGGAAGCGATCGAGCTCCTGAAGAGCGTCCTTACGGAACGGGAAGATTTCGACGGCGCCTACTCCACGCTGGGCGTGATTTACGCGAGGATGGGCCGGCTCGCCGACGCCCTCGCCGTCCTGAAGAGAGGCGTTGAACTCCTGCCGACGAACTCCTTGATCGCCTCGCCCTACATCCATCTTCTCAGTGCGGCCGGGCGGTACGACGAGGTCATCCGCGTGGTCACGGCGGACGGCCGGTATCCCTTCGAAAAGGATTCCGACAGCTGGAACGCCCTGGGCGTCGCCTATCTGAACACGGGGGAGCTCGAGAAAGCCCGTGACGCCTTAGGGAGCTCCCTGGCCCTGGACGAAAGAAATTACCTCGTCCACCGGAACCGGGGAGACGTCGAGTTTGCCGTATTTGCCCGAAGCAAAGATCCGGGGGCCTATCAGAAATCGCTCGATTGTTACCAAAAAGCCATCGAACTCAACCCTCGAGATCCGTCATCCCTTAACGCCTTGGGTTTCACTTATTTACAGGGAGGCCGGCCGAAAGAGGCCATCCCCCATCTGAGAAAAGCGCTGGAGCTTTTCCCGGACTACGGCACGGCCGTCTATAACCTGGGCCTGGCCTATTTCAACACCGGCGATAATGAGAAAGCGCTCGAGAACCTGACAAGGTTCAGAGAGAAATTCTCGAGCCCCCTGACTCCGGCCCAGTTAAGAGCGTTGGACTCGCTGATCCAGGAATGCAAGTCGAGGCTGGGGAAGTAAATAATCCGGCCGGTGCTCGCCCGGCAGAGGACGCGTTGAGAATAAATGAGGGAATGCCGGGAATGGCCATGACAAGGAAGCGGGCCGCGACTATTCTTTTCACCCTGCTCTTTGGAGCTCTCCTTGTCGCGCCGGCCGCCTCCGCCGGCGAGAAGGGCCAGAAGCCGAAACTTCCCGAAAGCTACAAGAAATGGCTCGAGGAGGAAGTCTCCTACATCATCGTGCCCATGGAAAGAGGCGTTTTCCTCAAGCTCCAGACCGACCGGGAGCGCGACCTGTTCATCGAGGCCTTCTGGAAACAGCGCGACCCGACCCCGGGGAGCGCGGAGAACGAATTCAAGACCGAGCACTTCCGGCGAATCGTCCACGCCAACCGCTATCTCGGCCGGGACGCGCCGCGCCCGGGCTGGAAGACGGACCGGGGCCGCATCTACGTCATCCTGGGAGAAGCGCGGGACATCCAGAAGTTCGAGGGGAAGTCCTCGACCTACGACGCCGAGGTCTGGTTCTACCAGGGGAAAACGGATCTCGGTCTGCCGGCGGGCTTCAACCTTGTCTTTTTCAAGGAAGGCGGACACGGCGAGTACAAGCTCTACAGTCCGGTCGGCGACGGGCCCCAAGCGCTGCTGGCGGGCTATTTCGGCGGCCCGGATTACGCGCGAGCCTACGAAAAGTTGCGGGAGATCGAGCCGGACCTGGCCGCCGTCTCGCTCTCCCTCGTCCCCGGAGAAGGCGGGGAAGCCTATGGGCGGCCGTCGATGTCCTCCGACCTCCTCATCCAGCGCATCGAATCCGCCCCGGCCCGCGGCGTCGAAGCCAAGTACGCTCAGAAATTCCTCCAATACAAGGACCTCGTCGAGGTCGAATACACGGCCAATTACCTCGACAGCGACAGCCTCATCAATGTCTTCCGCGACCCTTCGGGCCCCTATTTCGTCCATTACGCCGTCGAGCCCCGCAGGCTGTCGGTCAACCAGTATGAGAACAAGTACTACACGACCCTCAAAGTCAATGGACGGGTCACGACCGCCGGCGGCAGCCTCGTCCACCAGTTCGACAAGACCGTCTCGCTGAACCTGAGCGCGGACGAGATGAGCGAGGCCAACCGGGCGCCCTTCGACTTCCAGGACCTCTTCCCTCTCCTCGGCGGCGACTACAGCCTGTCCGTCCTGATCAAAAATGAGGCCTCGAAGGAGTTCATGTCCGTCGAGCAGGCCCTGCGCATCCCCCAAGGCGGGACGGCCGTCCAGATGACTCAGCCGCTCCTCGGCTACAAGGTTGTCCGACTGGAGCCGGCGGAGCGCCGGATGAAGGCCTTCCGCGTCGGCCCCTTCCAGATCTACTGCCAGCCGAACCGGGTCTTCACGAGGAAGGAGACGCTGGCCGTCCTCTTCCAGCTCAATGGCCTGGCCGACGAACTCGCCGCCGGCGGCGAGGTCAGGGTCGAATTCCTCAAGGACGGCCAACACTTCCGGGACATCCGCCGGAAGCCCTCGGATTATCCCGAGCTTCCGAACGTCCTTGAGGAGGTTTCCCTGGCCGACTTCCCGCCCGCCCATTACACTGTCCGCGTTTCGGTCGCGAAGGCCGGCACGGAGATCGTGTCGGCCGCCGAGGAGTTCGACCTGACCTTCGCCGAGTCCGTTCCCCGGCCCTGGTTCTCGTCCCGGGTCCTGCCCGACCCGGGAGACTCCGTCTACGCGGAGATCATGGGTTCCCAGCTCTTCAATCTCAGCCGGTTCGACGAGGCGCGCGTGTTCCTAGAAAAGGCCTTTCAAAGAAAGCCGGAGTCCGAGGACGCGGCGACGAATCTGGCCCGGGTGTATCTCGCGCTGTCCGACGCGCCGGCCGTCGTCAAGACACTGGCCCCTTTCATGACCCCGGAAAAAACGGCGAAGTATGATACCTACCTCCTCGCCGCGGAGGCGCTGAAGAGGACGCGCGAGTTCGGCCGGGCCGTCGAGCTCCTCGACAAGGCCGTGGCCCACTTCGGCGTCAACGCCGTCCTCCTGAATTCGATCGGGGAGTGCTACGCGGGTCTGGGAAAGACCAAGGAGGCGCTGGCGGCCTTCGAGAAGTCGCTCGAGCTCAGTGCGGACCAGCCCGACGTCAGGAAAAGGGTCGAGACGCTGAGGAAGAAAGCCCCGCTCTAGCCCTTGCCGGCCTTTGGCGATCGCTCGGGGAGGGCCTCCTCGCGCGCGTAGACGACACCCACCTGCCGCAGCATCGCTTGGATCTCGGTCTCCGGGATCTCCGACTTGACTTCAGCCGTGACGTCGCGGCCGACGAAGAGCCGCTGGTTAAGCTCCTCGATGAGCGCGGTGATGCGGATGTAGACCTTGGCCGGGGCCTTGTCCAGGACGATGGTCACGTGGTTTTCGCGGATGGCGACGAGCCGAACCTCCGGGAACTTGGCGATCTTCTTCGAGAACGCGGCCAGGCGCCGCTTTTTCCGGTTGCGAACGTAGCGGTAGAAAAAGAGGACCATGAAAGCCGGGCCGATCAAGGCTCCCCAGTTGAAGTTGACGGAGACGAGGACGACGGTCACGGCGACGGCCGAGGCGAGAATGGCCAGCCCCTTGTAGCCGCCCGGGAACGAGGTTTTCAGCCACTCGGCCCAGGTGCGGAATCGCTCTGCGGCGAGGAGCCCGGAACCGGCATGCGTGCCGGACTCGATATCGTGCTTCAGCCGCCGCAGGTCCGCCGCAAGGGCGTGGGCGTCGGGGTAGCGGTCGTCCGGGTTCTTCCGGAGACAGCGGAAGACGATGCGGTGGAGCTCGGGCGTCAGGCTGCGGCGGACGATGGTCACCGGCCGCGCCTCTTCATAGGCGATGGCGTGCATCGTGTCGAGCGGCGTCTCGCCCTTGAACGGGAGCTCGGCCGTGACCATTTCGTAGAGGACGATGCCCAGGGAGAAGATGTCGCTGCGGCGGTCGAGCTCCTTGCCCCGGGCCTGCTCCGGGCTCATGTAGCTGAGCGTGCCCATGACCGCCCCGGGCATGGTGTGGAGCCGGCCGCGGGTCAGGGTCCGGTCGAGGGCGGCGGGCGCCGCCGGCTCCTCGGCTACGGGTTCGACGAGCTTGGCCAGGCCGAAATCGAGGAGCTTGGCGTGGCCGTCCCGGGTGACCATGATGTTGTCGGACTTGATGTCGCGGTGGAGGATGCCGGCGTCGTGGGCCTTGGCCAGGCCCTCGGCCATCTGGAGGGCGATCTCGATCGCGCCCAAGAGGTCGAGCTCGCCGTCGGCGATGAGCTTGCTGACGGTCCGGCCGTCGACGTATTCCATGGCGATGAACAGGTTCCCGTCGACTTCGTCGATGTCGTAGACCTGGGCGATGGCCGGATGGGAGATGGCCGCTGCCGACCGAGCCTCGAGGAGGAGGCGGCTCCGTCTCTCGGGGTTGGCGACGAGGCCGGGCGTGATCATCTTGAGGGCCACCAGGCGGTCGAGGCGGGTGTCGCGGGCCCGGTAGACGACTCCCATGCCGCCCTTGCCGAGCTGGGTTTCGACCCGGTAATGCTTGAGAGTTGTTCCGACCATGCCTTTGATCACAAAATATCATACGTAGGGGCAGGGGTCAATCGTTCCGTGGGGCGCAAGATTGAAATAGGAGCGTTTTTGGGATAAAAGAGAGGAACCTGCTCCTCGTGGAGGCGATCATGAGAATATTTATCCCGAATGCGGCCCTCGCCGTCCTCGTCCTCGCCCTGGGATTCGGCACCTTCGCCTGCAGGAAGGATGCCGGCGGGCAGGCGGGGAAAGCGGCGGGAAAAGGAGACCGGATGATGGAAGTCAAAAAAGAGCTTTTCGGGCGTCTCGCCGACGGCACGGCCGTCGATATCTACACGCTGACCAACAAGTCCTCCGGGATCGAAGCCCGGGTCATGACCTACGGGGCGACCCTTGTTTCCCTCCGCCTGCCGGACCGGAACGGCGCGTTCGCCGACGTCAACCTCGGCTTCGACAACCTTGAGGGATACCTCGGGACGCATCCGTATTTCGGGGTCATCGTCGGCCGGTACGCCAACCGGATCGCCAAGGGCCGGTTCACGCTCGACGGAGTGGGGTACACTCTGGCCCAGAACAACAACGGCAACAGTCTGCACGGCGGGCTCAAGGGCTTCGACAAGGTCGTCTGGAAGCCCGAGACAATCCAAACCGCCGACGGCGTGGGCGTTAAGCTGACCTATCTCAGCAAAGACATGGAAGAGGGTTATCCCGGGAACCTCTCGGTCACGGTCGTTTACATGCTGACGAACGCCGACGAGCTGCGGATCAGCTACGAGGCCGAGACCGACAAGAAGACGCCCGTCAACCTGACCAACCACGCCTACTGGAATCTCAAGGGGGAGGGGAACGGCGACGTCCTCGGCCACGCGCTCCAGCTCGGGGCCGACAAGTTCACGGCGGTCGATTCGGCGGCTAACCTTATCCCGACCGGCGAGATCTCGAGCGTGGCCGGGACCCCGTTCGATTTTACATCACCCCACCTGATCGGCGAGCGGATCGCCCAAGTCGAGGGCGGTTACGACCACAATTTCGTCCTTCGCGGCGGAGGCGGCGCACTCGCCCTGGCTGCGCGGGTCGAGGAGACGGAAAGCGGCCGGGTGATGGAGATCTATACCGGCCAGCCGGCCATCCAGCTCTATACGGGCAATTTCTTGGACGGGACGGTCGTCGGTAAGGGCGGCAAGGCCTACGAAAAGCATTACGCCTTCTGCCTCGAGACCCAGCATTTCCCCGATTCGCCGAACCATCCGAACTTCCCCTCGACCATTCTCGAGCCGGGGCAGAAATACCGCACCGTCACCGTGCATAGGTTTTATGTGAAATAAAGGGCTTTTCTCCGGCTTTCGGGGAAACGCGGCAGTAAGGGGGCAGTAAGGGGACATGTACTTTCGGTACGTGTCCCCGGTCTTCGTGTCCCCTTTCTTTGTTCTCCCTTCTTAAAATTTAGCACTTTTCGGGGAGGATCTCGACCCAGTAGCCGTCGGGATCCTCGATGAAATAGATCCCCATCGCCGAATTCTCGTAACAGACGACGCCCAGCTTTTTGTGATTGGCGTATGCGGCATCGTAATCGTCGACGGTAAAGGCCAAGTGCACCTCGTTATCGCCGAGGTTATAGGCATCTCTCCGGTCGCGGAGCCAGGTGATCTCCAGCCGGTGGGGGGTACGGCCGTCGCCGAGAAAGGCAAGGACAAAACTCCCGTCTTTCGCCTCGTGACGGCGGACCTCCTCTAAGCCGAGCGCGGACTTGTAGAAAGCCAAGCTCTTCTCGAGATCCAGGACGTTGATGCTATTGTGGGCGAAGGTGAATTTCATGGAACCTCCTTGGCGGGCCTCAGCGGAGGATCGGTGTGATGAAGCCCTCGATGAACGCGGCGACGAGAAGAAGAGGAAGGACGACGAGAAGAAACGAGCGGAAGACGTTTCGGACCAAACTTTCGGGTTCGGCCGCCATCCGGTCGGGGTAAGATCTCAGAAAATTCGTTGGATCGGGGACGGCGGGCTGTTTGGTTGGCGGCTTGTTCATCCTCTTGTTCCAAGCGGCGACGGCTTTCTTACCCATCTCCGCCGAGAGATAGAGTCCGAGGCTTGTCGCGTAGAGGACGGCGGAGAGCTCGAAGACGCCGTGGGGCAGGATCTTGGTCAGGACGAGCCGGGGGACGTTGAGGCCCTGGTGTTTCGTCACGGAGACGAGAAGGCCCAGGACGCCGCCGTTGAGGAGCGGGTCGAGGATAGGCAGGAAGAGGAAAGGGACGATGCCCGCCGCTACGGCGACGACGGAGGCGCGGGCGTTGTGGTAGAAGAGAGTCAATGCCAGGACAAGCGGCGAGCCCTGCAGATCGATGTCTTTTAGCGCCCGGATCACGAATTCCAGGGCCTTCTTTTCCTGGCCCGGTCTAAGCGTGAAATAGACGAAACCGACGACGAAGCCCGCGCCGAGGGTCCGCGCGGCATATTTGAAATACTTCCTGTAGTGCCTGCGCCAGGCGTCCCGTTCCTCGCGGCAAAGGCGAGCGAGAAGGCCCGGCGTGCGGGCCGAGGCCGACGGCGTTCCGTTCGGGCCCTGCGCGAACTCCGAATCGCTCATCGATCTCTCCCGGGGCTACCGGCCGACGAACTCCAGCTCGATCTGTTCCAAGGTTTTTCCCTTGGTCTCCCGGACACGGGACCGGATGAAAATGAAACCGAAGACGCTGATCCCGGCGTAGATCCAGAACGTTCCGGCCGGGCCGAGTCCCTTGTTGAGGAGCGGGAAGGTGTAGGTCAGCACGAAACAGGCCGACCAGAGGGAGACCGTCGAAACGGACATGGCCGCGCCCCGGATGCGGTTGGGGAAGATCTCGGAGAGGAGGACCCACGTCACCGGGGCGAGGGACAGGGCGTAGAGGGCCATGGCGACGACGATGAGGACCAGGAGATGGACGCCCCGGCCGTGGAGGGCGTAGCTCGTGCCGATGAGGCCGAAGGCGACGGCCAGGCCCGCGGAACCGGCCATCATCAGGGGCTTCCGGCCCAGCCGGTCGACAAGCCGGATGGCGATGAGGGTGAAGATCAGGTTGACCGTGCCGGTAATGACGATATTGAAGAGGACGTCGCTCACGCCGTAGCCGGCGGCTGTGAAGATCTCTTGGGCGTAATAAAAAATGACGTTGATGCCGCACCACTGCTGGTAGATCGCCAGGACGACGCCGACGACGAGGACCTTGCCCATGCCCGGTCCGAGGAGCGAGCGGAAGTCGACCTTGCGGCTCTCGCCGGTGGACAGAGTGTCGCGGATCTCGCCCAAAGCCTGTCCGGCGAATCCCGTTCCGCCGACCCTGGCCAGGATCCTTTCGGCTTCCGCCTCGCGTCCGTTCTTGACCAGCCAGCGCGGGCTCTCCGGGATGAGGAACATCAGAAGGAAAAAAAGAAAAGCGGGGACGGCCTCGGCGCCGAACATCCAGCGCCAGCCGGCCTGTCCGTTCCAGGAAGCGAGGATATCGGCGGCGGTGGCCCCGGCTGGCACGGGCTCGGCGATGAGCCAGTTGACGAGCTGGGCGGCCAGGATGCCGATGACGATGGTCAGCTGGTTGACGGAGACGAACTTGCCGCGCATCGAAGCCGGCGAGATCTCGGCGATGTACATGGGGGAGAGATTCGAAGCGAGGCCGATGGCGACGCCGCCGAGAAGGCGGTTCCCGATGAAGAACGAGAAGCTCGGGGCCAGGGCCGTCAGAATGCCCGTTCCGGTGAAGAGGAACCCGGCCAGGATGAGGAGGCGCTTGCGGCCGAAGCGGTCGCTCAGTCCGCCCGATACGAGCGACCCAATGAGACACCCGACGAGGGCGCTCGACATGGCCCAGCCGACCTGGGACGGCGTCGTCAGGTTGAAGAATTTCTCGTAGAACGGCTTGGCCCCGCCGATGACGACCCAATCGTAGCCGAAGAGAAGCCCGCCCATGGCCGAGACGAGCGTCGTCGTCCAGATAAAGCGCATGTTGAAGGCGGGGCGTTCGTTCATGGCGTCTCCTCGCGGGTCCGGCGCAATCTCCTGTTGGGGCTGGCGGATAGCCCCGGAAAGTGATTTTTATACCAAATCAGGGGAAAATGGTAGAAAATTTGTTAAAAAAATGCTTGATTTGTGGCCTGATATCTGATATATTACGACTAAATAGAGGGCAAGATGCCGATATCGACAGGAATCACAAAGGACTTAGCGTGACTGGCAGAGTTTTCGACATCAAGCGCTACTCGATCCACGACGGGCCGGGCATCCGGACGACCGTCTTCCTCAAGGGTTGTTCCCTGCGCTGTCAATGGTGCCACAACCCCGAAAGCGTTGAAGTCGGACCTGAGCTCATGCACTGGCCTTCGCGGTGCACCCGTTGTTACGCGTGTATTTCGGCCTGCCCGAAGAGCGCCATCGCCAAGGACGCGGCTGGCGCGATCGTCATCGACAGGAAGGCCTGCGACCTCTGCGGCAAGTGCGCCGAGGCCTGCCTCTACGACGCCATGCAAATGGTCGGCCGGGAGATGAGTGTCGAAGAGGTCCTGAGCGAAGTCGAGAAGGACAAGATCTTCTATGACCAGTCGGGCGGGGGCGTCACGCTTTCGGGCGGCGACCCGTTCGTCCAGTCCGCGTTCGCCGAAGCCCTTCTCGACGGCTGCCGGTCCCGGGGCATCTCCGCGGCCGTCGATACCGCCGGCTTTTCCCGCAACGGCGTCCTCGACCGCGTCGCGTCCAAGGCCGGCCTCATCCTCTACGACCTCAAGTGCATGGACGACGCCCGGCACAAAGAGCTAACGGGCGTTTCGAATGCCCCCATCATCGAAAACCTAAAGCGCCTGGCCGCGGGCCGGGCCGAAGTCTGGGTCCGCATTCCGCTCGTTTCCGGCGTCAACGACGACGACAACAACATCCGGCGGACGATCGATTTTCTTTCGTCCTTGAAAACTATCCGGCGGGTCGGTATCCTGCCCTATCATTCCGGCGGCCTGGAAAAAGCCCGCCGGATCGGCCAAGAATCACATTTCCGGAAATTCGAAACCCCTTCCGAAGAGCGGATCGCCGCCGTCGAGGCCGCCTTCCGGGAGGCGGGTTTCGAGGTCCGGCGCGGAGGATGATCATGAACGAACGTATCACGAAGCTCAGGACGGAGACGCTCGAAGCCAAGCCGACGATCAGCGCCGAGCGGGCCAGGCTCGTCACCGAGTTCTACAAGCGGCCCGAGACGCGCGGCTTGTCGACCCCGATGCAGCACGCCCTGGCCTTCAAGCACATCATGGAGAACAAGCGGATCGTTTTCAACGACGGCGAGCTCATCGTCGGGGAGCGCGGCCCGGCCCCCAAGGCGACGCCCACCTACCCGGAGGTCTGCATCCATTCCGTCCAGGACCTCCAGTACCTCAACGACCGGAAAAAGACCGCTTTCGCTTCGGACGAGGAGACGCGCCGGGTTTACGCCGAGGAGATCATCCCCTTCTGGCAGGGCCGCTCGCAGAGGGACCGCATTTTCGCCGAGATGACAAAGGAATGGATCGACGCCTACGAAGCTGGCGTTTTCACCGAGTTCATGGAACAGCGCGCACCCGGCCACACCGTCCTCGACGGCAAGATCTACAAGAAGGGCATGAACGATTTCAAGAAGGACATCGAAGCCGCCCTGGCCGGGCTCGACTTCATGAACGACCCCGCGGCCTACGACAAGCAGGAAGAGCTCAAGGCCATGGCCGCGAGCGTCGACGCGATAATCGCTTTCGCCCGCCGTCACGCCGGGAAGGCCCGCGAGCTAGCGAAAGGGGAGAAGGACGCCGGCCGCAAGAAAGAGCTCGAGCGCATCGCCGAGGTCTGCGACCGGGTTCCGGCCGATGCGCCGCGCGATTTCCAGGAGGCCCTCCAGGCCTATTGGTTCGTCCACCTGGGCGTCATCACCGAATACAACACTTGGGACTCGTTCAATCCCGGACGGCTCGACCAGCACCTCTGGCCGTTCTACCAGAAAGGGCTTGCCGACGGCACGCTGACGAAGGAAAGCGCCCGGGAGCTCCTCCAGGCCTTCTGGGTCAAGTTCAACAACCAGCCCGCACCTCCCAAGGTCGGCGTCACAGCCGAGGAGAGCGGCACGTATACGGATTTCGCGCTGATCAACGTCGGCGGCTTGAAGGAAGACGGGACGGACGGCGTCAACGAGCTGTCGTTCCTCATCCTCGATGTCATCGAGGAGATGCGCATCCTCCAGCCGAGCTCGATGGTCCAGATTAGCGCCAAGGGGCCGGACGCGTTCCTCCTGCGCGCGCTCAAGATCGTCAAGACCGGCTTCGGCCAGCCCTCGATCTTCAACACCGACGCCATCGTCCAGGAGCTCGTCCGGCAGGGCAAGTCGGTCGTCGACGCCAGGAACGGCGGGGCCAGCGGCTGCGTCGAGTCCGGGGCCTTCGGCAAAGAGGCCTACATCCTGACCGGGTACTTCAACCTGCCCAAGGTCTTTGAGATCACGCTCGGGAACGGTGTCGATCCGCGTACGGGGAAGAAGATCGGACTCGAGACGGGCGACCCGAAAACGTTCAAGACGTTTGACGAGCTTTTCGAGGCTTTCCGGAAGCAGATCCGTCACTTCGTCGACATCAAGGTCCGCGGGAGCAACGTCATCGAAAAGCTATATGCCACTTACCTGCCCGCGCCGTTCCTTTCGGTTCTTATCGACGATTGCGTCAAGAACGGCAAGGACTACCACGCCGGCGGCGCCCGCTACAACACGAACTACATCCAGGGCGTCGGCGTGGGCACGATCACAGACATCCTCAGCGCCATCCGGCACAACGTCTACGACAACAAGCACTTTGCGATGAAGGAGCTCCTCGAGGCCCTGAAAAAGAATTTCGTCGGCTACGAGAGCCTTCGCCAGCGCGTCCTCAACCGGACGCCCAAGTTCGGAAACGACGACGACTACGCCGACGGCCTGATGAAGCGGGTCTTCGAGGCCTACTTCGAAGCGGTCGATGGGCGGCCGACGCCGCGCGGCGGGTCCTACCGGATCAACCTGTTGCCGACGACGGCCCACATCTACTTTGGTAAGATGACCGGGGCCACGGCCGACGGCCGGCTGGCGGGGGATGCCGTTTCGGAAGGCGTTTCACCCGTGCAGGGCGCCGACCGCAAGGGCCCGACGGCCGTCATCAAGTCGCTCGGCAAGATGGACCACGTCCGGACGGGCGGCACGCTCCTCAACCAGAAGTTCACGCCCCAGCTCCTGGCCGATGATACGGGCCTGGCTGCGGTCAAAGACCTTGTCCGGTCCTACTTTCGGCTGATGGGCCACCACATCCAGTTCAACGTGGTTACGGCCGACCTCTTAAAGGAGGCGCAGGCCCAGCCCGAGAAGTACCGCGACCTCATCGTCCGCGTCGCCGGCTACAGCGACTATTTCGTCGACTGCAGCACCGAGCTCCAGAACGAGATCATCCACCGCACCGAGCACCAGGAGATCTAGGGACTGGATCTGAGGGACTGTCCCTCCGGTTCATTTGGCCTTGGCCCCGGCCTCGCATTGACGCCGCGCATCTCCATGTTGGATACTACCTCCAGAAGCGTGGCGGCTGACGGCCGGAAGGAGCCCCGATGGCGAAAGAAGTCCAAACTGAGATCGTGTTCAGGGGCGGGATGCGCTTTGACGGCAAGTCGGGCCGGGCCGGAAAGTCCGTGGCCATCGACTTCACCCCGGAGGGCGAGGCGATTGACGGTTATTCCCCCCTCGAACTGCTCCTTACGAGCCTGGCCGGATGCAGCAGCCAGGTCGTCGTCGGGCTCTTGAAGCGGATGGGCCAGGAGGTCCAAGATCTCACGGTCCGCGCCCGCGGCGAGAAGCGGGAGATCCACCCGACCGTCTTCACTTCGGTCGAACTCGATTTTGAATTCCGGGGCGGCCGGGTCGATGGCGCCTCGGTCGAGAAGGCCTTCGCCCTGTCGGAAGAACGCTTCTGCCCAGTCTGGGTCATGCTTAAGGCCAGCGTCCCCATTACAGCTACGTACCGGTTCCTCGCCGGCTGAAAATCCGGTTTTTCGCTCCGCATTCGAGAAATTCCTGGCCCTTGGCGTCTCTTCAGCGAAAGCAAATAGTGAAAATGATATGTTGACATATCTCTTATATGTATATATCATATGTATGGGAGATATGCATGAGGACGACATTGATCATCCCTGACGACCTGATGAAGGACCTTATCGAGGAAACGGGCGAGAAGAGCAAAACGGCCCTTGTCTGCCGTTCCCTCGAAGAAATGCTCCAGCGGGTCCGCCGCGAAAACCTGAAACGCTTGCGGGGCAAGATCGATCTAGACATCGACTTGGAAACGCTGCGGACCAAAGACCTCTCATGAAGCCGGAATATTTCATCGACACGAGCGTCTGGATCCCGTATTTCCGGGACGGCGGCGCGGAAAATGGCGATTTCATCGACGCGCTCATCGACGAGAACCGCGTCCACATCAACGGGATCGTTTTGGCCGAGCTCCTCACAGGGGCGAGGAGTCCGGCCGAAATCGACCGTTTGTCTTTAGCCTTGGCAGGCTTGAAGCTTGTCCCGAGCGGCTGGGACTCGTTCCAGTCCGCCGGCAGCAACGGCTGGGCCCTGAAAAGAAAGGGGATATCCGTCCCTTTGAGCGATGTGATCATCTCCTCGGATTGCATCGACCACGGCCTCGTCCTCGTCGAATCGGACAAGCATTATGCGGCGATCGCCGCGCATCTTCCTCTCAAGCGGTATGCGGAATCCGGGCTGGGAAAATGAAGAGTAGAAGAACCCGCGTATCTACGGCTGGACGATGGCCTTGAGGACGCCGTCGCGTCGCGCCGCGGCCGTCTCGTAGGCCTGGCGGGCCTCATCGAGCTTGAAGAAGTGGGTGGCCAGGAAATCGACCTTGACCCGCCCCGCATAGATCATGCCGACGGCCTTCTCCAGGCACCTGTTCTGACGCCGGACGCTCTGGACGCGGATCTCCTTGCGCCGGATCTTGCCGCTCTCGAAGGACACGCGCAGCTCGAGGGGGATGCCGACGACGACGAGCGTGCCTCCCGGCTTGAGCAGGGCGACGGCCTGGTCGAGGGCCGGTTGGTCGCCGCAGCACTCGAAGACGATGTCGAGGCCGAGGGATTCGCGGCCGAGGATCTCGGCGATGACGTCCTCGCGGTCGGGATTGCCGGCCCAATCGGCCCCGGCCGCCCCGGCCGCTTTGACCCGGGCCTCGACCTTGTCCGTCATATAGAGAGCACCTGCGCCCTCCGCTTTGAGGACCATGGCCGTGCACAATCCGATCGGCCCGGCTCCGAGGATCCCGGCCGTTTTCCCGCGGACCGACCCGGCCAACCCGGCCGCGTAGAGGGCGATCGAGAGCGGTTCAGCCAAGGCTCCCTGAACGACGCTCATCTTGGCCGGCAGAGGGACACAGTTGTGCTCCGGAGCCAGGGCGAACTCAGCCATGCCGCCGGTGAGCTCGCCGTAGTGCCCCAGGAAGAGGAGCTTTCGGCAGGTGTGCGGCCGTCCCGTCCGGCACTGGTCGCATGTCCCGCAGGAGACGGCCGGCTCGATAACGACGGCATCGCCCGGCTTGACCCGAGTGACGCCCCGGCCCACTTCTTCGACGACGCCGGCACACTCGTGCCCGGGGATGAACGGGTAGGACACCTTGTCGTCGCCGACAGAACCGGAGAGGAAATAGTGGAGGTCGCTGCCGCAGACGCCGACGGCCCGGCTTCGGACGAGGACGTCGTCGGCCCGGACGAGGCGCGGCGCCGGGATCTCGCGGATCTCGATCGTCCGGACCCCGGTCAGGAAGGCGGCTTTCATGGCGGCCCTATTATAATGCAGAAATGCCCGGTTCCGGAAGACTCGGCACTTTGACATCGGCACGGCGAGGTTGATATATTTCTTGCGTCTTCGAGGAGGCACCATGAAAAAACATCTCTCGGGGCGTTCGTTCGCCGTCGTCATCCTGCTCGTCCTTTTCGCCGTCCAGATCGGCGCCCAGGAAAAGCTCGACCTCCAGATGGTCCAGCGCATCCGCAAGGAAGGGCTCGAGAATTCCAAGATCACGGATCTCCTAATCTATCTCTGCGATGTCTACGGTCCGCGGCTCCCGGCCTCGCCGCAGTACATCAAAGCGGGGGAATGGGTCGTTGCTAAGGCCAAGGAACTCGGCCTGGAGAACGCGCAGATGGAGTCCTATGGCACTTTTGGCCGCAGTTGGGAACTCCAGAAGTTCTACGCCGCGATGACCGCTCCCCAGTACATGCCGCTCATCGCCTTCCCGAAGGCCTGGACGCCCGGGACGAACGGCGTCCTCAAAGGGAACGCCGTTCTGCTCGACATCAAGAAACCCGCCGACCTGGACAAGTATAAGGGCAAGCTCAAAGACGCCATCGTTCTGACGCAGGGTCCTCAAGACCTCCCGATCTCCTTCGATCCGGCCGCCTCGCGGCTCTCCGAGGACGACTTGAAAAAGCTCGTTCAGGCCGCCGAGCCGGCCGCGCGTTCACCGTACGCCGCTCGGGCGGCGGAGATGATGGCCCAGCAGCAGCTCCAGCAGGCGGTGACCAAGTTCCTTCAGGCCGAAGGGGCGGGCGTCGTCCTCGAGCCCAGCCGGGGCGGGAAGGACGGGACGGTCTTTGTCTCGAGTGGCGGATCCCGCACGAAAGGCGCCGCGATGCCGCTGCCGACAGTCGTCGTCGCCATTGAGCACTACAACCGAATCGCCCGCATCCTGCAGAAGGACATCCCCGTCGCCATGGAGGTCGAGGTCCAGGCTCGGTTCACAGAAGACGACCAGCCGGGCTACAATGTCATCGCCGAGATCCCCGGCGTCGACAAGAAGCTCAAGGCCGAGCTCGTCATGCTGGGCGGACACTTCGACACCTGGCATTCCGGCACTGGGGCCACGGATGACGGCGCCGGATGCGCCGTCGCCTTAGAGGCGGTCAGGATCCTGAAGGCGCTCGGCGTCCAGCCCCGCCGGACGATCCGCCTGGCCATGTGGGACGCCGAGGAACAGGGCTTCGTCGGCTCGCGCGGCTACGTCACGAACCATTTCTTCGACAGGGGGAAGAAGGAAAAGAAGCCGGATTACGACAAGCTCGCGGCCTACTTCAACTTCGACAACGGCAGCGGCAAGATCCGCGGCATCTACGCCCAGGGCAACAGCGCCGCGGCCCCGATCTTCGAGGAGTGGCTCAAGCCCGTCCACGACCTCGGGGCGGCGACCGTGACTCTCCGCAACACGGGCGGCACCGACCACCTGCCCTTCGACGCCGTCGGCCTGCCCGGTTTCCAGTTCATCCAGGATGACCTCGAATACGACACGCTGACCCACCACTCGAACATGGACGTCTACGACCACCTGTCGCGGGGGGACCTGATGCAAGCGGCGACGGTCATGGCCTGGTTCGTCTACAACGCGGCCATGCGCGAGGAGAAACTGCCGAGGAAATATTTCGACGCGGGCGCGCCGGCTCCTGCGCGCTGAAGGAATTAATGCGGAGGGGCTTCTCCTATCTCGGGAGAAGCTCCTTTAGAACGGATTCTCGGCCGGGTAGAGCATGCCGGCCGGGCGGTTGAAGGAGATGTCCTCGACGCCGAGCATGCGCATGGCCGCCCAGAGCGCCTTTCCGGCGTGGTCGAAAGCGACGGCCGTGTGGTGCGGGAAGCGCTTCTCGATGAGGACGTGCCGGTAGAACCGCCCCATCTCCTTGATGCCGATGACGCCGATCCCGCCGAACGACTTGGGGTCGATGTCCAGGACCTCGCCTTCGGCCATGTAGGACCGGAGGACCGTGTCGGCCGTCGACTGGAGCCGGAAGATCGTCACCCCGCCCGTCTTGATCCGGCCCTCGAGCGTGCCCCGGGTGATGTCCGGGTCTTTCCCGGGCTCCATGAGCCGGTGCATGATGAGCTGGTAGCGCATGGCCGGGTCGAGCATGCACGGCGCCGGCGTGTTGCCGCAGTGGAAACCCATGAACAGGTCGGTGGGCCTGTAGCTTTTCATCTCTTTCTTGGCTTCGGCGATCATGTCGTAGGGGACGGTGTTGTTGATGTCGAGGAGGGTCGCCGGCAGCTCCGTCGCGCACGCGCAGATGTACTCGCTGAGGGCGCCGTAGATGTCGACTTCGCAGGCGACGGGGATGCCCCGGGCCGCCAGCCTCGAGTTCACGTAGCAGGGGACGAACCCGAAAAAGCTCTCGAACGCCGGCCAGCACTTGTCGGCGAAGACGCCGTATTCCGACGCCCCCAGGTTCTTCTCCATGAACTTGAGCAGGGCGACCTCGAACTGGGCCAGCTTGACCAGGATGTCGGGGTACTGGTTCCCGGCGCCGAGCTCCCGGGCCATGTCCGCGGCGACGGCCTTGGTCTTCGGGTCGCCTTCGGCTTTGCGGAAGATGTCGTAGAGGTCGAGCTCGCTGTTCTCCATGACCTCGACGCCGAGGTCGTAGAGGGGCTTGATGGGCGCGTTGCAGGCCAGAAAATCCTGGGGCCGCGGTCCGAAGGAGAAGATCTTGAGCTTGCTCATTCCGAGGAGGACGCGGGCGACGGGCACGAACCCGGCGATCATCGCGGCCACCTCTTCCGGGGTGCCGACGGGGTATTCGGGGACGCAGGGCCGGAGCTTGCGCAGGCCCATATTGTAGGAATTGTTGAGCATGCCGCAGTAGGCGTCGCCGCGTCCGTTGACCAGGTCTTTTCCGGACTCCTCGGCGGCCGCCGCGACCATGACCGGCCCGTCGAATTTCTGGGCTAGGATCGTCGTCGGGCCCTCGGGCCCGAAGTTGCCGAGGTAGAGGACCAGAGCGTTGACGTTATTCGCCCGGACCTCCTCGAGCGCCTTGAGGGCGTCCGTCTCGTTCTCGACGATCGTCGGGATCCGGACGACGGCCAGGCCGGCCTTGCGGCACTCCTCGGCGACGCGGAGCTGGCGCTTCCGGGAGAGCTCGATGGGGAAACAGTCGCGGCTGACGGCGACGAGACCGAGCCGCACCTTGGGCATGTTAGTCATGGGCCTTCTCCTTCTTCTGTCCGTACGTGGCCTGGGGTCCGTGCTTTCGGAGGTAGTGTTTTTCCTGGATATAGCGGTCGAGGGGAGCGATGTTGCGGTCGAGGGCTATCGTGCCGTAAGCCATCTTGGCCACGAGCTCCAGGACGAGGGCGTTCTCGACGGCTTCCCCGGGCGTCCGGCCCCAGGCGAATGGCCCGTGCCCGGCGACGAGGGCCGCGGGGAGTTCGAGGGAATCGAATCCGGCGAACCTCTCGACGATGATCTTCCCCGTGTTCCGCTCGTAATCCTCGACGACCTCGGCTTCGACGAGAAGCCGGGTCAGGGGGACGGGGCCGTGGAACTGGTCGGCGTGCGTCGTCCCGAAACAGGGGATCTCGCGCCGCGCCTGGGCGAAGATCGTCGCATACTCGCTGTGGGCGTGGGCGATGCCGCCGATCTTAGGGAAGGCCTTGTAGAGCTCGACGTGCGTCGGCGTGTCCGAGGACGGGCTGAGCCAGCCCTCGACGACATTCCCCTCCAGGTCGACGAGGACGATGTCGTCGGCCTTGAGGCTGTCGTAGGGGACGCCGCTCGGCTTGATGGCCAGGATGCCCCGGCGCCGTTCGATGCCGCTGACGTTGCCGAACGTCAGCATGACCAGCCCGGCCTTCACGAGCTCCAGGTTGGCCTTGAAGACGGTTTCTTTGAGTTCGCTCAGCATGGTCCTATCTCCGCTGGCGGTCCTTGACGGCCAGGAGGTCTTTCATGACGTTGTGAAGACCGCCGCTCCACTCCTTCGTCCCGAACGCGTCGTGAAGCTCCCGATAGAGGCCGTAGAGCTCGAGGTAGACCTTGTGGTTCGCGGCGTTCGGCTTGTAGCTCGTTCGCTTGATCCCGCCCATCGCGGCCTGGGCCTCGGCGAAGGTCTCGTGACCGTCTCCCTTCCTGCCCGCGGCCACGGCCCCGGCCATGGACGCTCCCAGGGCGCAGGTCTGGGCGGAACGGGCGATCTTCATCTCCAGGCCGGTCACGTCGGCGTAGATCTGCATGACCAGCGGGTTCTTCTCGGCGATGCCGCCGCAGTTGACGACGTCGCGGATCTTGATCCCGAATTCTTCGAAGCGGCGGATGATGGTCAGGGCGCCGAAGGCGGTGGCTTCGATGAGGGCCCGGTAGATCTCTTCGGGCCGGGTGCGGAGCGTCAGCCCGACGAGGAGGCCGGTCAGGCGCTGATCGACGAGGACGGTCCGGTTGCCGTTGTGCCAGTCAAGGGCGAGAAGGCCCGATTCGCCGGGCTTGAGAGCGGCGGCCTTCCGGGTCAGGGCGGTATGGGAACCCTTCTTCGGGCCGCCCGGCTCGATTTCGTTGACGAACCAGTTGAAGATGTCGCCGACGGCGGACTGCCCGGCTTCGAGTCCCAGGTAACCCGGCAGGACCGAGCCGTCGACGATGCCGCAGAGCCCGGGGACGTCGGCGAGCTTCTTCGACGCCGGCCAGACACAGATGTCGCAGGTGCTCGTGCCGATGATCTTGACGAAGCGGCCCGTTGCGACGCCTGAGCCGACGCCGCCGAGGTGGGCGTCGAAGGAGCCGACGGCCACGGCGATACCCGGCCGGAGGCCGAGCTTTTTTGCCCACTCTTTCGTCAGTCCGCCGGCGGCGATGTCGGCGGTGTAGGTCTTCTGGTAAAGGCGGTCGCGGAGCTCGCCGAGCCCCGGGTCGAGCTTGGCCAGGAACGCTTTGGCGGGCAGGCCGCCCCAGCGGTCGTTGAACATAGCCTTGTGGCCGGCCGCGCAGCGGCTCCGTTTCATTCTGAGAGGATCGGTCACGCCGGTCAGCAGTCCGGGGATGTAGTCGGCGCACTCGACCCACGAATAGGCGGCCGCCCCGACCTTAGGGTCCGTCCTCAGGCAGTGGAGGATCTTGCTCCAGAACCACTCGGAGGAATAGGTGCCGCCGCATTTCGCCAGGTACTCGGGGTGCTCGGCGGCGGCCAGGGCGGTGATCTCCGCGGCCTCGGCATGGGCGGTGTGGTCTTTCCAGAGCCAGGCGTGGGCGTTGGGGTTCTTCTTGAATTCTTTGTAGAGGGCCAGGGCCTTGCCAGCCCGGTCGACGGGCAAGGGGGTCGAGCCCGTCGTGTCGACGCCGATGCCGACGATGTCCTCTGGCTTGAAGGCCCGGCTTTTCTTCTTGGCCTCCGCGATGGCCTCGGGCACGGCCCGCTCGATGCCCAGGATCCAGTCGGCCGGGTTTTGCCGGGCCAGGTTCGAGTCCTTCGGGTCGAGGAGGATCCCCGCCGCGCCGCTCGGGTAGGCGAAGATGGCCGTCCCGACTTCGTCGCCGTTCCCGACGTCGACGATGAGTGCCCGCACGGAATTGGTGCCGAAGTCGAGGCCGAGCGCGAATTTGGCGACTCTCATATCGGTGAACCTCCGCTTGCGTGCGATCGCCGGTTGCTGCCAGCCAATATTATACCCATCGGGGGGGTTGGGGCAACTCCCCGCTAGGCGTTTCTTGACCTGTGATGCCGGACGCCACCCGTTTTTGGCTGAGATGGTAACCATCCATTTCCCCCGGCCCCCCAGGGAACCAGTCCCGGCCGGCGGGGAGCGGATTCTGAGAAGCGACCGGCAGAAGTGCGACGGAGCAACTCGGAGCCGCACTTCTGGGAAATATCTGAAACGAGTCTTCGGTGAAGATTGGGGACACGTACCGGACGTGCATGTCCCCGCTTTAGTACAGGGTCTCTGGATGGTCACCATCCCGGCCCGGGTGGCGTTTCAATGCTGCATCTCCGGTCAAGAAACGCTTTGCGTGAGTTGTTTAAATAGATAAGTAATTAAAATATAATATATCAGCATCGAACTGAAATGAATCGTTTTCCCGCCTTTTCCACGAATTCCCGGAACAAAGAGGAGGAGCTATGAGAATTCGTCTGCATTCACGCGCCATCGTTACTGTCGCCGTCATCTTAATGCTTGGGGCCGGATATGCCCAACAGGCCCCGGAACGGTTCAATGTTGACCTGTTGAAAGGCCTCACCTACCGGGCGCTCGGACCCTACCGGGCCGGGTCCTGGGTGACGAGCTTCGCCGTGCCCGACGTCCCGGCCCGCGATCATCTCTATACGCTTTATGTGGGGACACGGAACGGCGGCGTCTGGAAGACCGTCAACAACGGCACGACCTTCGAGCCGATTTTCGACGCCCAGCCGAAGCTCTCGATCGGCGACGTGGCCGTGGCCCCGTCGGACGCGAACATCGTCTGGGTCGGGACGGGCGAGGCGTACTGCGCCCGGAGCTCGAACTCGGGCGACGGCGTCTGGAAGTCCGTCGACGCGGGCAAGACCTGGACGAACATGGGCCTTCCGGATTCGCACCACATCGCCCGGATCGTCATCCATCCCGCGAACCCCGACACCGTCTACGTCGCGGTCATGGGCCATCTTTTTTCCCCGAACGCCGAGCGCGGCCTCTTCAAGACGACCGACGGCGGGAAGAGCTGGCAGAAGGTCCTCTATGTCAACGACAAGATCGGGGCCGTCGACCTGGTCATGGTCCAATCGGCGCCCGACGTCCTCTACGCGGCGATGTACGACAAGGTCCGCCAGCCCTGGCACTACGAGCTCGGCGGCCCGGAGAGCGCGATCTACAAAACGACGGACGCGGGCAAGACGTGGGCCCGCCTCGGCGGCGGCCTGCCGACGGGCCGGATCGGCCGCATCGGACTCGACGTCTACCAGAAAAACCCCGATATCCTCTACGCCGTCGTCGAGAACGGCAACCGCCGGCCGCCGACGGCCCAGGAAGAGGAGCAGGACAAGCGGCGCAACGCTGCGCCGGCGCCCCGGACCGCCGGGAACGAGGTCTTCCGCACGGACGACGGCGGCAAGTCCTGGCGTAAGGTCAACCCCGGCTACGAGGCGGCCCTCAACAAGGCCCCCTATTCCTTCAACCAGCTCCGCCTCGACCAGAACGACGCGGAGACCGTTTACATCACCGGCCAATCGTTGGCCTCGACCAACGACGGCGGCAAGACCTGGAAGGGCCTGGACTGGCCGTCCGACGGGGTCATGCCCCGCGCGTTCGGCGACTGGCGAGTCATGTGGGTCGACCCGCTCGACTCGAACCGCCTCATATTCGGCTCGGACGGCGGCGTCAACATCTCCTACGACCGCGGCAAGACGAGCCACCACGCCTACAACCTGCCGCTGACCGAGTTCTACGCCGTCGGCGTGGACATGGAGGACCCTTACAACATCTACGGCGGTCTGCAGGACCACGATTCGTGGAAAGGCCCGTCGAACGGCTGGGCCGGCGAGATCACGCTCACCGACTGGGTGACGGTCGGCGGCGGCGACGGCATGTACAACTGCATCGACCCGACCGACTCGCGCTGGCTCTATAACAACCGGGAGATGGGCGCAATGTGGCGGCTCGACCAGAAGACCGGGGTCCAGACGTCCATCACGCCGGGGCGCCCGGCCGGCGCGCCGCCGCTCCGCTTCAACTGGACGCCGCCGATCGCCCTGTCGCCCCACAACCCGGCTATCGTTTACACCGGCGCCCAGGTCGTCTTCCGCTCGCTCGACCGCGGCGACCACTGGCAGGAGACGAGCCCCGACTTGACGACGAACGAAAACGCGAAACAGCACGGTGAGGGCTTTATCTCTTTTTGCACGCTGACGACGCTGGCCGAGTCCCCCGTCGCGCCCGGCGTCATCTGGACGGGTTCGGATGACGGCAAGGTCCAGGTGACCCGTGACGGCGGGGCGACCTGGGCCGACCGCACGGCGAAGCTCGCCGCGGCCGGCGGACCGGCCAATTTCTGGGTGAGCCGCGTCTTCCCCTCGCCCCACGCCGCGGGCACCGCGTTCGTGACCAAGACCGGCTGGCGCCTGGACGACTACCGGACCTCGATCCACAAGACGGCCGATTTCGGCGAGACGTGGACCTCGATCGCCGGGAACCTGTCGGCCGGAAAACCCATCAATGTCGTCGTCCAGGACTGCAGGAACCCCGACCTGCTCTTCGTCGGGACCGAGTGGGGCGTCTACGTGACGATCGACGGCGGGAAGGCGTGGCGGCCGTTCATGGCCAACATGCCCTCGGTCAAGGTCACCGACATGGTCATCCACCCGCGCGAGAACGACCTCGTCGTTGCGACCTACGGCCGGGGCGTCTACGTCACCGACATCACCCCGCTCCAGGAGATGACGGCGGCGGTCCTCGAAGAAGACGTCCATCTCTTCGATGTCGAATCGAAGACCCAGCGCGTAACGGGCGGCATCGGCAACTACCAGCTCCTTGGCGACAGCCACCTCTTCACGCCCAACGAGCCGAACGCCTTCGCCATCAATTATTATCTCAAGGGCAAGGCTGCCGGCCCGGTCAAGGTCACCATTGCCGACCCTTACGGCGCGGTCCTGGCCGAACTCGCGGGCAAGGGCGAGCCCGGCCTCAACACCGTGTCCTGGGGCATGCGCGCCCAGAGGCCCGGCCAGCAGCCGGGGCGTTTCCAGGGCATGGGCGGCGGCCTCGTCGCGCCGGGAGAGTATGTCGTCACGCTCGACGCCGGCGGCAAGACGCTGACCAAGAAAACGCGGATCCGTTACCGCCAGGGCTGGACAGTCGGTGCGGTCCCTGTCGTCATCCATTGACACTCGAGCGAAGAGGGAACCTCTCCGTCCTGATGGTCATGCCCCGGGCCGGGAAACCCCCTGGAGGTTCCGATGATCAAGGTTGATCTCAGGCGGGGCCTCGCGGCAGCCCTCCTTTCGGCCTTTTTCGTTTCTTCGACTACGGCGGCCGAGAAAGAGGAGGAAGCCCCGCCTTCTTCACGACGCGTGCTCGCTCCCAGCGCCGACCTCAAGCCGCACCCCCTCGTCCTTATTCCCTACTACGCCTGGGCGCACCGCGGCGATGGAGAAATGACCGTCTGGCTTTTTAAGTTGCCCCCCAAGTTGACGGCTATCCGATGATCTGCGAGCGCGGGTTTCGTGGTTATCGCCCTTCGCCCCCCGGCCGGAAATTCATTTCCGCCGTGGTTAGGAGGGTGAGAAAAGAGCTACTTATGCTCGACGTCGGTTCAATCCACCCATTTGTATGCGAATAGCTTTCCGGCCTCCATCGGCGTAATCAGGCCGCCGGCCAATAGAACGGCGCGGGTTAGCACAGGGTCGCGCCCGGCCGCCAAGTCCGCGCCGGTAGGCAGCGCAATCACGTCGGGAGCCACCCCCTCCTTCTCGAGACTCTTGCCATCCGCCATGATGAGTTCCGATTCGGTAATGGAAATTCCGTAAACAACGACGTATTCCCCTCCCGTTTCCCTGGAGTAATACCGAGACTGCATCACCGCTCCGGCGGTGCGATCCCCGACGACCACTCCTCGTTTCTCGAGTTGAATCACACGGGCAAAGAGTTCGGCGCTCGAGCCCGTATCACTATCGACGATGACGACGACTTTCCCGGTGAAGGCCTTAGCTCCTTGTGCCTTAGCGACGATCGGCTTCATATTCCGCTCCCGGCCCTTTGGCTGGGCGATCGTTACGTCATGGTCGAAAAAGCAGCCTAGCAGACTAGCGAGTGAGCGAACGTAGCCTCCGGCGTTTCCCCTTAGATCGAGGACCACCGATTTGTACTTGGAAAATCGACCGGCAATTCGTTTGAACTGCGACTCAGAGTCCATGAACGATGGAATGTTCCAGATGAAGACGTTCTTGTCGGCCGAATCGGCAAAGCGGTGTACCTCTGAAGCGTCCTCTGCTCGGCGCAGGATGTCCCAGATATCTTCTCCCTCCGTAAGGTCAATGAATCGCTTTCCCATGTCGATCTTGGTCACTACATCAATCTGGCGTGGCTGACCGCCGGGGCTTTGAACGACCAGTCTCATTTCCGTCGCCGGCCGGACCAGGTAGTAACGATATTTGAACATCTCGGTGTTCTGCCGGGTCGGCTTGTTTCCGTCGACCGAGAGCAGCGCGTCCCCTGCTTTCAGGCCCTTGTTTTCGGCATCGCTGCCGGGCTTTACCGCAAGGACGTACGGAGTTTCACCGATCACTCGCAGGCGCCATCCGTACTCAAATTTTGCCGTGCGCCCCGGCGGCACAAAGCGCGTATGGGAGTCACCCAGATCGAGCACGGCCTGGGCGATGATGCCGAACAGATGGCCTACCGAAGTGGCCTGTTCAATATCCTGCTCGGCCTTGAGAAAGCGGCTCTCGAGGTCCAGGCCATGGAACGTCGGTTCGTAGTAACGGTTTTGGAGTTCCTTCTTGATCACCTTGAGCATCGTCCGTCCCCGCGTTCGGTCGGACTCCCGCAGTTCCTGTGCGAACGTCAGCAAAGCGGCGATCAATGGGATAGTCATGATCGCAAGTAGCAGGAAACCTCGAACTCTCAATAAGGACCGGCGATCAAGGCTTGCTTTCATGTGGATCCCTCCAAAGGCTTTGACTCTCGTCGGCGCAGAAGCAATCTGCATTGTGAAAACCGATTGCCCATAATGCTGTCCACAATAATAATCTCCGGAAAAGGGGATGTCAATCCGGACGGCGAAAAGCGTGTTGTTAGGACCCAAGCCCTTGATGCTTGTTGCCAAAGGAAGGAGGATGAGGAGAAAAAGGGACAGGAATTTCCTTTCGGGCGCGCGGATGATCGGTAACGATCATCCGGGGTTTCCGGGCCCGCCCGGCAGGAAGAGAAAAACCGGGAGATGCCCGGCATAGGCCTCGAAATCCTTGTCTGTCGTGAAGATGGGGAATCGGGTCCGCCAGGAGACGGCACAGAGCAGAAAATCCGTATTGGATCCTTGGACGCCCTTCGACCGGCAGGTGTTGAAGAACTCCGCGGCCTTGAC
>Ga0315286_10000714_pt1 | contig 28619 bp, 23 predicted proteins | sample YL17G10_0_MG_FD_205038 | JGI IMG/M metagenome (GOLD analysis project Ga0315286, IMG submission 205038) | Sediment microbial communities from Yellowstone Lake, YNP, Wyoming, USA - YL17G10_0 | ecosystem: Environmental > Aquatic > Freshwater > Lake > Sediment | place: USA: Wyoming | collected... | reverse complement strand
TCTTTCTCCTCATCCGGGGAACGAGGGCGGCGCAGATGTTCATCGGGCTCTTTCTCCTCATCATCGTTTCCTTCGTCGCTCGCTGGCTCAACATGAACGCGCTGAACTGGATACTCTCGAGCCTCAAGACGGTCTGGGTGATCGCTTTCGTGATTCTTTTCCAGCCTGAGCTGAGGCGCGCGCTCTCGCTCCTCGGCCAGAATCGCATCCTCGGCTACTTCATCAAGGTCGAGGAGTCGAGCACGGTGAGCGAGATCGTCAAGGCGTGCCACCAACTCACGCAGAACGGCCTCGGCGCGATCATCGCGATCGAGCAGGACGTGGGGATGCGCAACTATATCGAGACGGGCACGCCGATCGACGCGTACGTCACCGCGGAGCTCCTCGTGACGATTTTCACGCCCCCGAGCCCGCTCCATGACGGCGCGGTCATCATCGAGAAAAATCGCATCGTGGCGGCGGGCTGCATTCTTCCCCTCTCCCAGAATCCCCGGCTCGCGAAATCCCTCGGCACGCGGCACCGCGCGGGCCTGGGGCTCAGCGAAGAGACCGACGCGGTGGTCATCATCGCGAGCGAGGAGACGAGGACGATCTCGCTCGCCTTCGGCGGGAAACTCAAACGCAAGCTCGACATCAACACGCTGCGCAACGACCTCGTCGGCATGATCGGCATCAAGGCCGAAGAAGCGGCCTCCACCTCCTGACGGCCGCAAGTCCGCGAAACAATGAGAGGAGTGGCGGCCTCGCACCGCCTCACCACCACCACACCACCGGCCGACACTCCCCGCGCCGATTGGAGCGCACGCCATTGGCAATGGCAAGGGGAATGCCTCGCCGCCGACATCGATCCCGTAAATGGTATGTCGATGGATATGAACGGGTTGCGCGAAGCCGCTCCGGGGAAACGCCCGGCGGCGGCACGGGCGCCGCGTAAACGCCGTTGCCGCTTCCGGGTCGGAAGTTACCGTTTGATTTTGCCGGTTGAAACGAGCTTTTCGATGTACCCGACGATGTCCTTGTCGAACTTCTCCGTCTGCCGCTTGAGCTGGTCGATGCCCTCCTCGACCGAGTACGCCTGGCGGTATGGACGGTCGCTCGTCATCGCGTCGAAGCTGTCGGCGACCGCGACGATCCGGGCTCCGATCGAGATCTCGTTACCCTTGAGCTTATCGGGGTAGCCCTTCCCGTCGAGCCGCTCGTGGTGATGGCGGACGAGGTCACAGGCCGATTCGAGGAATTTCATGTTCTTGATGATGTTGGCGCCCACCTCGGGGTGGCTCCGGACGATCTCCCACTCCTGCTCGGTGAGCTCGCCGGGCTTGTTGAGGATGTTTTCGTAGACGCCGAGCTTGCCGATGTCGTGGAGCGCCGCGCCGAAACAGACGATCTCGATCTCGCGTTTCGAGAGCTTCATCTCCTCGGCGATCAAGCGGGCGTATTCGGCGACGCGGTCGGTATGGCCGCGCGTATAGGCGTCCTTCGCCTCGATCGTGGAGACGAGGACCTTGATCGTTGAGAGGTAGGTCGCCTGGAGCTCTCCGTAGAGCCGCGCGTTCTCGAGGCCGGTCGCCGCGGACGAACAGATCGATCGAAAGAGATCGATCTCGTCGGGCGAATAGTCCTGCTGGTTGACCTTGCCCCCGATGAACACGATCCCGATGAGATGCGATTTCACGATAAGCGGATACCCGTAGTCGAGACCGAAACGGACCATGAACTCCGCCTCGCGTTTCGCATCGCGGGGAAACTCATCGTCGGCGAGTCTGATGATGTCCTGCTTGCCGAGAAGGAATTTCGAGAGGGCGATCTCGCGCGAGAGCCGCAAGGACTTGAGCACCGTGTTCGAAACGCCGCTGCCGCCGATATAGGAGAGATAGTCGTCCATCTCGTCGAACGCGTAGAAGAGCGCGACGGAACCCACGCCGAGCTGCCCGACGACGGTCAGGCAGAACACGTGAATGAGCTCCTCGGGGTCTTGGAGCCTGTTGAGGTCCTGGCTCAGGCCGAAGAGCGAGCGCATGTCGAGGATCTTCTTCTTGAGCTCGCGGTTGATGCGCGTGTAGTCGGCGTGTCCCCGCTGCACCTCGTCCTCGAGCTGGAGGTTCTGCTCGCGGAGATTCCTCTTGCGATGCGCCTGCGTGAGGTAATTGTCGATCTTGGCATGAATCTCCTTGAGGGAGAAGGGTTTCTTGAGGTAATCCTGCGCGCCGGAATGAAGCCCCTTGAGCATCGAATCCTGGATCGAGTTGGCCGAGATCATGATCACCGGCACGTCGCGGTGGACGTCGCGCGCCCGGATCTCGTCGCACACCTCGAAACCGTCCTTCTTCGGAAGCACAACGTCGAGAATGACGAGGTCGGGCTGAAAGCGGTCGTAGGCGACGAGCGCTTCATTGCCGTCGGCCGCCGAACGGGTCTCATACCCCTTGCTCCGGAGGGACTCGGTGAGAATCTCAATAACGTTCGGATCGTCATCGACGAGCAGTATGTTCCCGCTCACGTGCTGCCTTTCTCCCACGATGCCCCGACGCTGTGGCGCACGGACTGGGCGATTTCCTTCTCCATGATCCGCGCGAACTGCGCGACGACTTCACGGTCGTAGCGGAGCCCGTAGTTCTCCTTGAGCGTGTCGAGCGCCTCGTGCTCGGAGAGCGCGGGTCTGGTCGGCCGCTCGTGGATCATCGCCGCGTAGCTTTCGACGACCGCGATGATGCGCGAACCGGTCGCGATCTCCTTGCCCCGGAGGCCGTACGGATACCCTTCGCCGTTGAACCGCTCGTGATGCGTCTTCACGATATTGACGACGTGCTCGTTGAACTTCATCCGGGACAGCATGTTGCCGCCGTCCTCCGGATGCTTCTTGATGATCTCCCACTCCTCCTTCGTCAGGTCGCGCGGGCTGCGCAAGATGAGGTCGCTCACCTTGACCATGCCCATGTCGCGGAGCACCGTGCCGTAAATGAGATCTTTGAAATGCTCCTCGGCGTAGTCCATGTTCTTCGCGACCATGCCGACGTACCGGGAAACGAATTCCGATGTGCCCTTGAGAAGGGTATTTTCTTCGATGATCGAGATGAGCGTCTTTACGATGCCGAGCGTCCGCTCGTGCTCCCGTTCAAACATGAGCGCGTTATCGTACGCCCCCTGGGCGATATTGACGAGAATACGCAGGAATTCGAAATCTTCCTCTTTCATGCCCCTCCCGGCGATTCGCTTGCCGAGAAACACGAGGCCGGAGGTTCCGTCTTTCGTGCGGAAGGGGCATATATACTCGACCCCTTCCCCTTTGATAACCGTCTTCGTCGCCTCCTCCATCGAGAAGGCTTCGACCGGAATCACGTTGTTCTCCCCCAGGTTCTTGCCGAATGCGCTCGAGGGGACGATGAGCCTCACGAGCGCATCGATCTCGAGTCCCTTGGACATGATCGGCTTGAACGATTCCCCCTGGTTTTCGAGGAATACGGCGGACTCGACGCCGCCCTGGGCAATCGATGTGAGAAGAAAGATATCGAGAAGTTTCTTGCGATCCCAGATCGCGTTGAAATCGGCGCTGATCGAGAAGAGCGTTTTGAGCTCGAGGATCCGCCGCTTGAGCTGACGGTTGAGCTCGCCGATCGTCGCGTCTTCCTTTTTCGGGTGCAGCGCCTCGTTGAACGGAGAGGTCGGCTTGCTGATCCATTCGGGCGGCGCCGAGGCGCCGGCTGCGCCGAAAATCTCGGAGATAATCTCTTCCGCATCGTCGTCGGGGGAAGCGGCCGCCGGGAGTTCCTGGCCGGCGTTCGAGATCGGGACTGCAGCCGCCGGGGACCCGCCCCGCGGCGCCTCCACGCTTTCATATGGCATGAAGATCACGTTTGAGTCGACGGCTGTCGGTGCGTCCGAGGCCGGCTTCGCGGCCGCCGCCGGTGCGCGGAGCGCCGAAACCGCTTCGAGGATCGAACGATGAATGGAGACGGTGCGCTCCCCGTCCTGGAGGAACTGGGTGATGGTGTCGTTCGTGACGACGAAACTCACCCTGCCGCCCTTCGAAGCGAGGGTGTCGACGAAATCGCGAAAGATCTTCGCGACTCCCCCGCCGAGCGAAGAGAGTTCCGAGAAATCGAAAACGACGGCGCGCATGTCCCGTTTCAGGCATTCCTCGACGAGGCGCTGGACCATGGTATTCTCGTGGAATCCGAGCTTTCCCTCGATCCGGAACGCGGCAATGTCGGGACTTCCCACCTCGACTCGTTCGAATTTCGTTTTGCCCATCGGATCGCTCCCTGCTCCAAAGCGCTCAATCGAGAACCTTGAGCACCTCTTCTTCCTGAGCCAGCCAGCGATCGAGGACGCTCCTCAGGAAACGCCATTCGCTTCCGACTTTCTTGGCCGGTATCTTCCTTTCCTTGGCCAGGCGGCAGACCGTTTTCACATGCATCTTGAGATACTCCGCCGCTTCGACCGAAGTCATGACCTCGATCGCATCGTCATGGCCGCCGATGATGATACTGCCGTAATCGTGCTGATGTTGCTTCGACATCTCCACCTCTCTCCGTTGGTGGCCCGACCTCAACCCTGCTCGAGAGATCGGTCCGCTCTTATGCTATGCACGCGGAACCGTTACCTCCTGATCCCCACCGTGCCCTCCATCCGCGTACGTGCCGGCTTCCTCCGGACCGCCTTCGATCCCCTGGAGGGAGCTCGCCATACGCAGGACCAGACCTGCATCGATAACCGGAAATTCCTCTTCGCCGACATGGAGCATGAACCTCGCGAGCGAGGCCCACGTGCCTTCCGTGACCTGATCGGCGACGCATTCGACCGTGCGGCTCGGTCCGTCGATGAGGAGCCCGACGCGCTTTTCTGCGAGACCGAAAATGAGGACGCGATCGGGCTTGCCAAGCGCCTCGAACTCGTCCACGACGGCGATTTCCTCGATCGCGAAGACGCTCGCGCGGCCCCCCGCCATCGACACGTGCCTGCCCCCCGCACCGCGTTTCGTTTCGACCGCATTCACGTTGAGCGTCGTGTCGACCGCATAGCAGGGCACGGCGAACCGCTTTCCCGACGCGGTGAAGATCTGGTAATCCGTCTTCGTCTTCGTCCGCGGGAGGGTGAACCTGAATCTGCCGTCGCTCCCGCCGCCGGGCTCGAGCCAGAGGAGCGAGCCGAAGCCTTCGAGCCGGCCGCGCACCTCCCGGAAGCAATGGTAGAACGCTCCCGCGTCGTCCCGATCGATCTCCGAGTCGCACAGGTAATCGGGGCCGTTGTCCTGAATCTTCGCGACGAGGTACGACCCCTCGCTCCGTATATCGACGCCGATCGCGAGCGATAGCTCGTCGCGCACCTCGTACCGCCTGCAAATGTCGAAGATGCACGCAGTCAGGATCGCGGCGAGCGAGGACGCGTTATCCCGGTCGAGGGTAAACTCGTTGCACCGCGTCGCGAGCCGCGCGTTCCAGCGCCTGAGCCGCATGTAGGTCCCGAAGAAGTCCTTGAGCCCATCGAGGACGACGCCGCACGATATCTTCGCCGTGAAGGGCTTGTTGCTCTTCCCGAGCCTCCGCAACGTCTCGGCCGCGAGCCCCATGAAAAACTCGCTCTCCCCGAAGGCGACCTCGAGCTCCCGTACGACCTTGTCGCCGCGATTCGGCTTGTCGACGTATTCTTGAAACATGCCCCGTACCGTGGCGAGGGAATCGACGAGCCTCGTGAACGTCGGCACGTGCTCCAGGGTCTCCGGCTGTTCCCCCCCGCGCACCGGCTCGGCGGGCGGAGCCTTGGGCAGGGAGACCTGTTCGGCGCCCGCGTTCGACGGCTCGGTCGCGAGGCATTCAATCTCCTTCAGGAGCCCGTCGAAACGTTCGTGCCGGGAGACTTCTTCGAGTTCCCCCGAGAGTATCTCCGCGACGATCTGCTCTTCGGTCTCGAGCACCTCGGATACGACCTGGGACAGCTGTTCGTCCCAGCACCGGTCCGAGCCCGCGGAATGCTCCATGAACTCGCGGAATGACTTCAGCGTCCGGCTCCAGCCGTCGAGGCCGAGCATCCGCGTGCTCCCTTCGAGAAGCCTCGTCGCGAGGCATGCCTTGCTGATGACGTGCTCGTTGAAAGGGGCTCCCGAGGCGAAGCCCATGAGGTCGTTGAGCTTCTCGATGTGGTCGTTGACCTGTTCGCCGAACAGGCGTCTGTTTTCCTCTTTAAGTATCACCAAGAAGCATCACCTCATTTCTGTATCGGGATCTCTTCGACGTACTCGACCGCGCCGAGATCGAAGAGATCGTAAATGGTCTCGTTGTCCTGGCTCCCCGCCGCCTTGAGAGGGGGTTCCTCGGCCGATTCGAAAACTGCCTCCTCGCGCTCCTCTTTTGGCGCAGGAGCCGCCGGAGAGGTTTTCGTCGCGGCCGTTTCCACCGTGACCTCGATTTTCCCCGTCTCCTCCTCGACCTCCGCCTTCTCGACGTCTATCTTGAGCCAGCGATGTCCCGGCATCTCCATCCAGCTGTCCTTCCGGGCCGGATGCGCCTCGGCGGCCGTTCGTTCTTCTTCAACCGCGTCGGGGCTTTCGAGCTTTCTAAGAGAGGACATATCGGCGAAGTCGGATTCCCGCTCGGCACGCCGCGATTCGACGGGCGCCGGTGCGCTTGGGGCTTTCGCCTCTTCCATGCTCTTGGGGGTACACGCCTCTTCCGTATGCTCCGTCCTCTCGATCTCCGGCTTATCGGCGCCTATCCCGCCCCATGATGTGCCGTGATCGATGATGAACTCCGAAGACTCCTCCGCTCTCCCGGCGGGGGAAGAGCCCTCGTCATGAGCCGCCGATGCGGCGCCGAGATCGTCGACGCACCGGAGCGACTGAGATACGGCGGCCGCCTTTCCAGTCCCGGCTCCCGAGGGATCTCTCTGGAGCAGTTCGTGCACGTCGTGGAGCTCGCTCCCGACATTGCATATCCGCTTCTGGAGCGAGGCGCTGTTCTCCTCGATCCGCCGCGCTATTTCGATGATGGCCAGGGATACGCCCGGATCGGCGCCCTGCTGCGTCGGTGCCGGAGCCGTCTCCCCGATTTTCTCCTTGAGCGCATAGCAGGTTCCGAGGAGCCCCTGCGCGATGCTCGAAACCGTTCCGCTCAGCTTATGGAAACGTTCCGCGGTCGAACGGACCCGCTCGGCGAACGTCGCGAGGTCGTGTTCGTTGACGTGCCCCCGCGCCGCCATAAGCGCGAGATTTATCGCAATACCGTTATTCTCTTCCGAAAACTCGTGCAGTACGCGTCCGCCGTCCTCGAGCTTGCGCACGGAGCTCTCCATGTCGGACACGATCCTCCGAAGCACCTTTTCCTGAGAGCCGGCGCCGCCGCTCTGTGCCGCAGCTGGATTCTCCGCCAGCCTCTCCGCGACGCTCGTGAGCTCGCCGATGGACGTCGTGATCGCGAGAAGGCCCTCGCCGGCGCCGCTGATCGCTTCCACGATCCGGCCGTAGGCGAGCGCCGCGCGCCCGTAGGAGCGCCGCGCGGATTCGACTTGCTTCTGGAGCTTCTCGATCCGGGCGCGGTTCGATTCGACGTGGTCCCGCACCTTCTCAAGGACCGATGCGCCTTCTCGCTTCGCCCCGGCTTCTATCCCGGCATCCTCCCCGCGAAGAAGATTCTCGATCTCCGACTGGAGCTCGTCCGTATTCGCAGAGTGCTCCTGTTGGGCGAGATCCCGGGAAATCTCGCGAACCTGATCACCGTAATTCCTGAGCACCGTCTGGAGCTCAGGGTACGATGAGAGGCGGGCAATCTGGGCTGGATTCGTCAGGTCGTCGATGCTCTCGGCGAGCGAGATCATCGTGCGGTAATCCTGTCCCGAATCGAGGTAGAACTTGTACCGGCGCACCGCCGAGGTGATGATGAAGTAGGAAACGAGCGATATGATAACGACGGCCGCGGCGAGCGGAAAAGCTTCTTTGAAGAAGCTGAGCGAATCGATGCTCCAGCCGCCGGAGCCCGTCTTGAGCCACGCGAGGCTAACGTGATAGAAGCTCACGAGGTAGCAGGCCACCCCAACGCTCATGAAAACGAGGAGAAGGGATACGAATAGCCCTATCTTCCACGGCGAGGTGAGAACCGGCTTCCTGTCCCTACTCTTTCTCTTCTTCACTTTTTTCTCCTTAGCTGTCACAGGCAGTACGATCGGCCCGGCGCACTATTCAAGCGTGCTCAAAAGAGTGTAATTTCTGGTCGCTGGGGATTTTCGCAAGGATTATGCCAGGGGTCGCCTTGCACTAAAGGGGCGTTCTGATAAGGCGTTATAAGGAATTTCGAAGGAAAAAAAGGGATGGGACGAAGCAATGCGCAGGGGCTACTGTGCGTTTTGCATGGGTCCAGAGAGGATCCCGCGCATGCGCGCGGAGCGTTTCGGGGCCGTTCGGGCGCCCCTTCAGCGTCGTTTGCGAACGAGCGCCGTGTAGAGCGAGGGAGCTCGGTCCTCGAATAGGTTGTTGTTCGGCGTCATGCACTTGTTGTCCGCCTCCCGTATGTCGACCTCGACGACGCGGAGCGATTCGCTCCGGTCGCTCGCCGAGGCGAGCACCTCGCCGGCGGGGCTCACAATCTGGCTCCCCCCGGTGAACGCGAGAGACACCGAGCCGCGATGCTCGCTCCCGATCCGGTTCGCCGTTACCGCGAAAACCCGGTTCTCTATGCAGCGCGTCTTCATCGCATTCTGGGCGTACGGGAGGATGAGGTTCGAGGGGTGGCAGAGGATCTGCGCGCCGCCGAGCGCCAGCGTCCGCGAAACCTCGGGGAATGCCCAATCAAAGCAAATGAGAAGCCCGAGCTTCGCGTCGCAGGTCGGGACGACCTTGAACGATTTTCCCCTCGTGAAGAAGAGCTTCTCGCGATCGAAGAGGTGCACTTTTTGGTAGACCTCGATCTTCCCTTTCGACGAGATGCAGACCGCGGAGTTGTAATAGGCGCCCTTGTACTTCTGCGCCATGCCGAAAACGAGGTTCAGTCTTCTTTTCTTCGCGAGCTTCTGCATCTCGGAGGCCGTATATCCACCCGGAACGGCCTCGGCGATGGAAGAGAGCTCCTCCTCGTTGCGAAAAAGATAGCCCGTGTTGAACAGCTCGGGGAGCACGATCGTTGCATCGGAGAGCTTGTCGAGAAGCGCTATGGCCTTGCGAACATTCTCTTTGACCGCCCCAAACCGCGGGCGTACTTGAAGGAAACCGATTCGCATCTTTGCCCCCTGAGAATCCGTGACCGCACTGAGCCGACCGCGTGCCGCATGGCGACAGTATACCAGATAACTCATCACAGCGCCGCAAGTAATCGAAGGGCGGGGGATCGCCCGTTTTGCCGTGGCATGGAGCTTGCTCGATTCGGGGAGGCATCAGGTTTTACTTCCCGCGCTGCAACGGAGCATGACACCATGTGCGTTTCGACGGTCTATACGCCCCTCTGCGCCTCGCGGCGGCCATCCCCCGAGGAGGCGTATTTTTTCATGATGAACTGCCTTCTCTACAGTCGGATTGAGGCGGGCTACCCCCCGAACGACGAATATTTCGATGAAGACGTGAACGTGTATCTCGCAAGCCTCCTCACCTCATTGATCTATCCGCGTCCGCACGAGAGCGGGAACGCTCTCATCGCGACCTCCGACGCCTCCCTCTTCGAAACGGTGAGCGCGGCGGCCGGCCCTCGCGAGAAGTATCTCCGGTACCGAGCCAACGCGGATCATATTCTCGTCTCGCTCGGCGTTTTCAAGAACGCGCGCGCGCGGCGCCCCGATTCCGTGCCGCATCTCGCGCCGTCCCGTGCGGGATACATCGGCAGGGGAAGCACGTACTATGCGCTCGCCCGCTCGTACGCCGCCCAGACTTTCAGAAAGAACACCGCCGTCAGCGAGGTGTTGGGGAAACTGTCGGCCGGATTCGAACGGTACCTCTCGGTGCTTTCGCTCATGGGGGGAGAGCACCTCAACATCTTCAGGCAGATCTCCGACGGGGAGGTCTTCCACCTCGAAAACTCCTCGCGCTCGTTCGAACGGCGCGCGGAGCTCAAGCTCCAGTACGACCGCTTTCTCGATCTTTATTCAAATTATCTCCGGAAGAAATCGCCGCGCGCGAAACAGGCGCTCGACGCGGCGGTCCGGGAGATCCGCTCGATCGATCCTTCATTCGACTTCGACGTCGACAAACGGGAACGCGTCAGCTCTCTCTGAGAAAATCGGCGCAGAGTTTGAAGACGTGGGCGGCATCGTCCCCCTTGACGAGCACGTGCCGGTCGCTCTGGAGCAGCTCGAAGCGGGATTTCGGATTCGAAGAAACCCCCTTGAGAAAATGCAGACTCTTCGGCGAGACGACCCGATCGCGCGCGGCGTGGATCACGAGGATCGGCTGCTGGACCGCCTTGATGCGCGCACGCGTCTTCTCGAGGAATTTCACGAGCGTGTATTCCTTCGGAACGATGCCTCTGGCGGCAAACGGGGCGACGCTGCGGACGAGCCTGAATGCGACGTAGCGGCCGTCCGCCACGGGGAAGAGCGCCGGGGAGAGCAGCACGGCGCCCTTGAGCGGCGCCTCCTGCAGGAGGTTCAGGGCGACGGTGCCGCCGAAGCTGAACCCCGCCACGTACGTGTTGGGTGTAAAGGTGAGGAGCGCGCGGGCGACGACTTCCGCGTCGAAAAGGCAGCGTTCCCAGTTGTATCCGTCTCTCTTCTTCGGCCCCCGCTTCTCCAGAAGTTTCCGCCAGTGGAAGGTCGCGCGCCTGGGAGAACCATGTGACGCATGATTGTCGCCTCCCCCGAGCGCGAGCCTCACCCCGTAGACGGTGAAACCCGCCTTGAAAAGATGCTCGCCCAAGGCGCGCATCTCGGCGGGGGACCCCCCCGCCCCATGAATGAGAAGACAGCAGAGCGCCTCGCGGTTCTGCGGGAGGAGAAAACTCCGGTCGCTCTCGGGAACGCCGGCCTTCTTCTCGATGAAGATGCGGCTTTCATGGAAGAACTTCAGGAAATCGGCGCGCAGGCTGAAGCTCTCGGGTTTCTTCGCCACGAGCTTGCCGAGCTCCCACACGGAATGATCGATTCGCGCGAGCGTGTCTTTCACGCGCACCTCCCCCGGGCCGAGCCGGCCCCCGCGCTCATCGAAGACGAGCCCCCGCACGCCTGGACGCAGATCCCGCAGATGAGTGTATTGAGCTTCTCGCTCTGGGCAAAGCGCCGGACCTGCGCCGTGCACCGGTCGAGGTCGAACACGAGCGGATCCGGTTTGATGGCCCCCGCGGGGCAGACGGCGACGCACGCGCGGCAGTCGCCGCAGCCGCGGGCCGCGTCGAGCTCGATCCCCCGGTCGGGGAGCGGCGCGTCCGTGAGAACCGAAGCGTACCGCACCTGCGAACCGAACTCGGGGTGCACGAGGAGATTGTTCCTCCCCCGCCAGCCGACGCCGGCGAGCGAGCCGAGCTCGCGGTGCGACAGATGCCCGAGGAGCCGGTCCCAATCCATGACCTGGGAGGCGGGGACGGGAAACGCGCGGTGCCCCATTCGGCGGCATTCGCCGGCCGAGAAGAGCGCCGCCTGGTCGAGGGCGAAATTCACCGTGCGGTAATGGTGATAGTAGGTCCAGTTCGGGGCGCCGGCGATCGTCGCGAGCACCTGGTCGGACAGGCGAATGCCGAGAACGATCGCGTAGTCGAGGGAGGCGGCTATCCCGCGGATCGATGCATGAAAGCCGGATTTATGCTCGGGGCCGAGCCGCGCGGAAGAAACGACGTCGACGCCGAAACGCCCGGCTTCCCGCCGCAGCGTCTCGAGTGTCTCGTGGAGTGCGTGCGAATTCGCCATCAGCTCGTCCGGTAGTTCGGCGCTTCCTTCGTGATGATAATGTCGTGCGGATGGCTCTCGCGAAGACCCGCCGCCGTGATCCGTATGAAGCGGCCCTTCTTCTTGAGCTCCTCGATCGTTCCGACGCCGCAGTATCCCATCCCGGCGCGCAGGCCGCCGATCAGTTGGAACACGCTGCTCGAGAGACCGCCCTTGTAGGAGACGCGCCCCTCGATCCCCTCGGCGACGAGCTTGCTCTCCTCCGATACCCCTTCCTGGAAGTACCGGTCGCTCGAGCCCCGCTTCATCGCCTCGATCGATCCCATGCCGCGATATATTTTATAATTCTTTCCCTCGTAGTACACGATCTCGCCGGGGCTCTCGTCGGTCCCCGCGAAGAGGCTCCCGATCATGACGCAGTCCGCCCCCGCAGCGAGCGCCTTGACGATGTCCCCCGAGAACTTGATGCCGCCGTCCGCGATGACCGGCACCCCGGCCTTCGAGGCGACCGCGGCGCAGTCCATGATCGCCGTGAGCTGCGGGACGCCGATCCCCGCGATGACGCGGGTCGTGCAGATGGCGCTCGGGCCCATACCGACCTTGATCCCGTCGACGCCGAGCCGGATGAGGTCGCGCGCGGCCTCGCCCGTCGCGATGTTCCCCGCGATAAGCGGGAGGCCGTGGTAGCGCTTCTTGATCTTCGCGACCGCCTCGAGCGTGTTCGTCGAGTGCGCGTGCGCCGTGTCGACGACGATGACGTCGACGTTCGCCTCGCGAAGCGCGTCAACGCGCCGCATGCAATCGCCGCCGACGCCGACCGCGGCGCCGACGCGAAGGCGGCCTTCCGAATCCTTGCACGAGCTCGGATAATCGAGCTTCTTCTGGATGTCCTTGTAGGTAATGAGCCCCTTGAGGCGGCGCTTGCGATCGATGACGGGAAGCTTCTCGATGCGATTCTCATGGAGTATCTTTTTCGCCCGTTCGAGCGTGATCCCCTCGGATGCGGTGATGAGATTCTCGACGGTCATGACCTCGCGAACCTTCATGTCGTCGCGCTCGAGGAAACGGAGGTCGCGGCTCGTGAGGATACCGACGAGGACGCCGTCCTTCGTCACGGGAAGCCCCGAGATGCCGAACTTCTTCATGACGTTCTTCGCCTCGCGCACGAGCTGATCGGGCGAAAGGGTGATGGGGTTCGTGATCATGCCGCTCTCGCTCCGTTTCACGCGATCGACGTGTTCCGCCTGCTCCATGACGGAGAGATTCTTGTGGATGATTCCCATGCCGCCTTCGCGCGCCAGCGCGATCGCGAGGCCGGCCTCGGTCACGGTGTCCATCGCCGCGGAGACTATGGGAATATTGAGACGGATCGAGCGGGTAATCCTCGTTCTCGTATCTACTTTTGTCGGGTGAATGCGCGATTTTCCGGGGATGAGGAGAACGTCGTCGAACGTGAGCCCTTCTCTGACAACTTTGCCCGTTTTCACATGCGCCGAAGGAGGTGCATCCTCCTTCTCCCTCCTCTCATCTCGATTCGCCCGCCCTAACGTCTGAATTTTTTTATGCTCTACACCATTGTAATGAATCAAAATACCGCCTGTCGCGAGATGTGTCAAGCTTTGTCGAGCCAGACGCCGAGGGGAGCCGTCGCGAGCCGCCGCTTCTCGTAGGTCGCGACCGTGGAGACACCGAGACCGGCGAGCAGCCGGAAGGCCGCCGCGTAGTCCCTCCCCACGTCGGCCGGCGAATGCGCGTCGGAACCGATGGTGACCGGGACTGCCTCGGCGACGCATGCCCCGAGGAAACCCGGATCGGGGTACACGGAGCCGAGCCCCCTTCGGATGCCCGCCGTGTTGACCTCGATCGCCATGCCCCGGCGCGCGAGGAGCCCCGCGATCTCCCGATGCTCCTTCTCCATGGAGCGGACCGGCTGGAAAGCGCCGCGTCGGAGCGCGTCGGGATGCGCCACGACGTCGAAGAGGCCCGTTTCGATCATGCTCTTCAGGAGCTCGAAGTACTCGGGAAAGGCCTCGGCAGGGTCCTCGCGCTCATAGCGCGGAAGTCCCTGCTTGCTCGTGAAATGCCAGTCACCGAGAAAATGGAGCGCCCCGAGGACGTAGTCGAACGGGTACGAATCGAGGAGGCGTTTCGTCTCCCCCTCGTGCCCCGCGAAATAATCGGCCTCGATGCCGAGCTTGATCGTGATGCGGCCGCAGTAGGCCTCCCGAAGCGCGAGAACCCGTTCGACGTAACGGGGCAGATTCTCCTCGAGCATGGCGTGGTACGGATCGGGATCGACCACCTTGGGAAGGTGGTCGCTGAACCCTATCTCCGTGAAGCCCTTCGCGACGGCCGCCTCGACGTACTCGGCGAGATCCCCCGTCGCGTGCCCACAGAAATTCCCGTGAAGGTGATAGTCGATCATGGTCCTTGTACAATAGCAGATGAGGCGGGCGCGGGCAACAGCGCAGCTCCGAAGAGTGGTGGAACGCCCGCGGCCCGACGAAGACCGGCCGGAATCGGGCTTGAGCAAGGGCCTTGTACATAGTAGAATGTGCGCAGGTATGAGATCATCTCGCTGAAGCGAGAAAGAACAGGAGACAGGACCCATGCGAATCGGACTTCGCATAATTCTGGCGCTTACGCTGAGCTCGTTCGTATCCCCCGCGCACGCGGCGGTTCCGAAACCTCTCGAAGCTCTGAGCTTCCTTTTGGGCGAATGGCAGGGCGAAGGGAGCGGACAGCCCGGGACGGGGGGCGGCGCGTGCACCTTCGCCTCCGGCCTACAGGATCGCGTCATCATTCGAACGAGCTTCGCCGAGTATCCGGGCTCGGCCGGGGAGCCGGCCGCCAGGCACGATGACCTCATGATAATCTACGCGAGGGATTCCGGGGACGTTCGCGCGGACTATTACGACAGTGAAGGGCATATCATCCGCTACATCGTGACGGCGACCGCGGGGCGGGAAGCGGTCTTTCTAAGCGAGGTCGCCGGCGAGGCGCCCAGATTCCGCCTCACCTATACGCTCGGGCCGGATGGACTCATGAGCGGCCGCTTCGACGTCGCGCCTCCCGGCAAACCGGATTCGTTCTCGCAGTATCTCGCGTGGACCATTAAGAATAAGAAAGTGATTTCAAGAAGCTGAAAAGAACTCGGCAACCGATCCAAAGGAGGAGGAACGTATGAACGGACTGCAATTCGGCTGGCTGCTTATCCTGGGCATCGCGATCGTGGTGATTTTCCTCATGGGCGTCAGGATCGTTCGCCCGACGCACCGCGGGCTCGTCGAGAGGCTCGGGAAATACCATGGGTTCGGGAATCCCGGATTCCACTGGATCATCCCGATCATCGAGCGGATGTTCCAGGTCAATACCACGGAGCTCATGGTCGACGCCGATCCGCAGGAAATCATCACGAACGACAACCTCAACGCGATGGTCGACGCGCAGATCTACTACCGGGTCAAGTCCGACGAGGAGAGCGTCAAGAGCTCGCAGTACAACGTGAACAACGTGCACTGGCAGATCGTGAACCTCGCGAGAACGACCCTTAGAAATATTATCGGCACGCTGACCCTGAAGTCGGCCAACAGCGAGAGGGGAAAGATCAACGACGAGCTCCACAAGGTTCTCATCCAGGAGACGCAATCGTGGGGCATCGACATCGTCCGGGCCGAGCTCAAACAGATCGATCCGCCGAAGGACGTCCAGGACACCATGAACAAGATCGTCAAGGCGGAGAACGAGAAGATCGCAGCCATCGATTTCGCCACGGCGGCCGAGACGACGGCCGACGGCGTGAAACGCGCGGAGATCAAGAAGGCGGAGGGCATTCGCCAAGCGAGGATCCTGGCGGCGCAAGGTGAAGCGGAAGCCATTCAACTCGTGAACGAGGCCGCGGACAAGTATTTCATCGGGAACGCACAGCTGCTCAAGAAGCTGGAGATGGTTCAAGTCGCTCTCAAGGATAACGCGAAGATCGTCGTTCCGGCCAACACGGAGCTCGTGAACGTCATCGGCGAGATGGCCGGCGTGCTGCCCCTGCGAAGGGGGCAGGACAAGGGCTAGCAGATCCTCGGGAGCAGATCCCCGTACGGAATATCGACCACCCGCTCGCCGCCGAAGGCGGTCTTGAGGATCACCACGCCCGGCGGCTTCGGGACGACTTCGCCGATCCGGGCGGCGCCGCGGCCCAGGGGATGCGCCTTCATGATCGCGAGCGCCTGCTCGGCGTCCTCCTTCGCGACGACGGCGACAAACTTCCCCTCGTTCGCGATGTGGAGCGGGTCGTATCCCATGAGCTCGCATGCCGTGCGCACCGTTTCGGAGACCGGTATCGCCTCCTCGTCGAGGCGGATGCATACCTTGGAATCGGCGGCGATCTCGTTGAGGATCGCGGCGAGGCCCCCCCGCGTCGCATCCCGCATCCCCCGCACACCCCTCACCCGCGAGAGGAGCGGGACGGTGAGGTTCGAAAGGGGCGCCATGTCGCTCGCGAGATTGCTCCCGAAGTCGATTCCCTCCCGGCGGCTCATGATGGTGAGCCCGTGCTCTCCGATGCTCCCGTTGATGAGGACAATGTCCCCCGCCCGCGCGAGCGACGAGGACACCTCGATGCCGCCCGGCACGATGCCGACGCCCGACGTATTGATAAAAACACCGTCGGCCTTCCCGCGCTCGACGACCTTCGTGTCCCCCGTGACGACGCTGACGCCCGCCTCGCGCGCCGCGACGGCGATCGAATCGAGTATCCGCTCGAACGCCTCGAACGGCAGGCCTTCCTCGATGATGAACGCGAGCGAGAGCCAGACGGGGCGCGCCCCCGACATCGCAAGATCGTTCACGGTCCCGCACACCGCGAGACGGCCGATGTCGCCGCCGGGGAAGAAGAGCGGGCTCACAACGTACGAATCGGTCGTGAATGCGATGCGTCCCGCCTCGACCGGAAGCGTCGCGCTGTCCTGGAGCGCGCCTCCGGCTCCCCCGAGCTTCTCGACGATGAGCGCGACGAGCTCCTTCATCAGGATTCCACCGCCGCCGTGGGCGAGGAGGATCCTCTCGCTCCCCTTCTCAGCCATTGAGATTCCCACTTCCTTTCCGCAGAAGCGCTGCGCCGACGACCGCCTGCCCGAGAGAGATGCCTCCGTCGTTGGGAGGCACGAGCGCGTGCTGATAGATGCTCAGCGGAGCGCCGCGCCCCTCCTCCAGAACGCACTCGCAGAGGAACCGGTTCTGAAACACTCCACCCGAGAGAACGACGTCCGTGCATCCATGCAGCTTCGACAGCTCCGTCGCACAATCGATGACGAGCTTTGCTACACCCCGGTGAAACGCCGCGGCGACCTCGGAAAGCCGCCGGCCCATGCGAACGTCGTCGATGATCGCCGCGATGACGGGCGCCGGATCTATCTCCGAGAACGCGCTTCGCTCCCATTCGAACACGTAGGCGCGAGAGCGATCCTTCGCCTCGAGCGCGAGCGCCTCGAGGGCGACCGCGGCCTCCGCTTCGTAGCTCGCGCGCGCCCCGCAGCCGAGGAGAAAGGCGACCGCGTCGAAGAGGCGCCCCATGCTCGAGGTGAGCGGAGAGTTGATCCCGCGTTTGGCGACCTCGAGAACCTCCTTCGCCGGGAGTCCCTCGAACGAGCACGACTTCGGAACCGCCGTCTCGAGGACACGATCGCCGCTGAGGTACCAGAGGTGGACAAGCGCCATTCTCCAAGGCTCGCGTATCGCCGCCTCCCCACCGGGCAGCGGAAGATACTTGAGCGCGGCGAGCCGCTCGAAGCCGTCGTAGCGCGCCAGCAAAAACTCCCCACCCCAGAGCTTGCCGTCCGCGCCGTAGCCGGTGCCATCGAACGTCACGGCGATGACCGGCCCCGCCAGCGCGTGCTCCGCCATGACGCTCGCGGCGTGGGCGTGATGGTGCTGCACGGCGATGCGCGTCTTCACGGGAAGGCCGGCCGCGAACCGCGTCGTGAAATAATCGGGATGCATATCGTGCACGACGGCCTCCGGCTCGATGTGGAGCATCCGCGCGAACCCGGCGAGCTCGCGGCGGAAATTGTCCTCGCTCCGAAGGTCTCCGAGGTCCCCGAGATGCGGCGAGACCACGATGCTCTCGCCCTTCGCGAGCGCGAACGTGCTCTTCTCCTGCGCCCCGAGCGCGGCGATCGGAACGGGGATACGATCGTGCACGCGAATCGGTTCCGGCACGATGCCGCGCGCCCTCCGCACCGGCACAACGGCGCCGCCTGAAACGAACACGATCGAGTCGTCGCACTTGTGCGCGATTCGCCTGTTATGAACGAGAGCCGCATCGGCGATCAGGCCGAGGATTCCCGCAAGCTCCTCTTCCAACGAGATGAGCGGTTCATCGGTGAAGTTGGCCGAAGTCATGATGAGCACCTCGAAATGCTCCATGAGAAGATGCTGAACCGGCGTATACGGCAGGAATGCGCCGACATAGCCGTTTCGGGGAGCGACCGCGTCGGGAAGCCTCGTCGCGCCGCGCCTGAGAAGCACGATGGGGGCTTCGGAAGAAACGAGGAGCTTCTCCTCGGTGTCGTTCATCGCGCAGTACCGCCCGACCGCTTCGGCGTCGCGGAACATGCACGCAAATGGCTTCGCCGGGCGCTTCTTCCGCTCCCGCAGACGCCGGACGGCCTCCTCGCTCGCGGCAAGGCACGCGAGGTGATACCCGCCGAGCCCCTTTACGGCGACGATCGAGCCCTTCTCGATCAGGGCGACGGCCCCGGCGACCGGATCCCCGGGAAGCTCCGTGAAATTCGTATCGAAGAGTATGAGCCTGGGGCCGCAATCGGGGCACGAGATCGGTTCCGCATGGAACCGCCTGTCCGAGGGATTCGTATACTGCGACCGGCAGAATTCGTCCATCTCGAACTCATACATCGTCGTGAGCGGACGGTCGTAGGGAAGCCCTTCGACAATGGTGAAGCGGGGGCCGCAATTCGTGCAGTTTATGAACGGATAGCGGAAGCGCTTGTTCGACGGATCACGCATCTCGGCGAGACAATCGGCGCACGTCGCGGCGTCGATGGGAAAGAGCGTTTCGGGCGCCCCGTGCTCCTCGCTCGCGAGAATCCGGAACTCCCGCTCTCCCGAAGAGGCGATCTCCCGGGCTTCCACGTCGTCGATCCTCGCGAGCGCGGGAAGATCCTCCGCGAGGCCGCGGAGAAACTCCCCGAGCGCCGCGCCGAATCCCTCGACCTCGATGACCACGCCGAGTCGCGTGTTCCGGACCCACCCGCCGACCCCGGCGCGTCCGGCGAGGCGGTACACGGTCGGGCGGAATCCAACCCCCTGGACGCGCCCCTGCACGCGGAGATGCAGGCGAGCCGGGTCGTTCTTCAGATTGAGCGCCCCGAGAATGTCACTGGCCTTCATAACCTTCCCGCCCCGTTCTTTTCTCTTGTATTCGCCATGCCGGTCAAAATAGACTTGGGGATAATAATACAATTTCATGCAAATTGTATCCCTCTAAAACGAACCAGGATGGTGATGAAATGACCGAGCCGTTCATGTCGTACCTGAGCCGCCTCGTGATCGCGCTCCTCATCGGGGGCGCCGTCGGGCTCGAGCGTGAGTTCAAGGGCAAGCCGGCGGGGATGCGGACCAACATGCTCATCTGCGTCGGCTCCTGCCTCATCATGATCATCTCGATCGAGATCGCGCGCACCGCCGTACAGACTTCCGATCCGGGGCGCATCGCGGCGCAAGTCGTAACCGGCATCGGCTTCCTCGGCGCGGGTACCATCATCCGGTCGCGTTTCCATATCGTCGGACTCACGACCGCGGCGACGATATGGGCTCTCTCCGCGATCGGGCTCGCGGTCGGCGCCGGCTATCTGCTGCTGGCCGCCGTCGCCGCCCTCCTCATCACGATCACGCTCATCTTCATCGGTTACATCGAGGCCCGGCTCCAAACGAAGCGATCGTATCACGTCGTGCAGGTTACGCTCGATCGCGGCGAGGGAGTCATCCGCGAGATCATGGCCCTCTTCGCGGGAATGAACGTCTCGAGCGAGGCGCTCGAGGTTGTCCGGAGCGGCGAGCTCTGGCGGGCCACCTTCGAGTACGCCTCCTCCCACGAGAAGCACCGCGAGCTCGTCGAGAAGCTCTCGGCGAGCCCCGGGGTCAAAGGCGTCACGGAGCTATGAGCTCATCCGAGCGCATGCCCCTCGTCGAGAAGTACGGATTCGGCTCCATGCGGATCGGCGGCCGGGCCTACTATGCCGATCTGAGCGTATCAGGGGGGGCGATCGCGCGGTGGTGGCGCGAGGAAAGCCACCTCGTGCAGCCTGCGGATATCGACTCGATCCTCGCGCTGAAACCGGACGTGCTCGTCATCGGCACGGGCCAGAGCGGCCGGGTGCAGGTCTCCGACGAAGCGAAGAGACTCTGCGAGGAGGCCGGCGTGGAGCTCATCGCCGAACGGACGGCCCGCGCCGTCGAAAGCTACAACGCGATCGTCCGCGAGGGGAATCGCTCGGTGGCCGCGGCCTTCCACCTCACTTGCTGACCGTCGATGAGCTCGCGGGGAAGTCACCGATCGAGCATCGACTCGCGCGCGTATTTCAAGGGAATGGAGCCGCGGCTCAAGAGCTTCTCATGGAATCGCCGCAGCGTGAAGTCAGCCCCCCACCGCTCCTCGGTCTCCTCTCTCAGCGTCATGATCTCCCGGCAGCCGACGAAGTACGTCGAGAGGTACAGGGGCATGAGACACGCGCGATTCCATCTGCCGAGCGCCTCCGAGTGTTCCTGAAATCCGTCTTCGGTCATGAGCCGCACGGCCTCGTACTCCGACATGTTCTCCCGATGCAGGCCGGAATCGAGAATCGCGTTGATGGGGGCGCGCAGTTGGAACTTCTTCAATTGGAGCTCGAACCTCGGATCGCCGCTCCTGAATCCGAGCTCGGACATCATCGTCGTACAGTACACGGCCCAGCCCTCGATGAAAGCGTAGTTCGGGAACACGGCGCGAACCATCGACGGACTCCGATTCGCGCCGGCCATCTGCACGAAATGCCCGGGCATCGCCTCGTGGATGGTCAGTATCCTGACCATCTCGTTATTGTACTCCCGCATAAATGCCTCCGTCTGCGCCGCGTCGTAGTAGTCGGGGACGGGAGACACCCAGAAATAGTATTTCATGGATTTCTCGAGCGGCCCCGGCGCCTGCAGGGCGACGGCGGACAGGCCGCGGGAGAATGCGGGGGACCACACGATTTCCAGCGGTACATCCGGAATCGCGAGGATATCCCTTTCGCGCACGAAGGCGGCGGCCTCTCCGTACGCCGCTTTGTACGCATCGAGAAGCCCCGCCGCGCTCGCGTGATCCTTGGAGATCTCCCCGAGTACGGCCCTGATGATCTCGACGTGGTCCTTCGGAGCGGCCTTTGCGGACGGCGCTGCGCCGAAGATCTCTGCATAGAGCGGCGCGGCGAGCTCGTACATTTCCTCGTGGGTTTTCTCGATCTCGGCGTAGGCGGAGGCGACGATCTCTTCGCTCGTCATATCGGTCTGGAGCGCGAGCTCGAGCTCCGTGCGATACTCCCGCTCTCCGAGACGGCAATCGCCGAGGGAACGGTCGAGGAGGTCTTTCTCGAGGAAACCCTGGAATGAGCGCAGCGCCGCGAGCGCCGGTCCGGCTGCCTTTTCGATCTTCCCGGATTTCCCCGGCGCCTTCTCCGCTTCGCGCATGAGATCCTCTTCGATGAGCGCTATGACGCCGCGGTTCTGCGCGATGGCCGTTTCGGTGACGACTCTCGCGGGATTCGACAGGTTTCTCATCGTCTGGTCGAGCGCGCGGGGGAATTGCTCCAGGCGGGAGGCGGCCGCCTCCAGGCGCTCGTCGAGGGGGGCGTAGTCCCTCGAGAGGAGCGAATAGATCGAGCTCCCGAAGAGAGCGGTATAGAGCATCGGGTTCGTCTCGAACGAACGAACCTCGTTATTCTGGAGAAGGATGAGCTCGAGATTGTTCCGGAGAATCTCAGCGTCCACCCGGTTGTCCGTCGTGAGCTTCGCGAAATCGATCCTCTCGAGACGGGAAAGGCACCTGCGGCAGAACGCCGACTCCGTCTCGACCGCCTCACGGCTCAGATCGTCGATCCTCCCGTCGTACCGGTGCACGCCGAGGGTTGTCGCGAAGACCGGGTGCATCTTGAAAAAGTCCGCGAAGAATTCCTTTGTGAGCTTTTCGAACGCCGTATCGTCGCTCGTTCCCGTCCCACACCCCGCGATGAAGAATACGACACAGCACAGGAACGCGACGACAACGGAACTGACCGAGCGGCGGACCGGCATTGACACCCCCTGAACACGTTTCCAATTCCTGCCGTTGTATATGTAGCATTATACACGTATACTGTAAAATCGTTTCCAGATTGTTCGCCCGGAAGCCTTCGAAGGGAATAGACCGGAATCGTGAATTCACCGCACCCTGCAACCGCGAATTCGTTCGAGCCGACGGGGCTCACGCTCCTCTTTCGCGCGCTTCGCCACCGCAACTATCGCCTCTTTTTCGCGGGGCAGAGCATCTCCCTCATCGGCACCTGGATGCAGCGGATCGCGATGAGCTGGCTCGTGTACCGGCTCACCCATTCCGCCCTGCTCCTCGGCGTGACCGGCTTCGCCGGACAGATCCCGACGTTTCTCTTCGCGCCGTTCGCCGGGGTCCTCGCGGACCGGTGGAATCGCCATCGCACGCTCGTCGTGACGCAGACGCTCGCAATGCTCCAGGCGGTGGTCCTCAGCGTGCTCGTCATGACGCGAACGATCGAGGTCTGGCACATCATCACGCTCGCCGTCATCCTCGGCACGATCAACGCCCTCGACATGCCGGTGCGCCAGTCGTTCATCGTGCAGATGATCGAGGCGAGAGGCGACCTCGGGAACGCGATCGCGCTCAACTCGTCGATAGTGAACGCGGCGCGGCTCATCGGGCCTTCGATCGCCGGTATCCTCATTGCCGCCTTCGGCGAGGGGATCTGCTTCCTCGTGAACGCGTTGAGCTACGTCGCCGTGATCGCGGCGCTTTTGGCGATGCGCATCCCGCCCGTGCCGGTGCGGCCGGCGAACGGCCGCGTGATCGAGGGGCTCAGGGAAGGATTCTCGTACGTCTTCGGTTTCAGGCCCATTCGATACATCATTCTTCTCCTCGCGCTCGTGAGCCTCATGGGCATGCCGTACCAGGTGCTCATGCCCGTTTTCGCGAAGGACGTGCTCGGCGGGGGGCCGCATACGCTCGGCTTTCTCATGGGCGCTTCGGGGCTCGGAGCACTCATAGGCACCGTCTACCTCGCGTGCCGGAAAAACGTGCACGGGCTCGGCGTCGTGATCGCGGCCGCGGCGGCGGTTTTCGGCGTCGGGCTTATTGCATTTTCGTTCTCCCGCGTTGTATGGTTATCGCTGGCTCTCGTGCTCATCGCGGGGCTCGGCATGATGGTTCAGATGGCCTCGAGCAACACGGTGCTCCAGACCGTGGTCGACGACGACAAACGGGGCAGGGTCATGAGCTTCTACACGATGGCATTCATGGGAATGGCGCCATTCGGGAGCCTGCTGGCGGGGGCGTTCGCCGAGCGGATCGGCGCGCCGAATACGCTGCTGGCCGGCGGCGTCTTCACCGTCGCGGGCGCGATCCTCTTCGCGGGCAAGCTCAGGGCGATGCGCGAGGTCCTTCATCCGATTTACCGAAAAATGGGTATCATGCCCGATCTCAACCCGTAGGTGGACGAAACGCATGGCGCATCCCGGGATAAAAAAGAGCCTCCTCGTTTCGCTGTCGAAGCGCGAGTACCGCTACACGCAGGATCTGCCCTCGACGCCCAATCCCTCGATCGGGAAAGTGCTCGTCACGGGCGCTTCCGGATACATCGGCGGGCGTCTCATTCCCGAGCTTCTCTCGCGGGGCTACCGGGTGCGCATCATGATCAGGGGAGAGACCCCCGAGTACCACGAGCTCTGGCCGAGCGCCGAGGTAGCATTCGCGGACGCGCTCAATATCTACGATCTGCGGACCGCTCTCAAAGGGATCGACACGGCGTACTATCTCATCCATTCGCTGCTCCTCGGCCGGAAGGAGTTCGAGGCGGCGGACATCCAGGCGGCCATCAATTTCCGCCAGGCCGCGGAGGAGAACGGAGTCAAGCGGATCATCTACCTCGGAGGGCTCGGCGACGCCCGCACGAGGCTCTCCTCGCACCTGCGGAACCGCATCCGGGTGGCGGAAGAGCTCGGCACGGGGAAAGTGCCAGTGACGATACTGAGGGCCGCGATCATCATCGGCTCGGGGAGCGCCTCGTACGAGATCATCAAGCATCTCGTGAACCGGCTCCCCATCGTGCCGATCCCGAAATGGGCGCTCAACCGCTGCCAGCCGATCGCGGTGCGCGACGTGATCAAATACCTCGTCGGCGTTCTCGAGATCCCGCAGACGGCGGGACGGTCGTTCGACATCGGCGGGGCCGATATCCTCACCTACGCGGACATGATGCGGACCCTCGCCGAAATCCTGCACCGGAAGCGTCTCTTCCTGCGCATCCCGATCTCTAACATCGGCTTCTACTCGTATCACGCGAGTTTCCTCACGCCGATCCCGGCGGAGATCACGAGAAGCCTCATGGAAGGCCTCAAGAACGAGGTCATCTGCCACGACGATTCCATAAGGCAGTTCTTACCCTTCGAACCGCTCCACTACCGCGAGGCGATCATCGGGGCGCTCACGCGCGAGGAGCAGGACAACGTGCGCACGAGCTGGTTCAGCGCGTACCCGCCCGCGCACGAGCTCGTGCTCAAGCTCCACGAGCTCGATCCGGGTCCCCAGTATACGGCCCACTACTCGATCCTGTCCCCCAAGGAACCGTGGCGGCTTTTCGCCTCGATCTGCAAGATCGGCGGGAAGGAAGGCTGGTTCACGCACAACTGGATGTGGTGGCTGCGGGGATGGGTGGACCGGGCGTTCCTCGGTGTCGGCACGGCGCGCGGGCGGAGGAGCCAGTCGACGCTCAAACCCTCGGACGTCATCGATTTCTGGCGGATCGAGGATCTCAAGCCCGATATGCGGCTCCTCCTGCGGGCCGAGATGAAGCTCCCCGGGAAGGCGTGGCTCGAGTTCGATATCAAGCCGGAGGACGGCAAGAGCCGGTTCTCGATCATCGCGTACTACTATACGGAGTCGCTGTTCGGGAAGCTGTACTGGTACATCTTCCTTCCGTTCCACCACTTCATCTTCAGCGATCTCATCAAGCAGATAGAAAAGCGGAGCTGAGAAGCGTTCGACGGTTGCGACTCCCGCAGGGCTCCCCCGCCGCGATCACCACACGAGCGTCGCGAGGTACTCGTTGATCGCCTGCGCGGCCTTGCGCCCCTGCCCCATCGCGAGAATCACGGTCGCGGCGCCGAGCACGATGTCGCCGCCCGCGAAGACGCCCTTCTTGCTCGTCTTGAGCGTCTCTTCCGCGGCGATGATGTTCCCCCACTTGTTCACCGCGATATCCGGGGTCGTCGTGGGAACGAGCGGATTCGAGGCGTTGCCGATCGCGACGATGACGACGTCGGCCTGGATTCGGAACTCGCTTCCCTTGATCGCGACCGGACGGCGGCGTCCGGACTCGTCGGGCTCGCCGAGCTCCATCTTGATGCACTCGACTTCCTTGACCCAGCCGTTCTGGTCGCCGATGAGCCTCATGGGGTTCTGGAGAAGGAGCATCTGGACGCCCTCTTCCTCGGCGTGCTCGACCTCCTCGACTCGCGCGGGCATTTCCTTCTTCGAGCGGCGGTAGACGAGGTACACGTTCTCCGCGCCGAGCCGCAGCGCCGTGCGGGCCGAATCCATCGCGACGTTCCCGCCGCCGAAGACGGCGACGTTCTTCGCGCGGGCGATCGGCGTGTCGGTGTTGGGGAACGAATAGGCCTGCATGAGATTCGCGCGGGTGAGGTATTCGTTCGCGGAATAGACGCCGTTGAGGTTCTCGCCCGGTATGTGCATGAAGAGCGGGAGCCCGGCGCCCGTGGCGACGAACACGGCGTCGAAGCCCTCGTCGAAGAGCTCGTCGATCGTCGAGAGCTTGCCGACGACGTAGTTCGTGCGGAGCGTGACGCCCATTTTCTGAAGATTCTTGACCTCGCGCATGACGATGCGCTTCGGGAGACGGAACTCGGGGATCCCGTAGATGAGCACTCCCCCCGGCTTGTGGAGCGCCTCGAAGATCGTCACGTCGTGTCCCGCGCGACGCGTATCGGCGGCGACGGTGAGCCCCGCGGGGCCCGAACCGACGACTGCCACGCGCTTCCCGGTGGAAGCCTTGATGACGGGCACCTCCGCTTCCCCCTGCTCCATCTCCCAATCGGCGGCATAACGCTCGAGCTTGCCGATCTGAACCGCGAGCGCCACGTCCTTGTGGCTTTTCCCGACGACGCATGTCTTCTGGCACTGCTCCTCCTGCGGGCAGACGCGACCGCACACGGCGGGCAGAATGTTCGTCTCTTTTATCTTGTTGATCGATTCGCGGTACTTGCCCTCGAGGATGGCGCCGATGAAAGCGGGGATGTCGATCTCGACCGGGCACCCCCTGATGCACGGAGCGTTCTTGCACTGGAGACAGCGCTGCGCCTCGGTCGCGGCCATCTCGGCCGTATAGCCGATGGGCACCTCGTTCACGTTGTGGATGCGCTCGCGGTGATCCTGCTGAGGCATCGTAACCGGCGGGATCTGGAGCCTCTCTTTCGTTGTGAGTTTTTTCGCTTCCATCGCCTGACGCGGCCGTGCCGCCGCTGCCTCCTTACTTATACTGACAGTCGTGCTTCGATTCGTGCATTTCCCGGGAAGTCTTCTCGTCGGATTCGTACGCCCTGAGGCGCTTCATCATCTCGTCGAAATCGACCTTGTGCCCGTCGAACTCGGGACCGTCGACGCAGACGAACTTCGTCGCGTCTCCGACGGTGACGCGACAGGCGCCGCACATGCCGGTGCCGTCGACCATGATCGTGTTGAGGCTCACGAGGGTCGCTATGTCGTACTTCTTCGTGAGGAGGCTCACGAACTTCATCATGACGGGAGGGCCGATCGCGACGACGAGGTCGATCTTGACCCCTTCGTTCACGAGCTTTTGGATCGCGTCGGTGACGAGGCCCTTCATGCCGTAGGAACCGTCGTCGGTCGTGATGATGACGCGGTCGCTCGTTTTGCGCATCTTGTCTTCCATGATGATGAGGTCCTTCGTGCGGCCGCCGAGGATCGAGATGACCTGGTTCCCCGCCTTCTTCATCGCCTGCGCGATCGGATGCGAGGGCGCGATGCCGATGCCGCCGCCGACGATCACGACCGTGCCGAAGAGCTCGATGTGCGTGGGCTTCCCGAGCGGCCCCGCGAGGTCGCAGATCTCCTGGCCCGGTTCGAGCGTCGAAAGCTGTTTCGTCGTCTTGCCGACGACCTGGACGACGAGCTCGATCCACCCCTCCTCGGCGTTCGCGTCGGCGATCGTCAAGGGGATGCGCTCCCCCGCGTCGCACGTGCGCAGAATGATGAACTGCCCCGCCTTGCGTTTTTTCGCTATCTCGGGAGCCTCAACCCTCATGCGAAAGACCAGAGGCGTGATGAATTCCTTCTCGAGAATCTTGTTCATGTCACCCCGCACTTGTCGTTTGTAATTTCTTTCTTGGCAACGGGATACAAATTCGGCGCCGCCTGCTGACGAGCGTTTCGCGCGGCGCACCTCACCCCGGCGACCTGTTTAAGATATTCCAAAAAAGTTCGTATATATGTAGCAGAGAACGGACCGTGAAATCAAGAGCTTTTTGGCACCGAGAGTCGGGCAAACATCTTATTGGACCCCTCGATGGCAAAGCTCGTCGCGAGCTCCCGGGCCCAGCGCTCGGCGATCTCCCGTTCTCCCGCCCGGTTCGCGTCGTCGAGAAGGATGATACAGCCCGGTTTGAGGTGAGATCGCATGACGGGAAGGAGACCGTAGCGGCCGCCGGGGGTATCCCAGGGAGGACCGTCACACACGACGAGCGAGAAATCTTTCGGCAGAATATCGAGCGGGGGGTCGTACCATGAATACGCGCCGTAGCTGCGCAGATCGCTCACGAGTATCTCGACGCCTGCGATCCGATACCTGCGCAGCACGCGGCGCGCCCTGTCCGCCCAGACCGGGTCGTGTTCGAGAGAATACACTTTCTTGCCGGCTCTCTCCGCGACGAGGCCGAGGAGCACCGTCGACAATCCCGAGCCGCATTCGAGGATCGACCCGTCCGTCTCCCGGGCGTATCCGAGAAAGGCTCGAATGAAATCCTCCCATGCCGACATGGACCTGTTGCCCCAGCCGCCGACGAGGTCTCGAATGACGCGTGGTGGAGGATCGGACGGGTCGGGAAGCGCGAGCAGCCGGCTCATCCCGCGCCGCAGGAGAACGGCCTCAAACTGAGCGCGGACAAAGCGCCGCGCGCGTTTCGGGACCACGAGACGCGCAAAATCCCTTACGGTTCCCACACGATGCTCCTTCGGCAGGACGGTATGACTGGCGCGGCGGATTATACTACCATCCCGAATGGTTCAGGAGTGGTTTTATCGAGGCGGATGCCACTGATAACGCTCGAGTGCGATCCGGTCATCCGCGTCGAACTGCACACCCTCGATTTCGAGCCTGATGCGCTGCTCCACGTCTCCTTCCGGAACCACGGTGCCGAGACTGAGCCGCCCCCGGGCGTTGACCACCCGGTGCCACGGCACCCTCGAATGAGCGCTCAAGGCGTACAGGGCGTAGCCCACCTGGCGTGCGTGTCCGGGCAGGCCCGCGAGCTCGGCTATC
>Ga0315286_10000712_pt1 | contig 28626 bp, 21 predicted proteins | sample YL17G10_0_MG_FD_205038 | JGI IMG/M metagenome (GOLD analysis project Ga0315286, IMG submission 205038) | Sediment microbial communities from Yellowstone Lake, YNP, Wyoming, USA - YL17G10_0 | ecosystem: Environmental > Aquatic > Freshwater > Lake > Sediment | place: USA: Wyoming | collected... | reverse complement strand
TGGCCGCGTCGGCTTCCGTCGCCAGTTGTGTCATTGAATTGGCACGACTCACCGACGCCTGCAGCTGGCGGTTAATCTGCTCTGCCTGTATCCTTGCTGCTTCAAGCTCGCTCGTCCGCTGGTTGATAATTTGTTCGAGTTCAAGCTGGTGGAGCTGATATCTTTTCTGCATCTGGTCTATGAAGACCACCACCGATATGACAATTATCAGTGATAGGAAAAAAACGATAAGGCGCACTTGTGCGGTCTGCTGGGTATAAAGCCACAGCAGTATGATGGCGGTGAAACTTAATACAATCACAAAAACTGTTAAAACCGCCGAAGAAATCTCAATTCTGCCTTTTTTTATCATTTTAACCCCCCAAGCAGCACTTTGAAGACTGCAATTATAGAAACTATCGGCAAAATTGTAATCCCGGTAAATCGGGATTGTCTTATGCAAAGGTGCCGAAAAACCTCCGGCCAAAATAGCTCATAACACCTTTGAAAATAAGAACTTAGCATCGTAACTTTGAATTTTCAATCTTGCATTTCGAATTGTCCCCCAATCTGGTAAACTTATGGGACCAAAAATATTGATTTTTCCTGATTTATCAGGGTTGAATTTTTAATTTTTGAACTTTAGAATGTTGCCTTTTTCAGATTTTAAAGGAATAAGTTAATGCAGACTAAAACAAATCCTGGCTTAAACGCTCTCGATGAGCTTTGTATTCAAACGATTAGATTCTTGTCAATGGACGCCGTGCAGAAGGCAAAGTCCGGCCATCCGGGTATGCCGATGGGTATGGCGCCTGCCGCATACACCCTGTGGATGAAATATCTGCGATACAACCCCGCGAATCCGAAATGGCTGGGCAGAGACAGATTTGTCCTCAGCGCCGGCCACGGCAGTATGCTGCTGTATTCGCTTTTGTATCTGACAGGCTTCGACATGAGCCTTGATGATTTGAAAAACTTCCGCCAGTGGAACAGCAAAACGCCGGGCCATCCGGAATTCGGTCACACGCCCGGCGTGGAAGCCACAACAGGTCCGCTGGGTCAGGGTATAAGCAACGCCGTCGGAATGGCTGTCGCGCAAAAATACCTGGCCGCTTATTTCCACAAAGACGATTCGGCTCTCTTCGACTATAACATTTACGTCATCGCGGGTGATGGCGATTTGCAGGAAGGCGTCTCATCGGAGGCCTGCTCGCTAGCAGGACATCTGGGGCTTGATAAACTTATTGTGATTTACGATGATAACCACATATCCATCGATGGAAATACAAGTCTTTCATTTACAGAAGACAGGGCGAAACGTTTCGAAGCTTACAACTGGTATGTGCAGGTTGTCGGCGGCGACGGCAACGATATGACTTCTTTTGAAAAGGCTCTCAAGAACGCCTTTGCCGAAAAGAACCGTCCGAGCATGATTCAGCTCCGCACACACATCGGCTACGGCAGCCCGAATTTCCAGGACACCGGCACCGCTCACGGTGCGCCGCTTGGCGAAGATGAAGTAAAACTAATCAAGAAAAACTTCGGCTGGGACCCGGAAAAAACGTTCGTGGTACCGCAGGAAGTGCTTGAGCATATGCAGAATGCAAAAATAAAAGGCGCCGAGCTTGAAAAACAATGGAATGAAAAGTTCCGCAGCTATACGAAAGAATATCCGCAGCTTGCCAAACTTATCACCGATGCCCAGGCCGGCAAATTGAGCGTGGACGTTGAGAAACTTCTGCCGACTTTTCCTCCTGAGCCGATGGCGACAAGGCAGGCGTCGGGCAAAACGCTCGATATTCTGATGCCGCAGATGCCGTTAGTTCTCGGCGGCTCGGCTGACCTCACACCGTCAAATAATACAAGATTCAAAGGTGTGGAAGATTTCCAGAAAGACAAACCCACAGGACGCTATATTCGCTACGGCGTAAGAGAGCACGCGATGGCGGCGGTAATGAACGGCATCGCCGCAGGCGGACTGCTGCGGCCTTACGGCGGAACGTTCTTCTGCTTCTGTGACTATATGCGACCGGCAGTAAGAATGGCGGCAATGAGCGGATACAGAACAATTTTCGTATTCACACACGACAGTATCGGCCTCGGCGAAGATGGCCCGACCCATCAGCCTGTCGAACATATAATGGCTCTTCGCGCTATACCGAAAATGCTCGTCATCCGTCCGGCCGATGCGAACGAAACTGCTTATGCATGGAAGATGACGCTCGAATATCAGGCAGGCCCCGTTGCACTGCTTTTGACAAGACAGAGTATTCCGACGTTCGACAGAACGAAATGTCCGCCTGCGTCGAGCATCGCGAAAGGCGGTTATGTCCTCCTGAAAGCGGACAAACCTGATGTGATAATCATCGGGACAGGTTCAGAAGTCGATATCGCGCTCAAAGGCGCTGAAAAACTTGCCGCCGAAAACATCAAGGCACAGGTCGTCAACCTGGCAAGCTGGGAATTGTTTGATGCGCAGGACAAAAACTATCGCGACTCCGTGCTGCCGCCGAACGTAAAGGCAAGGGTTGCCGTTGAGGCGGGCATCGAGATGGGCTGGTCGAAATATATCGGCGATAAAGGTGTTTTTGTAGGTATGAGCGATTTCGGCGAATCGGCGCCGTATAAAGTCTGCTACGAAAAATTCGGCATTACGCCGGACGCCGTCGCCGCCGCCGCAAAAAAAACAATTCAATAAGACAAAAGCCCTGCTGACTTGGGGCTTTCTCTGTCCTCTTTATGAACATAGGACAGGATAAAAACGTTCAACAGATAATTTCGCAGCTGAAATCCGCCGCCGACAACAGGGCGGTAAAAATAGCTGGGACGTGGGGAAGCTTTGCGCCTTTATTGGCCCTGCACATCCATCAGCAGCTTAATAAACCGGTTCTTTACATAAGTCCGCATCTCGATGACGCCGACAACGTCGTCGATGACCTTATCGCCTTCGGCGGCAAAAATATCGAGACCCTCCCCGGCTGGGCAGGCGAGGAATTCGTTGATGCCGCCGACGAAATCAGCTCAACAAGGGCAAGGCTCGTCCTGAAATTCGCCTCGTCACAGCAAACCGGAATCATTTCTGCATCCATACAATCGCTTATGCAGCCTGTCCCGAAACCGGCAAAACTTCTCGAAAATGGACTGCTGCTCAAAACCGGAAAACAGCTCGAAATGGAAAAAGCCTCCGCCTGGCTGACCGACAACGGCTTTGAAAACGTCGCGCAGATTGACCTCCCAGGCCAATTCGCAAAAAGAGGCGGCATAATCGACATCTTCGCGCCCGTTACAACCGAGTCAAACCAGCCGCAGGCCGTGAGAGTGGAATTTTTCGGTGATACTATTGAAAGCCTAAGAACCATCGACCTCGACACCCAAAGGTCGTCCGGCCACATTGAAAATATTACAATCACATCCTCTGCCATTGACACCGATAATAACCGGACAATTTTTCTGGATACCGTCGCCCCCGACACCATTATTTTCATCGAAGAGCCTGCCGAAGTGCAGGAAGTCGCCGATGTCTTTCTCCACAGGGTCGAGAACCCTCAAAAACTGTATAACTGGAACGAAATTTACAAGGCGATTGGCGGCTTTAAGAAAATTTTCATCAGCAGATTTGCGGATGAGCCGGACAGCATCGAACTGCGAATCAAAAGCACGCAGCAGTTCGAACACAAAACCGGCCTCGTCTGGTCCGGCCACAGGATGATCCTGCAGCAGCTTGTGCAAACGGCACAGACCGGCTGGAGCGTTTATATGTATTGCGAAAACGCCGCCGAGGTAAAAAGAATACAGGAAATCCTCGCTGAAGACAAAATTTCCCCTGCGGAAAATTTTCATCTGCCTATTGGCTTTGTCCATAGAGGCTTCATAATTGAAGAGCTCAAAACAATTGTCGTTACGCATCACGAATTGTTCGGCCAGTCAATCGTCCGCCGGATAATAAGGCCCGTCGGTGCTGCGGTATCGGTCGATTCGTTCGCCGAGCTTAATAAAGGCGATTATGTCGTGCACATCAACTACGGCATAGGAAAATTCAAGGGCATTGAAACCATTGAAAAGCAGGGTCGCAAATTCGAATTTCTCACGCTCCAGTTCGCCGACAAGGCAATCATTCACGTCCCTGCCGGCAATATTGGCCTTGTGCAGAAATATATCGGCACTTCGGCCGTCCGCCCGAAACTCAGCAAAATCGCCGGCAAAAAATGGGAAAGGCAGAAAAAGAAAGTCGCCGCGGCGACTGCGGACTTTGCCGCCGAGCTGCTCGAAATACAGGCAAAACGCCAAAGCATCACGGGAATCGCCTACGGGGCCGATTCCAACTGGCAGAGAGAATTCGAACAATCATTTCTCTATCAGGAAACGCCCGACCAGATTAGCGCTGTCGAGCAGATTAAGGCTGATATGCAAAAATCCGTCCCGATGGACAGGCTCCTGTGCGGAGACGTCGGCTACGGAAAAACAGAACTTGCGATGCGGGCGGCCTTCAAGGCCGTCGAGGGCGGCAAACAGGTCGCTGTCCTCGTGCCTACTACCGTGCTGTGCGTCCAGCACGAAAGAACCTTCACGCAAAGGTTCGCGGACTTTCCCATAACCATCGAATCAATCAACCGCTTCAAGACAAAAGCTCAGGCCGCCGATATTTTGAAACGAACCAGACAGGGAAAGGTCGATGTCCTCATCGGAACTCATCGCCTGCTCAGCGGCGATGTCGGCTTTAAGGATTTGGGGCTTTTAATCATCGACGAGGAGCAGCGGTTTGGCGTCGAGCACAAGGAAAAACTCAAAAAGATGCGAATCAACGTCGATGTCCTGACTATGACCGCAACGCCCATTCCCAGGACTCTCCACATGTCGCTTCTGGGTCTGCGTGATATAAGTTCGCTCGCTACTCCGCCGCTGGACCGCAGGGCCGTCGTAACTCAGGTAAAAAGATACGATGCAGAGCTTATAAAAAAGGCCGCAGCCGTCGAGCTCAACAGGCAGGGCCAAATCTTCTTCGTGCACAACAGGGTGCAAACGATAGAAAAAATCGCCGATGAAATACACAATCTGCTGCCCGACGTCAAAATTGCGGTCGCCCACGGCCAATTGCACAAACACGAGCTTGAACAGGCGATGATCGACTTTGTGCTTGGCCAAACGAATGTGCTCGTCTGCTCGGCAATAATCGAATCAGGCATAGACATTCCAAACGCCAATACCATTATCATAAACGACGCTGACCGCTTCGGCCTTGCTCAGCTCCACCAGCTTCGCGGAAGGGTCGGAAGATTCAAATACCGCGCCTTCGCGTATTTCCTGCTGCCGAAAACAAGAACTATCACTCCCGTAGCGGTAAAAAGACTCAAGGCCATTGAAGAATATTCTCAGCTCGGCGCGGGATTTAAAATCGCGCTTCGCGACCTCGAAATCCGCGGCGCAGGAAATATACTCGGCCCCGAACAGTCAGGCCACATCAATACTGTCGGCTATGAACTTTTCTGCCGGCTTCTCGCCGACGCGGTAAAAAGACTTAAAAATGAACCGCTCGTCAAAGAACCGCTTGCCGTCATCGACTTGGGCTTTTCGACATTCATACCGAAAAGTTACATACCTTCAGACCGGCAGAGAATGAACATATATCGCCAGATTGCCGCGGCAAGAATGGCCGAAGACCTCGCAAGGCTCGCCTCGCAGCTTGCCGATATGTTCGGGGCGGTCTGTCCCGAAGTGAAAAGTCTCATCGACCTTGCCGAGATACGAATTCTCGCATCGGCGCACAATATCCATTCAATAACTATCTTGGGAAAAGACCTCGTTTTTGCTTTTGAGAAAGACACAAAAGAAAATTTCACCGAGCTTTTTGCCAAATCCCCCGGACCTGTCAGGGTCCCGGACCCGCAAACCGTCCATATAAGGCTCGATAAAAAATACTTCGAGCCTGATACTCTGCTTGCGGTATTGAGAAAAATCCTTCGCAAAAAAGCATAAAACAGACTATAATCCCGCCGTTGGAAAACGTCTGTTTATCAGGATGGCGATTATGAAAAATCTTATTATTTCAGCAGTTATAGTTTTGCTGGCCGTGCATTTCTGCGGCTGCGGAAAAAGCGAAATCAACAAGCCGGATGTCGACGAGGTGAGGCTGGCAGCGGCAAAACCACCGGCCAGTCAGCCGAAAATGCCTCCGCCCGCAGGCGGAATTGTTCTGTCGGTCGAATCGACCGCGATAACCGCCGATGAGCTTATTGCCCCGGTAAAACCGCAGCTGGACAACCTCGCCGCTCAATATGACTATGAACAGTTCAATACCAGGGCAAAGCCGCTGCTGGCAAACGTCTTAATCCAGAAAATCACCGATATAAAACTCTACGAAAAGGCGAAAGCCGCCCTGCCGGAAAATATCGACCAGGCCATCGTCGATAAAATCGTCGAGCAGGAGGTGCAGCGATTCATCGCGCGTTACGGCGGTAATTACGCCACCGCCGAGCAAATGCTCAAAAAAATGGGAACTAACTGGCATGATTTCCATCAGCAGCAGCGGCGGACCGTCCTGATACAGTCATTCCTCTCGGATGAAATGAAGGTCGAAAAGCCAATCACCTATTCGGAGCTTGTCCAGTATTACGAATCCGTAAAGGGTGAAAGTTACACAAAGGACCCGTTCATTGAATTTCGTCTCATCGACCTCGAGGTCAAAAGATTTGCCGACCCGAACGACCCAAACGTTAACGCCGCCCAAAAAGCGATGGAGCTTGCCAATCAGCTTGAGCAGAAAATTAAGAACGGCGAAGACTTTGCCCAGCTTGCAAAAAACTATTCTCACGACCAGACCGCGCAGAATGGCGGACTGGAGAAACCCGTCCGGCCCGGCTCGCTGGTCGCTCCTTATAACACAATCGAAACCGCCGCGGAAAAAATGGCTATCGGAGAAGTTTCCGAACCCATCCCCGCCGCCAATCATATCTTCATCGTAAAACTTGAAAACAAACAGGCCCAAAACGTCGAGCCTTTCGAAAAAGTTCAGACCGAAGTTGAAGCCAGGTATGTCCTCGAAAGAAGACAGAAAATGATTGATGAAATGATTAATAAAATTATGTCGCAGGTCGACCTGTCTTATGCAGACCACTTTCTGGAGTTCTGCATCGAACAGGCCTGGCACGAGGCAGGAAAACAATAAAATGGAAAAAGTCCTTCATGGCATTGACCTTGTCGATTTTCCGCGGATAGAAGAGATGATTAACCGTCACGGCAGTCATTTTCTCGACAGAATTTTCACGCAAACCGAACAGCAGCAGGCAAGTGCGATGAAAAACCGCATCGAAAGACTTGCCGGCAGATTCGCCGCAAAGGAAGCGGTTCTTAAAATGCTCGGCACTGGCTGGCGGGGCAAAATCGCCTGGACTGATATTGAAATTGTTAATAACCCCTTCGGTCAGCCGCAGGTTACACTTGCCGGCGAAGTAAAAAAAATCGCATCAAAGCTCGGCGTTGAAGATGTAAGCTTAAGCATTACCCACACGGCTAATTTCGTGATTGCCTCTGCCGTGTCGTTATCGAATAAAAAATGAAAAACAATTTTGACTGTATAGTTATCGGCGCAGGACACGCCGGCGCTGAAGCGGCTCACGCATCAGCGAAAATCGGGGCAAAGACGCTTCTCGTAACCATCAGCAAAGATACAATCGCAAAGGCAAGCTGCAATCCCGCCGTCGGCGGCATTGCAAAGGGACAAATCGTCCGAGAAATCGACGCCCTCGGCGGTCTTATGGGAATCGCAACAGATTTTGCCGGAATACAATTTCGCCTTCTTAACCGCTCTAAAGGCCCTGCCGTCCGTTCGCCGCGGGCGCAAATTGACAAATACAAATATTCCGCTTTCGTCCGAAACGAACTTGAAAAAACTCCCAACCTCACAATCGCTGAAGCTCTCGTCGCGGAAATTCTCGTCGAGAACAATCAGGTCAAAGGCATTCTCTGCACCGACGGCAGAATTTTTCATTGCGGCGCCGTAATCGTCGCAGCGGGAACATTTCTCAAAGGCGTAATGCACACAGGCAGCAGACAATGGCCCGGCGGAAGACTGGACGAACCTGCTGCAAATGAATTATCGGACTGTCTTATAAAATTGGGGCTTGATGTAAAACGCTTAAAAACCGGCACGCCGCCGCGGCTTGATGCAGCAACGATTGACTACGATAAAACGCAAATCCAGCTCGGCGACGAAAATCCGCAGCCGTTTTCTTTTATGACTGAAGCAATCAGTCAAAAACAAATCCCCTGCTGGATAACATACACCAACGAAAAAATTCACAAACTGCTCCGCGACAATCTCGACCGCGCCCCGCTTTACACCGGCCAGATAAAAACCGCCGGCCCGCGGTACTGCCCGAGCATAGAAACAAAAATCGTCCGCTTCGCGGACAAAACAAGACATCAGGTATTTCTCGAACCTGAGGATGAGCAGGTAAAAACAATTTACTGCAACGGCATAAGCACTTCAGTTCCCGAAGACGTGCAGGAGCAGATGCTCAAACTGATGGCAGGCACCGAAAACGCAAAAATAATTCACTACGCCTATGCCATTGAATACGACTACTGCCCCGCCATTCAGTTAAAGCCAAGTCTTGAGACAAAAAAAATCAGCGGCCTTTTTCTCACCGGCCAGATTAACGGCACAAGCGGCTACGAAGAGGCCGCCGGCCAGGGAATCATCGCAGGTATCAATGCCGCAAGACTGCTTGACAAAAAAGACCCATTAATTCTCGGCCGAGACCAGGCATACATCGGCGTAATGATTGACGATTTGCTCACAAGACAAATTGATGAGCCATATCGAATGTTCACATCGAGAGCTGAATGGCGATTAAGCCTGCGGTCTGATAACGCCGACAGAAGATTGACTCAAATCGGCAAATCCGTCGGCCTCGTTTGCGAAAAACGATGGGAAAAATTCCAACTTAAACTTTCACAAATTGCCGCACTTGCCGAAATTCTCAAAAGCACCAGAAAAGACGGGCTTTCGCTCTGGCAGCAACTAAAACAGCCGAACAGCCCCCTGGCCCAAACGCTGGCCCAACTGCCGCAGATTAAACAAATGAATTTCAAACCCGACGTCCTCGAAGCCGCGGTAATCGACGCAAAATACGAAGGCTACCTGGTCAAGCAGGAAAAAATTGTGGCAAAACTTCAAAAAATGGACAATTACAAACTGCCGCAGGAGCTTGACTACGACAGAATTGAGCATCTCCGCGCAGAAGCCCGCCAGAAGCTGAAACAATTCAGGCCATACACGCTGGGCCAGGCCGGCAGAATCGGCGGAATCACTCCTGCCGACATCACGGTCATACAAATTCATCTGAAAAAACATCACAATGCCCGGCTGCAATAAACGCCGCGGTTTACTCCTGCATCGTTTTGACAAAACTGTCGGCCTCGGCAATTGATTTTTCCATCTCCGTTATCAATTGGCCGATATCTGCCTCCATCGTGCCAAGTTCGCTCTGAAGCGAAGCGATGGCCTGGGCATTGAGGTTATGTTTTAAAAACAATACCTGGTCGCGAAAGGCGGAAAGAACCGGCTCGATTTTGCTCTCGGCCTGTTTCATCGAACCAATTAGCTGTGCGTATCTCTGACGGGTTTGCTCCAGCTTTTTCTTGCTCTCCGCTTTCAGCTCGGAATTTTTGTACTGGTCAAGCTCCTTCGTCCACTCATCAAAAAGCGCCTGTGCAACATCTTCAACATCGTTAATCCGCTTTTTGACAGCGGATGCCTTCGATTCGCTTTTGTCGAGCTCGCTTTTAAGCAGGTCGTACTTCTCCTGCAGTTTGCCGCCTTTGACATTTACAACGCTTCGGAACTTATCCAGCGCCGAAGCGAACTGCTCTTTGGTCTGCTGCTGCGCATCACGGGCATCCTTTACACGGTCAACAAGGATATCCCTTTTGTATTTGCCGAACTTCTCCATTGTCCCGTAATAAAGACTCTGACAGCCTGCCGCAAACAATAATATAATCGATATTATCGCCGCCTTTTTCATTTTTTTGCTCCTTCAGAACGCATAAATTCTGAATATGATTTTACACAAAAGTGCCGCTAAAACAAGATTGGAAATAAAAAAAAGAATTGAGAGAAATATCAGATTTGAGCGGAATTGAGGACTGTCACATCGGTGTATGATAATTGTTTCTGCTCGGCAGGCTTGAAAGGCAAAGGTTCTGCAAACTGCACTGCCACGCGTTTGAGATAGCTGTTCGCATTTCCGACTCGGCATACTTTTGCCGTCCGGGTGAACTTCCTGTTTTGAATGGAACCATCCGGCGTAAAACACGGCACTGAAAACCTCGCGGTTATCTGCTGCCCGCTGTCGGGTATCCCTTTTTTGTTATAGCATGTAAACGCCATACCGTTGCTGTTTATATCGACCAGTTGTCCCTGCAGGGTCTTGTCTTCTCCATCCGGATTAAACCAGATGCTGCCGTTCAATTTGAGGCGATGCTCTCTTCGGCGTTCCCTGAAATCACCGCTGCTGTCGCCGGCGCCGGCGCGGTCCTTTAAAATCCACAGCGTTTTTTCAACAACTGCCCTCCATTCGCTTTCATTAAAACCCTGCCGGACTGTCTCCGGCGTAACATGTGATATGAAGCTCGCGTTTTTCGGCATAACAACTCTCGCCCCGCAGATGACTTTCCCGTTATAGACATAAAGATTCAGCGGAGCGCTCGTTGCCACAGGGCGATTTTCTATCGCCTCGGAAATTAGCCGTTCTACCTGATGAACATTCATACCGCAGCCTTCAAAAAATTATCAGACCACAATATCCTATCGGCATACGCAATCCGGACTTAACCGGAAAACTACTTTGCCAGCCGGAATGTGTCCTGCGCTATCGCAAGCTCCTCATTTGTGGGTATACAATAGACTTTTACCCTGCTGTCGGCGGAACTTATCAGACCTTCTTTGCGGATAGTCTTTTCGTTCGCCGCAGGGTCAATTTTTATACCTATCTGCTCAAGATTTTCGCAAGTTTGCTGCCTGACATCGGCGGCGTTTTCTCCTATTCCGCCGGTAAATACCAGCGCATCAAGCCGGCCAAGAACCGCCGTATATGTCCCGACATATTTTTTTATCCGGTAGCAGAAAATATCGAAGGCAAGTTTCGCCCGTTCATTACCGCCCTGTGCCTGCTCGCGAAGATTCCGCATATCGTTTGAAACGCCCGATATGCCCAGAAGCCCGCTCTTCTTATTGCACATATCGTTAAGCTCGCCAATGCTGTAGCCCTTCTCCGAAAGGTAAAACAGAATCGCAGGGTCAAAATCTCCGCTCCGTGTGCCCATCACAACGCCCTCAAGAGGCGTAAGTCCCATCGAAGTATCGACGCTTTTGCCGCCCTTGACCGCCGTTATCGAGCAGCCGTTGCCGAGATGACATGTAATAACGTTTACATCATATTTGCCTCTACCCATTATCGCAGCGCATCGCCGCGCAACATACCTGTGGCTTGTTCCGTGAAACCCGTATCTTCTCACTCGATACTTTTCGTAAATCTCATAAGGCAGCGCATAAATATAAGCGACCTTCGGAATAGTTGTATGAAATGCCGTATCGAAACAGGCAACCTGCAGCGCCTTTGGCAGGCCCTTCTGCGCCGCTTTAATCCCCGTCAGGTTCGGCGGGTTATGCAAAGGCGCAAGGTCTGCGAACTTCTCAACCGATGCGATAACTTTATCGTCGATTACAACTGAGTCGGTAAACTCTTCACCGCCGTGAACTACTCGATGCCCGACCGCCGTGATTTCGGAAACGTTTTTTATAACTCCCATCTCTGGGCTTACGAGCGTATCGAGAATCAGTTTCATTCCTGCGGTATGGTTGGCGACTTTTGTCTTGATTTTATGTTCTTTTGAATCGACCGAATGATTTAACTGCGATGTTTCTTCGCCGATTTTCTCAAGAAGTCCCTTTGCAAGCACTTTTTCAGCAGGCATTTCGAACAACTGGTATTTGATTGAGCTGCTGCCCGCGTTGATAACAAGAACTTTCATTTATTATTGACCCTTTATAATTGGAATATATTTGAACAATCGGTTATAACAATCCTCGCCTTAAGGTCAATCGAATTCCCCCTAAAAAATAATTAGTTGTTTAACCCCTCACTTTCAGTGGGGGTTTTATTTATTTGGTTAGCCCCCGGACCCGTGCCGGGAGGTAGCAGGGTTCGTCGTTTACCCCGTGAGATATTCTTTCAATCTGCTTTTTAAATATCTCTTACCCCACGTTGTCTTCAGATATCTTTCTCGATTGGCCGCATCTTGTTGATTCAGGCATCCTTCCCAGTAAATCAGTTTTAATGGCCGTCTGTTTTTTGTTGTCGAAACTTTACCGTTGTTATGGTCCTCTAACCTTTTTTTGATATCGCTCGCATAACCAATATAAAATTTATGGTCTTTTTCCGATAGCAGAATATACACATAATAAAATTTATTCATAAAAGTATCTTATCAGATTATCCGATGAAATGCGATAGTTTACCCAATGGGATATTTATCCAGGGAGACTTGCCCCGTGAGATGACGCTTCGGCTATCTCATCGGGGTGAGATGCGATAGTTTACCCCGTGGGATTTACCCCGTTAGATGTGTCAATAATCTGCTTGAAGATACTTAAACTATCTAACTGGGGTGTTTTCCCAGAAGATTATCCCATCGGGGCATCTCAGGGGGGTGTTCCCTTTTCTCCGCCTTCTTCTGTCTTTCTGCTTCCTGATTTTTTCTGATTTTTTCGCTTCTGGGCTTTCTTTTCCCAGTAATTTATTCTCCAGCAGTTCACACATTTGCTTTCTCGCATAATAACGGTTTAGTCCCTGGCTGCGTCTCTTTTGGACCTTGACTGCCAACCCGCTGGGAATATGCTTTAAATGGACACAGGTGGCACTTTTATTGACTTTCTGTCCTCCCGCTCCGCTGCTTCGAACGAATTTTTCTTCAATATCATTCTCAAGCAGATTGCAGTTATGCATTCGCTGTTCAAGCTCCTGTTTCTTTTGATGTGTTATCCCAAAGTTTATCATATAACCTGCCTGCCCCGTGAGACTTGCCCCGTTAGATGCGTCAGTTAGCTGCTTGGTGACGCTTTAGCTATCTAACTGGGGTGCTTTCCAATAAACCTATCTCATCGGGGTTTACCCTGTGAAGTGTCTTTATGCTGATTCATAGAGCGCCTTAAGACTACTTCATCGGGGTAATCCCAAAATTAATCATATATCTTGTTCTTGCAGCCATTGTATAGCGGTCTTTTCATTCTTTTCTATCGCCATCTCCACCGCCGAAAGACGCCCATCATGTGCGGCGCGATAGTGGTGTCGGCTTGATGGGTTTGTTAGGTTGTAATACTTTCATGCTACAGTTTTAAGTTTTGAAGCGGCAGATGTATAAACAGTTATTGTAAGCTCACAATCTTTTAATGCTCGATGGTTGCCTTTTGTTGATAGACCACCGGTATTTGCTAAATCAGCCAATCCATAGCTTGTAAGTTCCGGCCAAGCACGCCTTGCCATTTTTAAAGCGCATGAGCTCGAATTATTAATTTCAAGACCGTAATTTTTCGCTGCCTCTTTGAGAAAGCCCATATCAAATTTCGCATTGTATGCAACTAAGCGTAAATCACCGATAAAATCAATAAACTCTTTTAATACTGATTCGAGATTTTCACCGTTTTTATCAATCATATCTTGGGTGATACCCGTAATCTGTGTGATATTCTTAGGAATCTTTTTGCTTGGTTTTATTAGTGCTTGAAAGGTAGCATGGTTATTTGAATTGCGATTAACTTTTACCGCCCCAATTTCAATAATTTCGTGCTTTGAAGGGTCAAGACCTGTCGTTTCAAGGTCTAGAACTACAAATTGCTCAGGCAGCATAGACAAATCTGCCTTTCCACCTCTCGACCGAAAGAAAAGGTAAGCCCCAACGACCAAAACTATAATAATTAACCATTCCATAATTGTTTCCTGCAATCCAACAATGATTATTAAATAATAGGGGACGCCTGCCCCGTGAAGTGTCGCAACTGCTTCATCGGGGTTTACCTATTTTTTACTTCCTAATGCCCTGATGTAAACTTAATTCTAAAACTCTAATACCTATTCCTCAAATTTGATGTTAGTTACATGTGCTTTGATTTTCTTCGACCATTCAGAAGGAACATCGTCAGCATCATAACCAAACTTTTCGCTATAATTTGGTTTTAATGGTTTGTTATCAGGAGACCAACTCGAAACGAGAACTGGGTGGAAAGTTTTTTCATAAATCGTGTTTCCAGGTTCATCAAGATAATAAATTGTAATTTCAACTTCGGTCAATGTACGATTACCAGTATTTTTTATTTCACCGAACACACCCCACCTATCAAGGATGGTTTTCGCAATGTGTAGGTTCATTATCTTGACTTTATCTATATAAGCCTGCTTTTCTTGGTTTTGCTCTGTTGTTTTTTCGATTCCTGCTTCGCTTAAAGTGGCTTTTGTTTTGTCTAAACCTTTGGCGACAGTCGTTCTACTTTTCTCAATAGACGATTCTGCTGAACCGGTAACTGCTATGACTATAAAAGCAGCAGTAATAGAAACAAATGTCCCTGCTATTGGCAGCCCAACATAAGATTTCTTTGTCAGCTTTGCTATTATTATTCCGATAACGCCAAACAGGATACCAAAAATGGCGAAGGGTAAACTGAATATACCACACATCGGAATCCAACATCCCAAGCAGGCGATAAGACCAAGAACTAAGGAAGCTATACCTAAACCGCTTACACTTTTTGTTTGTGTTACATACGTCGGATGTCTTAAGGACTCATTACGCTGATGACAAACGACTTGTCCTTCGTAAACAAAGGCCTGTTCAATTTTCCCCAACACTTTTCCACAATGTTCGCAATGTTCAGTTTTTTCTGCCATTTTCAAATTTCCTTTTCGGCGATTTAATTTTTCACAGCACGACCATAACGATATTACTAGCTGTGCTAACGCCGGATTTATTAATTGCTATAACGCGATATTCGATGGTTGCTTCCTCGATGCTTGTCCGCCTCCGGCGGATCTGCCTAAATTCTATCTCTTTTTCTTTTCAAACTTTACCCGCCTCTGGCGGGTCAACCGATTTTACGTTTTATACTATCTCTTTCCCATTTCAAACTCAACGAACTTTATCCGCAAAAACCGATAACTGATAACCGAGTTGCTGAGTCTGAATAATCAAATTCGCGCAAGTTCTTCTTTTGTGTGCACCCAAAAAAAGGAAAATTCATAGCAAAAAAATCGAAAAAAATCAAAAATAATGGAAAATATTCAAAAATAATCAAAAATTTTAAAAAATCCTATAATCACTTGTCATTATTATTCTTATAGCAGTTTTTTCGCTCCTTCCTGATTCCCTCGAAATTCATATAAGACATTTTATTAAAAAGACTTATGATAATATACGCTTAACCATCTCTTTTATCGCCCAAATTACCCAAAAAACGCTCCTAACTCCTTTATTTTTTTCATTTTGTAAACCCCCTATTCTTGCTTTCGCGTGAAAGCATAGGGGGTGTGGATTTTCCTCTCTATCACGGCTGTTTTACCGCAATCGCGGAAATTTCCACCTTCGCATTTTTCGGCAAGTTACTTACCGCAACCGTTGCCCTGGCAGGATATGGTTCCTTAAAATATTTTGCGTAAACCTCGTTCATTGCTGCAAATTCATTCATATCAGTAAGATAAACCGTTACAGACACAATATTTACAATATCACCCCCCGCGGCAAGGAGCACCGCTTTTATATTTTCCATCGCCTGTTTTGTTTCGTCGGCAATTCCGCCATCAGCGAGCTTTCCGCTTTTCGGCTCAAGTCCAATCTGGCCCGATAGATATATCATATTTCCCGCAACAACGGCCTGTGAGTAAGGCCCTATCGCGGCAGGCGCATTTTCCGTATTTATCTTCTTGACTGCACTCATCTTATAACTCCCTTCTATACGTTTTCCTAAACACTAACATAAACACTTTTCGTGTTCGAGCATTTTCTTTTTTATTTTGCCCCCGCCAGGCGCACTGAAATTTCCAATTTTGCCGTCAGCGCGTATAACCCTATGGCAGGGAATAAGTAACGGCAGAGGATTTTTAGCAAGAACATTCCCAACGGCACGGACGGCCTTAGGAAATCCGGCTTTTTTCGCCAACTGAGAATATGTAACCCTTTGGCCAATCGAAACTTCTGTGCAGACTTTAACGACTTTGAGGGCAAAATCGCTGAATCGAGAGTAACTTATAGATAGCGGCAACTTTTCAAAATTTACATAACCACCTTTATAATAATCCGTTACGGCTTTTTGCAGTTCAGGATAAAGAGCCTTATCCTCCTTGGCAGGTTGAAACATACCGACCAGTAGGTATTTTTTGACTGTCTTATAATTCCTCGCTGGCAAAACCGTTCGCAAAACCCCTTTGTTATCGGCCAAAAGTCCGAAAAAACCCCATTTTGTTCTAAAAATAACGTATTTTAAAGCTTTTTCCATCGAGCTAACCTTCCATAGTTAATTCGATATTTTATAGTCCTTCGAGAGTTATGAAAGATAAAAATAAGGACTTATGGCGAAAATCGGCCCCCTATGCTTTCACGCGAAAGCAAGAATAGGGGGTTTCACAAGGTGAAAAAATAAGGACTTATGAGCGTTTTTGACGTAATTTTTGCGAAGAAAAGAGGAGTTTAAGAAAATCGGGAGAAAATAGTTATAACCAATTGCAAATAAAGGCCTTATATAAATTTTGAGGAAATTAAATGTGAGCGAAAAAACTGCTATAAGGCTTTGAAGGAGAAGGATTTATAGGATTTTTTAAAATTTTTGATTATTTTTGAATATTTTCCATTATTTTTCATTTTTTTTAATTTTTTTGCTATGAATTTCCCTTTTTTTCCCCACTTTTTTGACCCCGCACCTATTCATTTCACCGCTATAAGAGTAAGTATATAGGTGCGGGATGCGCTGCAACTTGCGCGGAATTTGCGATTCAGACAAGCGATGTCTGAATAGTCGTTAGTTGTTAGTTGCTAGTTTTGGAACTCCTGACGACGGAAAATTTTTAATCGTTGATAACACAGATTCGTAGGATACAATGTTCCCTGACTATCCCACTTTGATTCGAGAATTTTATTGACCTTTAAGCAACCAGTTTTAATAATTGATAAAGGACGAAAAATCACAACAGAGAGAATTCAAAATTTAATGAGAGAAAAAAATGCGAGGAAAAGCAGGATTTTTAATTCTTTTTATATCAGGCCTGATTATTTGTATCTGTTTTAGTTTTTGGCAAAAAGATAACCTGAAAATCATCTGGGACGAATATTGGAGCTTAAATAAAAGTTTTCACTATATCAAGGAAGGCCTGGCTCCAAGAACTCCTGCCATAAATGAGAAAATTGCAAAGACAGACCCCGAAGCGGCAGCAGTTGTTAATTATAGATTATTGTATCGAAGAGACAAACAAGGCATAGAAATTTTACCCCAGAATATTCTCAAATTCCCAGACAATCAGTATTTTATTTATGAACTCTGCGAATTATTATTTTATGATTCAGGGAATTATTTTGACCCTGCTATTCTACTTAAGCTATCAAACAGGCTTATCGAACTGGATGAGAAAAATGCGGCTTATTATTATTTAAAGGCATACGCCTTATTCTGTGATAGAAAGGGCAACAATTTTGATGAAGTGACCGAAACAGTAAAACAGGCTGCAAAGTGTGAATATTACAAATCGCCTTATTCGGTATATAAGGATAGGGCCATATCAATAGCCCGAAAACAAGGCTTGCATAATCACTTGATAGAAGAGTTGGATTTTGACAGCCCTCATAATCCCTTTATAAGAGAAATTTATGAAACATTAATACAATATCAAAATCTACTGATTACCGAGAGAGATTTTGCCAAGGCGGATGAAATATCAGACCTGCTCAAAAGTATGCTGAACAATATGTGCGAGCCTATAGTGCATTGTTTGCCGCATTCATTGTACGGCCTCGGAAGCGGATTCGGCCGCTGGAATTTGCCACAGGAAGTTGAATTGCAGCGCAAAAATCTGACTTCTCAGGAAGCCGACCGGAAAAGACTTCAGATGTGCGCCATAGTCAACCCGGAAAAGAAGGCCAAGTTAGTAAATAGATACTATGAACCAAGTGAAAAAACACAACCTTATGTAATAGCTGTATTTCCTTTTATATATCTTGTCAGAATGACTGAGGTGTTTACGTTTCTAACGGCAATTTTTTTGATATTTTTATTTTTCTGCAAAGATAATTTGAATATCAAAACCAGCATGCCGAGCTTGATTCGATTTCTCATCTACGGTTTCGTTTATTTCTTTTCCAGCCAATTTTTAGTGACCAAATCTTTTTGGGAATATCAGTGTTGTTTTAGTTATACAGAGGTATTTCTTTGTCGTCCGCTTAATTTTGAAAATATAAAAGATATGTTTGATGCTCCGCTATATTTTACATTACCCTTTATTATCCCTTTGGTGGTTGTTTTGTGTATGGGCATTATCAGATTCTTTAAGCCTAAATTCGACAACTTGATCAGCAGATTTATTTGCGGAATAATGATTGCAATACCGCTTGGTGTTATAACAACAATTCTACAGGGTCATACGTATCTTAGATATCTGCCTATGGTAATTTTTATATTATTCGCTTTTAAATACTCTTTTCGCGATATTTCTTTAAGAAATATTCTTAAGACATTTACCGCCACCCGTGAAGATGAAGCTGCCGCTTTACGAACTAATTTACTTAAGTTATCAGCCATTATGGTTATCCTGTGCTGGCTGGGTTTTCTACTTTTGGTGTACCCAACAAAAAAATCCATGGAGCGAGAAGAAAAGGAGGTTAAACTTTATACATATTCATTTACAGAGGACTATGAAAAAGCTTATCAAGATATATTAAAGAAGATTGACGATGTAAACTTTCTTGTGGAAACCATTCCAACTTATACCTCTTTGGTCCAATCAGACGATTTGCCGGAGGTTATGGAAAAACTAAAGAAATACAAGCTTTCATCTTATTGTGCGATGAGGTCACTGGACTTTCGCCCACAGGCAAGCAAGGACTACAATACAATAACGGACCGTTATATTTCGTTTATGCTAAGAAATGCCGGCAGAGACCAGGTGCCGGTAATAATCAGTTATATGGATAATCCTGACAACAGCTGGGTTTTGGTTTTCAGGGCTCGATTGGATGATAAAAAAGTGAAGGGCAAATTAACAAATGTACTGAATGAAGCGATACAGGAAGAAAACGATCCGGTCAAGGCCAAGGAAAGAGAGAATGGAATGGAACCTCGCATGTTCGAATTGGTTTCTGCTTTATCGGCGTTATCAGAACCTGATGAAGCGTTTGCTCTGGTTAAAGAATATTTTGACACCCATTCCATAGAACAGGTTGATAGATATTTTAACTATAGATGCTTCTGTGTACTACCAAAAGGCACTGTTTTGAAAATCTTGAACTTATATCTTGATAAAGCAGAGAATGAAATAAGAAACTCAGTTAGTTATAGAAGATACAATTCATTATATCCTTTACGTGATCTGGAAGGTTTATACTGGGACAGTGAAACCGCAAAAAAAGTTTTAAGTTTAATTTTACAGGCATCTGACAATGAGGATAAACGCCTGGAAACTTTTGGCGTTGAGTATTATTTAACTTCTGAGGCATCTGACCTGCTTACCAGGGGGCTGCAAAGCGACAATGAAAATTTCCGGGCATGGTGCATCTGGCAGCTTAGGAAAATAAATTATAAGTGGAGCGAAACTGAGCTGAAAAAAGTCGCTGAAGATAAAAGCTGGAAAGTAAGAGCAAATCTGACCCTTATCGACAAGTCTTTGATTAAGGAAAATGAGCCGAGCGATTATGTAAAATTAGTAAAATCCATGTAAAGAGCGTATGTTTCAGCCTTCAACAAAACTGCGAAAAAATACTAATCGTAATCTGCCGATTCGAGAGGGAAACCAGCCGGAGCAAAAACTTTCAGAATAATGGTAACCCGGGGTTAGAAGAACCCACCGTGAAACGACGGGCTAAATATTTCGTCGCCGTGCCGGCGATGGCTAAACGATACTACTTTCCAATCAGGGATTTAGCAAGGTCGACGGCGGAGGCGGGTAAACTTCGTTAAAAACCACGCCGCGACAAACAGGCGAGGATAAATTTGACAGGGAAATGAAAATAGTGGAAAATACAGAATATTAGTAAGGAAAAACGGTTATGATGTCTTTTAGAAAAACGGGAAAGGATTTACAACTGCCTTTGGCGGCAGTGTGGCTGATGAACTCCATATCCGAATACAAAGGCAAACAGCAGTTATATATCCGTCAATCGCCCCAGGTTTTAAAATTGCTTGTGGAAATGGCGCTGATAGAAAGCGCCGAGTCTTCAAACCGTATCGAAGGCGTTACGGTGGAAAAAAGCAGACTAAGGCCCCTTATAATCGGCCACAGCAGGCCGAAAGACAGGTCGGAAGATGAGGTGGCAGGCTATCGGGCGGCATTAGATTTGATTCATAAAAAACACGACAGTATGGACATTACGCCGCAAACGATACTTCAATTACACCGCTTAAGTCACAGCGGCTCAGGCGATGCGGGACAGTGGAAAAAGAAAGATAATGAAATTATAAGAAAAAATCAGGACGGCACAATAGAGATAATTTTCAAGCCAGTATCGGCCGATGCAACGCCTGAAGCGGTAAAGCAATTGTGTCTTGCCTACAAGCACAGTATTGAGCAATTGAGGTATCCCGGACTTTATGCGGCGGCGTGCCTGGTTCTTGATTTTCTCTGCATTCATCCCTTCAGAGACGGGAACGGCAGAGTTTCACGGCTGCTTACACTGCTGGCACTATACCAGCACGAGTACGAAGTAGGCAGATATATCAGTCTTGAACGGATAACAGAACAATCAAAAGAGACCTATTATGAAGCATTACAGAAAAGCTCCAAAGGATGGCAGGAGGCAAAACATAATATCGAACCGTGGCTGTGTTATTTTTTAGGGACAATAAATTCGGCATACAGGGAATTCGAACAGCGGGCAGGCGGCACAAAAGCTGCCCGCGGCGCCAAGACAGAAAATATCATTCAAGTCGTTAATAAACAAACGGGTGAATTTTCCATTTCCGATATAGAGCGATTGTGCCCGGCTGTAAGCAGAGATATGATTCGGATAGTATTGAGACAATTACAAAAAGAAAAGAAAATCGTCTGCTTAGGCAAGGGTCAATCTGCCAGGTGGAAACAAATGGGGTAATAACTTTCTGAATAGGGTAATGAATAGGGTAATATCTGAACGGCTATAAAACGGGGAAATTTTGAATTTTAGATTAGGGGAAAACCATAGCGATATTGTGAGTCTAAATTATAGAGATTAATTATTGGTGGGAATCCTGCCGGTAAAAAACCTTGACAGTGGAGGGGCCGGACAGTAAGGTATTTGGTTCTGGAATTTTGCAGCCGGCTGTGCTAACCGCGATAGTTAATAAAAATTAGAAGTTTTAATATTGGAGGTTGTTTTTAGTGGCAAATGATTTGGCTCGTAACCTGATAAACGCGGGTGTCCATTTCGGTCATGCCGCGAGTCGCTGGAACCCGAAAATGAAACCCTATATTTACGCCCGCCGCGGCATGATTCATATTATAGACGTCCGCCAGACGCTTAAAGGGCTAATCCTGGCCAAGAAACTTCTTTCCGACGTGGTATCATCGGGCAAAGACGTTGTATTTATCGGCACCAAGCGTCAGGCCCAAAAGGCCGTCAAGGCCGCCGCTGAGGCAACCGGTATGCACTATGTTACCACCCGCTGGCTTGGCGGAACGCTGACGAATTTCAGAACTGTTCATTCCCGCATTCAGCGTCTTGAGGAGCTTGAGTCGATGGCCAATGACGGTTCGATAGAGGCTGAAAGCAAAAAAAGGGCCTCGACGCTGAAGCGCGAGCTTCGCAAAATCAAGTCGAACCTCGAAGGCATCCGCAAAATGAACCAGATGCCCGGCGCGATAATCGCCGTTGACGCACGTAAAGAGACACTCGCCCTTCGCGAAGCGAAAAAAATGGGCATCGCTACGATGGCAATAATCGACACTGACTCCAACCCTGATATGGTTGATATTGCCATTCCCGCCAATGACGACTCGGTAAAGACGATAGAGCTGATAATCGGCGAACTGGTGCAGGCCGTCGCCGAGGGCAAAACGATGCACAAGACCGTCGCAAGGGATGATGAATTATCACGCAGGTCGCGGGGCAGGCGCCGTTCGCTTGCGAGGGCAGGCAGGGAATCGCCCGTGCAGGGCGATGAAGGCACCGACCAACAGCAGAGTCCTTCCGAGTCCCAGCAGGCACCGCAGGAGTGATAATGCAGGCATATCAGCCCCTGTGCTTTCCTGCGAAAGCAAAAACAGGGGTCGTTTTGTATATGAAATTTGACCCGCCGTCGCCAAGGCTATGGCGGATAAACTTTTTGTTAACGATAAATAATCGGGAGATATGACAATGGCGGAAATTTCGTCAGCGATGGTTATGAAGCTTCGCAAAATGAGCAGCCAGGGAATGATGGACTGCAAAAAAGCGCTGGAAGAAACAGGCGGCGATATCGAAGAGGCGATGACGCTTCTCCGCAAGAAAGGTCTTGCGACGCTTGAAAAAAGGGCCGACAGAGAAACAACCGAAGGAACGGTTGTTTGCGATATCAGCTCCGACTCAAATACGGCCGCGCTGGCAACGCTTTGCTGCGAGACCGATTTTGTCGCGAAAAGCGATGCCTTCGTCGCTGCCGCTGATGCGATGAAAGATTATTTGCTCGTTTGCAAGGCCGAACAAGGCGCTAATAATCTGCTCAATACCGAAAAGGGCGGCAAGAAATTTTCGGACATCATTACCGAATGTGTCAGCAAAACCGGCGAAAAAATGGAAGCCGGCGACTACGCCAGGTTCAAACTTTCCGGACCCGGGCTTATCGCCACTTATGTCCACTTCAACGGCAAAATAGGCGTAATGGTCGAATTTGAGACGGACACGCAGGCTGTCGCGGACAATCCGCAGTTCAAACTGATTGCCAAAGATATCGCGATGCATATCGCGGCCATCAATCCTCTTTCGCTGGACCAGTCGGGTATCTCCGCTGAAACAATCGAACGCGAAAGGTCGATTGCCGCCGAGCAGGTAAAAAACAAGCCCGCGAACATCGTCGAAAAGATTGTTGACGGCAAGATAAAGAAGTTTTTCGCCGATAACTGCCTGCTGGAGCAGGGGTTTGTGAAGGATGAGAAGGTACCCGTTCAAAAGGTGCTTGCCGATACCGCAAAGGCGGCGGGCGGAACAGCGAAGATAAAAAGATTTGTGCGTTTCGCAATCGGGTAATATAATTATTCAGTCCCCGGTTTTACCGGGGGTTCTTTTGCCTAATCTATAACTAAGGGACTGTGCAGATGGGCGAACTTAAATACAAACGGGTGCTTTTGAAGCTCAGCGGCGAAAGCTTCTGCAAGGCCGGCGGATTCGGTATCGACGGCCAGCAGCTTGAATCCATCGCGGAAAGAATTGTTCAGATACAGAAACTCGGCCCTCAAATTGCCATCGTCGTCGGAGGCGGCAATTTTCTTCGAGGCGAAACCTTCAGCAAGTCAAGCCATATCCCCCGTCATACCGCTGATTATATGGGAATGCTCGCCACCGTGATAAACGCCTGCGCCCTGCAGGAGATGCTGGAAAAAATAGGCCAGCCGACCCGCGTCTTGAGCGCAGTTGAAGTTTCCGCCATTTGCGAACCTTTCATTCGCAGACGGGCACTCAGGCATCTCGAACAGGACAGGGTGACCATCCTGGCAGGCGGAACGGGCAATCCGTTCTTTTCGACCGATACCTGCGCGGCCCTGCGTGCGTCCGAGCTTGATGCGGATGTGCTTATCAAGGCGACAAAAGTTGACGGTGTTTACGACGATGACCCCGTTAAAAATCCAAAAGCAAAACTTTTCGATAAACTGTCCTATCAGGATGTGCTGAGCAAAAATCTTAAGGTTATGGACCACGCTGCGATAAGTATGTGCAGCGAAAACAAAATCCCGATTATTGTTCTGAACATCTTTCAGAAAGGCAATATAACAAAAGCCCTTCTCGGTGAAAAAATAGGAACTATCATCTGTTAGTCTGCGGGAGGATTTTATGCCGACACAGAAAACAGTCAGCGAACACAAAAATATGATGGAAAAGGTCATTGAGCATCTGCACAACGAGTTCAAGTCCGTCAGGACCGGCAGAGCCTCGACCGGCCTTGTTGAAAACATCAAGGTGGACTATTACGGAACGCCGACGCCGCTGCGGCAGCTTGCCTCGCTTTCCGCGCCGGAGGCGAGCATGATTGTGATAAAGCCCTTCGACCCGTCTTCAATAAAGGAAATCGAAAAAGCAATAAAAAACAGCGACCTTTCCATCGCTCCAATCAGTGACGGCAAGATTATCAGGCTTAGTATTCCCCAGCTGTCCGGCGAAAGAAGAAAACAGCTCACCGCGCAGGTAAAACAGCTCGGCGAACAGACCAAGGTCAGCATTCGCAACATCAGAAGAGACGCCAACAAGAAACTTGAAGACGAAGAAAAAGCAAAGACCATTACCGAAGACGACCACGAACACGGCAAAAGAGAAATCGACGAGCTTACGAGACAATATACCGAAAGAATCGACCAGGCTGTAAAGGCGAAATCAGATGAAATTATGAAAGACTGAAGCGAAATAAATCTGTTTTAAACATTTGGATTGTCTGTTTCGTTAAAAAGGATTTTATAATTTTTTAATTTTATTTTCTGAGGGGACAAATATGCAGACCGAAAATAACACGCAGAAAAAGACCGGCTCGAAAATCTCAGTAAAAAAGGTTTTCCTGTGGATGATGTTTTTCCTGTGCGTCTTTTTCTTAATCCCGTTTTTCGCGGTGCCGGCGTATCTGTCGAGCAGCAGCGGAAAAAATTTAATTCTCGCCAGGATAAACAGTTCAATTGACGGCAAAGTCGAAGTTGGTTCTCTTTCGATGGGCTGGTTCTCAGGCGTAAAGGCCGGCAAGTTGAACTTTACGAACAGCACCGGCACAACAAAAATGACCGCACAGCAGATTGCCGCCCGTCCCAGCTATCTGGCGCTTCTTGGCGGAAAGATGGAGATTGACCAGGCGACAATAGACAAACCCTATGTCTCGCTAACGGCCGACCGCCGGCCGCAAAAAACAAAAAAAGTAACAGCCGAAAAACAAATCAGTACAAAACCGGCCGCACCGGCTTTTCCGGTAAACCGGCTCAACTTAACGATAAACGAAGGCAATTGTAAAATCAGCGCGCCGGACGCAAACCAGATAATGCAGACACTGGAACTGAAGGACATAAACAGCAAAATCGCTTTAAGGCCTCTCGGCAGTAAAAGCAGCTTCGATGTCTCGATGACGGTTGCCGGCGCAAATGAGATTTCCAATATCGCGGCGGCTGGTCAGATAAAAACTTCCAAAAAACAGTGGTCTCTCGCAGATGCCACGGGTGAGCTTTCCATAGAAGTTAACGGCCTTGACCTTTCTACGCTGTCTCCGCTCTTTGCGGTGCTTGATGTCAACGCAGCGGCAGCTGGCACAGTCACCGCCGACATAGACGCTAAAATGCAGAAAGGTCAGTTCGAAAATCTTGCCGGCACAATCAACGCGACCGACCTCGACATAACCGGCTCATTCCTGAAAGGCGACAGGCTGCAGAGTTCAAAATTCGCGAGTAATGTAAAGCTCAACACAACCGAAAAGGTTATAAATATTGAACGCCTGAAAATCGAAGCCGACGGCCTTACCGCCGACGTAAAAGGAACTGTGCCAAAAACGCTCCATAGTTTCGGAGATTTTTTAAAGGCCGATTCCCCCGATACCCTGCAGGCCGAGTTCGACTGCGATGTCGCCAAAACTTTTAAACAGATAAAGACAATCGCGAAATTCAAAGAGGACTTCGACATCAATTACGGCAGACTGAGCGGTAATGTAGACACGCAGGCGCAGAACGGCACAAGAACAGTCACCGGCAAAATCAAACTCTGGGCCCTGGAGGGAAAATTCCCGGTAAAACGGATTATACTTTCAAAACCTGTCGAGGTTGACGCAAAAATCGTCTCGCAGAAAGAAGTCATAACGGTCGAAAAGCTGCTCATCGATTCTTCTTTTGTAAAGGCGCAGCTCAGCGGCACAACCGACAATATGAATTACACTGCTGATTTGGACCTTGCCAAAATGCAATCGGACGTCGGCCAGTTTATCGAGATAAAGCCGAAGCTTTCCGGCTCGGCCGAGTTCATCGGCAAAGGCTCATTGGCAAACAGAATCTTCGCAAGCACAGGCAGCACATCTTTAACCAACGTAACAATAACCATGCCGGACGGCACAGTCCTTTCAGAACCTTCGGCGACGGCAGGTTTTGATTTCCAGGCCGACCTCGACAAAAAGCAGCTTGATGTCAAAACAGCGGACACCTCCGCCTCGTTTGGAACAATAAATATCACCAACCTTACGATGCCTTTCGGCGAAAACACCGCCGCCCCGCTGCAGTTTAATGCGAATGCAGCGGTTGATATCGGAAAACTTATGCCGTACCTGACCCAGTTCGGCAAAATAAATCCCGGCTCCCAGTTTTCAGGTTTTGCCCGCGGCGATTTGGCATTTAAAAAAACCGGCAATATAATCGAGGCATCCACAAAACAGATAACCGTCGAAAATCTTAAAATCTTCTCACCCGGCAAGGAAACCTTTACTCAGCCGAGCATGACTATTTCGTTTGCAGGCAAATTCGACACAGCCGAAAAAATTTATAACATACCGCAGCTTAGCATAGTCAGCCCTCAGATAAAACTTTCAGGAAGGCTCTCCAACGCCGAGGTGGGGGCAAATACAAAAACCGAAGGCGATTTCAAGGCTGATTACGACCTTGCGGCGGCAAGTTCGATTGTTTCGCCGTTTATGCCGCAGGGTTTTTCCGCGACCGGCAAAAGAAGCGATTCGCTCTGGTTTTCAAGCACCTGGCCGAAAAACGCGCCCGAGCAGTTCAAGGCGAACCTCAACGCGAAAGCAACTTTCGGTTTTGACAGCGCCGAATATATGGGGCTGAATTTCGGCAAAAGCGAATTTGACGTAAAGATTGACAACGGCCTTATGACAATCGCGCCGTTTTCCACAAAAGTCAACAACGGCACATTAAATTTCGCTTCAACGGCAAACCTTGCCGGCAAACCCGCGATGCTTCAGACGCCGGGCGAAATAAAAATGTTCGACAGAATTCAGATTACCCGCCAGACTTCCAATGCCTTTCTGGGATATATAAATCCCGTCTTCGCCAATGCCGTCAACGTTACAGGCCTCCTGAATTTTGATTGCGAAAAATTCGCCATCCCGCTCGAAACAGGCCACAGGAACGCCATCGCGATTACCGGCACCCTCTCGATTGAAAATATGCACCTGGGCGGCTCATCGCTGCTGCCGCAGATTGTTCAGCTTACAGGAGGTTCGCCGGACCCGGTTATAACTGTTCAGCCGACCAGGTTTGTGCTTTCAAACGGCGTTCTGAAATATGATAATATGCAGATGGATATCGACAACAAACCCGTTAACTTCAGCGGCCAAATCGGCCTTGATAAATCGATGAAAATGAATGTTACTTTACCCTGGACGTACAACGGCCAAAGAATTATGCTGCCGCTGAAAGGCACTGTCGACAAGCCCAAAATAGATGTGGGCAAGCTCCTCGAAGACCAGGCCCGCCAGGAGCTTGAAAGACAGATACAAAAGATGCTTAAAAAGGAATAAGTCATGTTCAAAAAATTATTTTCAGAACCGACAGAGAAGCTGGGCAAATTCACGCATTTTATATTTTTTCAGATAAGACTCTGGCCTCAATGCATCAGGCTGTTATATAAGAACAGGGCGGACCAGCAGGCCGCCGTCCTTGCGTATAACACAATCTTCGGCATTGTGCCGCTTGCGATTGTAATGCTGCTTCTCTTCAATTCTCTCGGCGCCTTTGAGAATCTGGGTGCGCCGCTGAGGAATTTTTTATATGAGCAGGCCTTTATTAAGAACATTCAATATCCTGTCGACCCGAACAACCCTGCCGTAAAAATCACTATGGCACAGAAAATTGATGAATATACCGCCGCCTATTACAGCAATCTGCACAAAGGCTCAATTACCATTGTCAGCAGCGTCCTTATTATATGGGCGGCTATTGTGGTACTAAGCACCATTGAGAACTCATTCAATATGATATGGGGCGTCAGCCGCGGCCGAAATTTTATCAGGAGGGTAACCAATTACTGGACTTTTCTGACATTAGGTCCTTTGCTGTTCGGCGTCGCTGTTTACGTCAACACCCGCTACAGCATTGCCGGCCATTTCACCCAAAGTATCTTTACTTACATAGGCCCTGTTGTGCCGTTTGCCGTAGCGTTTGTCGGATTGTTTGCCCTGTATATGCTTATGCCCAATGCAAAGGTAAGCTCAATGGCCGCTCTCTGGGGTGCACTGATTGCGGCAATTGCCTGGCTGATTGCCAAATGGGC
>Ga0315286_10000711_pt1 | contig 28632 bp, 26 predicted proteins | sample YL17G10_0_MG_FD_205038 | JGI IMG/M metagenome (GOLD analysis project Ga0315286, IMG submission 205038) | Sediment microbial communities from Yellowstone Lake, YNP, Wyoming, USA - YL17G10_0 | ecosystem: Environmental > Aquatic > Freshwater > Lake > Sediment | place: USA: Wyoming | collected... | reverse complement strand
TCACATCCTGCTGTTTGGCGACCAGGGAGTTGTAGGTCAATATCATGCTGAGGACCACGATAAGAAGGATGACGACACATGCAATCGCAATGATCCTCATTCTCGTGAGCTTGAATTCTACCATAGTAGATTGACAACGCGAGGGGGTAGTTAATCTTTGTCGCGAAGGTCCGAACCTCGTTCTCGAGAAAGTATCCTCAAGGGTCGTAGTACTTAGAGTTCTGGCGAGCCTTCCTCACGACTTCCTTAATTCTCTTCCTCCTAGTTTCCTGTCTCTTCGCGGAAGTTACCCAGAAGATGTACGTGTGTCGGTACGATCCTGCAAAACCTCTGAAGTTCCGCCATGCCAACTCGTCTTGCATCAGAGCCTCTCTGAGGTCCTTCGGCATCCTTGGTGGCTTGCTGGGACGGTAGGCCTTCTGCCACTCGCCGTTGTTCTTGGCTGCATTGATCTTTGCGAAGCCGGGAGCTGCCATCCTTCCCTCCATGATCAGCCTCTCAGCTCTCGTCCTGTTGCTCAAAGACCAAATGCTGTTGAACTTCCTTGGTGCAAACCTCCACGTGTGCCGTTCATCATCAATACGTCTCAGCCTGCTGTCTATCCATCCGTGACAGATAGCCTCCTCGAGCGCATCCTCGTAGCTAAGGCATTGTTTCCCCGTGTGCCTCTTGTACGTGAGTATCCAGATCTCCGAGGACTTGTCGTGAAACCTTCTGAGCCATCTTCGCCACTCAGCACTATCCTTGAAGAACACATGCTCATCCGGCATACAATTCCAGATGGGGGCTGCTCCGGAAGTATCTATCTCATGATGACCAGAACCGGGGGAAGAGAACAGCGCACATAAGGTGAATTGGGAGAGGAGCAGAATAGCCCCCTCGCCCAGGAATTGGAACGTCTTAGTCGAATGGTTCTGGGTCCCAAGGCTTATTTGAATCAGACACCACTACGGTAGTTGGAGTCTGGTCTATGCGAATTGGGGGATCGGACGGATATGGCGAAGTATTTGTTTTCACAGCTCGTCGTAACTCATCATCAGGCGCAACGACGATTGCCGTCACTCCGAGATTGGCGGAGAACGAATCTGTGATAGCTATATTCCCGAGGACAATACTTCGGCTCAGAGGAGCTGGAGCAGGGGTTCTGGCTACTGGAGCCGGAGGTTATCCTGGGAAGGACAATCATGGGACGGTCCTTTTCATTCCGAAACTGAAGGAGGGCACTCTGTTCGTCACGAGTCGAAGGTTGGTCTTTCTTAGGAGGAAGATCGACTGGAAGGAAGCCTATGCGGAATTCAAGAGGAGTGTGCGGGCGGAGGTATCTATGCGAGACCAGAAAAAGGTCCATGTGTACTACAACAACCAGCGATATGAGGGAATCCCTCCGGAAATGCCATTCTGGAGGGCGCTCTTGAGTGGCGGTCTCGAATACTGTGAGATACCGCTGGAGGAAATCGTGCGGCTTGACAGAAGCAGTACTGGCGGTAGAATTTGGATTGAATCACACAGAAGGTCGTATATCATGAGGCTCACTAGGGGGCAAGCCGAGACTGTCGCCCTGTTGACTAGAGGGAAGAGAATGTGATCGCTCAGCCGAATCGGCTAAGGAGTCAAATGTCCCCGCTCATCCGGGTCCTCCATCCACGAAGGAACCCAGAAGACGATAGCTCCGCAAGAGACACAAATGCCCCTTGAATGTCGAACTCGAATCCCACAGACAGGACACACCATCTTCTGAGATGCTTTCATCTTGCGCCACTCATCGCCCCTGCCGAGCGCTGAAACTAGCATAGTCACAGAGAATATCAAGACAAGAATACTGCCGAGGAAGAAGCCTAGCGATTCGTCTGCGGAACCTTGTCTTATCGTGAGACCTCCAAGAGCGAGCAGGACGAAGAACACACCGAAGCCAATGGTGGCAAGCGCGATCCAGACGACAGGGGATTCGAATTGCTCGTCGCTCTTTCCTTCGTTCGCCTTGAGTACCCAGGGGAAAACAAACACCGGTCCACCGACAAGACTGCCCCAGAAGATCCATCGCAATAACCTTATGTCCAAGCCGTAGCCAACAGCGTACATCAACGCTTCGAAAGCGACGAAATAGATGACGAATTTCTTGATAGTCATATTCGACACTTACTGCGCTGCATGAGGAATTCGGTCCTTTGAACCTCCGACTCAAATTGGATTCATCGACCTTAACCTTTGCATAGAGATCAAACTCCTGAGAGCTATGTTCTGCAGGAATCTACTACCAGAATGACTTAGAATCACAGAGGTCCGGGTCAATCTGTCCAGAGTCTTAGTTGGACGTGCATGGAGTGGGGGCAGAGGGATTTGAACCCTCATCGACGGGTTTCCACCAGGCGGAGAGCTACTCCGCCCGTTTCGGACATGGGTCATCGTTCCAGTTATTCATCACTGGTCAGCAAACCCAACGGAAATCATTCCCATAACTGGAGCCCGTAAGGATACCAGACTACCCCATACCCCCAGGTGGTTTGCACTAGGGAGCCTACTTCTTACGCATCTTCTGGGCTCTCTTCCGCCTTCTCATCTTCTTCTTGCGCCACTTCCAGCGCTGCTTTCCGCGCTTCTTCCAGGCTCTTGAGCTCCGTTTCATGCGTTAGACTCCCTTGTGCCTTCTGGCCGTACACCGTTCCTTTTTATATTCCTTTTGGCGAGGCTAGCGGGCCGGTCGGGAGTTTCGGGCGTTTTGAACGCCATTCGAACCCGAGACCACTGGCTTTCTTCTGCTCAAGTCGAGCTTAGAAGGCCAGTGCTATATCCTGGCTAAGCCACCGGCCCATCTGGCCGCGGTCTAGATGAAGCACTATTCTATTAAACCTTGGCTGGAGCGTGCACTCTACGGTAGACACCCGTTATCCTCTCAAGTTCTTTAAGGTATAATCTTATTCAGGTGACTGATGGCAAACGTGGAGATAGTCGAGCTCAAGAGAATGGATCTTCGGAACGCTGTCATAATAGACGGATTCCCGAGCATCGGCCTTGTCAGCTCGATCGTTGCGAACTACCTCATCGCCCTCCTGAAGCTGGAGTACATCGCAGTCATGGATTCCGATTCGTTCCCGACGCTGTCCCTGATCAGGAACGGGGAGCCACTGGGCCCCGCAAGGGTCTACGCAAGATCGGAGATCAAGCCTGGAGAGCAACAGGTGGTCGTATTCTCAACGGAGCTCCAGCCTTCAGCGAACCTTCTCAGGGACATCGGAACCGCGATAATCGATTTCGCAACCCAGCAGAAGTGCAAGCTCATAATATCATCCGGCGGCCTGATCGTGGAGAGGGAAGAAGGCGTGGAAGACGAGAAGGGCGAGATAGCCGTATACGGGATAGGTAGCACTCAGGCCGCCCAGAAGCTGCTCCTCGAGGCAGACGCTGAGCCCTTCTTGGAGGGCGTCATCTCAGGCACCGCAGGAGTGCTTCTCAACGAGGGCAAAAGGCGAGGGATGGACGTCATCACGCTCCTCGCAGAGGCCCGCCCTGATACCGCGGATGCAAGGGCAGCAGCTCTCATACTGTCGGCAATCGACCAGATGGTGCTTCATCTCAATCTCAACGTGGAGCCGCTGTGCAAAGAGGCGGAGAGGCTGGAGGCCCAGCTGAAAGTGCTGCACAAGGAAACTGCTCGGAAGAGCAGAGGCCCGGAAGTCCAAGTGAGCTACGGCTGAGCGGCCCTTGGGCAGGCGGCCGGCGAAAGTCAGCTTTTATGCAACCGAAAGCCTTTGAATTTGGGAGTTTCGTTCTCAGACCACCTCAAGTCCCTTCGAAAGGAATATCTATAGTTTCAACTATGCACGAACGAAAGCGCATTTGTTAGCAAGAACTTCGAGGTATCAACATGGCAGCGGAAAAGGCTTCAGTAAGGACGGCCGAGGTCCCGGGACCCAAGTCTCAGGAACTCAGCAAGTTGAAGGAGAAGTACATATCGAAAGCAATTGGGGTCGGCGCCCCTGTCTACATCGAGAAGGCCGAGGGATCGCTGTTCACTGATGTCGATGGGAACGTTTTCATCGACATGGGAAGTGGCATCGGCGTGATGAACGTCGGGCACTCCCCGAAGGAGGTCGTGACCGCGATAAAGAATCAGGCGGAGAAGTTCGTACACACGTGCTTCATGGTGACCCCCTACGAGGGCTACGTCCGGTTGGCGGAGAAACTGGCGAACGTCGCTCCGCACCCGGGCCTCTCGAAGTCGGGCCTTTTCAACTCCGGCGCGGAGGCTGTGGAGAACTCGGTGAAGATATCCCGACACTACACGAAGAAGCCCGCGGCGTTCTCATTCGTGCACGCCTTCCACGGAAGGACCTTCCTGGCGATGGCGCTCACGTCCAAGGAGATGCCCTACAAAGCCGGGTTCGGGCCCCTGCCAGAGAGTTACAAGGTTGAGTTCGCCTACTGCTACAGGTGCCCGTTCAAGATGGAGTATCCATCCTGCGGCGTCGCCTGTGCGGACAAGATCGATGAGATATGGTCGAAACCGGAGTTTCAAGGCAAGGTCGCCTGCATCATCGGCGAGCCGATCGCGGGCGAGGGTGGATTCATCGTCCCCCCGAAGGAGTTCTACGCCAAGATAACGAAGATATGCAAGAAACACGGCGTGTTGTACGTCGACGATGAAATACAGACCGGTGCTGGCAGGACTGGGAAGATGTGGTGTGTTCAACACTGGCCTGGCGTGGAACCTGACCTGCTCGTGTCCGGCAAGGGGATAGGTGGCGGATTCCCGGTATCAGCGTGCACTGGCAGGCCGGAGATCATGGACTCCGTCCAGGTCGGTGGGCTCGGAGGCACATTCGGAGGCAACCCGGTCGCATGCGCTGCGGCCCTTGCACAGTTCCCGCTCATCGAGAAGAGCATGAAGAACGTGCCCAAGGTCAACGCATACATGACCAAGCGCCTCAAGGAGATGCAGTCGAGGTTCCCGATAATCGGTGATGTCCGGGGCATGGGCGCGATGATGGCCATGGAACTAGTGTCGGACAAGAAGACGAAGACACCCGCCGCCAATGAGGCCAAGGCGACCAAGATCGCTGCGCTGAAGAAGGGCATGATACTCCTGACGTGCGGCACACTGGACAACGTCATCAGATTGCACCCTTCCATGGTGATCCCCGACGAGCTGCTCGAGCAGGGCATGGACATCCTCGAGGCCAGCCTCGAGGAAGCGACCAAGTCACCTTGATTTGTCACAAGGCCTGACGGCCGCGAAACCACTTCAATCCCCTTTCATTCTTTCAATTGTTGGACGCTTGTTGCAGCGCCGGCTCCATCGAACAACCGCTCTCCCGGGGCAAAGTATCAAATACACTTTCAGTATTTCAAGTGTGCTTTAAGATGAAGAACGCCCTAGGCATCCGCCACATATGCGCGCGCCCGGGAGCGTAACAAGGAGAGAACATATATGGCATCAAAGACAGGAAGCGCGTTTGATTGGAAGGTCTGGATGGTAATTGCGATAGTCGCATCATCCGTGATAGGGTTCTCGGCCGGGTATGTCCTGGGCGGGGCGCAGAAGAAGGTCATACTGAGCATCGTCGACGACTATGGAAGGACCGTGGAGCTAAAAGGCGTCCCGCAGAGGATCGTCTCCGCCGCTCCATCTCCCACCGAGATACTGTTCGCTGTAGGCGCCGGCGCACAGGTTGTCGGGGTCGACAACTACAGCGACTATCCTGCGGAGGCCAAGAGCCTCCCGCAGATAGGCTCGTACACTCTCAACATCGAGGTCATCATGAGCCTCAAGCCCGACCTGATCGTCTGCAGCGATCTCGTGCCGACGCTTCAGCTGGACCAGCTGGAAGCGCAGGGAATCCCTTACTTCATATTCGCGACAAGGACGATGGAGGACGTGATCAAGGACCTGAGACTCGCGGGAAGTCTGACTGGTCATTCGCTCGAGGCCGAGTCCGTGGTCGCGGGTTTGCAGGCTAGGGTCAATGCAGTAACGAACAAGACCCTCGCCGTCAGCGTCGAAAAGCCAAGGACCTACATCGAGTACTACCCACTATGGACATACGGGCCAGGCTCATTCGGAGACGACTTGATAAGGCTGGCCGGTGGCACCAACATAGCTTCCAACGCGAGCAACGAATACCCTGAGCTCACACCTGAGTTCATCATCGCGCAGAACCCAGAGGTCATTGTCTACACTGTGGGTCCCATGACCATGACGGTTGCTGCCGACTTTGCAGCTAGGGAGCATTGGGACAGCATCTATGCAGTGTCGCATAACAAGATCTACTCGCTGGATGACAACCTCATGAGCAGGTACGGACCGAGAGTCGTCGACGGCTTGGAGCAACTCGCCGAGATAATACACCCGGAGCTTTTCCCTTGAGTTGGAGTCGAAGGTGGTCGCACTGATCGGAGCCGGATTGCCCACTGATGATGGGCAAGGTCCCACGCGCTTGAGGAGCAAGCGAATCCTCATCATATGCGCGTTGGGCGCTCTCCTCGTCATAACAGCTTTCATGGCCATTCTGGTGGGCACGCTCGGCCCGATAGGCCCAGGTATCCCAGAGAAGATCACGTTCTCAGAAGCCGTGAAGGGGATATTCACCAATTCCGAATATCACTGGGTTTTTTGGAACGTGAGGATGCCAAGAGTTCTCTTGGCGGGGTTAGTCGGAGCTGCCCTCGCGTGCTCGGGTACTGCGATGCAAGCGATTTTCAGGAACTCGATGGCCGATCCCTTCGTGATCGGGGTCTCATCCGGAGCTGCCGTTGGCGCCACGGTCGCAGGGATGCTGGGACTCGGAGCGGTGCTTGGAGTCCTCGCCGCCCCGATGTTCGCATTCGTGTCGGCGGTTGTCGCCGCCTTTTCTGTCTATACGCTCGGCTCTGTGAGAGGCAAGGTCTACGTCGATTCCCTGCTTCTCTCTGGGGTGGCGGTCGCGGCCTTCCTCGGAGCGATAGTCTCATTCCTGATATACTTCGCGAGACTGCAGTATCACCAGCTGATCTTCTGGCTCCTCGGGAGCCTTACTCTTGCGAGCTGGGACATTGTGCAGATCCTTGTGTTCCCGGTGATTGCGGGAGCTGTTGTCGTCTTCCTCTACGGCAGAGACCTGGACGCGTTGTTGCTGGGCGAGGAGACCGCGCACAATCTCGGCGCCAACCCCGAGTTCCTGAAGAAGTTGATGCTATTCGTGTCGGCGCTGATGGCTGCCGCCGCAGTGGCGTTCGTCGGAGTCATCGGTTTTGTCGGCCTGATAATACCGCACATATCGAGATTGATCGTCGGGTCGAACCATAGGACCCTGGTGCCCGCTGCCACTTTAGCCGGGGCGATCTTTCTCATAGCGGCGGACATGCTAGCTCGGACGGCTGTGGCGCCGACGGAGCTGCCTGTGGGAATCATTACCGCGCTCTGCGGCGGACCTTTCTTCCTGTACCTGCTCCGCAGGAACAGCATGGGGCGTGAGCGGTGATGTCTCTGGCAGTCAGAGAGCTATCGTTCTCGTTCGGAGATGTCCAGGTATTGAAGAAAGTCACGTTCGAGGTCGCGCCTGGAGAGTTCATAGGTATCATGGGCCCGAACGGGTCTGGGAAGACGACGCTCTTGAGGTGCATCACCAGGTTCCTGCCGTCGGAGGACGACATGATACTCGTTGAATCCAAGCCCCTGAACGGCTTCACTCCGGCCGACATGGCGAAGACCTTTGCGGTCGTGCCGCAGAACTCGGCCACCGATTTCCCGTTCACCGTGCACGACATCGTGATGATGGGTAGGATACCGCACATCGGGAGCAGGCTGTCTGGAGAAACCAGGCGGGACGTTGACATCGTCAGACAGTCGATGAAGAGGACCAACACCCTTCAGTTCGCGAAGCGCATCTTCTCTGAGCTCAGCGGCGGTGAGAGACAAAGGGTGATAATCGCTAGGGCGATCGCGCAGAAGCCCAAGGTGCTCTTGCTAGACGAGCCTACGGTGTACCTCGACATAAGTGGGCAGATCGAGATCATGGATCTCCTCAAAACCCTGAACAGAGAGGAGGGGATCACCACGATCGCTGTTCTTCACGATGTCAACCTCGCCGCTCGGTACTGTGACCGGATAGCTCTCCTCAGCCAAGGCAGGCTGGAGGCGATAGGTGATCCCAAGGAGGTCCTGACTGCGGAGACGATTCAGAGCGTTTACGGAGTCGATGTATCGGTCAGGAGGGACCCCTTGACCCAGGCAGTCTACATCATGCCGCATTCACCGACAATCGCGATTCACAAGCACGGGACTAGAGTGCATCTGCTGTGCGGAGGAGGGACGGGCGGGGTCATAATGAAGTCTCTGCACGATGGTGGTTACTCTCTTTCTGCAGGCGTTCTCAACCTCCTCGATTCTGACTATGAGAACGCGAAGGACATGCATATCCCAGTGGTGGCCGAGGTCCCATTCGCCCCCATCAGCCCCGAGAATCACGCAGAGAACCTGGCCCTTATCGATGAATCGATAGCGGTCGTTGTGTCGCCCTTCCCAGTTGGCCCGGGAAACATAAGGAACCTCGAGGCCGCAACCCATGCTCTGAGGTCCGGCAAGAAGGTATTCCTGATCCGGCATGAAGGAGCCCAATCAGTGGACTTCGTCGACGGAAGGGCCGATGCGCTCATCAAGGGATTGATTAGCTCGGGAGCCACTGTCGTGGCCGATATGGAGGAGCTCCTCTCAAAGCTGGCGAAGAGAGGAGGATGAGCCATGAACGGCCAACCGCTGCGCGACCTAAAACGGAACACCGAACTCCTGATCCTGGTAGAAGTGCTGAAGTCCCCGTCGATAAGGATGAAGGAGATAGCCAACCGGCTACACGTAACCGTGCAGGCGGTAAGCCAGTACATCTCTTCTATGAAACGGGAAGGATTGCTCAAGGAACAGCGAGGCATCCTCCGACCCACCAGGAAGGGCATGCAGATCGCCCAGGAACACTTCACCTCCCTGAAGGAGCAGGTCGATGCGGTCCTCAGACGGATAAGCGTGATAGACAGATGCGTCGCGATTGCGGGGAAGAAGATCAGGAAGGACCAGTCGGTCGGCTTGATCATGGAGGACGGCATGCTAATGGCCTTTCCAGACCGGGAGGCGGCTTCCACGGGGAAGGCAATAGAGGATGCAGACGAGGGAGACGATGTCCTTGTGAGTCAGTTGGAGGGTATTGTGGATCTCGAGCTCGGGAAGCTCCTGATCGTGGAGACGCCGTCTGAGGAGAGCGGCGGCTCCAAGATTGCCAGCGTCGACAGGGTCAGGGACAAGATAGAGGAGCTCTCCCCCGGCCTGCTCGTCGCTGGTGATGCGACAGGCGCTGCTTTGCTCATGAAGACGAGCGGTGAGTTCTTCACGATCCATGCGCCAGTGGAATCATCCATGAGCGCGCTCAGCAAGGGCGTCGACGTTGTGTTCTGTGGCACGCGCGATTCCGTCGACCAGATCCTGGCTGCCGTGTCCGACCTGAAGAGAGAGAGCGGCTACGAGATCAAATGGAAATCGTACAGAGCCTAGCGAAAAACGGAATCAAGTCTAAATCCACCTAGGCCGATTGCTCGCCAAGGTGAAATTGTGGAAGTGGCGGAAGCCATCCATGCCAGACGGGCAAAAAGGGCGATCCAGGATAGGCCTGTAGAGGATGACAAGATCGACGCCTTGGTCGAGGCTGCTAGGCTCTCGGCCTCGTGCAACAACAACCAGCCCTGGCGGATCGTGATCTGCAGGGGTGAAGAGGCACTGGCGTCAATCAAGGGCGCCCTTCCGCGAGGGAACGGGTGGGCCACGCGCGCGCCCGTGATCATGGTGGTCTCGGCGAGGCCCGCGGACGATTGCCAGCTTCCGGATGGAAGGGACTACTTCCTGTTCTCGACTGGTCTAGCTATTGGACAGCTCGAGCTCAGGGCGACCGAGCTGGGGCTGATCGCACATCCGATTGCGGGGTTCGACCCCATCAAGGCCAAGGCGATCCTGGGGATTCCAGATGATCATGTCGTCATAACGTTCGTCATAATCGGATACCCCGGAGGCGATGACTCGCTCCTCTCGGACAAGCAGAAGGCCAGTGAGATGACGAGGCCGGATAGGAAGCCTGTGGGGGAGAACTTCTTCATCGACAAGTGGGGCGCCCCCTACCGTTAAATACCCACCAGCCAGAACCTCAGGTGTCAAGTCAAAAGCCTTATGAGACCGATGGGCTTCCCCAGTCAGGACCCTGGAGACCTTCTTCATGATCAGACTCTATTGTGCAGTAGAGGGCGAACTCAGCCCCATCGAGACCAAGAGGCTGAAAGACGCCCTCTGGATCGATGCCGTCGCGCCCACTCCGGAAGAGGTAGAGCTCCTGCACAAGGAGTTCAAGATAGACCTTCAGGACGTTGCGGACTGCCTCGACCCCAACGAGCGGTCCAGGGTGGAGAATGAGGAGACCTATGACCTCCTGGTCCTCAGGAGCGTCCTGACCGAGGAGAGGAATGGGGACCATCACAACGACAGGATCCAGACGATGCCAATCGGCATATTCCTCACTCCTAGCAGGGTGGTCACCGTCAGGATAGGCTCGACGTTCACATACCAGGAGATCACCTCGGATCTCAAACGCAAGCCGAGGATCGACAACAAGGAGGACCTGTTCCTAGCGCTCATCAGGAAGGTCAACAAGGACATCGAGAGGCGTGTCAGGCCGATGGAGCGCAGCATCGCCTCGATCCAGGAGAAGATCCTCACAGCTAAGAGGGGAGAGGTGGCCCCTAGCGCCTTCACGCTCAGCAACGGCTTGATCCTCGTGAACACGGCTCTTCTTTCCAATCTGAATGCGGTCTCGATGCTCCCGAGAGCGAAGCATCTTCATCTGAACAAGGAGAAGCTGGACCTGATGGAGGACTTGGAGAACGATGTCGCCCAGCTCTATGAGATGACCACGATCTACAGAGAGATCATGTCCAATGTCTTGAACGCGTACGAATCCACACTGGCAAACAACCTCTCAACCGTGATGAAGACCCTGACGACGATCAGCTTGATCCTGATCCTTCCTATGATGATCGCAGGCTGGTTCAGCATGAACGTGAAACTCCCGTTCGACAAGGAATGGTCGTTGGGTTTCTGGCTTGTGGTCGGGATCTCGATAGCGTCTGTCGCCGGGCTCTGGGCCTTCTTCAGATGGAAGCAGATACTCTGAGCGTGTCTCAGAGTACCTTATTCCCTTTCTCGTACAGGTGTATGCAGTTGACTGGACAGTCCGCGGCGGCATCTCGGGTGCACGCCTCGTCGTCAAGCTCCAGCTCGTCGTTGTCCCCCACCCTCTTCCCGCCCTTCAGGGCGGACAAGCCGTCGGTCGCCATCTCGAAATAGTCCGGGCAGGTCTGCGTGCAGAGCTCGCACCCGCTGCAGTCCAGCCTCACGATCTCCACTTTGAACTTAGCCATGTTAGTCATCGTCCTTTTGGATTCTGTGTCTTCGTAAGCTCCCTAGCAACTTATGCTCTTCCCCTGTCCCCTCCGGCTACCGAGGAGCCAATCTTCGCGTGCATACATCTGGGAGCAAAAGCTAAGTCGAGTTCTACCGCTCAAGGTGGTGCGCTCTAGAGGAGGTTGCGGAACGGCCGACCTGCGAAAGTGGGAGAGCAAGAAGATCGGCGTGGTCATCGATGTAGACTACGACAAGTGTTCTGGGATCGGCGAGTGCGTTTCAGTCTGTCCTTCCAACGTCTACGAGGTCGTGAACGGGAAGACCACTTGTCCCAACATCGATGAGTGCATCCAATGCTGCGCATGCCAAGAGGCCTGCCCGGTCAACGCGATCAAGCACCATTCATGCCAGTGATTCTTTGAGTGGCCCTCCTGCACCCGGTTCCACTCTGTTCCTCTAAGAACTGCAACAGGTAGTACTGCCCTCCGGGTCCAGGCAAGTGTCCGTCCCCTAGCTCCGTTCGGGATAGAGGTCTTATATAACGGCGTTAAATCATGAGGTCATTGCTGATCGAATGGGCGTCTCAAACGAGGACAGGACAATGAGGACGCTGGTCACTCTGCTTGTAATATTGATCGTTGTGGTACCTGTGGTCATGTTCATAGCCATGGGTCTTGCTGGATGGGACCATTCTGGAATCGGGATGATGGGTTCTTGGGGCGGAGGCTGGGGGCTCATGATGGCCATCCCGGGGGCCATACTGCTAGTCATTATCCTTATCATCGTATTGGTCGCGATTTCGGACAAGCCAGGCCATCAGGCACAATCAAATGTCCCCTATCCCGTTCAATACTACCCACCAGTACCCCCGTTTCCAGGGGTTTCCACTGATGCGCTGTCCATCCTGGACAGACGCATGGCGTCCGGTGAGATATCGATCGAGGAGTACAACAGGATGAAGAGCGAGATGATGAAACGGTGATTCCACCGACTTAATTCTTATCAACTAGGTCGACGTTTACCTACTCATGTCATTTGACTCCAGGTTCTTGAAGAGGATCCGCAGGGAGTTCCCAGCAGCGGAAGCAGATCCGAAAGGCCGAAAGAGGGCATTTCTGGACAACGGCGCCGGCACGCTCGTTACAAGGGGAAGCGCAGAGGCCGAGGCGCGCGCCAGGATCGACTGGAGCGCGAACGTGGGCAATGTGTTCCTGGAATCGGTTGGTGCCGCGGATGTCATATCGGATGGCAGGAAGGCCGTCGCTGACCTTCTCAGGGCCGAGGGACCGGAGAATATCATATCTGGCGAGTCGTGCACGAGCCTTCTGTTCAACCTGAGCTATGCTCTGAGCCGGAACCTCAAGGGCGAGGAGAACATCGTCGCCTCCGGCTACGAACACTTCGCGAACATCAACCCGTGGGCCGAGCTCGGCGGGATGGGCATGATAAAGGAGCTCAAGTTCTCGAAGTTCGACCTTGAGACCGGCGTGTTGGACCTGGAGGACCTGAAGAGGCTGGTCAACAAGGATACAAAGGTGGTCACTGTCGCGGCCGCCTCCAACGTCCTGGGCTCGAGATCGGACCTCATCGAGATCGGGAAGATAGCGAAAGAGGTGGGTGCGTTCTTCGTTGTCGACGCTGTGCACCACATCGCGCATGGTCCGACGGATGTGAAGAAGATCGGATGCGACGCGCTCGTTCTCTCAGGCTACAAGCTCTTCTCGAGGCATGGAAGCTTCATGTACATGAAGCCAGAATGGATCGAGAAGCTGCACCCGTACAAGGTCGACCCGTCTCCCAAGCACGGACCAGAGAAATGGGAGCAGGGCACGAGGGACCAGGCGATGTTCGCGGCCGTGAAGGGTGTCATCGATTATTTGCTGTGGCTCGGCAATCCCACGGCCAAGGTCATTCCTAAGCCGGGTCCACAGAGAGCTGCTAGGCTACGCGAGACGATGGAGCAGATCGAGGCGTACGAGAAGGAGCTCTCGAGGATTGTGCTCGACGGCTACGGCAAGCTTCCGGGTCTGAGATACATCGAAGGCCTGACTCTCTTCGGCCCGCACGAGATCCGGGCCAAGCTCGGGAGAGACCCGACGTTCGCGTTCAAGCTGGATGGCTACGACGACCACGAGCTTTCGAAGGTGCTCTGGGACAAGTATGCCATTGCAATAGGCGCCGAGGACTACTATTCCAGGGTTCCTGCCCTGTACGGCGCCAAGACGATGGCCAGAGCCACATTCGTGCACTACAACACGAAGGAAGAGGCGCTGAAGCTCCTGATGGCGTTGAACGAGCTCTCGGTTGCGAAGAAGAAGTGATAAACGGGGAAAGGGAAGGGGTTTGAGCGGGTCCAAGTTACTTCTTGTTGTAGTACTTAGCCCACTCGCCCGGCTGTGAGCTCATCGTCCGCTCGTAGTTCTGCTGGACCTTCCGGCCTGGCTTCTTCTCCATCATCACGAGCACGACCACCGCGATTATTACGATGGTCATGGCCAATGCCCCTATTATGAGCAGGCCGACGGGGAAGGTCTTGGTCTGGCCGCCGATGTCCACCAGGGCGTCAGCGGAGAAGGTCGGGTCGTGGACTATCATCGATCCGCCTGGATAGGATATGCCGCCCAGGACCCCGAATCCAGCGAAGACCGCGCCGTTCATCGCCACTGCCCAGAACGGGACGCCGCCCATGATCTGCGCATGCAGCTGCTCCTGGTTGCCGTCCACCGTCACGTTGGAGACCCATTCGAACTGGCCTATCCTGGTTCTGTCACCGCCGAATGTGAGGGTGGGTTGAGAGAGAGCCCTAGGAGTGCTGTATGTCCCCGTTCTATCGTCCACATTGACGCTGCCCGATGAGTCCCTGCAGGTCATCGTCCCTGCCTCGTTCATCCGGGCCACCATGGTCATGCCCATCCAGTTCGCCATTCCGGCCGGCATGTAGTTCCCGACGATCGCCCCGAACTCCATCAGCAGAGAAGGGTTGCTGTTCGCGGCGTCGAAGTCCCAACCTTGGATGGACTGATCCCACTTCACATGGTAGGTGATCATCTTCCCACTAACGAGGACGTCTTCAAGCCTCTGGGCATCGTAGAACCCCATCATGTTGCCCATCATGCCTCTTTGGACTGTGATCCTCCATTGGGGAAGGCTCGCGTTGTCCACTTGGATCATGTTCGCCTCCAGGTGGAAGGTCAGCGTGAGGTTGTTGAGCTTATCGTCGCCAGTCGCTCCCGTGTAGTTGTCCAAAGCCACGTACGGCAGATCGTTCGCCGTCAGGTCGAAGCTCCAGGTCTTAGAGTCGTCCGTCTCCTCATAGACTACGGGTGACTGGTCCCATGATGTCTTCAGGTCTACCTTCTTGTAGATCGCCTCGGTGTGCGAGTAGTTGCCCGTGAAGTTGCCGTTCTGGTATATCCTGTGGCCCTGGAGCACGCCGTTGTCGTTGGAGTCGTTGAACTCGAGCATGTCATCGAGTTTCACCGCGTACAGCGTGTAGATCTTTATGGTCTGGTTCTCGACCACGAGTTTTCCCTCCCTGTCATAGACCTGCGCCATGCCCAGGTACCGGGCCTTGATTGCGACGAAGTAGACGTTGTTCACGTTCGTATCAGTACCCCAGACTATCCCGAATGCAGCATCCGTTCCGAACTTCACGAAGAAGTACTTCCCGCCGCCGAGATCAGTCGTCGTTCCAGTGTCCGTGGTGAGCTGGTCGGTGAGCTTGATCGGGGCTGCCGATACTGAGCTCGGGATCGCGAAGACCCCGAGCAGCATCAGGAGCACCGCAAACACCGCGCCAGCAGCTGTCGTTGTTCTACCTATCATTTTTGTTCGCCTCCGATTGTGATTTCTATGGATGCAATAACTCGAATGGACAGTATTTGAAGCCTGACAGGCCTTTTGCAGTTGTTTTGCAGCTCTCGGGGCGGCATGATACCTATTCCGAAAGGAGTATTAGGGCTGTCAATCGTACACGATGACGATGGCGCGTCTCGTGGTCTCTCAGAACGAGCGCATGTTGCTACATCTCTCGGACCTCGACAGGTTCAGGGATGATGCCGAAGTCCCCATGGCTGCGAGCCAGGAGGGGATCGCTCAGAGGCTTCAGATCCAGGTGCACAACGCATCGAGGGCGTTGTCGTCCCTTCAGAGCGAGGGGCTGGTGACCGATAGGCTCGCCCATGTCCGCGGCGCTCCGAGGAGACGGAGAGCATACTTCTTGACTGAGAATGGCAGGCAGGTCGCTCAGGCCATTCGTGCGGATGTCTCGAAGCGGTCGGTGGTGTTGGAGCATGATGGAAAGGTTCAGGAGCTCCCGCTCGAGGAGGCTATTAGACGAGCATCCTCTCTCGCCGGGATGACCCCCAGCCTCACTGAAATGATAGATCTGGCCCGGTCGAACGATGTGCTCACTTTAGAGAGCCTGAAGAGACCGTGTGATGCTCCATCATCGTCGGAGTTCATAGTCAGGGCCCACGGAAGGCCTAAGGTGGATTCCTTCTTCGGCCGCGAGACTGAGCGAGAAACCATCTCGGACGCCCTCGCGGGGAAGGACATATGGGCCATACTGATCTGGGGCATGCCAGGGATAGGAAAGAGCACACTGGCGTCGAAGCTGTTCGATGAGCTGTCAGGTAAGAGGTCGATGTTCTGGTACTCGTTCCGCGAATGGGACACTGAGGCGTCATTCGTCAGCGCGCTCGTTGATTTTCTGACTGCTACTGGTAGGAACAACGTTGCAGCCGTCGCGAAGCGCGGTGGCCCAGTCGCGGAGCTTTTCGTTCCACTCGTGAACGATCTCTCAGGCGTTGAGCTCATGCTCTTTCTGGACGATGTCCAGAAACCCACGAAGCAGTCGATGGCGATCTTCCCTGTCCTCTTGGAGGCTGCTCGGACAGCCAGGACCAGCAAGCTGTTCCTCATGTCCCGCTCGACCCCTCCGTTCTTCTCCAAGGCCGATTCAGGAAATCTCGCGATCGAGCTTTCTGGCCTGGATAGGGACTCTGCATGGAAGATGGCCCAGAGCTTGAACGCCCACGACACCGTGCGCTTGATAGATGCGAGCCACGGCCATCCGCTGCTCATCAGCCTGATGGCCAGAGGCACTGTCGGAGAGTCGAAGGGCGATGTCGCGAGCTTCATCGAGCGCGAGGTCTACTCGACCATCACAGACCAGGAGCGTGGCGTCCTTGAGCTCCTCTCGATCTTCAGGCACCCCGTCCCGCTCGAGGCTATCGACAAAGTCAACTACACAGTCTTGTCTGGGCTGAGGCAGCGCGCCCTTCTGATGGAACAAGAGGACGGAATCTGGACTCACGACCTTCTGAGAGAGTTCTTCTCGTCGAGGCTGACCGCGGCTGCAAAGGCGACCTTGCATCGCAGGGCAGCTACGTACTGCGAAGGTCGGCACGATATCGAGTGGAAGCTCGAGACTCTTTACCACTCCGTCGAGGCGGGCGACTGGGAGTCTGCGCGGTCGATCGCCCTGTCGAACGCTCAGGAGCTCGCGAAGGAGTTCCCAGAGGAGACGCTTTCGCTCGTCTCTAGGATTCCGCGGGGCTCGAGCACTCCAAGAGATTATGCTGAGTTGCTCTTCATGCGTGGCCAGCTGCAAGAGTCCCTGGGACATGCTGAACAGGCGCTCGTTGATTTCGAGGAGAGCCTTTCCCTGCTTTCGGTAGAGGGCGATGCCGACAAGAGGGCCCTCGTCCTAGAAACGGTCGCCAAGCTGCAGTCGCAGGCTGAGCGATTGTCGGAGTCTCTTTCCGCACACGAGAAAGCCCTGCACATCTACGAGGGATCAGGCGACAAGGAGGGGCAGGCGCGCGAGTGGATGAACATAGGCGGCGTGTACCGCAAAAGAGGAGACCATCCAAGGGCTAGGGATGCGTATTCAAAGGCCTTGTCGCTCGCTACCATGGAAGAGGACAGGCCCGCCCAGGCGGCCTGCATGAACAACCTCGCCATGCTCGATTGGGATGAGGGGAGGCTCAGGGACGCCGAGATGGGGCTCAAGGAATCGGTCAAGCTGGCCCATGCCGTAAGAGACCACGCAGGCGAGGCAAGGAGCCTGGAGAATCTGGCGGATCTGTACAGGGCGCAACTCAAGCTCGGTGAGACGACGATCCTGCTGCTCGAATCATCTGAGGCCTTCAGACGAGCTGGGGAGATAGTCGAGTTCAAGAGGACCCAGGCAGCATGTGCGGCATCACTGGGCGAACAGGGGAGGTACTCTGAGGGCATTGTGCTCTGCTCTAAGGTCTTGGAGAGGCCGGAGCTGAGGCGTCGCAAGGGCCTTTTCCAGAAATCCCCAAGACACGACAAGGGAGACATCGCCCTCTCTGGAACGTTGATCGACCTGATGCGCGGATCGGGAAACCTGAAAGGGGCTCAGAGGGAGCTCGCCAGGTACACATCTATGGCGGACGAATTGGGCGATTCAACTGCTGTTGCCAAGGGGAAGCTGCTTCGAGCTCTGGTGCATGAGGATTCGGGCGACCTTGACTCTGCAGCACACTCGTTGGGCGAGGCGGAGGCTCTTCTACGGGCGACTGGTAACAGCGAGGGCCTGATCGCGGTTCATATGAGACGGGGCACAGTGGAAGAGAAGAGAGGGAATGATCCCGAGGCCGCGAGACACTACCAAGAGGCAGCTCGCCACGCCGAGACCGTCAACAACAATTATGCACTCGAGCTCGCGCTCGAGAATCTGGATTCTGTGAAGAAGCGACCAACTTGAGTGCAGTCTCCGAATCGTTGGTTTGTCACTCCTCTCCTTCAACCCTTTCCACTTCTTCGTAGTACGGCAATCGCTCTCCGAGTCTGTCCCTTGCCTTCCAGATCGGTCCCTTGGGCTCCTCTATGATCATCAACCTCATTATCCATAGCCTTCGGTCCATCGATTCCCTCTCGGCCTTGTCAAGGTTGTAGTGGTCATAGAACTCGGGGATCCGGTCAAGGTTCTTGAGGACCGTGTGATACAATCCCCAGTCGTGCGCGCACAGTTGCGCAATGTAGCGAGCGTTGATGACACCGTCGCGGTCGTCCACTCCTATCTTGTGGTCTCTGAAGAGCGAGAACAGGTCATGAAAATCCTTCTCGTCCATCTTGACGACCTGTATCTTCGTCACGAACAGATCTGTCAAGGAGATCGTGTACGGATCTATCTCGAGCCTCCCCCTGAAATCCAGCGTCTGGTCCATCCTGAACTTGTCCAGGAAGACTTCGGCATGGCGGTTATTGACATGGTCCTCGTACTTCAGCCGTTGGCCCCCGTGAAGCGCGTTGAAAGCGTTGTCCGGAACGTAGCCAAGGTCGGCGAACACATGCTCGATCTGCGCCGCCTGGGAGCCGAGTCCGATGAGGTCGATGTCCGAATAGGGTCTTTCGCAGAATGAGATGCTTGTGCAGTGCATTCGAACCGCCAGCCCTCCCATGAGCCGCAGCTGGACCTTCTGCTCGCGGGCATGCTCGACAATCCGTTTCGCCTCATCCGGCATGGCTCGGAGCGGTGCTGTTCCGTGTTTGTCAGGGGGCATCTCAGTCACTGCTCGTCCCCTATCCTCCAAGTGATTCTTACTAGTTGCGCCATAGGATGCCAGCGTCATCCCCCCATAGGTCCTACGATCATGTCCCTATGATCAGATACTCCACGATGCCGAGGCCGGCTGGTAGTGTCGTGCAAGTCAACAGGAACGAAGGTTTATTAGTCCCGGAGACTGAGTACGCAGTGTGGTTCGGGTGAGTTTGCTCCGCGGTGTCTTGGTCTCCGTTGTCATGCTGATTATGACAATGCCTGCGTTCTCATCCAGAGCATCGGCGGACGGAGGCATGTTCACGTATGCTGACATATACGACCAGTGGGGGCTAGCGAAGGAGGACACGCAGTACGGCCTGATAGGCTACCATGACGGCTATCAGCGGATGGTCATATCGATCAGGATAAACACTGGGAGCTTAGTACAGATGGACAATGCGGTATGGCTGTTCCCTGTCCCATCCAATCCAAGGAACGCGAGCATAGACTTGGTCGACGAGATATCCGAAATCCAAGGGGAGAGGCTGGCCAAGAACGCCCAAGATGCATTGACGAATGATGCGATGTATTTGTCCGCCACTCAGGTCTATCCATTGGTTTTCTGGTTCCCGATTGTGATGACCAGTGGGTACGGCAACACGCTCATGAGCAAAGATGGTTACAATTCTTCAGAAGATGGTGTTGAGGTCACGCAAAGCATTGCGAAGTTCGGGATGACGACAGAGCTGATCGGCACCAATAGTAGTTCGGGACTCACGACCTACCTACAAGCGAAGGGGTTGGATCTCCCGGTGAACGCTGCTCCGATAATCGACGAGTATGTTGGCAAGGATTACTCATTTGTCGCTTCATGGATATCGAACATGACTGAGTTCCAGAGTAGCGCGCCTCAGGAATTCAGATATCCCAACAGCTTCTACAACCTGGGAGTCATGATCGGTTTCCCTACTGAGACGATATTCTATCCTCTGAGGCTCACGAGCGTCTATGAGTCGGAGATCGTCCCTATGGTCGTCCAGGTCACTGGTCTAGTCAATCCGATCGAGTCTTCAAGCTCTTTCCACGGTAAGGGAATGACAACTGACTACAAGGTAGCCACTTCACTCCGACTGCAAAGAAACATCGCCAGGATATACGACCCACATATCAAGCTGACAGACACCTACGTCTACATCCCAGCCCTCAAATACACCGAGATAGTCATCAACACAACATCCAGCAGTTTCACGGACGACCTGTGGATCGACCCTTCGCCTTCGCTGAAGGCCCGTGCACTCGACCTCACGACGGAACACAGCTGGGCCGTGTCGATACCGATTTTCATACTGACGTCGATGCTCGCAAGCTTAGTGTCAAGCGTGGTCGTGTTCAGGGGTTTCAAACCGAATGTTGCGATGTTCGCGGCCCTGGGTCTTTTCAACCTTCTCACGATAGTCGGCGTCTGGGCCGCGGCTAGGTGGTTCGAGGTAGACCATCGGTTCGTGAGAAACGGACCATACCCATGGGACCATGCTGTGGCCTCTTACTTGGCAGCCTTCACATTGCTCTTCATGACTTTCGCCATCGTGGGGTTTGGCCTGTTCATAGGCCTGTTGTCAGTTTGACATCGAGCTGGATGGTCTTGCGGTCCTGGTACGGATGCTTGCCCGCCGTGAGCCGGATTTGAACTTTCAACGCTGGCAAGATGTCAATTTCTTTTCCAGAAGACTCCGTTGATCTCTAGACTACTCAACTACATTCATTGCTCTCTCACGAAGTCATTTCTCGAGATCGGTTGCCAGACTTGCCACTCTCTTCCCAAGTTCGTTGCAGGATTCGATCTCTCTCTCGTTTGGCGACTCTACTGCTGTCGGGCCGTAGCACTTAATGTCGTGCCTGCCTTGGATGATCATTCCATGAATCAGCATTGCCTTCAGTATCGAGAGCAATGTTGTCTCAGCTCCGCTGGCCGTGTCCCCTGAGCTCGTGAAGGCCCCGCCGACCTTTCCCACGAGTTTCCCATGGATTCCATATGACTTGTCGATGAACGACTTCATCTTCCCAGACATGTTCCCGTAGTATGTCGGAGAACCAATCATGATCGCATCGGAATCGACTAGGTCGCTCATTTTCGCATCGTCGACTTTGATGACGACAACTCTGGTTCCCTTTACCGTCTTCGCACCTTCAGCGACGGCATGAGCCATTCTCTCAGTGTTCCCTGTTTTCGAGTCGTAGACAACCAATATACTGGTCATTTCTAATCACCACTATGGACGCCGATAATCGCCTAATCATCCATATCAATCTATCTCACAGTGGGCCGTCTGCATTCCCCAAAGCCCGGTCCCTCTCAATCAGAGGGGACTTGAACCAGGTCCGAGACGGACGCCTTTCCTTGAAGGTCAAACATGATCAAAGATGCGTCGAAGTGCCTTCGACCGCGCGGAGTTAACGCTAGAATCCTTCGGAACTTGAGTTCTTGGAGACGATTGGCTGCTCCTCGGGAATCATATCGGGCCTCGGCAGGTATGTTTATTAGGCTTGCAGGGAAATGACGCGAGGAGTGGAGTCCCATGTCCAGCACTGCCTCGGGAAGATTCAGAATCGCTCTCGTTCAAATGCGGTGTTCGCCGAGGCCTGAGGCGAATATCATAGCTGCGAAGAGCGCAATAGCTGCCTCATCTGCGAAAGATGTGGACCTTTGGATACTGCCAGAACTGTTCTCCAACCGCTATGTTGGCCAGTTCGAAGATTGCAGAGCTCAGACAGCGCGTCTGCCGGATCATGTGAGTCTCTTAACTGAATTCAAAGAGGTCTCGAAAGAGGCAGGTGCCGCGGTGGCACTGCCATTTGCAGAGGCCGTGGATTCGAGGACGTGTTACAACTCGCTCGCGCTGATAGATAAAGGGGGAAAGGTGAGAGCCTCATATCGAAAGATCCACATTCCAGACTCTGAGGGGTACAGAGAGGATCTCTACTTCAAGCCAGGAAACCTCGGTTACGTTGTCGCCCGTCTAGGCGATGTCAAGATCGGCCTTGGGATATGTTGGGACCAATGGTTTCCGGAGGTGTCCAGGACCTTGGCCCTCAAGGGCGCCGATCTCCTGATTTACCCCAGCGCGATAGGCTCCGAGCTGGTGAGGCCGGAATTCGACTCCCGTCCTCAGTGGGAACTTGTGATGAGGGCACAGGCGGTAATGAATCGGGTATTCGTTGCTGCCGTGAATCGCGTTGGCCAGGAAGAGAAGATCAAGTTCTATGGAGGCAGCTTCGCTGCTGATCCGTGGGGCAAGGTCCTCAGGCGCGCATCCACAAGCCGCCCTGAGACGGTACCTGTGGACCTGGACCTATCGCAGATCCGAGATGCCCGCTCGTTCTTCGGATTCTACGACACGCGCCAGCCGCATACCTACGGAGATTTGATGAAGGCGAGGAGGTCAAGGTATGTCCGCGAGAAGCGCTAGCGAGGAAGCACGGCAGACGCCCGCAGAGGGTGGATTCTCAATGCCGGCGGAATGGGGCCCGCACGCCGGATGTTTCATCTCCTGGCCATGTAGGGAACAAACCTGGCGAGGACACTTCGAGGACGCGAAGAGGGCCTACTCCGCCGTCATCAAGACAATTAACCGATTCGATCCCGTGACGGTTGTTGTTGATCCCAAGACCGCTCTGGAGGCGCGGAGAAGCCTTGGTCCAGAAGCGAGGATTTTCGAGGCGGCGCTTGATGATTCGTGGGCAAGAGATAACGGTCCGATCTTCGTCCGGAGGGAGAACAACAGGCTTGCGCTCGTCAACTTCAGGTTCAACGGCTGGGGCAACAAGGGACCGTGGGAGAAGGACGACAGGCTGCCAGTCCTCCTGGCAGAGCGATTGAGGATCAGGCGCTACGATGCGCCTATGGTCCTCGAGGGAGGTGCGATAAGCGTCGACGGCGACGGCACACTGCTCACGACCGAGCAATGCCTGCTCAATGCCAACCGCAACCCCAGCATGTCCCGGGAAGGGATTGAGCAGGTCCTCGCCAGCTATCTGGGCATTCGAAAGGTAGTTTGGCTCGCCAGAGGGGTCGAGGACGACATGACTGATGGACACGTTGACGGTGTCGCCGGGTTCGCAATGCCCCATGTCGTGCTGGCTGCGCACACAAGTGATGACTCTGATCCAAACTATCGGAACTTGGAGGAGAACTTGGCTCGGCTGGAATCTGCGACTGATGCCAAAGGACGGTCTCTGGAGGTGGTGAGAATGGTCCAGCCAAAGCCGATGTTGGTAGGAAGTGTCTCCATAACGCCTAGCTATGTTAACCTCTACTTCGCCAATGGCGCTGTGGTCTTCCCGACCTATGGAATTCGAGAAGACAAACTCGCCCTTGAGACCCTCGCCTCTCTGTTTCCCGAGCGCGAGATTGTCGGTGTCAGGTGCGAGCACATCAGTATTGGAGGAGGAGATGTGCACTGCATCACCCAGCAACTGCCCGCAGGCGAACCTCTGTACCCTTGATGCGATATGACAGCACCGCGAAAAGCCCTTTGCCCTCAAGCGAAAGCATCGCCACGTAAGGAACGGGACAGGAAGACCTGCCATACGACAACATCTTGGTTTCTGCCCATCCTGATCCTACGACGATGGCGTGTCCGAATACCGGAGCGTTATGTGGACGGGGCGAGCCTTGACCTCGCGAGAGCCAGACATCCTTCTTCTCATTTCAATCAAGCGGGATTCCCTACCGAAATCAGCCCCTTTTCCTTCCTTAATCCTCTCTCCCCGGATGAGAACCGATTCCCTATTCAGGCTCAAGATCGGTCTACCACCCCATGAAAGACAAGGATTTGCACGATAGACTCAAAGACCTCACAGGCGTTGGCTTGACAAAGAGAAGGGAGTGTCGGTGCTGCACGTTTCTTAGGTGACTGACTGAACTCTCGGGGCAGGAGATCCGATACGAGGATAGGTTCTCATGCTATCCGACCGTAATGACCACGTTTCCCTTCTTGTGTCCTTTGTCTACGTACCGATGGGCCTCGACAATCTGTTCCAGTGGATAGCGTCTATCGATGACAGGCCTTAGCTTGCCCGCTTCAGCGAGTTCTGAGAGAAAAACTAGATCTTCCTTCGTTCCGCTCGTCGTCCCACCCACCAGTCTCTTGCCGCTTATCATTGACGTCCATCGCATTCGAATACTTACCGCCGGGGCGGCAACAGCATGTAGATAGATGCCTCCTTTCTTCAATGATCTCACAGAGCCTGAATACGGGCTCTTTCCAACGGCATCGAAGATGACATCGTAGGTCTCACCGTTCTTTGTGAAGTCTTCTTTGGTGTAGTCAATGACCTTGTCGGCTCCCAGGGACTTGACCAGTTCCAGATTCGTGGTACTGCACACTCCGGTAACTTCTGCTCCGAAGTACTTGGCAAGCTGGACAGCAAACGTACCCACACTTCCGGAGGCTCCATAGATCAGGACTTTCTGTCCGCTCTGGACATTTCCTTTTCTTACAAAGTAGAGCGCCGTGAGTCCCCCCATTGGTATGGCAGCAGATTCTTCGAAGGTCATGTTTGAGGCCTTTATGGTCACAACCCCGGTTTCAGGCAGACATGTGTATTCTGCATAGGTCCCAGAGCCACCGTGCCCGGTGTGCGCGAAGATCTGGTCTCCTTTCTTGAACAGCTTCACATCTCTGCCCAATGATTCAACTTCCCCGGCCACCTCCGTTCCAAGTATGGTCTTCTTTGGTCTTGTGAGGCCGAGCGCTATTCGAGCGAGGAGCCAGTAAGAGAGAGGTACTCTGAAACCCCGCATCCTAGAATCGGCCACAGTTACAGTTGTCGCGCGCACTTTAACTAATATCTCATTTTCTTTGGGTCTAGGCGTCTCCACTTCCCTGATTTGAAGAACCTCCGGCGGTCCATATCTAGGACATACAACAGCTTTCATTCGAATCTTCCTCTTTGTTTAACTGCGCCTTCACACTCTGCTTCAACCCGCTAAGCGAGTTCCTTCTCCCTGAAGAGATAAGCTCCTAGGACTAGGAGGAAGACCGTCAGCCCGAGCAACAGCGCGGCGGAACCCCACACGCTAGACGCCTGATCCCACCTGCTGATGTCCCCGAAATCCACCCATCCGGATCCCAGGCTCCTCAGATAGTGTTTGACAGATGCCTTCTGAATCGCACCCGGTAGCGATCCGACGTATCCTTCCCAAATGAACGCATAGAATAGACCGACAAGGACTGGTTTGGTGAACAACACGCTGATTGCCAGAAACAGCGACGAATATACGAATGAACCTATGACTACGAGGGCGATGAATGCCAGGTAGATCTCGAGCGATTCAGAACCAAATCCATGTTGGCCGAAGAAGGCGAGCATGCCCACGGAGCTGATCGCCACCATTGACACTGAAACGACTATTCCCAAAGGCAGGTAATATCCTAAGTATGAGAATGCACGATCCAGAGGCGCGGTCGCAACGTGCGTGATGCTCTTGTCGTCGATCTCGTCGCGAATCAGAGATGAGCCAAAGATCATCGCCATTACCGGCATGAAGAAGAAAAGAATCAGGGTGTCCATCAGGTTCGTGCCATCATCAAGTGGATCATTGCTCTGTGACCCCGCATAGCCCATGACTGCGGCAGCAAACAGGGCGACAAGGACCGTGATGATCACTTTCTTGCCAAAGAGAAGCTTCTTGGTCGAGAAGAATGTCAGCGCGAATATCCCAACGAGGACTCTCTTCAAATCCATGCATCTACCTCCCCACGAGATATCTGAAAACGGCTTCCAGGTTGTCGTCCAAGCTGTACATCTTGTTTACGGAGCATTGGGACTTGTCGATGAGAGCAGGAAGGTCGTTGAAGAAATCATCAGGTTTGGACACCTGGACAGTCATGCTGTCTTTGCTGTCGTTGAACGATACGGACACGACATAGATCTGGTCAAGCAGTATCTTGGCCAGAGCAGTGATCTTCCCTCCCTCTATGATGATGTTGTGAGGGTGGCTGTCCATGAGATTCCTTATCTCCGATATGTCTCCAGATGCCACCGCCCTCCCCTTGTATACCAACGCAACGTTGTGGGTCATCCGCTCGATTTCGTACAGGACGTGTGAGCTTACGATGACGTCGTGTCCAAGTTCCTTGTTGAGCCTCTTTATCAGGTCGATGATGTCTTTCCGCACCAGTGGGTCAGTCCCGCTCAGCGGCTCGTCGAGGATGAGCAGCTCAGGGTCGTGTAGCAGCGCTCCGGCAATCTTCATCCTCTGTTTCATCCCCTTGCTGTAGACCCCTGTCTTCCTGTCGAGGGCTTTCTCCATGTCAACCAGTTTCACAACCTCTTGGATGCGCTTTGAGAGGACGGTCCCGTGCATCATGTGGAGTCTTCCGACAAGGGTCAGAAACTCTCGGCCGGTCGAATCTGCGGGGAGCGATTCGTAGTCCGGGCAGAAGCCGATCGATGAGTGCAGGTCAGAATTCTTCCATGGACTCCTGCCGAGCACGGTTATGCTGCCAGCATTAGGTTTGATCAGGCCGAGTACGAGCTTGAAGAATGTGCTCTTGCCGGAACCATTTGGGCCGACTATGCCAGTTATCCCTGGCATCACTCTCAGCTCGAAGCCGTTGAGGCCTATCACCTGCCCGTACCATTTGCTGAGGGATTGCGCCTGAATGATGGGCGAGGGAACATTCTCTTGGGCTGTCACTTGCCCACCACCTGCCTCGTCAGTCTATAGTATACGACAATGGCCGGAACGATGATTAGGGATGCCACAATCAGCCCAAGGGCTCCCTTATCGACATAGCTTGGAACCGGTTCGCCGAAAAACCAGCTGAAGAGATATGTCAGCGCATCGATCGGGCTTATGACCCTCCATCCCCGGGAGAACTGAGAGAATAAGGCCGCGACTACGACCAAGACGAAGAAAGACATGAAGGTGCCAACCGCTGCATAACTCTTCCTCCTGGTGAAGCACGAGATCATCATGCCGAAAGGCACGAAGAACAATGTGACAAGGGCACCTACCAAAGCGGTCTTCCCCAAGACTCCGAAGCCGTCCCAATAGTCGTTGCCGGTCTGGGTCAATAGCGAGACGAAGGCAACGATGACGGGGGGTAGTGCGCAAAAGAGGCTCATCACCAGCAACGCGCCGGCAGCCTTGCCGGCAAGATAGTCCCTGACCTTGAGAGCTCTTGAGAAGTAGAGCACAAAAGAACTGCTGGCCAAGTCTTCCGATATGAGGTCGGACGTTACAATAGCTGCCAGCAACATGGAAAAAATCACGAACAAACCTCCTCCCAGGTAGGAGTTCATGTCGGTGGCCTGTAACCCCTCGTGACGGATGAGGATAATCGTTATCAGACTAAATGCATGGACTATCAGGAAGCCGATGACGAGAAGTATGATTACTCCGAGCGACCCGATCTTGTGTCTGAATACGCTTCGAGCGATGACGTAGAGCCGAAGATTCTGGGCGGTCCTCTCACCCTTCCATGCGTGATACTCGATAGGACTAATGCCCATCTCTTCCGCCTCCTCTGAAAGCCCGCAGGAACACTTCTTCGAGGTCCAGACTCTCTGGATGGAGGCTCCTCACTTGAACGCCGTTCTCAGCGGCAAGTCCGAAAACCTTCTTCCCATCCTCACATCCTCTGATCAGCAAGGTGATTTGCTCTCCAGCTTCGTCTCTCTTGTCAACTATCTGGCAGATCTGCTCCAGAGCTCGGACATATCCCGACAGAGCCGCTGCGGGGCCGCGAACGGTCAAGCTTCGCACTCCCTCCTCGCCAGCCAGTAGAGTCTTCATCTCCCCGGAACGAACCAGCTTCCCGTTGCTGACAATGATAGCATAGTCGCAGATTCGCTCGACGTCTTGGAGGATATGAGACGAAACGATGATCGTCTTCTCCGACGATGCCATCTTCTTTACGAGGCCGAGCAGTTCCTCTCGTCCCTGAGGGTCCATGCCACTAGTAGGCTCGTCAAGGAAAAGCAGCTTGGGATCGTGCGCTATCGCCTGCGCGAGCTTCACTTTCTGCTTCATCCCAGTTGAATATGACTTAATCGGCCTGTACCTCTCCTCACCGATTCCCACGAAATCCAGCATCTCATGGCTGCGTTGCATCGCGTCAAGTGACGCCATGCCCGATATCATTCCCATGTAGGAGACGAGTTCCACCGCATTGACGGACTGTATCAGGCAATCATGTTCGGGCATGTAGCCGATGCGGTCTCGAATCTGGAGGCTTTGAGTCTGGGAGTCCAATCCTCCGACTGATATAGTCCCTTTATTGAGGCTGAGGAGTCCCAGCGAAGCCTTGATGAAAGTGCTCTTACCGGCCCCGTTCGGTCCCAAAAGGCCGACGATGCCTCGGGGAATATCCGCAGTGAATCCATCAAGAGCCATCACTGGACCGAAGCTGACGGTCACATCTCTTGCGGAAACATGGATCCGATTCGCACCGGAGCCCTTCTCTTGACCGGCGACCTTCTCCCCTGCCATCGGCCGAGTGAAGTGTTCGAAAGACATAAGCATTTGGCTCGCAGGTCGTTGTGAAGTCGGGGATCGAGTCTTTCGTTTTCCTATTGTCCGACGAATCGTGCGCGAGCTCCGATTCAGCTCTGATACAATATGTCAGCAGAGACCGCCGAGAAGGAAAGTATGAATGATTCCGGCTCTATGCGTGAGTGTGGACCGGGCGAGATTTGAACTCGC
>Ga0315286_10000708_pt1 | contig 28727 bp, 18 predicted proteins | sample YL17G10_0_MG_FD_205038 | JGI IMG/M metagenome (GOLD analysis project Ga0315286, IMG submission 205038) | Sediment microbial communities from Yellowstone Lake, YNP, Wyoming, USA - YL17G10_0 | ecosystem: Environmental > Aquatic > Freshwater > Lake > Sediment | place: USA: Wyoming | collected... | reverse complement strand
AGTTACAGGCCGCGTGGCGGTGATGGCGCCCGGCGTGGGCAGAGAAGGGGTGGGGGTGGCTCCGTGCGCGGGAGGGGTACTCACCCCTCCGGTAGGCAGCCCGTCCAGAGGCTCCGAGATGAACCCAGGGGAGGTGAACGGCCTGGGAGTCCTTCCCCCCTCAGCAGCGGTCGTCGCGGGGGGCGGGGAGGGCGGCGCCGTGGCCGAGGGAACAGCGGGCGACGAAGTCGGAGTCCCGGTCGCGGACGGCGAGGGTTGGGGCGCGGCCGGCTGCCCGGTGCCCCACGCCGACGCCGAAGGCACGGGGGACGCAGAGGGGGAGACTGCCGGCGCCTTGCGGGTCTGCAGGCGAGACTGGACCACGGCAGACAGCACCACCGTCACTACAAACGCGGCCAGTCCCGCCCAGAGAACCGGACGAAGGGAACGCCATCCTCCGCTCAGCCGGCGCAAACCCGAGCCATTCACCGTCCGTACCCGGTCTCTCGACCCTCGATCAAGGCCGCACCACGTACACAGGGCTGTGGTCCACCTGGATGGTGCCCGACCCCCCGATGGACGCCCCATAGCGATCGAACGCAGACGCGCCGGAGGGTAAGGGTACACTCTGTGGCGACCCATCGGCCGACCAGATTACGTCGAGGTTGCCGCCGTTTCGAGGCCGTGCGAAGGCGTAACCCTCGATTCCCGCCGGATAGCCGTCCACCACTGCCTGGTACTGAACCGCGGAGAGAAAAAGGCTGGCCGTCGCGTACGCAAGGTGTGCAGGCTTGCTGGTGAGGTCGCGTTTCAGCAGCCCAACGTTGCGCCAGCCGTCGTCGACCATCTTGTAGTAGATCTGCGCCCGCAGCCCCAGCGCCAGGGACTCTGCAAACGCCCTTGGCACGTACATCGCCTGGGTTTCAAGGCAGTCGGGCGTCGCGGTGAAGCACTGGGCGGCAGCCTCAGTGCCCAGCAGTGGTTTGCGTTGGTAACCGTACTCCTGCAAGACGCCGCGGAGAAACGACACCTTTTCGGGGATGGCGGTCACCGAACCCGGCCAATTCGGGTTCGACATGGCTCCCAGGCGCCCGCCGTAGTACGTATAGGAGTGGAAGGCCACGATGCTGAAGTACGGGCCTCCGCCATTGCGCAGGATCCCCTCGAGAAACATCGACGGGAGGCGCTTTTCGGCGGGGCACTGCTGGTTGTTGGGATCGCAATCCAGGAGCAACCCACCGACGAGCACCCGCGCCTGCGGGTCGGCCAGCTTGATGGCAGGATAGGCCACCTTTAGCATCTCAGCGTAGTAACCGCCGCCGAAGTAGGCGTCGTTCTTGTCGCCCCAGCAGCCGTAGCCGCTATCAGGCGCTACTTGGGAGGGATCGACGTCCGGCTCATTCCACAGCTCCCAGTCGTGGACGTTGTAGGGCGGCTGCTTGTAGCGGCTGACCAGTGCTTGGAGGAACTGGGCGAATTCGTCCAGCGCATCGGGGCGGATCGGGCCGCAGGAGTAGCCGGGTATCTTTTGGGCCCACGAAGGGGAAAAGTGGACCTGGCCGAGGAAACGCATCGCGTTCTGTGCGGCGTTGAGCAGGCTGGCCTCGTCCACTTGATCCCAATGATACGTGGGCGGATTGGTGCGCGTGGGTTCGATGGCCTGCCACGAGAACACAGCAGAACGAACCCAATGCACATCCGCATCGACGGCTTGCTGCAAGCCGCGGGCGTCATCGACTGCTACCATCTGCACCCCAAAGGCGGAAGAGGGCTGTGCGTGATCGACCGTGATCAGCGGCAGGAAAGTGGACAGCATGCCACCGCGCAGAACCAGCGGCAGGAACCGTACCTTGACTCCCGGCTCGACCTGCATGGCTGCCGTGAAGGCCGCCTGTTCGCCGGCCTGCGCTGCGACCGCAGCCTGCGCGGCGAGCACAGGCTCTGCCGCGGGCCGGCCCTGAGCACTCAGGATGGAGGCTGTAGCCAGGCACAGCACAAGAAGCCAGCCCGGCCAGCCTTTCCTTCTCCTCGTGTCAATACGCTCCACTTGATCTCTCCTTGGTGCCGGTTTCGGCTCTCTCACCTCGTTCGCCAGCGACCCTACCCCCCGTGTCTCCTGAGGCGTGAGGCGACCCGGAAGTGTTGGCGCAGTATACCACAGGAGTGCCGGCACAACAAGTCCGCTTGTGACTGAACCAGCAATTCCAGATCTGGCGCATACAGCAGGGCCGCCGCCCAACTTGCCCTCGCGTATCGAGTTAGAATAGGGCGAAACCGGTCACGTGGCAGTGTTTTCAAGTAGTGCGCCCCACCAACCGGTCATATACAGAACTGCTGGTGACTGAACCCTCGCCGGATGGCCGTGGGGCATTCAGCGGCGCTGACGGTGTTGTTCCGGGTGCGGAACTGTCTCACTGTCCCACTGTCCCACTGTCCTGCATGCCCTATCACGACGGGACAGCGGGTGACGGGGCGCACCGAGGGAACTGCCAGTCCGGGGTTCAGTGCCGCAAGCGGCTTGATCGGCATTTCTGCGTGGGACCAAGACCCTGTTGTCGGCCTTAGCGCGTCACGATGAAGAAGCAGTTCAAATAGCCGGTATCCGGCTTCATCTCCCAGGTCCCATAGAATGGCGTGACGCTCTGGTCGTTTACCCGCGCCACAACTTTGCTTGTCCCCGGCTTGAGACGGACTGTCTTCTTGGGCCGGCCCGCCTCCGGGCAGAAGGCCGGGCCGATCAGGCTGTAAAAGCGGCAGCTCGGACACGGCTCGATGGTGATCGACACCGAGCTGGGCGAGCCCACCAGCACCGTCAGGGTGTTCGGCGTGTCGTTGATGATCGTCACCTCGGCTTCGCCGCCGGCCGCCACCCCACCTATCTCGCCGGGCTGGGGCAGTGTACCGTGCTGGCCCTTGGCGACCTTGGCGATCTGCTCGTCCACCGTCAGCGTCGGCTGAGGCGGCGCGGGGGTGCGCGTCGCCGCCGGCGTTGGGGGCTTGGGGATGACCTTGGCCACTGCCACGCCCGTTACAGGCACCTCCAGCTTGACCAGGCTGGCCGAGACCCAGCCTTTCGTGCCGTCAGGCAGCAGCACCTCCAGCCAGTCGCCGGCCTTCGTCCGCCCCGTCACCAGCAGCGCGTCGCCCTTTTTCAGCACCTCGATCTTTGGGAAGGAGGTGCCTGGCCCGGTGCGGAGGTTCAGCGTGTCACCGGTCACCACCGCGCGCGGCGGGCCGCCCGTGGGGGTGGCGCCGAGCTGCGCGGAGGCCGGCGCGGTGCGGGTGGGGGACGGCCGGGCCGCATCCGTGGAGGGCGCTTTGACCGTGGCCTCGACCAGACCCTGACCTTCCGCAGATGCCGGGGTGGCCGTCACCACGACCGTGATCGGCTGCGGCGTGCCGCCCCCTGGCCTACCCCGCACCAGGGCAGGCAGCGCGGTTTTGAGAAGCTCGGGCAAGGACCGGCCCATCATCGACAGCACAAGTATCACGCCGATGGCGATCAACACCAACGCCCCCACTACCCGCAAGCATGAGCTGCCTGTTCCCGTGCTCACTGACACCTCCTTGGGTCTTTCTGTGGCCGGCGGATCAGCCACCCGGCCACCGGTTTCACGCCGTCAGCCGCCTACGCTTCCCAAGCTGCCACATGCAGCGGCACCACCCGCGCCGGATCACCTCCGTCCAGGTCTCTGTTGAGCATGGTCCGAAATAGCAGATCCCCGTCGCCTGTGGTGGGGTCGAGTTGCCCGGATGGCCGTTCCTCTTCATCTGTCTCCTCGTCCCCGGCGCCGATGGTGCGCAAGGGCGATCGGTTGGCCAGACGGCCGAACATGCTGACCTCGGCAAGGGCCTCTTGCGTCCATTCGTCGGGCGCTTCGTGTTCTTCTACGATGCCGTCGCCGGCGGCATGGCCGGCTGCGCCTCGACAGTATACCATGGACCGGTGGGCAAGGCAATCTGCGTTCATCTGTGTTCAGCCCGCTCCAACCTCGCTGCAGTCGGTACAGAAGGACGGGCTTTGCTTCGGGGATGGACACCTGTGGTTGCGCTGTTCATCTGTGGTTCCTATTGTCTTCAAGTTTGGCAACTCGCCTCAAGAATGCTATAATTGCCGGGTGGAGACGCGAAATCTCAGATCGGACGGCGCATGATTCCCAGTCCGCAGCTCCGTGCTGACGGGCGCTGGCTGGCCCTTCAAACCACGGCCCGCTGGAGGCAATGGATGCCGCTCATGCTCGGTGCATTGGCCCTCACCGGGTACGTGTCGCTGTCGGCCGGCTGGGGCTACGACGATCCGTACATCACCTTCCGCTACGCCGGCAATCTGTTGGGCGGCCACGGCCTGGTGTACAACGCCGGGGAACGCACGCTGAGCACGACCACGCCGCTGTTCGCAATCCTGCTGGCAGGCCTGGGCCGAATCTGGCCCGACCTGCCGGCCCTCGGGAGGGGCTTGAGCCTGGCGTCTTTGCTGGCGGGGAGCGCCATCGTGGCGCTGTGGCCCCGGGGCGAGGGGGTGCAGAACGAAGGAGCCGGCCTGCTGGCCGGCCTGCTGTTGAGCCTATCGCCTCCGCTGCTCAGCACCACCGGCTCTGAAATGTGCCTCTACGTGGGTCTGGTCCTGGGCGGGCTGCTGGCCTATGGCCGGTCCAGGTGGCTCGTCGCGGCGGGGCTGCTCGCCCTGGCGGCCATGCTGCGGCCGGATGGCCTGATCGCAGGCGTTGTCGTGGGCATGCTTCACCTGATCCGTCGCCGGCCGCTGCCGTGGCGAGCTGTGCTGCTGTACGCCGCGCTCGTGGCGGCCTGGTATGCCGGGTTATGGCTGTACTACGGCTGGCCGCTGCCGGTGACGTTGCTGGCCAAGCAGCAACAGGCCAGGATGGAGGGCGGCGCCGGCTTCTTGTCCGGGTTCCTGGCCCTGGTGCGCCAGTACAGCCGGCAGCCGGCGTACTGGGCAGGCGCGGCGCTGGCCCTGGTCGGCGCGCGGCGGGTGGCCGCTGCGCGCGGAGCACGGCATTGGCTGCCGCTCATGGGGTGGACGGCCCTCACCATTGCGGGCTATACGGCCGTGGGCGTGAGTAGATATTTCTGGTACTATGCCTTGATGGCGCCGGCCGCCGCCGTGCTGGTGGCCGAGGGCACCGCGGACCTGATCCGCGGGCTGGGGCGGGTGCGGCTGCCCCGCTGGACGAGGCAGGGCCTCGCCGCGCTGCTGCTGGCCGGATTGACCGCGCCGCTGGTTTCGGGGCTGGCGCCGATGGCCTGGCGATCCGACCCGCGGCTGGGACCATACCGGCGGGCGGGCGAATGGCTGGCCGCTCACACGCCGCCCGAGGCCAGCGTCGGGGCGTTGGAGGTGGGCATCATCGGCTACTATGCCGAGCGGCCGATGGTCGACTTTGCCGGGCTGATCCAGCCGCAGATCGCGCGCCGGTTGGCCGCTGCCGGCACGTATCAGGGCTCGGCCGAGTGGGCCATTCGCACCTACCGGCCCGACTATGTGGTGCTCTATCCTGAGGCTTTCCCCGGACTGGTGGCCGGCCAGGAGTTTCGCAGCGCGTACGTGCCTACGCGCACCTTTGCAAGCCAGGAGTCATGGTGGCTGACCGTGTACCGCCGCGGCGAGGATCGGTGAGCCGTCGGCACCTGCTTTTTGGGGCCGCGCTGGCCGTGTGGCTGGCCGTCCTGGCCCTGGTGGCCGGGACATCGCTGCGCCGGCTTCCGGCCCCGTCGTGGGGCAACCCCGCCGGAGAAAGCCTTTCGGCCGAGATTGCCGGTGCCACCCGGGTCGGTCAGGCGTTCACCGCCCCGCTGCCGGGCCTGTCTGGCCTGCGGCTGACGCTGGATCGGGCCAGCGCCGGCGGCGCACGGCAGATCATCCTGCACCTCAAGGACGATTCACAGGCCGGCGCCGGCGTGCTGACCCGCGAGTTCTGGACGAGCGAGGTGCCGGGCGCGGTTTCCTACCGGTTCGACATGGCGCCGCTGCGCAATTCCGCAGGGCGCACTTACACCATGATCCTGGAGTCGCCCACGTCACAGGCCGGGGATGCAGTCGCCGCCCGGTACAGCCCCACTTCGGCGTTGCAGGGCAGCGGCGCGATGCTGGATGGACAGAGGCTGGCGGGGGACCTACAGTTCCAGGCGGTTTTCACGCTGACCACGCCTCAGAAGGTTGATCTGCTCTTGACGCGCATGGCACAAGGGCGGCCACACCTGTTGGGCTGGAAAGGCTTTTACGTCGGCGTGGCCCTGGCATACGCCCTGGCGTTGGGAACCTTCTTGTGGCAAGTTGCCAGGAGCCTGGTAGACGATCGGGGTGGAACAGCATGAGCACGGTCCGTTTTGAATCCGTTTCCAAGCAGTTCACCCTGCACCGGCACCGCTCGCGGTCCTTTCAGGAGCTTTTCCTGAGCGTGCTTCACCCTGGACGACGGTCCGCTAAGGAAAAGTTCTGGGCGCTGCGCGATGTGGCCTTTGCCGCCGAACCTGGGGAGATGCTAGGCTTTATCGGGGCGAACGGCGCCGGCAAGAGCACCGTGCTCAAGCTGATCTCGCGCATTATCGAACCGACCTCGGGCCAGATCGAGATCAATGGCCGCGTGGGTGCGCTGTTGGAGCTGGGGACCGGATTCCATCCCGATCTCACCGGCCGCGAGAACATCTACCTGAACGGGTCCATCGTCGGGTTCGGTCGAAAAGAGATCGCTCGCCTGCTGGATGAGATCATTGGCTTTTCGGAGATGGAGCGCTTTATCGACGTGCCGGTGAAGCACTACTCCTCCGGGATGTACATGCGCCTCGGCTTCGCCATTGCCATCCACATCCAGCCGGAAATCCTGCTGGTGGACGAGGTGCTGGCCGTGGGCGACCAGGCGTTCCAGCTTCGCTGCCTGGATCGAATTCGGGAGATGCGGCGGCAGGGCGTCACGATCATCCTGGTGACCCACGATCTGACCCGCGTGCGCGAGTTGTGCAGCCGGGCCATCTGGCTCGACGACGGAATGATCCGGGCGGAAGGTGTGGTCGACGCCGTCCTCGAAGCGTACATGACCGAGGTGAGAGCCGACGACAAGCAAGCTCTGGTCAAGGCCGAATCGGCCCTGCAGGGTCCGCGGTCGCAGGCACAGGCCGGCACAACCTGGCGCTGGGGGACAAGAGAGGGAGAGCTGGTGGGCGTGCAGTTCTTGGACGACACGGGAGAGGAACGGCGGACCTTCAAGACCGGTGATAAGTTCGTCGTGCGCATCCGCTTTGTTGCCCACGAGCGCATCGTCAATCCACAGTTCGGCCTGGCCCTCTACCACGCCAACGGTTTTCACATCAATGGGCCCAATAGCGTCTTCTCGGGACTGGAGATCGAGGCCATCGAGGGCCCGGGGACGATCGACTATGTTGTCGAAAGCCTGCCCCTTCTAGAAGGGTCCTATCTGGTCTCAATCGGGCTGTACGATCACAAAGGGGTGCACGCTTACGACCACCATCATCAGGTGTATGTCTTTCGCGTGTCTCAGAATGACGCCATCCAGGAGAGATACGGGAGCGTGCTCATCCCCTCTTCGTGGCACATGGGAGCGGCCGGCGAGGAGGCATAGCCGATGACGCACATCCTGGTCATTAGCCACGACGTGGTAGGCACGCACATGGCCGGGCCGGGCATTCGCTACTGGGAGCTGGCCCGCGTCCTGGCCCGGGAATGGAGCGTGACCCTGGCGGTGCCCGGGCAGGCAGATTTCGACGCTGCGAGCCTGGCCTTGTGGCCCTACCGGCCCAGCGACTGGAACAGCCTGAGCGCTGCTGCAAACCAGGCCGACGTCATCGTGGCCTGCGGTGACAGCCTGGCCGAGTTTCCCGCCCTCGCCGAACTGCGCATCCCCCTGGTGGTCGATGGCTACGACCCGCACACCCTGGAGACATTGGCCCTGTGGGCAGGAGAGCCCGCCGCAGTGCAGGCCGGCCGTCACGCGGAGCGCCTGTCCGTCTTGCGCCGGCAGTGCCAGGCGGGTGACTTTTTCCTGTGCGCCAGCGAGCGCCAGCGCGATTGGTGGCTGGGGCTGCTGGAGCAACAGGGCCGGATCAATCCGCAGACGTATGGGGTCGATCCCAGCCTGCGCCGGCTGATCGACGTGGTACCCTACGGATTGCCGTCCGTGCCTCCTCGGGCCACCCGGCCCGTGCTGCGCGGCGTCTGGCCAGGCCTGAGCGCGAACGACCGAATCGTGCTGTGGGGAGGCGGCCTGTGGGAATGGCTCGACCCGTTGACGGCGGTGCGGGCTGTGCGGCGGCTGGTCGTAGGACGCCAGTCGCCCACGGCAGAGCGGATACGGCTCGTTTTCCCCGGCACGCGCCATCCCAACCCCAACATGCCCGACATGCCCATGCGCGCGCGGACGCTGGCCCTGGCCGAGGAGCTGGGGTTGGCCGGGAAGCACGTGTTTTTCGGCGACTGGGTGCCGCACGAGGACTGGCCCTCCGTCCTGCTGGATTCCGACCTGGGGCTGTCGCTGCATCCCGACACGGTGGAGGCGCGGCTGGCCTACCGCAGTCGCCTGTTGGGCTGTATCTGGGCCGGGCTGCCGATGGTCGTCACGCGGGGCGACGCGGCCGCCGACCTGGTGCAAAAGTACGGGTTGGGACTGGTGGTGGACTATCAGGACGAGGCCGCCGTGGCAGACGGGATCGCCCGCCTCCTGCTGGAGGACAAGGGCACCCGTGGCGGGTTTGACACCGCCCGGCGCGAGCTCACCTGGGAAAAGGCTGCCCAGCCCCTGGTCGCCTTCTGCCGCGAACCGCACCGCGCGGCCGACCGGCCCGGCCGATCCCCGCACCCCCCTCTGTCCCCCCAGCGTGGGGGGAGGGGCCCTGAAACGGCTACCACGCAGCGACCGATGCTTTCGGCCGTGGTCCTGGTGTGGAACGGGGTGGAATACATCGAGGAGTGTCTGGGAGCGCTGCTGGCCCAAGACTACCCCCATTTCGAGGTGCTGGTCGTCGACAACGGATCCGTGGACGGCACGCCCGAATTGGTGGCCGAACGGTTCCCCACGATCAAGCTGGTGCGCAACAGCCGCAACCTGGGCTTTGCCGTCGGGAACAACGTCGGGATGCGGGCCGCGCTGGGCGATCTGATCGTGCTCCTGAACCACGATACACGGGCGCAGCCGGGCTGCCTGGCAGCGCTGGCGAGCACCTTCGATGACCCATCCGTGGGCATGGCCGGCTGCAAGTTGGTGTATCCCGACGGCACGATCCAGCATGCCGGCGGCTACCTGTACGGTCCGCGCGGGGAAGCGGAACACTTCGGCCGCAAGGCGCCCGACGAGGGAAGGTTCGACCAACTGTCGGATCCCGATTTTGTCACTGCCGCCACGGTGATGATCAGCAGGACGGCCTGGGAGCGAATCGGCCTCCTGGACGAAGGCTTTGCGCCCGCCTACTACGAAGACGTGGATTGGTGCTACCGTGCGCGAGCGGCAGGCTTCCGAGTGGTGTATCAGCCGCAGGCAGTAGTGACTCATTACGAATCGGTGACCCGCTATCCAACCAAGCACGAGCAGCGCTTTGCTATGAACCACGGCCGCGTGCGTTTCCTGTTGAAGCATCACAGCCTCGATCAACTGCTGCACGAGTTTCGACCGGCGGAAATCGCCTGGCTGCTCAGGATCGGTCGCAGCGAAGACCTGATGGCGGCCCGCCATGCCTGCCTGGCCAACATGCTGGCGCTCCCCGGCATCTTGGACTTTCGGGGCAGCGCCCCGGCAGAGGCAGAGGCCCTGATGAACCTGTTGGCCGACCTTCGCGCGGCAGCCGTCAGTGGCCTGGCCTCCCAGGCAGCACCCGGAGGCGCGGTCGTAGACTCGCCAGCCGAGGAGGCCGTCGCCGCGGCAGAACAGCAGCGGGCGCGGTTGTTGCAGGCGCTTCGCGATGGCCAGACGATCCGCGAGCACGTCTTTGCATCGGGCGTGCCCGTGCTGGGGCGGCTCGTCGTCGGCTTCCGCAACCTGTGGAACAGCATGGCCTCCAAGTGGTACGGGCGGGCCATTATCCGCCAGCAAAGCGCGTTCAACGCCCTGGTGGTGCAGTATCTCCAGGAACAATCGCTTCGCGTCCAGGAACAGTCACGCGCTCTCCAGGACGGTTCGCGCGACGCGGCCGAAAACATCCGCGAGCTGACCGCTCTGGCCGAGGTGGTGAGCCGTCGGCAACTGGGCGACGATTGGGGCACCCGGAACGCCCATGAAACGGGCAAGCTGAGCGCACATCAGGAGCAGAGCCGATGACAACCGCGATCGGGCGCGACCTGCGCATCCTCTTCGTGGCGAACCTGTTTCCGCCTGACTATACGGGCGGAGCCGAAGTGATCAACTATCACACCTGCCGGGGTCTGATCGAGCAAGGAGTTGATTGCTCGCTGTTGGTCGTAAACAGACGCGCACCGCGCCGGGTGGACGAGAAGTACGATCACGACGGAATCGCGGTGCATCGCGTGGCCCTGGCCGCCGGCAAGCGGCGCGCCTGGACCGACGTCTTTGACCCAGCGGTGTACCGGGCCGTCGCGGCAGAGCTGCGCCGCTGCCGTCCGCACCTGGTCCACATCCACAACGTCTCCGGAGCTTCGCTGGCGCCGTACGTGGCCTGCCGCGTCCAGGGAGTGCCGGTGGTCAACACGTTGCACGATCTGTGGCTATTGTGCCCCAACAACATGCTCTATCGGCGCGATGGTTCGTTTTGCGATCCGGCCCAGAATCCGCGGGGGTGCAGGCAGTGCTTTCGCGAGTATGACTTTTGGGCGGACATCCCTTTCCGGCGGACCATCTTCGCCGCGCTGACGTCCAACGTCCGCTTCTTCATTTCGCCCAGCCGTGCCCTGATGCGACTGCACGTGGCGGCGGGCTACAAGCCCGAGCGTTTTCGCCTGGTGCCCCACGGTCTGGGCGCAGGTGGCGGCGAGAGCACGGCCCACGCGGCAATACAGACGTTGCTGGCCACGCGCAGCCAATACCGCACGCTGGTTTTCGCCGGAGGCGGGATCGAGATCAAGGGGGCTGGGGTGTTGATCGAGGCCCTGCCCATCCTGCTGCGCCACCTCGACCGGCTGCGGGTCATCGTCGTGGGAACAGGCGAGGAACGCTTGCTGGCCGCGTTCAGGCGGCTTGCCCCCCAGGTCAGCGTGCTGGGCTGGGTACCGTTTCAGCAAATCGGCGCGCTCTTTGCAGCCGCGGACCTGGTCTTGGTGCCGTCTACCTGGCCGGAGAACTTCCCGCTCGTCACGCTGGAGAGCCTGAAGGTGGGCACCCCGGTGGTGGGTTCGGACTTTGGCGGCATTCCGGAACAGATCGAGGAGGGGGTAACCGGCTACCTCTTTCCAGTGGGCAACGCCGCTGCCCTGGCGGAGAAGGTGATCCTCCATTTCTCGCGTCCGGCGTACGTCCGGCAGCGCATGCGCGCCCAGTGCGCTGACCAGGTGCGGACGCACCTGCCATTTGGCGATCACATCCGCGGCACCCTTCAGGTTTACCGCGAGGCGCTGGAGGGGACGTGCGCATCCTAGCCGTGACGCACCAGTACCGGCCGGCCATTGGGGGCGCGGAGCAGTACATCACGACCCTGTGCGAAGAGCTGGTCACCCGTGGGCACCAGGTCATCGTCCTCACCAGCCGCTCGCGCGATTACCTGACGTGGAAAGCCGAGCTTGCCCGCACGGAGGAACTCGCCGGGGTCCACGTGCAGCGGTTCACCGGACTGGTTCGCGGCAAGCGCACGTGGAAAATGCTGGCCCATGGCTACCGAGGCTACCTGCGCACCCGGTCCCGTCTCTATGAGCCGCTGATCTACCTGGGCAACGGCCCGGTCTGTCCCGGGCTGTTTTGGAGCGTGCTGCGCCAGGCGCCACGCTGTGACTTGGTGCACATCAGCAACTTGCACTATGCCCACTCGGCCACGGCCTACGTGGCGGCCAAGGCGCGACGCCTGCCCGTGGTGCTCACCCCCCACATTCACGTCGAACAGCCGGCCACGTACGACGTGGGCTACATGCGGGCCATGCTGCGCGGCAGCGATCATGTCCTAACGGATACGGCGGCAGAGAGGGAATTCCTGATCGAGGCCGGCCTTGACCACCAGCGCATCACCGTGGGAGGAGCGGGGATTAGGCTGGAGCAGTTCCCCCTGCGCGACAAGCAGACGTGCAGGCAGGAGCTGGGGCTGGCAGCCGACGCCACCGTCCTGTTGTTTCTTGGTCGCAAAACCGAGTACAAAGGGTTGGACATCGCGCTAGAAGCGTTTGTTGCCCTACAAGCGCAAGCTCCCAAGCTGGTCCTCCTGGCGGTTGGGCCTGAAACGGACTATTCCCGCGCACTGTGGGACCGTTACGCCGGCCTGCCCGGCGTCATCAACCACGGCGTTGTCTCGGACGAGACTCGCGTGTCGATGTTGAACGCGTGCGATTGCCTGGTCTTGCCTTCCACGGGCGAGGCCTTTGGGATCGTATTCCTGGAGGCGTGGGCCGTCGGAAAGCCGGTCATCGCCGTGCGCACGCGCTCAGTCTCTAGCGTCATTGGCGACGGCTGGGATGGCTACCTCATTTCTCCGGGAAGCGCCAGCCAACTCGCAGAGCGCCTGCTCCGCTGGGTGCAGAACCCGGCGCTGGCAGAGGAGATGGGCCGGCGCGGCCGGGCAAAGGTGCTGAACCGCTACAGCGTGCCCAGGATCACGGACGTGATCGAGGGGGCCTATCTGCGGGTCCTGCGGCGCAGCTCACGCCACCGCAAAGGGAGCGGCCTGCCCAGTGCGCAGGCACAGGGTGCTCCGCAGGCGAGCTCAGCCCACCAGTCACGGGGTCGAGAATGAGGCTTGAGCCAGGCAAGCACACAGGAGGGGTACGATGAAGGTGAGCCTGATCAATCTGAACCTGGTGGAGGAGGATGCCATTGGGTCCTGCATTGTGAACCAGGTGCGGTTTTTCCGCCGCCGCGGCGACGATGTGCGCGTGTACGTCATGGAACCACCCCGCAATGTGCCGGCTGACGTCGCAGCCGCGACCCGCGTGGTCCGGCTTCGAGATCTGATCGGCGGCCAGGAGGAGCACTTTTCCCTGTCGGACCTGACCGTCTACCACTATCCGAGCCGCCACGAGCTGATGGAAAGCATCCGCGGGATCGACCGGGGGACCGTCATCTTTTATTACCACAACGTCACTCCGCCAGAGCTGTGGGGCAGCGATGCCGATCGAGAGACCCTGATCAAGGGCGTCGAGGGCGCCGCGCTGGCGCACTATGCCGACGTGTGCATCACACCCAGCCCCTTTAACAAGCAAGACCTGGTAGAGCGCGTGGGCTGCGATCCCGATCGAGTCTACGTTTTGCCCCTGGCCGTGCCCCTGGCCCATTTCACCCCGGGCGACAAGGATCCGCAGCTCCTGAAGCAGCTCAACCTGGAAGGACGGCGGGTGCTGCTCTTTGTGGGCCGCATGGCGGGCAACAAGCGCATCGACCTGCTGGTCGAAGCATTGGCCATCGTCCAACGCCAGGCGCCCGGCACCAGATTGCTGCTCGTCGGCGACGATCGGGGCTCACCCGTTTACGCGCAGACGGTGGCTGCTGCCCAGGCCCGGGCGGTTGAGCTGGGGATGGCCGGCGACGCGATCTGGACAGGACAGGTCGCCGACCTCCTGCCATACTATCGCCTCGCCGACGTGTACGTCACCGCCAGCCTGCACGAAGGGTTTGGCGTGCCCCTCATCGAGGCCATGGCCTGTGGCCTGCCCGTGGTCGCGAGCAAGTCGGCGGCCATGCCCTGGGTGCTGGCCTGCGCCGGCCTCCTGTTCGAACCTGGCAACGCCCAGGATCTGGCCGAAAAGACGTTGGCCGTGCTCCAGGATGCGAACCTGCGCGGCACGTTGGTGGAACGCGGCCTGGAGCGCGTGCAGCAATTCAGCCTGGAGGCGTACGAGGCCGGGCTGGGCGAAATCGTCGACATGGCCAGGGCCGACCGCTTGCCCCGGCTCCCCGTCGAGCGCATCCCCGCCCAAGGCAACGCAAGCGAGACCGAAGCGGCAGCGTCCTACGCCCGCGATGCCATGTTCCTCAGCTTCCTGGCCGGCGAGCTGGAGCGAAGCAGCGACATCGCCCAGCGCGGCTACGTGGTGCGGTCTCGGGCGCCACTGATCGGGCCGCTCATTGCCTGGGTGCGCCGCAACCTGACCTCGCACCTCCGCGAGCCGTACCTCGATCCCACGATCGAACGGCAGGTGGCGTTCAACCACCAGGTGGCCGAGTGGGTCCACCGCGCGGCCGGCGCGTGGGAGGTATCGGCTCGGCGCCAGGCCGAACTGGAAGCCCGCGTGCAGGAGCTGGAGCGCGAGATTCAGGTGCTGGCCGAACCAGGAAAGAAGCGCTAGCCTTGGCTGAGACGCAAGAGCAACCTTTGCCGCCGGGTCCGGCCGAGCAGGCCGAGATCGAGGCTCCCGATGTCGACGCGGAAGCGATCATGCAGGAGATTCGGGCCCGCCTTCGCGCCCGCCGCGCCGAGGCCAAGGCCAGAGGCCTGGACTTTGAAGCCTACGCGGACGGGCTCTATCCCCTCCCCGCAGATGCCATCCTGAGCCGAGAGCTTTACGAGGCCGTGCGCCTGGTGGGTCTGGGCTACGACAAGGTGAACGTGGACCTGGCCCTGACCGAGACCCGGCTGCCAGTGCTGGGCAGGGTCGTGCACCGCGTGCGGGCGGCCCTTCATGACCTGGTTCTGTTTTATGTCAATCAGCTCGCCGCGCGGCAGATCCGCTTCAACGAGCAGACGGCCCGTGCCCTGGTGGCCATGCAGCGCGACCTGGAAGCGGAGGTCCGTGACCTGCGGGCTCGGGTGGCATCTGTGGAAGACGAGCGCACATGAACCTAGTCGATCCGCAGGCGAGCGGCCACCGGCCGAGCGCAGTTCCGCACCCGAAGCGGACCTCGACTGTCCGCTTGGGCATCGTCGTTCCGCGCTACGGTGAGACGGTGCTGGGCGGGGCCGAGACCTTTGCCCGCCAGTTTGCGGAGCATCTGCCACGTGACGAGTTCTCCGTAACGGTGCTGACGAGCTGCGCGCGCGACCTGGTCACCTGGCGGAACGAGTTCCCGCCGGGCAGGTCGCAGGTGGGAGGCCTGCCGGTCCTTCGCTTTCCGATGTCCTACCCGCGTCGGAGCGCGCGCCTCCACCGGCAGTTGAACGATCGCTTCAACCGCGGCGAAAGCGCAGCCCCGCGTGAGCAGGTCGCCTGGCTGGAGCACAGCGCCCACAGCCCGGATCTCTATCGCCATTTGGCCCGGCATGGCTCCGATTTTGACCTGCTGCTGTTCCTGCCCTATCTATTTGGCATCACCCTCTACGGCTCGGCCATCTGGCCGGGAAAGAGCGTTCTGTGGCCCTGCTTGCACGACGAAGCCTTTGCCGGTTTCGCCGACGTCCGCCTAATGATGCAGTCGGTGCGAGGCTTGATGTTCGTCAGCGCCCCCGAGCAGACCCTGGCCGAGGAGGCGCTGGGGGTGCGCCATCCGGCCGCGCGGCTGGTGGGTTTTGGGCTGGATGGATTCACGGGCGAGGCCGAGCGCTTCCGGACCAAGTTCGGCCTGAGTGAGCCCTTTGTCCTCTACTCGGGACGCCTGGACCCGACGAAAAACGTACTCCAACTCATCTCCCATTTCCTGGCCTATCGCCAGCGCCATCAGGACAGGTTGCTCAAGCTGGTGTTGGCCGGCAGCGGCCCCCTCGCCTACCCGAAGCACCCCGATGTCGTTGCAGTGGGCTCCCTGGCGCCCAACGACCTGCACGATGCCTACGCCGCAGCCACTGTGCTGTGCCAACCCTCGCTGCGGGAGAGCTTTTCCATCGTGCTGATGGAGAGCTGGCTGGCCGGCACACCTGTCCTGGTCCATGGGCATTGTCCGGTGACGCGCTATCACGCCCTGCACAGCAACGGCGGCCTGTACTATACGTCGTTCGCCGAGTTTGCCGCGGCGTTGGATTGGCTACTCGATCATCCCCAGGGCCGTGAGCGCATGGGCGCCCTGGGCCAGGCGTACGTCCGGCAGCAGTTCAACTGGCCATCGGTGTTGGACCGCACCCGAGCGGCAGTGGCCACCTGGACGAGCTGATACCGGCCTCGCAGGGCCGTTGCCCGGATCTTCAATCTGCACAATTCGCACGAAACTCCCAGACAACTGCCACCAACTGCCCATAGACGGCTGGGCGCCGGAATGTTATGCTTGACTCGTTGTAGGCAGCGATGTTCAGGCAGCCCGGCGAGTTGGCGCTGCTCAGTGAAACGCCGGAAACGAAGAGGCAGGCTGATCGTATGACCCGACCAAGGTCAATCCACCAGATGATGCCCGGCTTTCTGTACGGGGATGCGGTGGGCAACCAGGCAGCGGGCTTGCGCGAGTTGTTGCGGGCCTGGGGCTATCGTTCCCAGGTGTATGCGCAATTCCGCGACCTCCGCCTCCAAGACCTGGGACGGGACTATCGCGGATTCAAGGCGAAACCCAACGACATCGTGATCTGGCACTACTCGGTCGGATCCCCCGTGACACAGTTCGTCCGGCAGTTGGACTGCCGCATTGTCCCCTACTATCACAATGTGACCCCGTCAGGCTTCCTGCGCGGCTACAACGAGCCGTTGGCCGACCTGCTGGAACAGGGCCGGCAGGAGTTGGCGCTATTCCGAGACGCGCCCTACGCCCTGGCGGCTTCGGAATACAATCGCCAGGAGATGCTCGATCTCGGCTTCCGCCGCGTTGACGTCATGCCGTACCTGATCACGTTCGATGCACTACGGGCTTCTGCCGAACAGCCGGCCGGGCGAGAGCTGGCAGCCCGGTATGGCGACGGGACGACCAACCTCCTGTTTGTGGGCCGCCTGGTGCCCAACAAACGGCAGGATGATCTGATCCGGGCCTTTGCAGCCTACCATCACCTGGTGAACCCTCACTCCCGGCTTCAACTCGTGGGCTCTGACAGCAACGCTCCCGGCTACCGCCTGGAGCTGGAGGCTCTGGCCGCATCCCTGGGGGTCGGCGAGCACGTCCACCTTCCGGGGGCGGTTGGGCTCAATGAAGGGCTGGGAGGCTATTACCAGACAGCCGACGTCTTTCTTTGCCTCAGCGAGCATGAAGGCTTTTGCATCCCCCTCCTCGAGGCAATGGCCTTCGATGTGCCCGTAATCGCCTACCACTCCACCGGCGTGCCATCGGCCTTGGGTGGCGCCGGCATGTTGATCCATGCCAAGCGCTACGACGTCCTTGCCGAATTGATCGATCTGCTGGTCCGGCACTCGGGATTGCGTCAAGGCGTGCTGGCGGGGCAACGCCGCCGGCTGGAGAGGATGGCTCCAGACGCGGTCCGCAGACAACTCAGACTATGCACCGATCAGATCGCTGTTCTGGCAGGGGCGAACTGATGGAGAGAGCACAACCGGCCGTACTCAGAGCTAACATCGCGCTGGCTCTTGTCCTGGTATTTTCGATCTCGATCCCCACGCCACGTGTCTTGACGCACGCCCAGGGGGCGCAGGACGCGCAGATTCAGTGGTACCTGACCCTGCCGCCGGACCAACCAGGGTTTCCACTCCCTCTCGAGGGCGCCTATCTGGAGTCAGGCTCGTCCCCCGTACTGGTCGATCTGAACGGCGATGGTGACCTCGAGATCGTGATTGCGGGTCGGGACCTTTCAGGCGGCAGCCCGGGCTCAAGCGGCCGGGTGTACGCCTACCGGCACGACGGGTCGCCGTTGTGGATTGTGCACGTCCGCGCCCCCGTCAATTCCACGCCGACCACGGCAGATCTGACGGGGGATGGCCACCCCGACGTCGTGGTTGGCCTGGGCGGTTATGCTGAGGCTGCCCACTGGCACGGCGGGGTCGTGGCCCTCAACGGCCTCAATGGGCAGGAGCTGTGGACCTTTGACACGCAGGACTGGCTCAACCATCGTCCCGACGGCTGGCGCGACGGTGTCTTTTCCACGCCGGCCATCGGGGACGTGAACTCGGACGGCCAACCCGAAATCGCTTTTGGCGCCTGGGACCAGTGCACATATCTCCTGGACCGCAACGGCCAACCGCTGTGGGGCAACCTGCCAGGCATACTGCCCGAGACCTACTGCGGCGGACACGGTTTCTACAACGAAGATACATTCTGGTCGTCGCCGGCATTGGCCGATATGGACGGAGACGGTGAGCCGGAGATCGTCATCGGCGCCGACATCTCGCCCGGCAACGTGTGGGGTGACCGCGCCGGCGGCTATCTCTACATCTTGGACGGCGATGGCCAAGTCCTGGCCCGCGAGTGGATGGATCAGGTGGTGTACTCCTCCCCGGCCGTGGCCGACCTCGACGCGGATGGGCGCCTGGAGATCGTCGTCGGCACGGGCCTGTACTGGTCGCGCAAGGGCTACTACGTTTCCTCCTTTCAGTACGATCCGGCACCGCCCGACCCCGCCGACCGGCTGGTTCTCAAGTGGCGCCGATCGACCCTGGGGCGCGTCTTTGCCTCTCCGGCGATCGCCGACCTCAACCAGGATGGGTGGTTGGACGTGGTGATCACCGTCGCCATCGGCGAATCGGGCGAGGGGGGTTCGACCGTCTATGCCTGGCGCGGTTCCGACGGCGCCCAGCTTTTCCAGCGCCAGGCATGCGACTTTATGGGCCATTCGGGCTCCACCATATCGTCGCCCGTGGTCGCCGACGTGAACGGCGACGGCTGGTCCGAAATCCTGTTCAGTCAACTGTGGGAAGTGGCCATCCTCAACCACGATGGCACCTATTACACCGACTACTCGAACCCGAAATGCACGTGGTGTGGGCAACAGCCGGCCTGTGCCCGAGATCATACGCCCACCACCGAGCTGACCTACTGGGCACGGTATTCGCTGCACGCCACGCCGGCGTATGGAGATCTCGACGGCGATGGCCAATTCGAGATCGTGATCGGTGGCCACAACGCCGACAATCCCAACCAGGGCATGCTCTTTGCGTGGACCGGCCTGAGCGCGGCGGCGCAGCCAGCCTGGCCCACCTGGCGCCATGACCCGAACCATACCGGCAACCTGCATTTCGAGTTGTCTCTGCCTGTCAACCCGACGAGCCTCAGCAGCCCATCGCATCCGCTGGGCGCCTGGTCCACGTCGAACCTTGTGGCGGCGGTCTGGTCGGGTGCAAGCGACCCGGACAGTGGGGTCGGCGGCTATTCCATCGCGTGGGATGCGTCGCCGGGCAGCCTGCCCGACAGCATACGCGACCTTGCGGCCGATGCCGGTGGTGTGACCAGCCCTCCGCAGCCGGATGGGGCCAGCCTCTATTTCCACTTGCGTACCACCGACCAGGCGGGCAACTGGGCCCCGGACGCCATCCACCTGGGACCTTTTTGGATAGACGCCAACCCTCCCTCTTCGCGGGCCGCCTCGCCAGACATCGCCACCGGTCCGTTCGAGGTGACCTGGAACGGAAGCGACTCGACCTCTGGAGTGGCCAGTTTCACCATCGAGGTCCGCGATAGCGATGGCCCATGGAGTGTGTGGCTGGATGGGGAGGACGATACGTCCGCACCCTTCCAGGGCGCCATTGGACACACGTATCATTTTCGCTCCATCGCCCGCGACGAGGCCGGGAACGTCGAGCCGGCCGGCACGCCACAGGGCGACAGCACCACCGTGGTGGCTGAGGCCATCGTCAGCGGTGCGGTCCATGACCTTCAAGGCGAGCCCGTGGCAGGCGCGCAGGTGAGCAGCCAGCCCCAGGCGCTGAACCAGCCTAGCACCACAGCCGATGGGCACTATGCCCTGGCGCTGCCTGCGACAGGCGACTATGACTTGACGACCGGCCGGCCACGGTATGGCGCCTTGCCACCGATGCAGGACGTCACGGTAGACGGCGATCGCGGCGGCGTGGATTTCTACCTGCCTCCGGTTCCCAACCTGGTGCAGGACGGTGGCTTTGAGCAAACCCTTGGCTGGGAGCTATCGGGGGTCGTCGCGCCCTTTGCCATGTGGGGGGTGGGACACACCGGCGACCGCGGCCTCCAAATGGGGGATTTGCCGCCAGGCGGCATGCCCGAGTCCGCGCAGCCCTGGACCTGGCTGGCCGAACAGACGGTCGACCTGCCTTCGGACCACTGGCGGCTGGACCTTTCCTGGCTATACCGGGTCGAAGGCACGGCGGCGCCCGGCGATGAGTTGGTGGTCAGCATCACTGGGACAACACAGACCATCAGCCGCACCCTCTCCTGGGACGCCGAGTCCTGGACCCACAGCTCGATCGACGTGAGCGGCCTGGCGGGGCAACAGGTCGCCCTCCGTTTTTCCCTGGTTCGCCAACCGACAGACACGCCACTCCTGATCTGGCTGGATGAAGTCAGCCTGGGACCGCCCGCGCTCCACCTGGCTTTCTGCCCCCTCATCCTGAGAGATCGCTGAGTCCGTGCACTAGAATTCGGAGGCGCAAGCCGAACCTACCCGGGGACTCGCTGCGTTCCAGTTGCCGGGATCTCTTTGACAAATGATCCCGAGTCGGGTACACTATCTGCACTTCAAGAGGCAGCCAGGCACGGGAGCGCATGCGAATCCTACACACGAACGCCGCCTACCATCCGTTCGTGGGCGGTGCGGAAACGTACCTGCAGGCCATGTCCGAACGACTGGCGCGTGATGGCCATGCCGTCACGGTTGCGACGACCGACGCCACGCGGGTACAGTCATTCTGGATTCCCCACCAGCCCCGCGTGCCGGCGCGTCAGGAAAGCCTCAACGGCGTGCATTTGGTCCGCAGCCGGGTGGAGCTCCTGCCCGTTTCGCCGTGGAGCTTTTACCTCTTGCGCCGCCTGGCCACCGAACTGGCCCGCCTGCCGCTGGACACCCGTCCCATCCTCGATCGCTTGGCCCCGTGCATGCCCCGTGTGCCGGACATGGAACGAGCTTTGGAAGGGCTGGAGACGTGTTTTGACTTGGTGCACGGCGTCAACATTTCCCTGGAGTGGCCTCTCCTGGCGGGGTGGCGCTATGCCCGGCGCCACAGGTTGCCCTTTGTCGTCACCCCCTTTGTGCACACCGGTGAGCGCGCCGTCGAACGGTTCTACACCATGCCCCACCAACTGGCCGCTCTGCGCGACGCGGATCGCGTGATCGTCCAGACCGGCATCGAAGGGCGAGAACTGGTGCGGCTAGGCGTTACCGCCGATCGCATCGTTCGCCTGGGCATGGGGGTGGACCTGCCTGCCACCCCTCCCCAACCCTCCCCAGCGTGCGGAGGGGGTGGGGCAGGGGACCGGGTGCGCGGCGGCGACGGCGCGCGCTTTCGGGCCCAACATGCGATCGATGGTCCCATCGTCACCTTCATGGGCGCCCTCACCGACGACAAGGGGGTGGTGCACCTGCTCAAGGCCATGCAGTACCTGTGGCAGCAGGGCAGCAATGCAGCTCTCGTGCTGGCCGGGCAGGTTGTGGCCCCGTCCACCCTCGAACGGGCCACCCGGGATCTGCCCGACGGCGACCGGCGACGCATCCGCCGTTTGGGGACCGTGCGCGGACAGCTCAAGCAGGACATGCTCGCCGCCACGGATGTGTTCGCCCTGCCCTCTCGGGTCGACTCGTTTGGGATCGTCTACCTCGAAGCCTGGGCATATCGTGTGCCTGTCGTCGGCTGCCTCGCCGGCGGGGTGCCCGACGTGATCGACGACGGGGAGGATGGACTGCTGGTGAGATTCGGCGATGCGCGCGCCCTGGCATCCGTCCTGGCGGCGCTGTTGGCGGACCCTGAACGCCGCCGGGCGATGGGCGAAAAAGGCCGGGCCAAGGTAGAGAGCCGCTACACTTGGGATCGCCTCTACCCGACCTTGCTCGCCGCGTACGAAGAGCTGGTGGCACCCCAGTTACCCCCCCTCAATCCCCCCCAGCGCGGGGGGGAGGACTTGCGACCCGGAGCTAGCCGGCCATGCATCTAGCCGTCAACGCCAGCGACCTGGGCCGGAAACGGGGCGGAAACGAGTCGTATATGTTGGGGCTGCTCAGCGGGCTGGCGGCGGTCGCACCCCGCGCCGCTGTGCGTGTAAGCGTGGCCGTGAGCCACCAGGGCGCCGCCATGATGCGGGCCGTGCCGGGGTTCTCCCCCCTGCGGAGTACCCTGTGCCTGCGCACTGGGCAGGCCGCTTCTGCGGTGGCCGTGGTCGACGTGGGAGCGTACCGGCGCGTGCCCTCGCTGCTGTGGCAGCAAACCACCCTCCTGCGCCGTTTGCGGCCCGACTGGTTCGTGTCCACCTATTTTCTCCCGCCGCTGACCCCCGGCCGGGCAGCGCTGTTGGTCCACGACCTGTCGTTCCGGGCCCGCCCTGACTTCTTTCCGCGCGCGGTGGCCCTCTACATGCACCTCCTGACGGGACAGGCGATCCGCCGCGCCGAAGTGGTGGTCGCCCTGTCCGAGTTCACCCGCCAGGAATTGATGCGTTTCTACCCCGTCGCGCCAGAGAGGGTCGTCGTCGTCCCTCCGGGAGTCGGCCCGGAATACACTTCTCAGGGCGACCCGGCTGCCGACCGTACGGCCTTGGCCGCTCTGGGCGTGAGCCAGCCCTACGTGCTGGCCGTCGGCAACATCCATCCGCGGAAGAACCTGGAGCGCCTCCTGGATGCCTGGCTGAGCCTATCGGCCACGCACCAAGCGGTGCCCAGGATGGTGTGGGCCGGACTGGACCGCTGGGGCAGCAGCCGGTTGCTGAACAGGGCGAGGGCGGCGGGAGTTCAGCTCCTGGGTTATGTTGAGCCGGCCCGCTTGCCGGCCCTCTACCGCCAGGCCGAGGCGCTGGCCTATCCCTCCCTGTACGAAGGGTTTGGCCTGCCCCCCTTGGAGGCGATGGCCTGCGGCACCCCCGTCCTGACGGCCAACACGACCTCTCTGCCCGAAGCGGTGGGTTCCGCGGCCGTGACGGTGTGCCCCACTGACGTAGGGGCGATAGCCGATGGGCTGGCGCGCGTCTTGTTCGATGTTGCGCTGCGCCGCGACTTGCGCGCCCGCGGGTTGGGGCACGCGGCCCAGTTTCGCTGGGAGAGGGCGGCGGAACAGTTGCTGCGCGCCCTGGCGCTGCGTTCTGCATGAGGCGTCTAGCATGAAACTCGTCATCCAGATACCCTGCTACAATGAGGAAGCGACCTTGCCTCAGACCCTGGCCGACCTGCCCAGGGCGCTGCCGGGCGTGGACCTGCTCGAGGTGTTGGTGGTGGATGACGGCAGCACCGACCGCACGGCGCAAGTAGCGGAGAACCTGGGCGTGCCTCACATCGTCCGCCTAAGGCGCAACCTGGGCCTGGCCCAGGCCTTTCTGGCCGGCCTGGAGGCCGCGCTGGCGATGGGCGCGGACGTGGTCGTCAACACCGACGCCGACAATCAATATCGGGGCGCCGACGTAGAACGGCTGGTAGCCCCCATTCTGCGAGGCGAGGCCGACGTGGTGGTGGGCGACCGGGGCGTTGGCACTGTGGCCCACTTTTCCCCCCTGAAACGGCGGTTGCAGCGACTGGGCAGTTGGGTGGTGCAGAAAGCAGCGGGGGTAGAGATCCCCGACGCCACCAGCGGCTTTCGCGCCCTGAGCAGAGAGGCCGCGTTGCGCACCCTGGTGTTGAGCCAGTACTCGTACACGCTCGAAACGCTCATCCAGGCCGGCGCCCGGCAGATGGCAGTGGCCCACGTGCCGGTGGGCATCAACCCCCAGACCCGCCCCTCGCGCCTGATCCGCAGCCTGCCCCGCTACGTGGCCCACTCCTCGCTCACCATCCTGCGCACCTACGCCCTCTACCGGCCGCTGCGCTTCTTTCTGGCACTGGGTGCGGTGCTGATCGGCTTGGGCGTGCTGGTGGGACTGCGCTTCATCTATTTCTTTGCCGTCACCGGCGGTGCAGCCGGTCACGTCCAGTCCCTCATCCTGGCGGCTATCCTGCTCATCGTCGGCCTCCAGGTGTGCCTGATCGGGGTCGTCGCCGATCTGATCGGCTTTAACCGCAAGATCCTGGAAGAGATGCTGTACCGCGTGCGGCGTATGGAGCTCGACGGGGAAGGGGACAAGCGCTCATGAAGACGGCACGACGCAACCTGCTGGCCGTGCTGCTCCTGGCGGCCTTGGCTGCGGCCGTTCTGTTGCTCACGCAGCAAGCCGGCGGGTACCGGCTCGTAGACTCGGACCAGGTTGGCCGTGGCGACGGAACTAAAGTTGCCCTGGAACCTGGGCGATCGGTGGGACAAACCCTTGTTGCCCGGCATGGAGGTCTGGCCGGGATCGAGTTCTTCCTGTTGCCCGAGAACAGCCTGCCGCTCACCCTCACCCTCGAGGTGCGCGCCGATCCCCAGTCCAGTGTCAGCCTGATCACCGCCGCTTTGCCCGTGCCGGCGGGAGCCAGACCGCACTACTATCGCTTTGATTTCGCTTCCCTGGCTGGTTCCCGCGGGCAGTACTACTACGCCGCGCTTGAGGCATCCTCGTCCGGCGTCGCCTTGCCATTGGCCAGCGGAGAGGCGTACCTGGACGGCGCGGCGTACCGGTCGCACCGGCCACTGGATGCACAGACGAGCTTCCGCCTGGTGTATGCACCAGTCCCCGCGGCTCTGTCCTTCTTCCGGCAAGTCCTGCGCTGGCTTGCACTGCTCGCAGCCGCGGTCGCCCTGTTCGTGGTGCCGGGCTGGGCCATGCTGGCCTGGCTGCTTCCGGCGGGACGCTTGAGGTGGGTCGAAATACTCGGGCTGGCCGTGGGCCTGAGCCTGGCGGTCTACCCCGTTATCGTGCTCTGGACCCACCTTGTGGGGCTGAACATGGGTCCGCTCTACGCCTGGTTACCTGGCTTGGTGGGGCTGGCGGCCCTCGGTTGGCTGTACGCCCTTCAGTCGCGGCGCACGCCCCCTGGCCCGGACGCCAGGACGGGCTGGGGGCGATATCGCCACTGGGAGCCACGGCAGGGATCGCAAAAGATCACTCAGTGGGCGCACTCGGAGGCACTCTGGCCAGACATCGCTTTGCTGGCTGTGCTGGGACTGGTGATCGGCACGCGGCTGGTGGTGGTGGGCGGCCTGGAGACGCCGATGTGGGGGGACGGCTACCAGCACACGGTGATCACCCAGTTGCTGGTCGACCACGGCGGGTTGTTCCGCTCCTGGGCGCCGTATGCCGACCTGACAAGCTTCACTTATCATTTCGGCTTCCACAGCGACGTCGCGGCGCTGCACTGGCTCACGGGGTTGCCAGTAGCACAGGCCACACTGTGGACGGGCCAGATTCTGAATGTGCTGGCGGTGCTGGCCCTCTATCCCCTGGCAGTGCGCGTGACCGGCAGCCGCTGGGCCGGCGTGTGGGCCGTGTTGTTGGCCGGACTGCTTTCGCCCATGCCCATGTCTTATGTGAACTGGGGCCGGTACACCCAGTTGGCCGGCCTGGCCATCCTGCCGGCTGCCACCTGGCTGACCTGGGAGGTGGTGGAATCACCGCAACGTCGCTGGGGCATGATCTCCCTGGCAACCCTATCAGCCGGCGGCCTGGCCCTGACCCACTACCGCATCCTCCTGTTCTACGGGGCCTTTGTCGTTAGCCTGATGCTGCTCACGCTGCGGCGCCACACCTGGAGAGAGACGTTGCTCCGCATTGGGTGCGCTGGCCTGGGAGCGGGGGTGCTCTTTCTGCCGTGGTTCGTGAACACCCTCGCCGGGGATATCCCGCGCATTCTTGGCTACCAGATCACCACCCTGCCTGCCCAGGCCAGCTCGTTTGAAGTGGAGTACAATCGCACCGGGGACCTGTCCTTCTACCTGGCGCCGGTGTGGTGGCTGGCTTGCATGCTGGGACTGGGGAAGGGCTTGTGGCAGAGGGGGCGCGGGGTGCTGCTCGTGGCCGTGTGGTGGCTGCTGCTCCTCGTCGCCACCAATCCGGCCTGGTTCTCTCTGCCGGGCAGCGGAACCATCTCGAATTTCGCCCTGTTCATCAGCGTGTTCTTTCCGGCTGGCCTCTTGTCCGGGGTTCTCTTCAACCATCTGGTCAAGCCCATCACCAAGCGCCGCTGGGGTTCCGCTCTCATCGCACTCGCGTTGGCGAGCCTTGGCCTGTGGGGCGCGCGCGAGCGGATGGGCGACCTGCACGTGGGCGATGGCACCCTGGTCACGCGCCCGGATGTGCGGTCGGCAGCCTGGATTGCCGGCAACACGCCGCCCTCCGCCCGCTTCCTGGTCAACTCGTTCTCGGCGTACGGCGATAGCGTCGTCGTGGGGTCGGACGGCGGCTGGTGGCTGCCCCTGTTGGCCGGTCGTCAGAACACCGTTCCACCCCTCAACTACGGAAACGAACAGGCTTCCGATCCGGAGTATCGCTCCCGGGTGAACAATCTGGCCCGGCAGGTCCGGGAGCTCGGCCCCGACGATCCGGCGGTGTTGGCTATGCTGGCACAACAGGGTATCACCCATGTCTACATAGGCCAGCGCCGGGGGCGAGTGAACTACTGGGGGCCGGTCGTATTGGATCCTGACGAACTCTCACGCAGCCCGCATTACCGGGCGGTCTATCACCAGGATCGGGTGTGGGTGTTTGCCCTGGAGTGCGGCGTGTGCGAGGCTAGCCAGTGAGCGGCCGTCACCGGGCGTGGGCCCGGCTGCTGTTGGCAGTGACCCTGTACGGCGCGGCGGTGGCAGTGCTGGAAGGCATGCGGCTGGGCACCGGCGCCCCCTTTGAGTGGGGCGGGCTGGTCTGGCGCGCCCTGGTCGTCGCCTGCCTGCTGCTCCTGTCGCGCTGGACCCAGGCGGCTCCCGCGCCGGGAAGGGGCTTGTTCGTGCCCTGGGCCGGCGTAGCGGCGGCGGGGGTGGGGGCGGCAGCGGCCAGCGTCTATGCCGGCACGCGGGCGACGTGGGCAGCCTGGGCGGCGGTGGCGGCCCTGGTGCCGCTGCTGGCACTGAATCCGACTCTGGCCGGTGCGCGGCGCGGCGTGCAGAGGACGGGTGCGCAGGGGCCGTGCCTGCTGCTGGTCGGGACGGCGCCGGCCGCAGTGGCGCAACTGGAAACCCACTTTGCCGAGGAGGAGTTCTTTGCCGTGCTGCAAGCAGCCGGCCTGTGCTTGTCTTTGGGGCTACTGCTAGCGCAGGCGGCGCTCGGCTGCTGGCGGCCCGTGCCGCAGCGGGCGGGCGTGCGCGTCTATGAGCACAGCTTCTACCCCTCCCAGGCGCCCTTTACCTGCGCCCAGGCGCAACCGGAGGCAGCGGGGTCCGGCGGGGAAGAGGTGTACCGCCGCATCCTGGAGCGGGTGGCGGCGTACCCCGCGGGAGGGTCGCCCGAGTACGGCCTGCTGGCCCTGGGCAGCAGCGAGGCGCGGTGGGCTCAGGCAGTTCGCCACAGCCTGCTGGCCGAGATGGCGGAGGGCCGCTACACGCAGCCGGCCCACAGTGTGAAGTTCGACCAGTACCTGGCGTCGCTGCGGGCCTACTACCTGCCGCGCGTGCAGGCGGCGTTCCCCGGGCTGCTTTCGGACGAGGAGATGGCGCGGCAGCGGGTCTGGTTCGCGGCCATCAACCGGCGGGCGCAAACGGTGGAAGCGGTGGACTGGATGTACGGGCTGGCCTTTTCGCAGGCGCCGCACGGCCCTTACGACAACCAGGAAAACGGGGCCGGGCTGCTGGCCCTGCTGGCGGGGCAGGGGCTGGCCGCAGCCGACCTTGCCCCCGCCAACCGGGTGTACCTGGCGCTCATGCCTCAGGGCTGGCAGGCCCGCTTCCGCAACACCGACGACGCGCATATCTGCCAGGTCGAGTGGATCACCAACGCCTTCTTCCAATCGCTCTACGCGGGGGCGGCGCTGCTGGACGATCCGTGCTACGTGTGGCTGGCCGGGCGCGAGGTGGCTGCCGCCGAGCTCCGGGGCGCGCCGCTGCCCGCTCAGCCGGGCGCGGAGCAGGCGCTGGCGATGGGCGGGCAGAGCTTCACGTGGGGCTCGTGCCTGCTGTACGGCGACTCGGGCCTGCCCAACCAGGAGGGTCCCCTGGCGCCGGACAAGATCGTCTTCCGGGACGGGTGGTCCAGCGATGCCGCCTACCTGCTGGTCAACCTGCGGTTCACGGGCTGGCATCGCTACAAGGCGACCAACACCGTGTCGCTGGTCTACCGGCAAGGCGCCCTGCTGGCCGACGACCTGAGGGGCGAGCCGTTTCGCTGGCTGCCGGTGGGTCGCAGCCAGTTCCGCGACAGACGCATCCCGCGCGAGAACCTGAGCGGCTTGCTGGTGTCGCGCAGCAGCATGAGCGCCGTACTGGCCGCCCTGACGGGCATCGGCGGGCCGTGGGCGCAGGACCCGCCCTACTACGCCCAGGTGCTGAGCCGGGAAACCGGCGACGAGCTGGACTGGAGCCACACCCGGCTGGAGGGCTGGCGAGGCTGGCAGCACGATCGGTGGGTCTACTTCTATCACGATGGGGGTCCCATCGTCGTGGTGGACCAGGCCCAAGGCCCGGATGAAAGCGATGGGGCGTTGACTTGGCAGCGCGTTGGCAACTGGACTCAGGAGGGGCAACGCATCTTGCTCGACAACGCGGGCCATCCGGCAGAGATGCTGCTGGTTCCCTTGGAATCGGGTAGCCTGGGCGTGCAAGCTGAGGCTGTCAGTGGGTCGCCCGCCGTGATGGTGCGCACCCCTGCGGGTCACCGGCTGCGGGTGGCCACCCTCTTTCTAATGGACCGGTGGGTGAGTGCGGAAGCCGTGTTCGATGAGTCGACGAC
>Ga0315286_10000705_pt1 | contig 28763 bp, 39 predicted proteins | sample YL17G10_0_MG_FD_205038 | JGI IMG/M metagenome (GOLD analysis project Ga0315286, IMG submission 205038) | Sediment microbial communities from Yellowstone Lake, YNP, Wyoming, USA - YL17G10_0 | ecosystem: Environmental > Aquatic > Freshwater > Lake > Sediment | place: USA: Wyoming | collected... | reverse complement strand
AAACTCTCTCCTTCAGGTAATACTATATCACTGCTTAAGCCACGGTCCACCAGGACGCATGGACGGGGACCGGAAGAATGTTGGCGTGGTGGGTGAGGTTGGAGTTGCTGGCGTGGTCCCTCCTCCGCCGCCTCCGCCGCCAGTCGTGCTGGTGGTGCATTCCACGCCACAGACGGCATTCACCCAGGCTCCAGCATCCTGGCACGGAACATAGGCGGTCGCAATGCGGATCTGAAGACACAGGTCCAATTGCCTGAGATCCTGCAAGACCGGCATCGGCGAAAATACTCCGCCCAGGATCGTTGAGTACGCACTCTGCACTCCAGCGTCGATCACACAGATATCCGTAAAGGCGTTCTGCAGCTCGCAGGTCCTGATCAGTGGGTTGCCGGGGCTGGCTATGCTTTCGATCTTGGCGCCGGTCACGACCGTTACCACCTTCGTCGGGATCACAATAGACGTAACCTCCGATCCGCAGTACATCAAGGCAACCTTATCGAGCAAGGTCTTGTCGACCTCGCAGACGTTCCTCGTTACGTCTGTTGTGATGGTCTTCATGCGGTGATGGATCTGCACAATCTCCCAACGACCAGTACCGTTCGCCAATCCATTCCACGTCAGCTCCACTGCCTCTCCGCCAATACCAGCCAATCCAAAAGCGTTATCGGCCGTGATCGCACCCATATCCACCCGCGCCACCCAAAACGAACCAACGGAACCAGTGGGGTCATCGGGACAGATCGTTGACGAAAGAACTCCACGCGTCGCCGGGCTCCAGAGGTACGTCCCGCGGTACAATCCACTGCTGGGGCCGTTACCCTCCACCATCACTCCGGGATACCCCTTGGCAAGCAGGTAAGAATTCGGCTGCGTGCCAGCCATCATGCCAACGGTCAATCCCGCGGCGCCCATAAAGTTTGCCGGGTAATCCTTGGTCACGAAACCAGTCTTCCCAACCTTGATCGGCATCAATCCATTGATTGCGATATTCGGCAGTCCATAGTTCGTCGGTCGCCGCACCGAGAAAACTTCCCGAAACTCCGCGCCTACCACCGTGTTGCTAACCACCTCCACCGCCCCATGGGCTGGGATCGTGGAACTGCCATTGTTCGTAGCCTCGATCCAGCGAGTCTGACGAAATGGCGATCGGTCGTCCTGGGGAACTCCGGTCATGATGATCCAATCACTGGTGGTCGATGCTCAACTGAAACAATCACCGGCAGTCCACCAACCTCCCTGGGGGGACCAAGCGTTACCTCTGAGTTGGGAATGGTCGTCAGATGGTTGCAGTTCGAGCAGCGAACCGTCTTCCCATCCACCTCCACCACCCCGATCTCGTCCATTTGCAGAATCACTCCGATGCACTTCCCAACACGCAATTCAGCCATTACAGCACCTCCCTGTTAGCCAAGGTGTCTATCTTCTCCGTCCGCCTGCGGAAGTCTGCACTAGGAGTGAAAAGGTCGAACTCGTGGTTCCTTGATGCACGTGTTCTGGCGAGCATGAAGATCCCAGCCCGCCACCTAATCTGAGCGATCGCGCCATCAAGGGTCAATGGCAGAACAGAGGCGTACTCCACATCCTCCTGGGGGCCGGAGTTGTATCCCAGCGCCACGGCGCTAAGGTACACATTGGCTTCCTCAGTCAAGGCCTGCACGTTATCGCTGATCGTGGACCCAGAAGTGGTGTCGGAGTAGTTGTAGATAACACTCTTCCAAAGTTCTGGGTGTTTGAGAATTCTCGGACCAGCGCCAGTCGCTCGCCACGGGAGATTCTTCGTCAGTGATTCAGCCACGAACCAGTCGCCATTCTCCTTGCGGATTTGGCAACGGGCCGTCAAGTACAGCTTAGCGCCCTCGTAGAATGTGTCTGATCCGGAAGTCGTGACCTTGAACACTGGATATGCGAACTCGATCACATTACGGTGGTCTGGGTGAATGCGGTACTCCGCGTCGTAGACCGCACTCTTGTTAGTCGTGGCCTGCCAGTGACACTGCGGCCAGAACTCACCCTCCACGATCGTGGGGCGAGTCTGCGGCATATTGCCAATGTCAGTCACCAACTGCACCAAGCCATCTTCCAAGTAGAACTGATCGACGCTCTTGATCGTTTCGCTCAACTGCGGGACCGCCAGCCCTCCCTGGGCTAGGCCCTTGATCCGATACCACCGAAACGCGGACTCGAACGCCCAATGACGAGAAGTCGCGGCCACGTTTGGAAACGCACACCACCAGTTGTACTTCCACTTGTCGGTAGCGGGAGCGTACGAGGCCCCGTCCATGGCAACGATCTTGCCGTAGTCGGGGTCGTAAGCGACTGCCTCCAATTCAAACTTCAACTGGAACTTCGTGGGCCAGCACTCCACGGATAAAAAATCCGGACGCTTGCTGATCGTGACTGGCATCACGGGATTCTTGCGAGTGGGGAGCGGAAGTGTGGCGCCCACACCCAAGGAACGGATCTGCACTGAATCCGTCTTCCAGTCGTAGACCACCACGCACGATACGAGGTCGCACAACGCAGCCAGCTCTTGGGCTGGGTTGGCGTCCTCCCAGTGGGATGGTGGCCAGCTATTAGTTGGAAGTACTCCGACGTCCGGGTTCACTTCCCCCATGGCAGTCAGACAAAGCACCGCCAACTCCTGGAGATTCTTCTTGATCTCGGGATGGGTAGGACTGGATCGTACTGAATCATCCGGCATCCGCTGGTTGTAGATCCCGCTGATCTTTTGGTACTCCCACTTCCAGCGACGGTCCCTAACCTGAATCGACCAGAACCAACCCTTGTGGCGATCTCGCTCCTTACGAAGACTGTGTGTATTGACGGCGCACTCCGGGAACTTGATCGTTTCGCCACCGTACGTGATCAGTAGATCGCCCACCAGGGAAATCAACTGCGGCTGGGCTACCGTGCGCAAGATGCACACGCCGGGAGTGATCCCGCGCGAATAGGTCATATCCCCGCCCACGGTCTGTGGAATGCCAGTGAACGAGAAGATCCCCTGCGGGAAGTCAGCCATGTTATGCCACTTGATAAGTCCGGTTTGCCCCGGCGTCGATCGTCACCTTCCCCAGCTTCCCACCCACGACCTTGATTCCACCGGAGAACACCAATGAGCTGTTGGGGTCCAGTAGGGTAGCACCCTCGTACATTTGCACCACGGGAGTGATGGTGGCAGCACGAGCCTCGCCAGTCCTATCCAGCTTCCCTGTCGGGCCGATCGAGAGTGCGGTTGGCAGAGTCGTGACAGAGCGGAAACGAAACACTCCCGACCAGATATTTGCCGAAGCCGGAACCCCGGCGAGCTGCTCAACTTCAGAGTTCAATCCAGACATGGTCAGCGTGGTGGGACTGGAATTCAGCGTTAGCTTTCCAGATCCGGCCGTCAATACAGTTGTCAGCGTTACCCCAGAACCGCAGTAACACTTCGCGGAAGCGTTAGTTTCCGTACCAACCCGCAGCGTGGCGACAGTCGCCGTTTCTCCTGGGAGGTAAGCAATGCCAAGATCCCCCTGCTCTGCGGTCCAGTCATTACTGACGTGCGACCCCTTCCAGAGCAGAGTCGGGTAGCTCGTCTCGCTTCGAGTGCCAGTGTTCAACACCAAGCCCGTTACCCGCCCCGCGCCGGAATCCATATTCATCCGGCGCGAACCAACCCCAGTCGTCTCACCAAACTTCAGCGTAGTGGTGATAGCATTATTGGTGAACGTCAAGGACAGACCTCGATATTCACTGTAAGGCTTGGAGGCGTTGTCTCGATTGACAGGCGACAACCCCAGTGAACCGGAGTAACCGGAAGTCTGAGTAAACGTCAATGGCTGAATGGCCACCCCGGTAATCAGGTTGTTCGCTGGCGTGGCACCATAGTTCGTGAATAGGCAGTCCACGTCACCGGAATCAAACAACACGTCATCGCTGTTCACTGGCACAGCATTGCCGCTCCAATTGTCCGGCTCGTCCCAATACCACTTTCCGTTGGATACCGTCACGGACACCAGCGGTGCGGTGCCGCTCACGGAGTTCTCTGTCGACGTCATAGTGTACGGTTTACCGGGGGTGCGGGCGGAGAAGATCACCTTGGAGGTGTTGACCGTATCGACCGCAGCGGCGATCTCCGAGAACTGCGGCACTGACTTCAGGCCACCGTTGGCGATCGTCGGGTCGCACACCGCTGTAGTGTCCGTGAACCCCAGCGCCTCCCAGGCTTCAACGATCGTGGTGGCAACCTGAGCGGTCGTGACCAGCGAACCAACAGTTACCGTCACATCCAAGTTGGCGATCGTGAACGTGATCTTCTCACCAGCCAACCACGTGCCAGCAACGGTCATGCTGTCGACCTGCATCGTCTGTTTAGCGGCACCCAACCATCGTCGCAGAGTCATGGAATCACCTCAAATGTGGGAAGCCTATCGTTCCCGTTGGCAAGCTAAAATGGAAGGTCCATTGCACCGGGTAGTTCATGTATCCGTTCGTGAAACTGTCAGCGGACGTGGGCGTGATTTCACGACGATCCAGATGCTCGTAGTCCGGGTAAAGCGGCACCACGTCCAGCAAAGGCCAGCCGTTCAATCCCACCGCCGAGCCCCACTGCACCACCTTCTGGTGAGTGTAGAGGTTCGTGAGCTGGTAGATCGGTGGACCATCAAACGTATCCTCAACCACAATTCGAGGACCACCAGTCCCAATAAATCGCAACGCCTCGAAGAAGTACAACAACTGCGCATCGGGCTCTAGGAACTCCGCCTCCAACACGATGTAGAAGGTGCGGATAGTGGCGTACTCATCCATCCCGCCACGAGGCCATGAGCGATGCCGCACCTTCACGCCAGTGATGGAATTCGCGCTGATCAATGAGTGACGTGTTGGGGTGCCGTTGTCGTGCCTGAAAATGGCATCGCCGTCATCGTAGGCGTAGACATCAACGATCTTGGCTATCTTCGTGGCCATCGCAGCCTGCAATTGATCTGGAGTGACGATCGACGGATCGTTAATGATCAACTGGCCACGCAAGTGCATCTGGTAGATGCTGGAAATCCTCCGGTGACGCGCGGAGAACCGGGGACGGACCATGAAGGCCGCCAAGTCGACTTCGTTATCTGGATGCGTGTAGCCGCGGTAACTGAACTTCACAGGGTCAGCCGCTCCTGTTCAAAGTGCCGAATAATGTCCTCGATCGAGACATTGTCGTCCTTCAAGTCCATGATGATCTTGTGTAACACCAGGATTAGACCGCGATGAAACTTCCGCTGCTCTTCCCGGATCTCATCCATCTTTTGCAGGATCGTGAGCTGGTCGTCGTTCCGGCCAAACTCCTCCTGCATGTTCGGGTCCATCCGAACTTCATCTTGTTTTGGACCAAACCAGTTTTCATCAAAGCCCGATGGAGCTGATTGGCGTTCTCGCCACTCCCCCACATCCGGCTGCTCATCGACAACGAATGGTTCCCCCCGTGGGGCCTGTATGGATGGTGCAAAGTCCTCGGGAACCTTCGTCCTCGACGTCGGTGAACCTTCAGCCGTAAATGCGTCAGAACTGGAACTCGTACTCCCCTGCCCTGGTCCAGAGAACTTGGGACGCTCCTCTGGAATCCGTGGCTGCGGAGCTGGCCGTGAAGCACGGGGCGGCAAACGAGGCCTGCCGCCACGCGGAGGCACAACGGGAAGAATAGGGGGACCCACGGGAGCCACCGGAGCCGCTCCAGGAACAGCGGCCGGACCAACCACCATCGGTACGCCCTGCCCCTGCTGCTGGCCCAGGAACGCCGCCAGCAGCTCCCGAATCGCAGCCGCCACGTCCTGCATCCCTCCCGGCTCTGGATGAGCTGGATTCTGCTCGGTATCGGGCTCCAGGAATGGAACCTCTGAAGGGTCTGGGATGGATTGATCGGTGGCCATTTACGGCGTGCTGTCGTTGATCGCGACCAGCTCCTTCACGGCGCCAACAGTCCTGGCAATGCCACGGATCGGCAGCACGATCTCTCCCTTGCCAGTCACCACTGGATCATGGGACTCCACTTGCAACGTAGCCAGATCCCACTCGATGGACATATTCCCGTTCGTGAACTTCAAGACCGCCGCCGCACCAGCCGTGGTCTGATCAAGCAAGTCAGTCTCGTTCGCCGTATAAGGGACCGTCGCCTCGAAAGTAACCGAGCGATTCGTGGGACAGATGATCGTCGGGGTCAAGGAGTTGCTCGTTCGCACGTGCAGGTGATTGTGGATCCTCAGCACCACGTTGAACATCTCCCGCGTCACACCCAACATCGTGATCGTGGCGTCCTCGAAAATATACGGCGCGGCGTCAGCGGTGAATGCCAGTGGGGTGTCCGTTACGGTGATACCCTTATCCCTTGTCTGAGCATAGACCTCCATCATCACATCCAGAACGTCCGGGTGAGCACCATACTCCGTCCGGCGCCCGGAGAGCTGGAACTGATTGATGTAGCAATCGTTGTAGCGAAACTTTGTGGTCACGCGATCAATCGCCACACCGAATGGAGACAGCCCTTCCGCCAATGGATACGTGATCGGATCAGCGCCCGTTGGAGTCCCGCCCATCGCCCTCTGCAACCAGCGACCAAGGAAGCCAGGATCGGGATTGAAATGGATAGTTCCGAACGGCGCATAGGGGCCAGTGCGGGCACGTTCGGAGGGAGCACTTCTGGTTCCACGGATGCCATTAGGATGCGCAATCGTGCCACGCTTGGCGAGGTTCTCACGCACAAACTCCTCGGTGGTGTGCCCAGACGTAAACGCCAATTGGCCAGCACCGTCCTTGGAAAACATGCGTGCGAACACGCCCTGAGCACAAAAGAAAGCCATATATCACCTATGTCGGATCTGTCCGGTACTCGCGAAACCACGCCCAAATAACCTGCTGCCCAATGTCGTTGCTGGCGTAGAACTCCTTGGGGATCTCCACTCCACTCCCAATGACCTTGCAGCTCATCACATGGCAGTCGTCACTCTCGAATCCAGGCAAACGCTTATTGTGAAACACCCGCCGCACCCGCTGCCTAGCCGTCACGATATCCCCCAGCCCCTCACTCAAATTCCTGGTGGTTGGCCTGACGTAAGCAATTCCAATCCCGTAGCCAATGTCGTCCCGTCCACACGTCCCTCGCGACTCACGCTCCGGCATGGGGTAGATCGTAATCCCTGGGTAGATCATGTCCCTATCCCAAGGAAGCTTACGGATCTCAATCTGACCCTTACCGAACGGCAGGTTGAGTCCCAGCAAGGTCGCTTTCACACGATCCAATGAAACCTGAAATACTGCCGGACTTGTCACGCCTGTCCACCTACAACCTCAGCGGGGATCGTTGTCCAAGGCATTAAATGGAACGGATACGACCGGCCGGGGAACCCCGAATCCCGCGCGCCAGAGTCCGCTGCCTGAGCTTCCATCAACGCCTGACGCTCGAACATGATGTACGTCTGAATGTCCTTCTTGGCAGAAAGACGAGCAGCTTCCACTTCCGCCGCCCGCAACACATAGGTCATCATCGCCTGACCCCAGCAATCGATAGGGTCGCTGATCGTGTACTTCATCCCGGTCACGTCAGCACTCAGGGCGGCATCCAAGGTCAAAGTAGTGGAACTACCGCGAGCCATGATCACCCGCTGCTCCGTGAATGGATTGCTGGTGTCATCCGAGTTGCCGAAGATCCCAGTGGGCTCCACCGTGACGTCGCCCGAGAAGCGAATGATCGCCCCCACGTGGGCGTTCGCGAACGCGGTATTAACACCCGTCAGCGCCGTCCCAACCGTGGAAACTGTTCCCTTGGAGTACTTCTCCGTCAATAGGAGACGCGGACCTCGCTCGTAGAGCATGAGGTACGTCCTGGCCGCGGACGGCGCTGGGCCGAATTCGATCGCCAACGAACCATAAGTGTCCTTGGAATTACGAATAGTGTACGACACCGGCAGTCCCGTGGACCCCTGAAACACCTGCTGGCGACTGACGCTCAGAGACTCGACGAAACCCAACTCAGTCTTACTGGACTGGTCAGTCAGGCAAACCATCCTCCGCCAATCTGGAGGGAGGTTGTAAACGGAACGATAGGCGGAGTACGCCGTACCGGCAACCACGTCAGCGCCGGGATTGGAGTCATACGCCAGCGTCACCACGGTCCCACTGATGCGTTCCTGGATCTCGTAATCAATCGTCCCGATTCTCAGTCGATAGTAGGTCGCCGTGGTGGGCCATGTTCCACCCACCAGCGTCACTTGCCGGTTGGAGTTGGTGTAACTGATCGTGCCAGTGGAGTACGGCGCCTCGGTCAGGAGCTGCACGCGCCCCTCGTAAATCGACCAACGAGACCGGGAAGGGAGATCCCGCATAGCCTGCACGATGGACCGCTGGCACAACCTAACTGCCATGGAGTTTGTGCGAGTATAACCAAAGGCGTCGAGGAGAAACTCCACGACGTCCTGGTAGGTCCACAGCTCGGAATCACGATCGAACTGCGGTCGCAGGGCAACGTAATCAGCCACGGCTCACCTCCTACTCTTGCAGGTAGATAAGTTCGCCGCTGCATTGATTCAATCCACTGAATGCCGCATTGAATGCCGATCCAGCCGTGCAGACGTACCAAGGAACCACCCCGTCGTTGATTGGCAGCAACGGCAGGGTCTTGGAGGTGAACGTCATGGCCCCGGTCAATGTCACGGCCGCACTCAGGAACTGCACCGTTCCCGCAGCCAAGGTTAAATCCAGGCCAAGGATCTGAATCCTCTGGTTGGCGACGCCAGCGATCAGGGCGACAGTACCGCCAGCGGCAGTGTCGACCTTCACCCTTTTAATCCGGTCAAGGCTTGCACCCAACATAATTCACCTCGTTCCAGTAGTGCTCTTGGAAAGACTCGACCACTATTACACGTGGGTGATGGTTGGGCTCACGGACAATTGGCTGCTGTTCAGTTGCACCGCCATGAAGCATGTCACCGCGGCGACATTATTCAGGCGGATCGTCGCCAACCCTGCGGCGGTCGTGAGCACCTTCAGCACCTTAGCCGCCACTGGCTCCACGACATTCCCTGCGGTAGCCGTGATCGTGTAGGCATTGGCGTTGAACGCCAAAGCTGCAGCGGTGGCCACTAGGAGGACATCAAGGGCGTGGACGGAGGTGACGTTGTTGCCCCACTCGTCCTTCACCTGAATCGTCACGTCGATGTTGTTGGCGGCCTCGACCGCTACCGCAAAAGTCACAGTCGCCAAACTACCAGACAGTGAGTTCAGGAGCCCGATGATCTCACGGGCAGCGGATCGACTGGCGAGCGCCTGCGTGAGAAACGTCTTAGTAACGGATGCTAAAGCCATGGTTAAGTCCTCGGATACGGTTTGCGGCACTAGAGGCGAAAAACGCCAATCTGACTTAACCCACTCTACCGCTTAGACTTGCGTTTGGGAACCTGTTTTGCAGAAGTACTTCTGGTTTTTTTACAATCAGATTAGTATTTCGCCTGAACCGCAACAGAAGTATTACTGTTTCCCTTTGCCTGTGGACGCCTTTCTCGACCTACCCACCTCCTTAGCCCGCTTCTGGGTGGCCTCAATAGCCTCCCACGGATCAACCTCCGGCTCACGTCCGGCCAGATTAACCGCTCCCGAGCTAGGAATTCCCCGCTGCTCGCACACCTTGCGGATATGCCCTCGTCCACCAGTAGGGGGCACGAAGGCTTCTGGATCTCCAACGAATCTTGCCATGTTCCCCATGTAGAAGTCATGTGGATTAGGGTTGTAGCCGTGCTTTCTGGCTCCGGCAACGATGCTGTCGAGGTACTGCTCCTCCCCCCGGTACTGTTTATCAAGTGTACCGACGTCTGCAAATAGCTCCACATCAGTCATACTCCTTGGCGGGGACTGGGCGTCCAGCATCGCTTTCAATCGCTTGGCGTTGCGTTTCACGATCTGTTTCGGCAATGGGGGATCGTAAACCGTCTTGCCAGCGACGATGGTAACGCGATACTGGACGCCGCCCTCAATGATCACATGGCTCACTTGCTATTTCCCTTCGGTTTGGCTGCGGCTGCCTTCTTCGCGGCATCCACCTTCGCCTTGGACATTTCCTGGGTCTGCTTGACACTTTGTTCGTGAGCGTCCTGCTTGGAATCCATCTCTCGCATGTGGGACTCGGAATCCTGTCCCATTTGCAGGGCGTGGTCATCAGACTTCTGGCGCAAGCCCAGCGCCGCATCCACGCGAGCGAGTTCAATTTTCTGACGCTCCTGCTCCAACTTCATCTCGCCCATGGCACGGTCGAGTTCAAGTTTCTGTACGCCAGCAGCCTTGTCGAGTTCCAACTTCTGGGCGCCCTGGGCAATCTTCACTTCTCCAGACTGCTGATCGGCAGCCAGCTTTTGCTGGAACCCCTCGGCCTTCATCTGCAACTCGGCGTGATCTTTCTGGAGGTCCATCTGCATCTTCTGCATGGCTGCCATCATCTTCTGACGTTCGCCCTCAGACTCCAATTGAGCCTTCTCGACTTCGGCGCCAGCGGTCTGGATCTCGGTCTGTTTCACCACCGCCTCCACCTGGGAGAGCTGCGCGTCAGCGGTGATCTTCTGGACCTCCGCCCCGGTCTTCTGGTTGGTGAGCTGCATCTGCTCCTTCTGCATGTTGGCCATCTCGTCATCAGGAGGCGGACGACGTTGACCCATCATCATGTCGTCCACGTTCTCCTCGATGGCCTCTCCCCAATGCTTAATGAGGGCATTGATAGGATTCGTGTCACCCGTGGCGTCAGCGTGCTTGGACAACTCTGGGAATAGGATCGGCAACACGGTCTGCATGTTCTGGGCTTCACGTGCCTTGTTTGGCTTACGCACCGAGCCAGCTTCAACGCCAGCCCGCATGTCGCGGACGATCGACTCGGGGTCAGAGGTGGACACATGCTGGCCCCACAGCATGGCGCCGATCTTGCCAAACTTGCTTTCCACATGCTCCGGCTTCACGAACCACCGCGTGCAAATCTTCTCCAGGTCAGCGGCATCCTGCTGCCACGCCTCCACTTTACCGGCCATGTAATCCGGCCGCACTGAGAGAAAGTCCTTCTTGGCCTCGGTGTCGGTGGCAGTCCTGCTCTGAGTACCACCGGGATTCAGCCCGTACAACAACTCATTCAAGCCAACGCGTTTCTCGAACTGGGCCGTCAGACGATCAATAATCTCCCAGGCGTCCTTGTTCACCTGCGGTTGCTGGAGAAAATCAACAACGTCCTTGATGGACTTGAAGTTCGATGGCAACGACAGGATCGACAGGTCCTCACCGTTTTTCAAGGCTGGCTCGATGTACTTCTTGGCGGCCTCCAACACGACAATGAAGTCGCGCGAAGACGTCCAGATCCGGCCAGCCAAGTGACTCATGAACACGTTGAGATAGGCCAGCTCACCCAGCCCCGGAGCCATCGGTGGAATAGGGTACGGCTCGTTCCATTTGCGGTAAAAATCCAGCACGGCGCACGGCCAGCGGTTGTCCATCCAGTACGGGACCGGCCAGCGGAAGGCTTTCTCCACATCGTCGTCGGACCCATCCAGGATCATTTTCGTGGGAGCATTGAGAGGGAACGGAACGTCCCTGGACACCGCGACGTAGGCATAGTCACCTACCACGCGGTCAAAGGCCTCACGCAGTGGTGTGTCCACATTGCGGATTCGAGCACCCACGCCCATCTTGGAAAAGAACTCCATGTAAATGAGCATGTCGTTGGTCTTGCCTTGGGCACGGTCATTCCTCCCAAAAGTGCTATTCTTGACGTCCGTCTGGGTGGAAACACTCTCCATGGTGGCGTACTGCTTCAGCGTCCCGGGAGGAAGCTTGAACTTCCGCTCAGCCACCCAGTACGGCTCTACCCGCCTGCGGCAGATCCACATCGCATCCTGGAGGCAGGTCGCATCCGGATCGATGAAGAGGTTGTCCTGGGAATCAAAAAAACACCCGGTAAGAACTCGCTCGGAACCGGGCATCGTGTACGGTTCCGGCCACAGGACTCCACGTCCCGTCACCAACGCCTGAGTGATCGCCATCTCGGAGTGGGACGCGAGCCCTCCACCGGGCATCTCTAGAGGGGTGTAATTCAGCCAAGACTCCAGCAATTGACAGCGCGCGGAATCCGACGCGGCCATCATCTGCTGCTCCATCTGAGCCTGCTGAAACATCTGCTGGGATCGAGGGTCCTGCTGGCCACCGAACATCTCCGGTGAGTAGTTGATTCCCTTGCGCGTGCGAACCGTGCGCTGGGGGTTCTTCCAGTACAGCACCGGACCATAGAGTGCGACCAACTCGAACGCCTTCGCCATGGTGATCTTGAACCGGGGCGACATATTGCCGCCCATGTACTTCTTCGCGTACTCCTTCTCCCACATGAACCCAATGGCGCCTGAGAAGAACTCCGTGCATTGCCGTGCCACGGCATCAAAACCAGAGCGAGACTCCTTGGCGGACTCGAACATCCGAATCCAGCCATCAGTGATCGGGCGCATGAACTCGTACTTGTCCGAGATCAGTTGCGTGAGAATAGCGGCGTCCATGCGTTCCCTTTTTTAGGTAGGCACCAGCCCACGATTCCTGAGCATCTTACCAATTCGTTGGTAGGTCCAGGATAGGCCGGTTCGGCTGGACATTTCCTGAGCAATGTCCACTGCGGTCATGTTTTGTTCCGTACGCATCTTCACGATATCTTCCGCGTGAAACTTCATCAGATCATCGAAGTTCCGCTCACGATCCACCTCCCCATCGGCGGCCCTCTGTCGAATACGAGCCAGCCTTTCACGCTCCTCCTGAACACGCTCCCGGTGAGCCTCCACAGTATCCCACGTTCCGTAAAGCTTGGGTACGGATGGATTCTTGTTCGCCGGGTCGTCGAGGTGGAACACGCTCGGACGGTGCCAAATGATCGTGGATCCTTTCTGGAACACCGCCAACGTAACGCAAGTCCCGTGGGACACGCCAGTCACCAGGGCGGCGGCTGGCTCCAGAGTTACCTCGCCTCCTGGGTAGTACACGCACACCTCACCAATCGTCAAAGTCTTCATTATCGCTCCTTCATTCCCAAAGTGATTGAAACTTGGCCCTTCGGTTTCTCGCTCCAGTCATTGGTAAAGGCCAACCAAGCTGGACTTTTCACCCGAATCGGCTGATCGGGTGTAATGTAGGTGGGGTCGTTCTGAACCCAATACCGAACACAATCGCACAGACAATCCACCTGCCGTGGAGCTGGCTTGTTCAACACAAACCCCCTGGCATCGGTCTGTTTCTCGTACAATTCCATCTGCTGCATGAAATTCGGACAGGTCTTGGACACCACCCTGAGCCACGGGCGAAACTTCCTCGCCGGGCGCAGACGCACCCTGACTAGTTCCAGCCCACCCTCCACGTCATCACTGGACCACGAGAAAGCGCTGCCACTCTGCAAGGAGAAAAGCCCCTGCTCCCGGAAGGCATTGGAGTACTGATCGGCAATGGTCATGCTGAACCCCATCGGGGTCTGCCTGCCAGCATGAAAGTCAATCAGAAAAGTGTGGAAGGCGTACCCCTCCATCTTCGGCAGACAAGCCTTGGCGATTTCCGTGGCGTCGGAGCTTGGTAGGTAAATCTCGTCGTAGACCACGCCGCAAACGATCTTGTCGCCGTTTTTCACTAATCGCGGAGGGGGAATCGCCGCAAAGAGAACTCCTGGATGCGTGTGGCCCGGATCCAGAATCAAGGTTCGACTCCAGTCGTCCGGTGGAACGCCGTTGGTTTTTCGCAATACCGCATCCACCTCGTCATCCTGTGATTCTGCCTGACAGGGGGTGCTGTGAAGAGCTGCCGAGAAAGTTGGGTAAACCTGGGAGTTGCCTCGCACGAACTCACCCAGGTCGCGACTGAGCGCCTCGTCCGGGCTCCAGCCCTCCAGACGCTTTCTCTTCTCGTCGTCATCCACGAATTGGTTCTGACTGAACGCCAGTCTCACTTCCTGGACGTCTGGTGGAATGCGCGTCACTTGGGCCTTGGCGCGGGAGTGCAGGTTAATCAAGGCACTATTCACGCGGCCCGGCCACGCGGACCAGAAGATCCTGCCCTTGCGATCCGAAATTCTCGCCTGCCATTCAGCGTAATGCTTCGGGAAACGGATCGCCTCATCCACCCACACCCTGTCCACGGGATCACCCATCTTCGGATCACCGATCGAAGTGAAGGCGAAAATCTCCGTTCCATTCACCAAGCGACAGACCTCGAAGTGGCGGATGGACTTGTTCTTCCAACCCCAACCGCCCTTGTCGATCATGCGTCTCGGAATCAGGGGAGGTGCTGGCTTTCGCTCCTTACGCCGGTCCCAATCCCTCCACGGCTGATACGCGCGCCAAGCCTGCGTTTGCTCGTCCTTGATGATCTCGAACAAACCCGGCTGGAACAAGAGTCTGTGAAAGGTCTGGCCAATATGCTTCTCGCCGTACCCCACGAGCCAGACCGTCATCTTGTTGCCCTCTGGGGGGGCGTGGAGCGGCAGTAGAACGCCGATGTGATCCCGCACCGGAGTGCGCATCATCTCCGAGGCCAGAAGCACCGCAACGCACACGCTCTTGCCGCTACGGTTGCCTCCGCGGATCAACAGTTCAGAAGCCGTGCTGGTGAAAATCTCCTCCTGATGCTCCTGCGGCCGGAAGAGCTTCAGGGATTCCTCGCCACGATCCGACAACTCGCGCATGAAGTCGCGAAGTTGGGCAGCGTCCATTCCACAACGGTGTCTGGGCACTACGGCGCCTGACTATGGCAGAGGAGCCACCGAGAACGGTCCTTCGATACGGGGAGTTTGCTCAGTCACCAAGAAGCTCCTGACGGCCGATATCAACTCGGCATCAGTTTTCTTGGAGAGATCACCCAGAGGGGAGTCTGGCTTGGCCTTCTTCACCAGCTCAGCAATCGCCTTGAAGTGGTTCAGGATTCCCATCGTACCAGGACGATCACGCATGGCGATGGCGATCTGGCTGTACCAGTCGTCGCAGAACCCATCAACACCGCCGAATCGGGCGAACAATCCGTCCACCACCGGAGCAAACTCCGTGGCACTTTCACCAGTCTGGGTCCGCTGCAAGATCGAAAGCACGGTGTTTTGCAGCGCGGAATCGACCTTTTCAGTCAACTCCTTGTCGCGCGCCCGGAACACGCAGACGTCGCAGCGCACCTGATCGGACGTGAAGTCAGCGTCAAACCTGGGCAGTCCACAGACGATGCACTTTCGCATCCGCTTCTTGATGTCAGGCACCACCCGGGTGTTGCCGTTATTGTCCACAATCGTCGTGCTCATTCCTGAAAGGTAGCGTATCCCGCCACTACCAGTCAAGTTTGGCTGATGCGGTTCATTGGTCCACCACACTCAAAGCACCGCAGTCGTGCGGCCTGCCTCTCCTCCTGAACAGTCACCACGCGTTTAACGCCGCAGCGCGAACAAGCATGGACAGGGGTGAATTTCACTGGCCTCCTGTCGCGTCGCTTCTGGGCGTCGGTCTGTTGTTTTTTCATGGTTCTTTCTCTTAGCCTTTGAAGGCTCTTTTCGCGGGTCGATAGGCGTGACAGGCTTGTCTCGTGACGACCCTCCTCAGCCAAGAGCACTCGACACTCTTGGAGTCCGCCGATGGTGACGTCTGACTGAAGTGGGGTCAAACTCTGGCGAAGACACCCCCTTTCCCCCTCAACAGCTAAAGGGGGGGTGACATGAGTTTTCAATCGGTACACGTTAATCTGTTTGTGCTTTAGACGCACGCGTTCCAGGAATACTCCTGGAATCTGCCGAGTTGAAGCCGGGCAGCGCTTTGTGCGTTTCACCGATTACCGAAGATGCCATGTGCTTTTGGTGGAAGAGACGAGCTGTCCGTGCTCGACTCTCGTCGTGAACCAGATTGCCCACAACCGTTCGACCCACTACTTCGCCACCCGTCTTACGGGTTTTTGGCATATCGGATTTCGACCACCAGACTGTTACGGGTGTGGTCAGAGAAAGCCCGTTTGGCAAGCAATGCCTGTGACGCAAACGACAACAGCCAGAACCCGAAGGAGCTGGCTGTTGAAGTGAGTTTTCGTTAGCGAGCTTTGCCAAACGTAACGAAAATTGCAGTGATGTACTCATATTACGTTTGGCCTTTAATCTCGCTCGCCTTCCGCACCACTGAGGATCTCATCCCTCAGTGGCGTTCATCCTACTTCTCGCATTGTTTTTGTCAAGCCTAGTGTACCCCGCATTCCCTCGGGCAAAACGACGAACCCGCATTCCCTAGCATCACCCTTGCCCCGCATTCCCAGTTGATGCGACGTATACCCGCATTCCCTATCGAGCCGATGACCCCCCCGCATTCCCTGACATCACGGTTCCCACCCGCATTCCCTAGGGTTGAGGAGTACTACCGCATTCCCCTTTTCAATGCGTCGCCTGGAACTGCAGCACCTTCGACAGCTCCTCAAACCGGGCCTCCATGACGTCGTGGCTCTTCTGCAGGGCGTCGTGCTTGAGCTGCCACTCGATCTGGGAGGCGTCGTACTTCCGCTTCAATTCCATGTACCGTTCTTTCCAGGAAGGCCGATCACGCGTGATCTCCTCTCCATCATGACGGCTTTTCTTGCACATCTCCTCGGCCTTGGCACGCAGGACGTCAATCTTCGTGTTCAGCCAGTCGTTTTTCTCGGGAAAGTACTCCATGGTAATCTTCAGAGGCAGGAACTCCGAACAGGTGTCCGACAGCTCGTCGTCGAGCACGTCCTCCGCATTGCGATCGAGTGAATCGCAGTGCGCCAGAAAGTCACTGTCCTTGTAAACCCCGATCAGAATCTTCACGCGATCCCACAGCAATCCCGCCCCCTTCCGGCGAAGCTCCCGGGCCTTGGCGATTGACTGCGACCACACGGCGTTTTCCTGGTTCTCTGACATAAGTATTGGCCTTTCTGGTTATGACCGTGGCGTACTTGCCATGATCGGAACAATACACCTTCTCACCACGCCCAGCGACCTTTGCACTGACTGAGACGATATCATGGCAGATGAAACACGATCGGAAAAATCTAGTCATTGCTTGCCCGGCCCGCATTCCCTATTGATTCCCTCGCCCACTTCACCCGTCGAGGCGAGTCGGAATTCCCGCATTCCCTATTGATTCCCTTACCCACTTCACCTCCAGTGCGCCCAGCAGCCCGCATTCCCTTGATAGTTAGGCAGTTTTTCGAGGTATGGTGGCTGGCTTCGCGCCCTCCTCCACCGCACCGATCTGCTTCGTTGTAAACACGATGCCAGCCCGTTGACACTTCTGGGAGAGCATCGTTTTAACCTGAAAATAGTCCCAGCCACAACGGTAGTCTTTCCCGGTTAGCCAGCGCCGATCGCGCTGGAAATCAACTGGCTGGTAGTACTCGATCGTTCCAATCCCGTCCTGCACGCACTCCTTCACCAGCTTCGTCGTGATCTCGTTGTTGTAACGCTTCACGAAATCACGCCAGCGGCTGGAGAGCTTTTCCCATCCGTGCGTGGCTTTCCCGCGGCCGTGACCCTTAAGGCTGGACGAGGCCCAGCGGTAATTTGCCTGCCGCTCCTGACGTTCACCGAAGATCAACCGACGCATACCAAGGACGTGCCTCGCTTCACCATTCCGGTCAGCGAATCGACGACGTATCATGCCGTTCTTCTTCACCACCCACGCGTTATGCACCCCCGGCATGAGGATGGCCTTCCTGGTGGAGTCGAGCATGTTAGCCTGCTCCGCGGCTGAGGTGTGGCAGATCATGGCAACCCACTTCCCGCGATCACATACCAAATAGGAGCCACGAAACGATGACAGTCCCTCAGCGATCCTAGAGAGCACGCCAGCGATTCTGCGTGTCTTTCGCTTGCGGGTCATGAGTTCACACTCATCTACCAGGGAGTGGCCGTCACTAGGCGACCGCTCCACCTTCACCGACAGCCGCCAGTTATCGTTCTCGTCGTCAGGAGGAATCAGATGGGAGTTTACCTTATCGAATGGAATCGGAACTGGATGCGTGAAGGATGGGATTCCCTCCCGGCAGAACAGGATATTGATCCAACCCGGCAAGGAGCCTCTGCAAGCCTTGCGGGTTCGGATGCCGGATACTAAACGATTCAGCAGCAGCACTCTGGTGCGTGAGTGAACATCCGGCCAGCCATCAGATACATCACGGTAGATGATCTTGCTAAGCTCGGAGCCGATCGCCACCACTTCCGGCTTAGGTTTCGTCTCCTTGTCTCCACCTGCCGCACGCCAAGCAGCCAAGGCCTCCAAGCCAGCCTTGATCTTTGCAACAGACCCATTAACGCTATGCCACTGGAGGAATAGCTGCCAGACTCGATTGTGAATCTGCTGGCATTCCTCGGAGACTAGCTTCCACTGCGCGCGACGAGCCTTGTCCCCACCAGCGAACTTGAAAATCTCAAATGGAGTCACACTAACTAACATACGCATCCCCTTTCTTTTTTACGCGCTACTACGAAGCGCTCTCTCCGCATTCCCCTACATAAAAAGGGAAGGTGAGTGCTACTGCGCGCTCGAAGTCGCCAGCTTTTCTCACCTTTGGTCGTGCGGTCGACCTTGCCAACTCGCGTTGGTGATTCACATAGATTAGCGGCAAAAGCTAATCTGTCAATGGCCCAAAAAAATCATTCCTGCACTGGCTCGGCGTGATGATTCCTGACCTCTTTGAAGAGGCGTTTTTTCTGGATCAACTTATCGACCTGTTCTTGCAGGGTTTTGATCTCGGCCAGCAAACGATCTTTCCGTGAGGTGAAACGCGCCACGTTACTCCTGAACTCGGAAATCCGGCCGATCACTTCTTGCAGCAGTTCCGCGGCCTCGTCTTTTCCAGGGGCGCCACCAAAGGCTCTCAGTGATTTCTGAATCAGATCGTACTGGGTGGTGGTCGCTGAATTACCGGAGGCGGTGTCCGCCAAGTTCTCTTCGATATTCAGCAAATGCAGCGCCTGCGAGAGGTAGGTTCTCGTCAGCAGGCGTAAGGCCCTCACGGCTGGGTCTGGGAGTTTGACGTTGATCACCGCCACCACCTCAATCACATCCAACGGCTTCTTCATCATTCGTCCTCGCGGTCAAGTTTTGCGAACTGACGTGGTGTCAGATGATCGCCGAGATACTGGGAGTTCTCCCGCTCGTAGCAAAAGACGCGACCATGGGCCTTCTCGGTGTAGCACTCCAGGCAGTAGTACTTGCCCTCGAAGATTCGACTGATCGTGCGCTCGGTATCTGAGAGGTCGTCCTCGCAGGCCTGACAGAAAATCCGCATCACAAGGGGGCGAGCTTGGCAGGACGATCGTCCTGTGCCTGATTCTCCGGATCCCCGATCGTCAGAACTTTGGCGTCTCGCCATGGTCCCCAGTCTCCCTTCTTTCCAGGTGGCCTCATTCGGTACTGAAGCTGAACGCTCAGCTCATCAACTGACAACATTCGCAATTCAATGAAATCAATGAAATATTCCCCGCATTCCCTAGACATATTTTCCATCCTTTCCGGCACCGCATTCCCTAGCAGAATTCCTCGAACGACTGAATCTCTTTGAGTTTCTCTAACTCTTCCACGAATCCAATCATGCCCATTGGCAAATCCCGCATCACGCAAACTCCTCCAGATCGCATCATCACTCGCCCGAGCTGCTTCATGAACTCCACTGGTCGTTCTATTCCAACCATGGCGTTTACGCAGGCCACAATACGTTCCATGTCGTCATCGGAGATTTCGTAGCCACCGCCTTCCTCGCAGTCGAGTTGTCGAATGATCTCGGTTGGTGGTGGTAAAACGTCCTCAATGATATCGCCGCGCTGAACGCCAGAGTGGATTCCGCTGCCAGCAGTGAAGATCCAGGAACGCTTGCACGGATTTTTGCCACCGCGTGCTTCTTCGTTAATCCTCCATTCGCCTTCGATCCACGGTTCAGGTGAGTGCGTCATGTCTTCACACGCCCTTTATTGTTCAGTCGCGAAAGTTTCTCGCCGAACGTGATGAACCCTTCCGGGCAGCAGTGGTGAATGATTGTTGGCTGTTCTCCGTCGTGGAACGGAAACTCGCCATCGTGCCAGACATACACGTCGATACAGCCTCCGGTACGAGACGTCCCTTCGTCGACCCACTTCTTACACATGACAGCAACGGCTTTGCCGCTGTATCCGCCCATCGACGGATACCAAATCGCGTAGCCAACGTGATCGTGCGACTCGAACACTTGGTCGTGATTGTTGCACTGTTCGCTAGTTGGCTCACTTGGTTCAGCATGAGAATCGATCATAAATCACCTCACTTCTGGAACATGCAGGGTTATGATCTCCAACGTCGTGGATTCGATGGCCTTTTTCAAGGGAGGAAAACATCGCGAGCAAATGTGGACACTGCCGCCACTCGGGTAACTGTCTAACACCATTCTCTCCGTGGGATTTGCTGGTGGACCAGAGGTGTGGATTACCACACCATCAATCCAGCGGCGGGCTGTATCGGTTCGCATGGCTTGGTGGCAAATGTTGCAGATGTAGGTATGTTCAATCATGTGCTCTTCCAGGGAGAGAGTTTTTCTACGGGAAGCATGGGAGCTTCACACGGTATGTCAATCATCCCTGGCATCTTTTCCTGGAAGTGCATGATCGCCATCAGATTCCATGTGGCGTGCGCTAGATGATCCTCGGAACGATCACCAGCCAAGAACGTGTAGAGATGCTTCAGGGCGTGGTTCATCAGGTCCGAAGCGGGAAACCCCTTCCGCCAGTTGTGAGCGCCATACTTCGTCGCCCCTTCGGCGTATGTCTCGGCGATCCTGCGCATCGCGACGGGGCTGATCAGATCGTACCTCGTGCTGTCAGCGTCCGTCCCTCGTACGGCGCCTGTCGTAAACGTGTTGACGTTTTTTCTGCATTCCTCATTCATTTGCAATAGGCCCCGCATTCCATGGATTAAAAAAGGACCGGCCGCGTCGTGTCCCATGAGAACACGACGCGACCGGGTCGTTCGCACTCGCCAATCTCTTGGCACCCATCCGATCAGCGAATCGACGTCTTTCTATGTCGGTGTCCCCACAAACCCCGCGCCCGTGCGGGAGACACCGAAGACTCGGATGCAGATCCACAACAGACTCCGCACGGGCTATTTCTTCCTGGGCTTCTTCCCTGTCTTCAGCCCGCATTCCCAAAAAAGGCTCCAGCCGCTCTACCTCCGGTATTACTACTGGGCTCGATTAAACGGCTGAAACCAGTGTCGATCGGCCAGACCAACGCAGTACAGTTTAGCGTGTATGGCTAATGCGTCAAGTAGCGCAAAAAAAATGCGGACCACCGGAGCTTGATGGTCCGCATAAATGGGAATCGTTCGCCAGGAACGAAGACCCCCATTGCCGAAATCGTTACCGAGAGGCGAGTTTGACTACCGCTCGGCCTTTGGTTGCGGCCACGTTCGTGATGGACGCCAAGGTGAAGCCGATGACACCGTTGACCTGCGCCAATTCACTACCCTGCCCCGGAGCAGCGGTCTGAGCCAGCACCTGACCAGCAGTCGCCGAGCAGACCAGGATCGCACCTTCCGCCAAAACACCAACACCGTCATTGATGACCAGCGTGGGACCTTCAACGACCAGCCAGAAGTACGAATTGATGGGCACGCCAGCGGCTGGTAAATACTCATCAACGATTCCGGCCGCCAGCGACAGCGAGCCAGCAGTGGCACCAATCTGAGTCAGGAAGAACCCAGTCTTCCAAACCACGGCTTGACCAGGAAGCAACGCGCCAGCGGAGGTGTTCTGCACCAACCGGCAATGGACGTCCGCACCAGTCAAACGAGGCTTGATCGCTTCGGTCGAGCCCCAGTTGACGTCTGTGAAGACCTTCCGAACTCCCAACACGGCGTCTGGAATTTGCGTAACAGACTGGCCGCGCGGCATGTGACCAACTTGATTTTCCATTTTCTTCGTCCTTTACTTGAAATCTTGCAACCAATCAGCGTCCCGAGGCACCGTTACCAGGGAGGCGCGTGTGTTACGCTCGGGCCTTGCCGTGGCAGAAGTACTTCGGCTGATATCGCATGTTGCCGAAGAAGCCAGCCTTGAACAGCGTGGAATCCGACTTGATGTCGTAGGTCGGGCCGCGGACGCCCCACATCACGTCATCCAGGGAGGCCATTTCCATTTGAAACACATTGACGCCCCAGAATTCTCCGGCCGCCACGTCGAACTCGTACTTCACCATCACGCCGTCCTGACTGAGGGTGTCCGGGAAACCCAGATCACGCCCTTCCGGATGAGGAATGATGTTGCGGAACTTGGCTTCCTGGTAGTTCTGGTAGCCGTTGAAGATGTCAGCAGCACAGACGTAAACCGTGGGCTTGCCGTCTTGACCAGCATTTTTCGTCAGCCACGTGCTTGCCCGACGTAGAATGCGTCCGCAGTTGTCCTCCCAGATCGTCGAGCCGGTTCCCCAGTTCGTCGAAGAGGTGTTGATCAGAACCGGCGCCAAGTAGTCGTACTCCGTGGTGCCGTTTCCGTCGGGCCAATCGGTCGCCAGGGTGGCGTTTGGCTTGGTGGTCAGGTTCGCTGACCACGACCCACCTTGATCCTGCGGAGCGGTACTCTTCCCACCGTAGGTCGCGGCTGGGACAGCGATGACGTCGCCAGCGGCAACCGTGCCCGCCACCGCGAACGTCAACATTCCATGCAACCGACTGGAGTTCGCGGCCAGATTGCCGTTGATGTAGAACTCGCCTCCAAACTTGTTCTCCAACGAGGATTTCAGGTTCGGGATGATCCGAGCGTAGCGATCGATGATCGCCAGCGAACCGCGGTTCATCAGTTCGTCCTTGTAGTCCATCTTGTCGGTGGCCACGTAGCCGCGCCAGTCGATCACCAATTGGCGATAGAGATCCTGGGCGTTGAACTCGTACTCACCGCTCGACCCGTGCGGCTGCACTGGAGGCTCGGAGAACTGGACGTTCCAGTTGCAATCGAAACCACTCTCGCCGTAGCGAATGCGGTCATTCTTGGCCAATAGGGCCAGCAAGAGGCGACGACGGAGAGTAAGATCAGCCGCCCCCGCCATGTATCGCTTGGCGGTCACGTTGACTAACGACAGTGCTTCAGCCATTTTTCACCTTCCACTGAAGTGCTTGTTCCGTGACGCCACGGCAATCGCTGCGGTTGCGATCGGCACCCCGTCCGGTTACACCGGCGTTGTCAGTTACCGCTTAATTCAGCATTCCTGCCTCGCGGAAGTCCTCCACGAGCATTGATTTGAGGTCGAGATTGTCTTTGTTCTGCGAGATTTCATGCGCAACCGCCCGGCGAATACTGCCGTCGCGATTGCCTCCGGTTGGCGGATTGACCCGAGCCTGTTGCAGGGCCTTCTTGACGAACTTTTCCTTGGGATCCTCAGCCGGAGTCTGGGGGACCTGCGGCACTTGCGGAGTCACGCTCGCTTCCGCCAGCAGACGCTCGACCTGATTGATCGCGCGCATCGTGATCCGCTCAATATTCGGCTCGGCGCCAATATCGCTGGCGAAATCCAGGCCCTCTTGAATCAGTCCGGAAACATACCGGCCAGCGTCGGTCATCATCGCGCGCCCGGTCAGTGGATCGTTCTTCGGAGTGCCCGACGGATCGCAGGCGTAGAGATATTGACGGTTGCTGTCCATCCAGTTCCGAATCTTGTCGGTTTCTGATTGGGCCGCCTGATGCTGCTGGGATTCGGCCAGTTTTTCTTCCACGCGACGGTCGATCATTTCCTCGATCGAGTTCACGTCGTCCGGCATCCCGAGTTGCTGGCGAACTTGGGTGGGGAATTCCCGCAGCGTGGTCCGCAACGCGTTGATTTCCCACTTTTTGTAGTCCGTCAATTTACTGGCGACGTCCGCCTGAACCGTGCCGCGATAGGGCTCGGAAATGACGTAGCGACCGAGCTTTTGGTCGAATTCGCACACCGACTCCCAGCCTTCGTCGTACTGCGGAGCAGCTTCCCATTTGCGGAATACTGGCTTTTTCTCGGCTGGTTCCGGAGATTTCTCCGGTTCTTTGGCTGGTTCGCGGAATCGTTCGGCAGCCACTTCTTGACGCCGCTGCGTGGCATCGGCATTGGCCCGCGCCTGCTCGCCAACGGCTTCGATGTACTCGAACAGCTCGTCTTCTGACTTGATGTGGGAAATGTCGTAGCCGCGAGCCTTGAAGGCCTCCATCACGCTGGATGGTGGCGGTTCTGACGGCTTTTCTGGCGTCTCGGCCGGGGGGTCGACACTTTTGGCTTCCGTGGAGGCAGCTTGTTCGGCCTTGTCGATCTTGGCCGCTTCCGTTCTGGCTTCCGCGAATACGTCAACGACCGGATCGCTCTTAACTTCCGGCTCTTCCTGGACTTCAACTGGCATGAAATGCTCCTTGTGTGATTCGCCATCGGCTGGGCGATAAACCAATCACAACAAGGACTTAGATAAGCAACAATACCGAGTTTGCCACATGCTAAGAAATAAACAAACATTCCCACATTTACACACATTTGGTCACATTTGGTTGAGTTCTGGCACTATTGCACACATTTCGACACTTGCTATAATCTCAGCAGGGAATGCGGGGCCAAGGCATGGAATGCGGGAGGGGGGTGCGGGAAAATGGACAGAGCTTTTCTTTTTGGAGGACCTCGGGACGGGGCCGTGATCGACGTAGGGGAATCACCGAAGCAAATCGTCATCGAGTGGAAAGTCTCGCTTGGAAGCACGGTGGTAGTGGAGCAGCACGCCTACTTCCGTGATCAGCCACTGGACGGCGGTTGTGGTGGAAATCGGGTACATCGTTATGTTCACCAGGAGCTGATTCATGCCAAAGACGTACTTGATCGGAGCGACGGAGATTGATTACCAGGGAGTGACGGAGTACCTGAGCGACACTGGGCAGGTGGAATTCCTGCGGGACATGAGCATCGCCGAAGAGGACGGGATGTCCAGCGGGATGATTCTCGTCTCGCTGTACGCGAAACTCTGCTACCGATCACTGGTGTTGGGCAAGAACTCCAATATCGGGAAGACGCGGGAGATTGCTGACAACATCACCGCCACGATTCGCTCTGGACACGGATCAGTCTTCGAGCACTGCAACCTGAATTTCTTGACCACTGACTGTTCCAGGGTCTTCACTCACGAACTGGTCAGACACCGTGTTGGAACAGCATTTTCGCAAACTAGCGGACGATACTGCACGGTGGAGGATGCCGAACTTGTGTTGCCGCCTGAACTGGAGGAGAAGATCATCCCTGGATACATGGCTGACAGGTCCATTGGCGATGCCATGCGCGATCTGCTGTCGATGATCAAGCAGAACGTGAGGCACTACCGTACCCTATTGAAACTCGACGATCCGGGTACTGACTTTGCCACGAAGAAACGGCTCACGTCCGCTCTGCGAAGGATCATGCCGAATGGCGCCACGAACGAGATCGGATGGACGGTCAATGTCAGATCGTTGAGACACATGCTGGAATTGAGGACCTCCCGTTATGCCGAATGGGAGATTCGTCAAGTCTTCCACGACGTGGGGGAGATCATTCGCGCCAAGTTCCCCATGATGTTACACGGCGGGGAGCGGATCGAGGTCGATGGTTTGAATGAATGGACCAAACTCAGGATATAGCCGTGTTTGACTACACCACCGAAACTCCCCTGATGATCGCCAAGCTAAGCGCGGTGATTGGCAGGACAAGGAATGTCGTTTCCGCCTGGACCAGGGAGGGGGCGGTGGATCTTGATGGTCGAACCATCCGCCTGCAATCCGTGATGATCAACAACGTGAAGCACTCCTCCGTGGAGTCGGTGCATCGCCTGATATTCGCGATGAACCAACACACGCCCGCGGATATAACAAAGAGCCCCTGTCATATCGAAGCGCTGGTGGAGAGGAGACTTCATGGACGATTCATTTCGCCTGGACGCACGCAACACTAAGAAGAAGGTCGCTCCCGTGAAAACCACCAAGGACCTCACGCCACCAGTGAAGAACGTCGAGGGTGAAGTGGAAGAGGAGATCGTGTTCTGCCCCACCTGCGGATCAGGAGACACCTACCTGCCGGTCACGGGAGATTTGCTTGGGAACGTCGCTCCAGGGTGGCGGTGCATTAAGTGTTACCCTCCCAAGACGCGGACGCTGTTTGACTACCTGAGCAGGATCCGCGGGAAGAATTACGCGAAGAGAGTCGTGAAGGAAGACCCTGGGTTCACCAAGGAACTGGAGGATAAAACATGAAGCTGATCGACGAGCTGCAGGAGATAATCACGGAACCCTGCTCCCTGGATTCTTGGCAGGCTGAGATCGTTTCGCAAGCCATCCACAAGATCCAGACACTGGAGGGGGAGGCTGCGATTGAACGGGATCAGATCAGACTGACCCCCAAGCAGAGCATGAACCTGCGGGCTGTTCTCTTCGCTATCCTGACGCCATCCACCGCCTTTCACGTGGCGCACACGGGACCTTGGGTGGCGGAAGTGCTGGCGCAGTTGCCGCACTACGCTGGCGTGTTACCAGACAAGGACGAGGACGTACTGACCGAGCAGGCGTTGTTCTTTTTGCAAGCGGCCGCTCCGGGTCAACTTCGCACACGGAGCGCCCATTCAGCACGATAGGGAATGCGGGATTATTTCAAAAGGGAATGCGGGGAATGCGGAAACGCAAGGAAGACTATGGGAAACAGAAAAAAAGCAATCAAGAGACTGGCAAGTCGTCTATTGGACACGATCGAAGCGATGGATGACGCTGGGAAGATCCCGGACAACGACGTCGTGATCGAGGGACTCTGCTTGGCACTGGGGGTGGAGATCGGCATGGGACAGGACGCCAGTGAGGAGATCCAGTACCACAGCGCCGAGATTACCGCCAATCGTCTCATCAGGGTGGCGGCTTCACTGAAGATGGAAAGGGACCGTGGGGTATGAGGAACATCGACCATTCACTGAATGACTGGCTGCAAGCTGATCCCGGGAGACGATGCGATATCACCAGCACGAGTAGCAAAACAATTCAAATGACGCTGGTGGGACTTGGATACAACTATTCAAGCCGTATTGGGCTCAATTCCGTGAGAGTGTTCGACATGCTTGTATCGGTGTCAAAAACGATACCGATTCAGTCGAGCGGGATCAGCGGTGGCGGATCGGCACCAACCGAGGTTCAGCAATTGATTGACCAGTGGCACGTGCAGGCTGGCTTTCCGGAGATGTACCGTGGAGCGAGGTAAATTCCGAGTCCTGCAAACCCCATTCAGCCACCCCACGATCACCTCCGGGCAGCACACCAACGGCCCGATGAACGTCTGGGTGGAAGCGGATGGGGAATGGATCGACACCAACTGCCACTCGCTGTACAAGGTGATTTTAGAAATCCGGAAACATGGAGTCGAACGGATTCGCCTGAATCCTGACTGGCAGTTCTTGGAGTAGATTTCCTGGAGAACTTCCGGAAAGAAACGTGGCTTCTGACGTAACCACTCGGTATCAAACAACTTCAGCGCTTAAATGAGATTCAATAGTACTTCGTGAAGCAGGGAATGCTGGATAGGGAATGCGGTAAGGCACGGTTAAGGTACGACAAAGGAGCGATAGAATGCTGGAACGAACCTTGACGATACTCGATGGCTGGACGGTGGAAGTGGCTGGATCCTTCGGAACGGAGTATGCGTGGGCCGCCGTGGAGACATCCACTGGAGTGGGGTGTATATCAGGGCCATTCCCGAGTCTCCAGGAGTGCGTTGGTTCTTGGAACTCCTTCTGTGAATCAATACGAGGTATTGCCGGAAATGATCCTGAAACCGAAGGCGCCGGAAATGATCCTGAAACCGAAGGCGTTTGCCACCTTCCGGAACTCACGTACGAACAACGTAACGCCATGAACTCGATGGACATGACGCCAATTCTGGGGACGCTCGAAGAGCGATTGGAAGTAGTGATGAGGGCGGCTATCAATTTTATGAGGCGAGCACGAAAAGCAGAAGCCGAGAACGCGAGTCTGTCGGAGCGGCTGGAAGAGCGCACCTTACAACACCGCGTGCAATTGGATAATGCAGTTCGACTCGAAGCCGAGAACGCGAAGCTAGAGCAACTGCTACGAAACCAAACGGAACGATTGAGTCGTGAATGCGGCTTATTACAAGCCGAGAACGCGAAGCTGCGGGATCGGATTGATAAGGCAGACAGTCACCTGTATTCGATTGTCGAAATTGGAGGCAGCGACCAGGGCGTCATATACCTATCGTGCGAGGGGACGTGCCACACGGAGGACGGGTATCGGGTTTACGACCACGACAACTTTTCAGAATTAGGCGATGCGTTAATCGAATTGCACAATCTGCTGAAAGGTGGTGAGCCATGAGCGACCTATCGGAAGCGATCGAACGATTGACGCAGAGCATCGAGGCTTGCGGTGGCTCTGGTAGTCCCTATTTGCAGTTGCCAAAAGGTTTGTATTACCTGGATGTTACTGCAGTCTGTGAGGCAGCCGGTGCCGAAAAAGCCGATGCGGCGATTCGCAGGCGTGACGATGTGATCGCCGAAATGGGAAATCGAATTGCGGAACTCGAAGCCGAGAAAGAAACAAGGGAGTACGTCGGGCCGATTGAACTGGCACCGCATGTATGGGCCGAGTCGGACGAGGCGATAGCAAAACTAGAAGCCGAGCGAAGGAGTTAGTGTATGACACCTGAAGCCCGAGACGGACTCGATCATCTTTGCGATTTGTATCGGCACTACCCGGACATTCGCCGCATTGCGGACACACTCAGG
>Ga0315286_10000704_pt1 | contig 28765 bp, 21 predicted proteins | sample YL17G10_0_MG_FD_205038 | JGI IMG/M metagenome (GOLD analysis project Ga0315286, IMG submission 205038) | Sediment microbial communities from Yellowstone Lake, YNP, Wyoming, USA - YL17G10_0 | ecosystem: Environmental > Aquatic > Freshwater > Lake > Sediment | place: USA: Wyoming | collected... | reverse complement strand
ACCTATAATCCTGTGACTCGCCGGCTCTATGTCCACATCCTGGCCTGGCCACTGCGGTCCCTTCACCTTCCGGGACTGGGCGGCAAGGTGGCCTATGCGCAACTGCTCCACGACGCATCCGAACTGCAGGTGTCGGAGGGCGGTGGGTACCAGAACATCAAGGGGGGTCAGGCCGTTGCCCCGAAGGGGCTGCTCACGATCGAACTACCGGCACCGGCGCCAAACGTCGCTGTCCCGGTAGTTGAACTCGTGCTCAAAGATGGAGTTGGCGGGAAGTAGTCGGGAAGCCATACGCGTTCCCAAAGGAGATATCGTGGTGAAACTGTTTCACATCGTACTCGTCGGACTGGCACTCACGACCGCGTCGCTGGTGGCGATAGGCAACGCGCTGAGCATAGAGCCGGCAATAGGCTGCGGAAGAAAGGAGACTGACGCGATGACACGACATGAGACTGCCGGAGAGCGACGCATCCTCTTCATCCACCACTCCTGTGGTACTGCTTGGATGGAGCGGGGACTGGTAGCGGCGTTGGAGGATCCGCAGAATCCCTATAGTAAGGGGCGATACTCGTTCCACGACGCGCAGTACGGAAGCTACCTTGGCGAGGGTGATGGCACACTTGGCCGCGACACCGATCTCCGTGACTGGTATGTCAAATTCCGCGAGGATCTTGACCGGCCGGGTGAGCTCGTGGACATGTTGAATTGTGACCACCAGGACGAAGCTTATAGGGATGGCGGGCAGAACGAGATCATCATGTTCAAGTCTTGCTATCCGAATAGTAACATCGGTCCGGCTGATATCAGCATTGATCTTGATGACCCGGCCGTGCGCGCCGAGTGGCTCGACCCGAAGCGAGGTGGCTACTACAATGGAAGGTGGAGATACCGTGACGAAAACCACATCAACTACGTGAAGGCGGCATACACAGGCTTGTTGGACATTTTCCGGGAGCATCCGGAGGTGCTGTTCATCGCGGTTACCGCGCCGGCCATGCATTACTCGGCCTATGGGGACGACAACTCATCCGCACACCGGAGTCGGGAATTCAACAACTGGCTTCGTACGGAATGGCTGAAGGGATACCAGGATGAGAACGGCCACGTGAACGTCGCTGTGTTCGACTGGTTCCGGGAGCATGCCTACAGCGACGATCCCGCTGCCCCGAACTACTGGCGCAACTTCATCGGCAAGCCTGGTCATGAAGCACTGTCGGAAGCAAACCACGAGCAGTTCGTTGATACGTTGCGGCTCGATTATGCTTCCGAAGGTGGCGACAGCCATCCGAATCAGGCCGCAGACGAATGGCTGACGAAGGTCTTTGTGGAGACCTTCATCAACCAAGCCTACGACACTTGGCGGCGCGGATAACTTGCCGATCAGGTTGTGGCCGTCAGATAGCCTTGGGACACCTCTGGAACTGCTGTGACCAGTAGTATTGCCGCGTGAATGGCAGTGTGACGACGGCTATCCGGAGGCGCCGCCCTAGGCCCATATGACAGAATGTCCAGGAGTCGTAGGCGGAACAAGGTCGCGCAAGTGCGGCAAAACGCGCTGGGCCATGAGGTTACGAGCCCACTGCTGGGGTAGGCGAGCGCTGGCGCACCAGGGGAGTTATTGGGGATATACGTGTTGGGATCGCATCGGGAACCCAGATCGAGTGAAACCGACGTCTCGTCCGGCGGACTGACTCCGCGCGCGGTACTCCTCGGCCTTCTTTGCGTCGTGCTCGTGACGTTTGTCACCGCGTGGGCTGAACAAGTCGTCAGACACATCATCATCGGGGCGCTGACGTTCCCGCCGGTCGCTATTGGTGTTCTGATCTTCCTCACGCTGCTCAACCGGCTTCTGCGCCGGTGGCGACCCCGGTGGGTATTGCGGCCGACCGAACTCCTCGTCATCTACATCATGATGCTGCTTAGCGCCTGGACGTCATCCCGCGGCGGACCCGTCCGCCTGCTTCCGCTGCTGACCAGCGTCGACTACTACGCCACTGTCACCAACAGGTGGGAGAGCACCTTCTTCGCCTACCTGCCTCAGCAGCTGATTCCGTGGGATGCTGCGGGCGAGCCGCGCCAGCCGCTCGTGGCCGCCTTCTTCGAGGGGTTGCACAACGGTGAACCCATCCCATGGCTCCCTTGGGTGGCGCCGCTATCTCGCTGGACCGTGGTCATACTGCTCCTCTTCGGCTCCTTCGTCTGCCTGGCAACCTTGTTGCGCCCCCAGTGGTCTGATCGAGAGCGGTTGAGCTTCCCCCTGGCCCAGCTTCCCCTTGAGATGCTGCGGGGCGAGGACAACAACTCGTTCTATCGAAGCTGGCTGCTCTACTTCGGCGCCGCCATCCCCGTGGCCATCCATCTCATCAACCTGGCTCACAACATCAACCCTAACCTTCCTCAGATCACCCTCCAGTGGAACCTGCGCCAGCTTCTGTTCACCAGCCCGCCCTTGAGCCAGATGACGAGTTTCTACCTCTACCTCTCCCTCTCCGGGATCGGCTTCTTCTTCCTCCTACCAACCGACCTGCTCTTTAGCTTCTGGTTCTTCTATCTGTTCCTCGCCAAAGGACACGAGATACTGCTGCTGACCCTGGGGCAGACCCTCGACCAGCCAGGCCACGCAGATACCAGCCTCTATCTCGCCAGCGCGGAGGCCGGCGGTTTCTTCGTGTTGGCCGGGTATCTGCTGTGGCTTGCCCGACCCGCCTTCGTTGCAGGATTCCGGAACGCGGCCGCGGGAGCCGGAGAGATGATGCGCTATCGGACCGCTCTCTTCGGCCTCAGCCTTACCCTGCTGGGTGCCGCGGTCTGGTTCACCATGGCCGGGCTCTCTTTCTGGCTTGCCCTAATGGAAGTGCTCGTCTACGTGCTCGTGATCGCTCTCGTCATGACCCGCGCCACGGCCGAGGGCGGCATGCTTATGACCGAGATCATCTTCACTCCCCTCGACGTCTACGGGATGCTGGGTCGCCGCCAGCTGCTGGGCAGCCGGAACTTGACCGCCATCATCTTCGCCACCGTCCCCTTCGGGGGCGATATGCGCGGCCTTGCGCTTCAGGGCATGATGGACGTTCAGAAGATCGCCGACGGTGTCGGGCTTCGCCGCCGTGCAGTCCATGCCGCCCTCTGGATCGGCATCGTGGCCTCACTTGCCATTGGTTTCGTCATTCATCTCTGGCTGAACTACCGGCACGGCGCAGCGGACCTGAGCGGGCAGTTCTCCTGGCTCTCGGGCGTCTTCTGGAAGGAGCACGCCGCGTTCCTCGCCGGAGAGGAGAGGTTCAACCCGGCCGCCCCGGTCTGCTTCCTCCTGGGGGCCGGCTTCACCGTTCTTCTGGCGTTTCTGCGCCTGCAGTTCTGGTGGTGGCCACTTCATCCCCTCGCGTTCGCGATGATCGGCTCCTGGTCGATGGTTGTCTACTGGTTTCCCATCCTCATAGCATGGGTCGTGAAATCCATGGTTGTCCGTTACGGTGGGTTGCCCGGCTACGCTAAGGCGCGCCCCTTCTTCCTCGGGCTTGTCTTTGGCGAGATGAGCATTGCGGTGGTGCTCACCTTGCTGGATGCCATCTGGCATATTCCCGCCCCGTTCATCCCGTTCGACTGAGGTGCGCCCTTCGGCTCGCTGGCGCGCCGACGCCAGGTTTTGAACTGGGTGCGCCCACAACAGTCACAGAGCAGCCCTCGTTCTCATCCGCGTTTGTCCGCGCCTGATTCACCCACATATCCGTCCCATTTCTCATGATTCGTGAACTCTTACGCGACGGTGCCAGTTCACTACAACACGATCCGGTCGCACAGCGCGTTGGGCTACCGGCCACCGGCCCCGGAGGCAATGCTACCCCGGTGCCAAGGTCTGGAATCAATGGCCGCGTATGCCATGGGACTGACATAACCCGTGGTATCACTCATGGGGGTAAGTCAGGCTAAGGCCATGGGCGACCTCGCCGCCGGAGCGTTCTACACATTGTTGGGCAGCGTCATCCACATGAACATCTACCCGGCCAACTGGTAGCACGGAGCCCAACGCTTACGGGGCGTGATCCTGGGTGTGCCTACCAGGGATTGCGAGAGCCAGCCTGCGGGCATCGCTGGGGCGCGCTTTCAGCCATGTGTCCGTGTCGACCCGCAGGACGCTCTACACAAGGGGAGGTGGGGACGCTTTTGCCGCTTCTTCTATCGTTCTGGTGCCTGCTCGATCTTGAGGAAGAGGACGGAATGCGCCGGGAGCACGAAGTCCACTCCACCGGCATGTGCGCGAGCGGTGAAGCTGCTAACCAACTCATCTTTTCGCTCCAGCATGGGTTTATGGTCCAAATCGGAGTTGGAGAGCAGTACCCCAGTCGCGTGGCTCGGGCGGAAGTGCTTGATCGCTATTTCACAGGGGAAGCTCCTCTCCCAGGAGGCGTTGGCGATCATAACATACATCGTGCGGCCGTCCTTGCTTAGCGTCACGATGGTGGGGGTCAAAGGGCCTGGGTACTCTCCCGGCTTTGCGTAGGGGTCATCTCCCGAAGGTGTATAGTAGGGCGCGGTGCCGTCCATTTCCAGCACGTTATCGCCAAGGTATCGGTTGAAGTAGTAGTAGAGCCAGTAAAGCATATAGCGCTTGTCGGGTGCATGCAGAGAAAGGACGCCGAATCCCTGAGCTCTGGCTTCCGATAGTAGGCTCCAGGAACTGGCGCCGCGAAGGAAGCCCTCTCGCGTGTAGTAGATGAGTCTTACCGCACGGTGCAGAGTTCCAACGATGTTAGCGTTGCGGTCAACGTAGTCGGGGTCTTCGTCGTTCGGACCTGAGGCCGACATTCCCCATTCCGTGTCATACTGGTAGACGTTCCGACCCGGGTTGTAGGCCTTCATGAGCGCGCCGATTTGCAGGGCCCGATCCATTATCCGGAAGTTCTCGGTGAGTGCAGCAACCTCCGGCCTTCTTTGGGCGATGTGATCGAGCCCGATGTAGTAGTGAGCGACGACGAAGTCGTAACTGCCGGCAGCTCTGCCCAGCATGTTCGTGCCCCAGGTGGTGCCCCAGCGGTCAATCGATAATCCAACCTGTGCTTTGCTGCTTACCCGACGGATGGCTTGGCTCACATCCTTCATGTGCTTGGCGTAATCATCCGGGGTGGCGAAAGCCACTTTCGACCGTCTCAGATAGACCTCATTGCCAACTTCCCAGAGACGGAAGCCATAGCCTTTGCCCTCAGCGTATGCCACCGCGCGAGCCCAGACCTCCGGTGAAAGAGGAGCATCCTCCGCTCCGATATCTTCAAGTTCGAGAGGAACCGTCTCCTGGTTGATGCCGATTCGGTCGCACAAGAACGCCGCTTTGTCGATGGCGGCCTCCACTGGATACGGTTCCACCCCCACAGCATAGAAACGCGTCATGGGGAGATGTAGCTCTCTGATTGCGCGCTCTGTTTCCGGCGGGAGCACATAATCGCCCCGTTCATTGAAAGCATGGGTCCGGTCGTTCTCGGAAAGTCGGTGGAACGAGACTCCCCCGACATTCCTCGGTGCCGGTCCCTGGATGCGCTTGGTATCAACGGTGAAGGCGAACTTATCACCTGGACGAAGTCTATGCTGGAGGGGCGCGTACTTGACCTTCGATTCGTCAATAACAGAATCGTCTGTAAGGCGGCCCTCGGAGACAGACACATCGTCGAGCCAGAGCGTCTGCTCCTGACTCTCATCGCTCGCAGGCTGAAAGCCCAACATGAGATAGCGGTTCTTCTCCACGGAGAAGTCCTGGCCCTCTCTGATCGTGAAGGTGAACTCGCGCCACCGATCGGAAACGCTAAAAGAAAAGGGCCCAATCCACATCTCATCGACATAGGGATCGAGCGAGGAGTAAGCCTCGACCATGAAGATGGCCAATCCCGGCGCCTTGGCCCTTGCCCAGAATGTGATCCGGTACTGCATTGACGGTTTGGGTCTAATGGCATAGGCCGGAGCGGTGACGAGGTAGCCCCCGGTGTTGGCCGGGTGACGGATTCTTAAGCAAGCGTTCCCGTGATGGGGGTTCTCCGTGTCGCGGGTGTAGTTGGCGGGGACCTTCCACTCATCGCCCCCCCACATCGCCCAACCGGGCGGAGGACTGCTGGTAGTGTCTACCTCAAAACCTGCATTGTAGACGAGATTGGGGGTAAGATCGGGGGGTGGTGAAGAAACTGATCGGGATGCCAGCGCGAACCATCCCATCGTACATGCAGCAATAAGGATGACGATGGCAATGGGTCTCCTACGATACTGCTTTCTCTCCATAACCATACTCACTTTCAGAAGAGCACCGACAGTTGCGAGACGAATCGTCCCCTTCGGTTGGCTTCGATCTAGAGCGCCTCATCCCACACTTGCCTGCTCATTGGGCAAACTTGTTTTGTTCTGGCTGCTGGCCTGCAAACAGCGGAATCGCGAGCAGCACGAACAATGGCACATTGCCTATCGGGTCCTTGACAAGAACGAGCAATATGTAAGGACTTCAGACGGACGCTGTCGGCACTCCGACATCGCGGTGACGAGACTTTCTGCCCTCCCGCAGTCGGGAGCAGACCTCAGATCTCGGGGTATCCTTGGTCGCAACCATCCAGAATGATCTCCCGCCATGAGGGAGATGTCTTCGGAGCGACGATCGCCCCATAGGTCTCCGGGCGTCTGCTCTTGAACAGCATAGCCCGCATTCGCTGAGGGGCGGGGATGCCGGACCAGTATTGTGGGAACGGATCGTCGAGGTCCACCGTGGCAACCGCCCATCCGTCACGGAACCCCGAATCGGCGCGGACCACGCCGACAGGGTCTATGATGACGCTCCTCGTCGTGCTGTGGGGCTCGCGCCCCCCGGTGAAGGTCACCGAGCTGACGAAGTAGATCCCGTTGTCGATGGCGCGCGCCCTCTGCAGCGCCATCACCTGCTCCAACCCTCGCGCGTCCTGCATTGTCGGGCTGAAGACGATCTCAGCCCCGCCGAGCGCGAGGCATCGAGTGGTCTCCGGGAAGTAGTAGTCGTAGCAGATCTGGATCCCGATGCGGGCGCGAGGGGTGGTGAAGACCGGCCACTCGGTGCCTGGGGTGCGTGTGAGATACTCGCCCGGGGTCAGATGAACTTTGCGATAGGTACCGACAAGGCTCCCCTCCGGTCCGAGGACGACGGCGCTGTTGTAGGGCTTCTGACCTACCTTCTCGAGCAGACCCATGACAACGCAGCAGTTTGCCTGGCGTGCCGCCTCGGCAAGCCGCTGCACCTCAGGACCAGGAACGGCAACCGCCAACTCCGTATCGGATCCCTCCACCCCGAGCTTGAGCGCATGCTCGGAGAAGCAGACGAAGTCGGCACCGAACCGCGTGCCCGCCTGACTGATCAGCCTCTCGAAGATGGCGAGATTGTCGGCGAGCGTCGGACCGAACTGAATGCTCGAGGGATGGTCATAGCGGCCCACGAAGTCCCCAGCGTTGTGGAAACCCATGTTGAACGCAGCGATCGTCACGTGCCGAGACATTGTCGCCCGCACCTCTATTGTCGCTGACGCAGCTACCGAAATCGTGTCCCGCCCGTAGTGTAAGGTTGGGCGGACCCTCTCACGTACCTTAGACCGCGACGCGACCGTTGTCAACCGGACTCTGCGACTTGCGATTCCTCGCTAAGGGACCGACCCCGTCGTGTCCAGAAACTGATCGGTCTGTCCAGATGTGACAGGGCGGCTCTTCGGCGATGAGAGTGAGGTCGTACGAATGGGGCGAAGTAGCTGCAGCATCGGTGACGATGTCGTTACCCCGGGTGTCTGACCGCTTCCGATGGACCCAGGTGGAAGGGGCTGGGACTTCGACCTTCCTGGTTTTGAGAGCGGTGTTGCTAGGAGCGCGTCAGCGCCGCATATGTCCCACGCGACAGGAACCTCCCCGTGACTCCCAGCCGGGAGGGTAGCCGGAGTCGCGGGTGGCTGCGGCCGTCCGCTGTGCTGCTCCCTTGCCTAGGCCGAAGAGCTGTGTCAGTGATGTCCGACCGCTAGCTCTGGCCCGCATCTTCCACCCTCCCACCCGCATCCAGCTTCCTTGGCAGCAGGAACGGGTTGAGTCGCGAGGAGTCGCAGGCCGCGGCGCCCTTCTGCGGGATCTGAGGCGCGAGGCGAGTCTTCAGGAACTCGAGCGCGGCGATCGGGTCATCGTCCAACAGCACCGCGTGGAGCTCGATCAGCCCCTCCTCGTCCAATGCGACCAGCAGCTTGTTCATGGCGCTGCCCCTGTTGACGGCCTGTTCGCGAGCGCGCGTGATACGACCGGCCCGATCACCTGCGCCATTCTGCTGAAGCCTAGGTCGGTCGGATGGGTCCCGTCCACCGTGCCCTCGCCGTCCGTCCCGAGCAGACCGGCGCCCTCGAGGTAGAACATCCCGGTATGCCCCTCCGCGAGAAGCTGCTCATAGGCAAGACGCAACTGAGCGTTGATGCCGCGCTCATAGCTCCCGTCGGACCCGAAGGCACGCCCGGTCTGGTAGGTGATGTTCTCCGCCAGTATTATGGGAGTGGAAGGCCTGCTCTTCCGGATGGTCCGGACCAGGTTGAGCGTCCTGTCCGTGATGGGGTCGCTGCCCATGTTGGGGAGCGCGTCGATGACGTAGACATCCGGGTCGAGCTCGGCCAGCAGATCGCAGACTGCGGGCTCCATTCTGGCAGCGCCCGAGAACCCCAGGTTGATGGTCTCGCAGTCTAGCGCGCGCCCGATGATTGCGGGATAGGCCATCCCCGGCCGGGAGGCACAGCCGCCGTGAACAATACTCGTGCCATAGAACACGACGCTCTTGCCCGCGCCGTTCTCGACAGTCGCGAAGTGCGAGCCTGCAGTCACCCCGATGCTGAGGGAAGTAAGTCTGTTGAAGAGAGGCAGGTAGAGAAGGTAGGTCCGGTCGCCCTTGGGCCGATTCGCGAAGAACGTGGCCTCGTTGTCTCGCCTATCATCCGGGCGGCCTGTGCCCGCGTAAGCCCAGCGGCCATCGGCGGCTTTGACGTAGAGGTCGAGGCCGCTGGTGCCCGTAGCTGCCATATGGTCCATGACGTAGGCGTTGTCGCCCAGGCTCCAGCGCACCCGGAGTGTGCCAGAATCGGTGGAGAACCTGATCGCCATGCCGGCACTGAGCTTCGCCAGCCCCATCAGATCCTCGCTAAGCTGGCTTGAGGCCCGGGCGGGAAGGCGGTCGAAGAAGCTCTCGGTGTCCTGCCATCCCTTTCCCTCGATTCGAAAGCTCGTCGCGTCATACCACGTCAGGTCGTCGTCGGCATGGGCGTCGCATTGCAGCAGGAGCATACAGGCGCAGGCCGCCAGCAGCATCGCGAGCGTGTTCATGACCAGCCTCCAGAAGGTTCGCAGCCGCGGCGTGCGACATGGCAAGCCAACTGCGATCTGGATGTCTTCGCCCATCGGCAGCCGCGCACCTCCGCCGGCCATCGCGCCAGACCCCCGCAGGAGGTGCATTGCTGTGGCGTGCAGTCCAGACTCCCAGCGCGTAATCGAGACCTGCAACCCACTCGCCACGCCTGCGCGTCTACGCTCTCACACTATGTGTGGCGAAATCGCGGGCGAAGATTCCGCAGTCGAGGGGGCGGCCGGAATCGGGGGTGGGCGGAGTGCCGGCTTCGTCAGCGGCTGAAAGGCACACTCGGCCGCAAATCAATCCTGCTTGCCCAGCCGACGCCCAGACCTACCTGAGATGGGCAGCGCCATCCGGTCTGCCGCGTATATCACTTCCGGTCAAGCGTCAGGATCGCTGCCAGCGTCGCCTGTACCGTCATGCGCACGTTCGCAATATCCACCGAGTCAGCCGTGTCCCCGGACTCATGGTAGTTCGGGTCAGCATAGGGGTAGGAGCCGAAGTTGGCAATCGCCGCGGGGAAGCCGGCCGTGACGAAGGAGCCGTCATCATCGCCGGGGCGCTCTCGCCGGTAGGTGCGTTGCTGGAGACCGATTCCGTAAGTCTCATTGACCTCTGCCATCAACCGCGCAAGCGGCTCACCTTCGGGGGCGGTGTACAAGGTGACGTTGGTCTTGTGCCCGGCCTCACGGTCGGCCTGTGACTTGCCGGCGAGGGCATCGAGGTTGACGATGGCGATAAGGTTGTCGCCCCGCGCTTTCGCCGCCTGGGCGGCGGCCACGCTCGTCCACGGCGTATGCTCTTCGTTGCAGTACAGGAACCAGAGGGAGCGCCGCGGCCGATAGTCGGCGAGGACGCGGGCGATCTCCAGGGCGCCGGTCGTGCCCACCGCGTTGTCATGCGCGCCGGGCGAGTCGATCCAGCTCGGCGAATCCTTGTGTGCCACGAGGCAGATGATCTCATCCGGATGACGCGTACCGGTTTCGCGGACGTTGAGGTTGTAGACGGTGTACCAGGGATCTTCAGGCTGGGGTGGGGAATACCAGTGATGCCTTGGCTTGCTCTCATCGCAGCGGAAGGCCTGCGCTCGATGCGCCTCTCTTTCGACCGAGTAGCCCCAGCCGCGCAGCCTCATCTCGAGGAACTCATCGGTCTCATCAAGCGTGCTCCTGGACTGCCCTGCCCGGGTGTAGTTCGCCTTCCGGTAGGGGAGCGGGGCCTCGGCCAGGTAGAGGATACTGCCCCGCAGTTCCTCTTCGCTGGTGTGTGCAACCAGTTCAGCGATCAGCGGATCGTGCATCGCGTGCTCCATTGATACCGTGCAGATAGCCCGACCCGACCTAGCATGGACATTCAGTCCCGCGACGACCCGTCGCCCATATCGCCACAATACAAGCTCCTTGTGTGAAGCGCAAAGGCACCGGTTTCACGGCGTATTGGCCGCTGCATCATCTCTGTCGTAGTTTCGCCCTGGAAGGGGCGCTGCATTCCCCCTTCATCCAGCGTCGGAGCGTGGGGAGGCGAGAGCGCGCTGCTCTCAGCCGGCATTCGAAGCGCAGCTCGGCGAAGGTGCGGATGAGCTCATTGTGCGCCTCGCAGGTCCAGAGGTTACGAAAGCCCGCATACTTGGCGCGGCCCTGGCACTTGGCGGTATCGGCCCCGTAGTGCTTCATGCCGCCATAGTAGGACGCGCCGTGCACGGTCGTCCAGGCATCGAAGTACTCCTGGAGCAGTTTCTCGTCCTTGAGGACGTGGGAGACCTCGCGAAGCCACTTCGAGAGCTGTGCCCGCTCCTTGCCTCGCACCAACTGAAGGCGGCCTGAGGCATGGTCGAGTCTGGTGAAGGCCGGCGTTATCGAGGCCTTCACCTTGCCGTCCGCCTTCCCGAACTTCAGCAACACCGGCATCCCCACCCACCAGAGCGGGTCACGCTTATCGAGGTCTATGATGCGGGTGTCGAAGACGAAGTTCCCGAGGCTGTAGGCGATGGGGGTGCCCTTCCAGGTCTCGATCGCCTGTGGGACATGGGGATGGGTGTTGATCACCGCACTGGCGCCCACTTCGGCGAAGGCGCGGTTCATCGCCACCACCCGGGGGCTGGGCAGCGGGTTCATCTCGTTCCCCCCGTGGGTGAACACCAGCACGATATCGTGCTTGGCGCGAAGCTCGATGAGCTGGCGGATCATGTCGAGAGGCTTCAGCCCGGCGCCGCCAGCGGAATCCCGCCCTGCCACGCCGAATTCGTGTTCACAGGCATTGAGGATCGCGATTGAAAACCCCTTGGCATTGACCGTGAGTGGCCGGGAGGCCTGTTCCTGGTCCTTCCCGGCGCCGACAGTGAACAGGCCGCGGCGATGCAGGGCGTCCAGGGTATGCAGGGCCGCGCGGGGGCCGTGGTCGAGGATATGGTTGTTGGCAAGGAGCGCGATCTCAAAGCGGCCCTTGAGCAGGTCGGCGATGCTGGGCGGCGCGGCCAGGTGAGGTCCGGACTTGATGATTGGGTGTTCGCGAGTCGTCAGCGGCACCTCGACGTTGACGATTCTCAGGTCGGCCTGGTTCAGCAGGCTATCCACATCTGCGAACAGCTCCTGTGCCGCTGACTTGCTCGCCCGAGGCCGCGGGCAGAAATCCCCCACCGCGCAGATCACCAGTTCCCTTGTCATCACGAATCCTCTATGTGGGTTGCCGCTCGGACCAATAGGCAACGAGGTCCGATGTCTGTGTAGCGCACGCCATGTCGCCAGTTAGTGATACCCTTACTCGGCCTCGATCAGCACGAAGTCGAACCGCTTCAGGTTCCGCCGATAGGCGCCCGAGACCGACGATGAAATGCGCGACGCCAGCGCCGACAGGGACATGTCTCATCAGAGACCACGAGATGGTCGTCGGGGAACTGCACGGGGAGAGTCTTGACGCGCCGTCTTGTAGGGACAAGGACAGGCGGTTTCAGCGTCACTTGACCACTACAGCTACGCCCACGGCGAGAGCTGCATGTGCAACCCCAGCATCGGATCGATCAGGCTGCGCACCGCCATGATGACGAGGTGGCCCACCATCATCCCCACGAAGGAGGGCCGCCAGGTGCGGTAGAGCCGCAGCCCGCCGAAGCGGCGCAGCGTCACCACCAGCACCCACGCGATCAGCGCGTTCGTCCAGATGCGGGCGTTCATCCCGAAGGTGCCGCTCATGATGAACCCCAGCGGGCTCAGCCCCCACCACAGGAAGCTGGCGTGCAGCCAGGTCAGGGCGAGCATTACCGCCCCGCCGCAGAGCAGTCCGAGGGGGAGGTGCGGCATCGCGCCTTCCGGATTGTGCAGCGAGGTGGCCAACTCGCCGAAGACCCAGGAACCGCTGTCCCGGAACTGCCACGCGTCGAGGCTCAGCGCGCCGCGGTGGTAGATGGCACTGAGGTCGGTCCACGGCACCACCAGCATCATTGGCACCACCGCGAGCAGCAGCGCGCCTAGCGCCAGCCGCCCCCGCACGCGCGCCGCGTGCAGCACCTTCAGATCGTTGAGCGCGAAGTGTGTGAAGTCCACCTTCGGCTGGGTCATGAAAGTGTGCTGAAGATAGGTAAGGAGGGCCATCGTGCGCGGCTTGTACGCGGCCGCCCCCGTCATCCCCACCAGCACCTCGCGCGGGGTCAGGCTCGTCCCCGGGACGTAGATGCCGCCGGCCGCCACCATGCGCGCCATCGCGAGCGAGTAGCCCGCGTAGATGCCCATGAGAGCCAGGAACGCCCACAGGTGCATGCCCGCGCGGGAGGCCCAGAAGCAGAGAAAGACCCCGCTCAGCACCAGACCGAGCGCGGCTCCGCCGGGCGGCAGCGGATCGAGCGGATCGTGCGGCGCGGGGCGGCCGACCAGGCGCAGGAACCCGGCGGCCAGCATCTTGCGCGACTGCCACAGCAGGAGGAGCGCGAGCATGAGGCACGCGCCGGACTCCTGGTAGCTGATGAACGTGGAGGGGCTGAACACCTGCGCCCCCATGCCCTCTTGCCCGAAGCCCAGTGCGGCGAAGCCGAAGAGCTGGAGGCGATTGAGCAGGAAGAAGAGCCAGAGGCTGAGCGACACCTCCGCGGGCAGCAGCGCGAGAATGCCTATCGTCTCGAAGCCGATGTAGGCATAAGTGTTGCTGATCGCGGACCAGGGCCCGGTATTCTCAAAGGAGCGGCCGATCTGCCAGTACATCGGCGTGTAGGGAATGGCCGGCGCGAGTGTGTGCGCCATCTGCAAGAGCGACTGGAGCACCGGCAGCGCGAAGCCGATCCAGAAGATGCGATTCCGAAAGAGCGAGCGCCCGCCGCCGGCGCCTTCCTCCCCAACGAGTTCGATCGGCACCGCGGCGAAGGGGAAGGCGAGGCGCTGGCCCTCGATCCAGTCCTTGCGCAGCAGACATGATAGGCAGAAGAAGCCGGCGAAGAGCGCGAACGCGAAGAGCGACCAGGCGGCGATGGGCGCGACCCACTCGTGCCAGGGCACGGCCATCCCCGCCGGCAGGCCATCGTAGAAGGCGCGCACCGACTCCGGCCGGGTGACCTGCAGCCAGGTGGGCACGTCCTTCATGAACAGCTCGCCCCAGCGGTTCTCGGGCGTGGCATAGTACTGCGGATGGACCGTGTTCACCAGCACGTACGCGAACAGCCCCTCGCCCGAGAGCGCGGCGCAGATCGCCATCATCGCGTAGATGAGCAGCAACTCCGGCCGGGTGAAGGCGAGGGAGGGCCGGATCCGGCGCAGCAGCGGGTTCACCGGCCAGAGGAGCAGCACCAGGCCGAACATGGGCCCCACCCCCAGGGGCCGGAAGGCCCAGTCGAACTTGCCGAGGGTGAAGTTGACATAGGGCAAGACGAAGGCGAACGCCAACACTAGCGCCGCCCCGACGAGCAGCGCGTGGAGCCGGAGCGCCGCCCGCGGCCGCGGCGGCGCCTCCGTAACAGGGGCGCTAGCGGTCTTCGGTAATGCTTCCATAGAGACTCGGCCGGCGCTCCTTGGGCCAGAGGGTGCGGAACTCGGCCTGGCCGGTCACCGAGAGCCAGGGCTCATAGCGCGGCGCGTCGAGATCGACGTCCGCGAACACCACGCCCGGCGTGCCCGCGGTGTCCGCGAGAATGGTGCCGCTGGGGTCGATGATGAGGCTGCGGCCCCCATAGGTGGAAGTGACGTAGAAGAGGCTGTTGTCGAGCGCCCGCGCCCGCGCCACCGCGTCGAGCGCCTTCCCCTCGCTGCGGCCATCTCCCCAGATGGGCGTGAACACGATCTCCGCGCCCTTCAGCGCGAACGTGCGGGTCACCTCCGGGAAGAACTGGTCGTAGCAGATCTGCGCGCCAATGCGGCCGATCTCCGTGTCGAACACCGGCAGCGTCGCACCGGCCGCGCTGCCCGCTTCCACCTCGGTCTGGGGCAGGTGCGTCTTGCGATAGCGCCCGATCAGCCGCCCGTCTTTGCCGATGATAACCGCGGTGTTGTACCACAGGTCCCCCTGCCACTCTGGCACGCTCGCAATGATCATCATCTGGTAGCGCCGGGCGAGTTCGCCCAGCGCCTCCGTCGCTGGCCCGGGGATGGTGGGGTGCGCCTCCAACTCCGCGCCCGGGGCCACGTTCACCATCTCGCCCAGGCAGACCACGTCCGCCTTGCCTTCGCCGGCCTTCTCGATCAGGCTGCGCCACGCCTGGGGATCGAGGTGCTGATCGGAGGGCAGGTAGGTGGTGGCGAGGCGCACGTGGCGCGGCGCGGGCGATGGCGCCTCGCGCAAGGAGATATCGTCCCACCACAGGCTGCCCTGGGGCGCGTGGCGCAGGCCGAGCGTCACCTCCGCGGAAACCGCCTCCTCCGGCGCGCGCAGCGTGCCTGCGAACCGCCACCACTCGCCCTCGCGCGTGACGCTATTGAGGTAGGCGACGCGGGGGAACTCGTCCGTCCCCGGCCGCTGCCAGGTGAGCTTCGCCCACGCGGAGGCGTGCAGACTCTCCACCCCCTCTGCGCGCACATAGGCCGCTAACTCGTAGCTCTTGCCAGCGGTGACGCCGGGGCACTGCGCGCTCACCCATCCCACGACACCGGCGCTGCCGTTCCCGGCGATGAGCAGCGAACATGAGCCGGAGTGGGCGACGCTGGTGTCGCGCGCGAACGACGGGGCGATCTCCAGGCGCGGCGCGCCGGTCTTCCATCCCACCGGACGACCCTCCGTGACCTCCTCAAAGCCGGGATTGGGAACGAGATTCTGCGACACCACTACCTCCTTGCTCTCCTGCGGGGCCGTGGCCGCGCCTGCGGGCGCCACCGACAACCCCATCCACGCCAGCGCCCCCGCGACCACGATCAGACCCACCACGCCTCGTCTCATCTCATCTCTCATGCTCGCGCCGTGGCGCTCCCCTGAGCCAGTTTCGGGCCGGTCAGCCGCCGATGAACGCCGATGAACACAGACAACAGCGGAGTTGGGCTCGATTGCTGTCGGCGTCTATCCGCGTTCATCTGCGTCTGGTGCTCCCGCATTCCTGTCCCCCCGAGAAACGCTATCCAGGCTTTCCTGGGGGCTTGGATTCGCCGCGGCTCTCTTGGTATCCCTGGGGCATCGATAGGATCGTCGGTCGCGTGTGCTGCCTCCGAGGTTGCTTGGGTGTGCTGCTCCAACTCCTCCGGTATGCTCTCAGTTTCTGCTGGGCGCTGCTCCTGCCGCGAGCGGTGGTGGCGGCTCAGTTGCTTGCGATCCAGAGCCAGTTGCAGCGGCGAAATCGGCATGGATGTTAGCCGGCGTGCTGAACTGACCCACATCTGGAAGGAATCGGCATCGGCATCTGACCCACCCACCGCGACAGCAAAAGGTCTCTGAGGGGCTTTAGGAGGCAACCTCGGGCTGATTTCGCCGATCCTGGGTGGATCAGTTCTCGACGCCGATAGTGGGGCGATTTTGGATGCCGATTGACACTGCCTGAACCGGCCCGGCGGCCGGCGCGCGCTGGGACAGGAAGCGGCCCTGCACCCTCTGATCCTGAGATAGCCCCTCACTTCCCGACCACTCATCCCACGGATAGCGTTCTCCGGGGGGACAGGGGACAGCCGTGCTGCTGAAACGGGCGGCGCGCCTCGATGCGGAGATCGTCGCTTTCCCGGATACGTTTTACCACACAGATCTGCCCGACGGTCCTTCAGGTCGCAGATCCGTCCTACTGCACCCATGTCAAGCTCCACTGCAAGGCTTGGGGGGCGGTGAGTTCACGCCGTGCGGCCTCTTGTTCGGCGATAAGTTGATCAAGCTTCTGCTCCAACGCCAGCTTCTCCGGCTGCGCGGTCTTCGGCACTTCCAACAACACTCCCAGATATTTCCAGCGCATCAGGTAGATTGCTTCTTGCACCTGCACGGTGGCATCCACCTGCTTACCAAGTGCCTGCCAGGGACCTGGAAGTGTTCCCAGGTCTACGCCTTCGGTGAGCTTGTCAGCCGAAAAAGCCCCGACTTCCACACCTTCTACTGTCAGCTTCCAAGTGCCGGCAGACAGCCCCGTAACCTGGAACGGATAGCGGTCTAGTGTGGACTGGACCGGCACATATGGGAAGATCGAATATGCCTCCGGATCGAAGTGGGTGGGCAGCGCGCGGTCGGTGCGAGAGAAAGTAATCGCATTGGAGGTTATCGTCAGGTCCGATATCGTCGCGCGATCGGTCGTGATCTGGCCTGTAACCGCGTCAATGCTGACGCTTGCGGCTGGTTCGGTCGCGCCCAGCGCCAGCAGCAGCCCGTATGCCATCAGCGCGTGACCTGGTGCATCCGGATGCACGGAGTCGGCAATCATTGTGTATTGCGGATTGTCCTGCTTTGCCTGTGTTTGAGCTTTGGCCATAAGGGTGTGAATATTACAGACGGCAACCTGCTCCTGGGAGGCTAGCGCGATGACCCCCTCCGCGTAACGCGCCAGGGTGGCATTGTAACCTTGCAGGCCACGGTCTTCATCAACCGGCCCGGGAGTAAGGAGCACGACCTGAATTCCCCTACCCTTGAGCGTCTGCACTAGTCTGGTCATCGCTGCCAGAAAGCCTTCGTAACGCTCCTGCTCAAAGGTTGTGCAGCCTCCATCATTCATGCCGAAGCAGATCGTGACAACGGTCGGCCGCTGGCTAAGCACGTCGCGCTCCAGCCGCTCCAGTCCTTCTACGGCGGTGCCGCCTCCCAAGCCGGCATTGCGGAAGGTGGTATTGAGATCCGAGTAGCGCAGCGCGAAGTAGTCCATGACATACCGTGTATAGTCACATTGCTCGGTGATGGAATCTCCCAGGAAGACCATGCGTGAACCATCCGGTAAAGGCGCGGCCGCAGCTATCTCAGCCACCAGCAAGAGGAAAGCGAGAATAGCTAATCTGACGCATACACCTTTGGCGTGGGAGAAGATCATAACATGCCCGTCCTGTCCAATAACTCCTCTGGGTTCCAGGCTGCTCGTGCAGCCTCTTTCGTCCAGCTACCGATGTCGGTCTCCATATCGAAACCGAAAACCGATAGAACACGATGTTGCTGTGTCATCGCGCATCCTCAATCGAGTGGAAATCCCATCACGGTGTAGTAGGCGAGGTTGGGCTGTGTTACATCCATGCGGCCTATCTGCGCAATGATGGGCTGGTCCGATTCTACGAGAAGGGCATATTGGCCGTAGGGTATGCGATATACGCGATCGCTCACCGGTTGGTCGAGCCGCACGCACCGGACTCGTTCCGCTTCCACCGTGACACGCAGGTCCCGTTCGGGTTCCCGGTTATCGAAGTAGATAGTTATCTGCACCTCTGCTGGTTGTGCGTTCGGGTTGAACAGCACGAGCGACTCATGCCCGTATGGCTCCTTGTCCCCGGGAGCGGGAAGGTCGCCGTCTGGAAAGGCCCATATAGTGCGACCCAAGAGACGCGAGCGGCTCATATCGGGAGTTCTAGCACTTCTTGACGGCAGTTCGAGAACTGCTCGACCCCATCGGCCGTGATGCGAACGCCGTCCTCCCAACGCAACCCATATGTATCGGTGTGTAGGAAAGTGTCAACCTGGAACGTCATGTTCTCTTGCAGCAGGTAATCGCTGGTGCTCTCCATCCAGGGCCGCTCGACTTCCATCATGCCGATGCCGTGACAGGGTCCATATAGCAGGTTCCTGCCGCAGCCCTTCGACTTCACGAACTCCTCGAACCGGGCCACCACGTCTTTTGCCAGAACGCCAGCGCGCATGAACTCCATTGTTCTGAGGTGAGCCTCAAGGCCGACCTCCACCAGCCTTTGCATCTCGCCCGGCATCTTACCGAAGCAGCACGGGCGGCCGATGCTCGGGCTGTAACCACCGACCCGCGCGCCGAGGTCGAGTTGGATAAGCTCCCCCGGCACGAGGAGGCGATGGGTGGCGCGGGAGATGGCATGGTTGGTATTGGTCCCGCCCATGACGTATTGCGGGTGGGCTTCGTACTCGGCGCCATGACTGTAGAGGGATTCGAGCGCCAGCCCTACGACCTGCAACTCGGTCATCCCCGGCTTCATCCCCATGAGACACTCGCCGATCGCGAGCTCGCTGATTCGGAAGCCCTCCTTCAGCAACGCGATCTCGTTAGGGCTCTTGATGATGCGCATGTCGCCGATGAGCTCGTCGGCGCCCACCATCTCGACCCCCGGCAGCGCCTTTCGAATCTCTTCGTAGATCACCATCGGGAAGATCGCTCGGCCCACTATGCCCAGCCTCCGAACCGGCCGGTCGCCGCACGCCTCCGCGAATACCTCGGCGAAGCTGCTGATCGGAATGTCCGGGTACTCGGGCTCGGCGCTTTCTCGGTACCAGAGCACCTTGCGGACGGTCTCGATCTTGCTCCGATCGAGTGCGTAGGTTTCGCTCTCGGGGCCGATAAGCAGTATAAGCTTCCCCTGGGCTGGAATGACGACGCCCGCCGACTCAAATGCCGGCCAGTAGTCGGAGAGGTAGCGTACGTTGGCGAAATCGGCCTCGTTGGAGTGTACGATCGCCGCGTCTAGCCCTGCCTCAGCGACACGCTGCTGAACTCTCCTCTGCCGCTCTTTGAACTCGCTCGTCGGTATGGTTCTCATCTCTCCCTTTCCTATGCTGCCATCCAACAGACAGGCCCGCCTATGCGCTCTTCGCTATCCTCACGATTACGTGGTCGGTCACTGACGGGACCGCAAAGCGAACCCCGCCGCGGTCGGGACGGTGAGCGAGAAACCTGCCGCTCAGACAGTCCGTGACCGAAAGGACCGGCCACCCGGGATCGACCCAGATCTCCATGGGCCCAAACCGCTCAAAGGCCTCCAGAAACATGCTGTCAGATTCCTTTTGGATATGGATCAGATGCAGCAGCCAGCCTTCCTCGTCCTGCATGACCATAACCTTGATCGAGCTCGGGGCGCTCACCCGTATCTTCTTGGAGATGTCGAGTTGCTCCTCAAGCAGGATCCGGAAGACTTCCTTCAGGAATGGACTTCGCCCACGGGCCGGACTCGAGGAACGGAAGGCCCGGAGGAAGGGCACGGGAAGGAAGGCCACGCGCCCCTGTCCATAGTGGTTAATGACGATGGCGGGATAGTTGGTGCGGGTACCGGGAGGTGAATGCTGATGATAGATGAAGTGTCCTGACTCGAAATCGCTCTCAATCTCGGGATCGGTGAGATGGCCGAGGGCGCGAGCCCCAGGCCGCAGTCTGCAATAAAGGGCATGATTCGAGGGGTTGTCGCCCCGGTCGAAGTCCTTCAGCAGGAGTGGCATGTCTGGGACGGTCCCCTGGAAGCAGGGATCGAGTTGGTCGAGGTAAGACACGCTATAGGGGCTGTCTGCCTCAAAATCCACACCGAACAAGTCCGCCAGCGAGAAATCCGGCAGCCGATTGCCCTCCGCGTCCAGGAGCGATGTCTGGTAGGTGGCCAGTAGCCTCCCGCCCCGTTCTACATACGTTCGCAGCTCGTGGGCGAAGGTATCGCTGATATGCAGGAGGTTCGGTAACACCACCAATTCGTAGTCGTGCATCTTACTCGGGGCATCCTCCTCATGAAAGAACCCGAGAGGAAGATGCAACTCTGAAAGCAGTTGATGGAGCGAGGCGATGGTTGCAGAGTGATCATCCCAGTAAGTGGTGCCGGGCAGTCCACTCAAGGCCTGGGAAAGCTTGATGTTCGTCTCGGAGATGGGGCAGCCGCATATGTGCACCGGCTGCTTGCCTACACTCCAGGGCTCACGCTCCTTGACCCAGGCGAGGGTTTCCGCGGTGGCATCCCATACAGGAGGCGCCACCCGGCCGGCATAGTCGCCGCAGGGGTATGGGACGTGGTCTACATTGAGCGCCCCGCCTCGGGCGATGGCGAGCGCCGAGAGCCCCTTCAGGGTCGCGACCGTTGTGACAGTCCAGTCCCCCCAGCTTCCTTGGCTCTCCGGCATCATCAGCACAAAGGGCGCTCCGGTCGCTTGCATGAATCCTGCCCTCAGGTCAGCGTTCAGGTACTCCGGGGGATGGGCCTCTCCGCTCATCAACGTTGCGTGTTGGTCCAGGCTGCGCGCGGTAAAGGAGGGATTCCCTGCGCCATTCCACATCCAGGCTAAGCCTGGCTTCGCGTTATCGCATTGCACCTGTACTGCGCGCATGAACTGCTCGCGCATAGCAACCTTGAAGTTGACGAAATCGAGCCGAGTCCGTGCCGTGACCAGGTTAGCCGGTGACAAGGCGTAACCGTACCTCGACCCGAACTTGCGCTGACATGACTCGCAGTAGCACCCCCGGTCGTCGAAGTACTGAAGGTCCAGGAAGAACCCGTCGATATCATATCCCTGTGCGATCTCCTCCATCTGATCACAGACATGCCTGGTGAACTCGTCATTGCTCATGCACATGGAAGGGTAGTGCTCGAACAGCAGGCGGTCCCCGTCCTGATCCACCTGCTGCCACTCCGGGTGTGTCTTCGCCAGCTCGAAGCTCAGTATCACGTTGTAGTAAGCGATGAACTGGAGACCGATCCGCTTCGCCCGGCGACAAACGTCGCCGAAGATGTCACCACCCCCCATCGCCTGGTTCGCAACCCCGACCTTGGTGGGGTAGAGGCAGTTGCCGTGGGCGTTCTTCGCCTGGAAGATCAGGCACTCAGCGCCTGTTCTGGCGATGTTCTCGAAGTAGTCGTCGAGATCAATAGTGATCTCCGACAGGAAGTTTGGCATATGCCAGTCACAGAAGATCTGGCGCATGTGGAATTGTGTGTCCATCGCGCTCCTCATCATCAGTCTCTCTCCCGAAAGCATTCTGCAGAACCCCGTCTGCCCCGACGGTCCGTGAAAACGCGCGGCATCGCGCGTGGGGTCTATCCTCGATCAGCCTCTCCTGCGTTCCGGCATCAGCCGAATCCACCTGAGCCGCTGATCCGCGAGTCGATCCAGTCGGTCTTCACCTTCGCCTCCGCGAGCACGCGTGTTTTGGCGGGGTGGGCCACAAGCGCTCGCCGCGCCACTCGACATCGATGGGGGATCCCACCGCGCGTCGCCCGTCACCGTGCCCGCGCCTTAGACCTTCTGGAAGTAGCGAACCAACGGAAGCGCGATGTTGAAGCCGGCCTTCTCGTACGCGCGCCGCGCGGCGGCATGCGATGGGTCGAGCCCCGTCCCCACTTCGGCGAAGCGCATGCCCAGCTCTCGAAAACGCTGCAGTACGCGCTCATACATCATCGGCCCGATCCCTTTGCCCTGGACAGCCGGGTCGACTGCGTTGTCTCCGATCTCGCCGACGCCGGTTTCAAGGTTGACATAGAAGGTGACGAAGCCCACTACCTGGCCCTCTAGCTCAGCGATGTAGACCATCGCGCCGTTATCGCCTGCGCAGGCACTTCTGACCTGCCGTTCCTTCCCCGCAAGCGGGTCCTTGTGGAGGGCGCCGAAGAGTTCTTCACCCATGATGCTACGGCGCATCGCGAAGATCGAGGTATATGCCGCCACCGCGATCCGCGCCACCTCGTCGACGTCCTCTGGTTTTGGGTCACGAATGATGATGTCACTCACGGACGGTTACTCCTCTCCGACCACGAGGTAGTCGCCCTGGCGGCGCGCCGACACGGGCTCACCATTCAGACGCACCTTCTTCGCGTTGGCGCCAGGCGCATAGATTGTGAGCAGATCGATCTGGCGCCCAGTGATCGAGAGCTCCTCCCCGTCGAGGCGCACCTCTACCTCCTGATCCACGGTATCCCCCGTGAGCAACGGCCGCTTACCCTCCTGGTCTGCCAGCTTCCTACCGCCGGCAAGGAAGAGTCGTACGATGCTGCCGTCCGCCGCACGGCGCACGCTCGCCACTCGACCCTCAAGGACGTATCCCCCGCCGCAGACGCTGTCTCCCGCGGAGCAGTTGATGAGATGGTCCTGCACCCCTGACGCAGACGAAACGCGTACCGCTGCCAAGTCGCTGTTCACCGCCGCAACGGAAGCTTCCGGTCGCCGGCTCCAGCCACTCGTCGTCGTTGGGTAGAGCAGCGTCACGAACTGCGCCTCGCGGCTCGCGCGCGGTGGGCTCACACGCACGTAGGGCTTCCCGTCGTTCCCGGTCACGGCAGCAAAGGCCTCGGGCCGTATCACCTTCACACCGAGTACCTGCCCATCCAGCGCCTCGCCACGCAGCCAGTCACCCTCGCGCGCTACCGAGGACGTGAAATGGCACACCCAGTCATAACGGTGCGGAGCTTCGGCTCTGATCGTGTCGATCAGCACGAGGTACTCCGGCTTCACGAAGAGCACATGGCGCGTGAACTGGGTGAGCAAGCGCGCTCCCGGCCGCTGCGTGCCCGAATCGGCCACCCGGTACCGATCGGCCGCCTCCGCGACTACATAGCTGTAGTCTCCCACGCTGTAGGCAAGGTCGAGCCGGCCTGCCGTGCCGCGGAAGGTCAGGGGATCCCCGCCCTCGGCCCCATAGGGATTGTACTGCCCTTGGCCGTCCACCAGCAAAGTGTTATGGTAGGAGGTGTCCGAGGAGGTGTCCCCCACGTGATAGGCGAGCCTCTCCGCGCTCAACTCGGTGCTCCCTCGGTAGAGGTAGAAAGTGTTCGCGTCCTGGTGATCGTGGCCCACATTGATGGTCATGCCCGGCTGCGCGAAGGGGTAGTGCCCGAATCCGTAGGCGAAGTTGTCGTAGACGAATTGCCCCCCATACGCCCCCGTCTTCAGCCCGAAGATCAGGGCGTCCTTGCCCCAGTCTGTCCGCCAGCTCACGCCCGAGAGATCGGGGAAGACCCGGTCGGTCGGCAGGTCATCCGGGGAAATCGCCTTCACCGAGGGATCGTAGTAGAGGAACTCGAGCACCTGCCAGGGAGCGGTATAGGGCTCGCGGCCAGCGCGCCCGCTGCGCGCGTTCCCGATGATGTGCTCTGCCGTCCACTCCGCGCGCCCGTCACGGTACTCGGCCGCGGCAAAGCGCAGCAGATTGGCGGGGTTATAGTAATTGCCCCAGCTCCAGTCGAAGTCTCCGTAGGAGAACAGGAAGTCATCGGTTCCGGGCAGCGTGTTGTAGAGGCGCCAGAGTACGTAGCCCTGGTAGTAGCCATGGGGGATCAGGTCCTCGTCCTTCAGCCGACGTAGGTTCGTGAGGAAGGGCAAGGACATGGTTAGACCATAGCCTTGGTAGGGTGTGCCCTCATGCCAGGACCCATCGGAGATACCATCTAAGATGTCGCGGACGATGGCGAGATGCGCGGCCGCAGTCTGTCGCCAGGTGTCAGCACGCGGGTCTTCCCCCTCCAACACCAGGGCGGCGATCCCGAGCGCACTGTTGTTGATCCAATGGTGGTTCTGCACGTAGGAGTGGCGCCACCAACCACCAATTCCTTCTACCTCCCCGGTCGAAACCTCATAGGACTCCTCGGCCCGCAGCGCCAGCGTGGCACGGATGGTGTCCCTATCCGCCGCGGATAGCTCGGGGTAGATCCAGTCATACGCGATCGCGTTGAACATCAACATGTGGTGAAAGCCGAGGTCTCGCTGTCCGACCCCTCCCTCATCGCCCCAGTGGTCCCAGGCCGCGTGCGTGAGTAGATAGCGCCGAGTCAGCTCGAAGTACCGACGATCGCCGGTCAGCACATAGGCGAAGGCGAAAGCCAGCATCCGGTTGCCTTCACTGCGATAGGTCTCCAGGTTCGCCTGGTTTGGCGGAGCCGCAAGCGGAGTGTCTGTGAGGTGTTCGGTCGCGAAGGCGAGAATGGGGGCGGCGATGCTCGCCTTCGTTGTCCTCGCCTCTTCCCGGAGCCTCGGAATGTCCGAGGCCGTGAAGAAGATCCTGGGATGATCCGCCGCAAAGCTCCCAGTCCCAAGTGTGAGCAGCGGCATCAGGGTAAGCCCAACGACGGCCATCCTGTTCATCAGACAACTCGCTCCATCCCTATTGTGCGAGTCTTCCCGGCCACGAACTGCCCGCGTGTGCGCCCGAGGAACGCTAACCTCAGCGTGTAGTAGAACCATGATCCAAGCGCAGCCGACAGCACTCTCTCCTCCATCGGTAGTACGTCTCCTCCGTCTCCGCCTCTGGCATGGTCGCCCGTGCGTGCCGGATGCACTGCAAGCCAAGGGCGCCGCGCCCTTGGCTGAAGCGCGGCGCCCGCAGACACGTGACAAGCTACCGTCAGCAAGACCTACTGTATCGTCTCACCACTAGAAGGGGGACGTCGCAGGCCACTCACATATGATCCCGAGCGGGCCGGAGATCTCGGCATCGTTAGCGGGGTCCACATAGCAACTCCCGCTATCATGGCTCATCATGGCGCCAGCCGCCATCAGTGCCTCCGAGCTCCACCATTTCGCGTGCCCATCCAGGAAGCCAAGGTTCACCCCTCCCAGATGGCGGGCCTCTTCGCTTCGGTGGTCCTTGTATAGCCCTACCGTCCAAGTGCAGCCCATGTCGACACCACAACCAGCGGGGTAGTCGGGAACGGAGGTGTCCACCCCCTGGCAGACGGTGCCACGGCACCGATCCGGGTAGGCCGCACCGGCAAGGCCCCAGTCCGCGATGATCGCTCCAGTCTCGATGACTGCCAGCCAGCCGACCGTATTCGGTATCTCCGCGAGCTTCATGCCGTAGCTGCGCGAGGGAAGCATGTAGTTCTGAACGAACCCCCTCTCGGGGAAGGTGAGCGTCGCCCCGAGGATCGCCCTATCCACAGCATCGAACTCCTGTGTGAACGAGTCAGTGACGGCTCCCCCCCAACCGGTCGGAAGGGTGCCGCTTCCGATGAAGTCTGGCATCTCTCCGCCGTACCAGTCGTAGACTCGTCTGAACCAGTCGCCCCCGTAGCTGTTGATGATTATGGGATTCATGTTGATCCGCGCGCTGGGGCACCTCCAGACATCCCGGTTCTTCGTGTACTCTTCCAGCAACACGGGGGAGCTGAGATACGGGTTCAGAAGGTCAATTTTCGACTGCACTTCGACCGTAGCGTCGGGACACCCGCAGTTTAGATACGCCCAGTCCATGATCTCCTGGCGCGTCTCGTGCGGAGGCAAAGTGTCATTGTTGTCTGTCAGGTACATCTGCAAAGCCAGAGCGATGTTCTTCACATTGCTCAGACACACCGCCTTGCGGGCCGATTCGCGCGCCCGAGCAAACACCGGGAATACCATTCCGGCCAAAATCCCGATGATCGCAATCACAACGAGCAACTCGATCAGCGTGAAACCCTTATGACCTCTCTTGTACATCGCCTTCTCCTCCTGCATTTCGCCAGTGTGGGCGAAGCTCAAGGTCACATCCCGCGGACCTGCAGACGAAAGCCTCGTGCTGTCTTCCGTTCTCCCTTCTCCTCCCTCGGACTGTGCCGCCCGCGAGGCCTAGTCGCTTGAGGAAGTCGTTCGCGAGTCCGCTCTGTCCTGGCATCGCCGGCTGTCAGTCTCTCGTAAGCTTACCGTGGCACCTCCATCTTCATCTAGGATGTCGATAGGGTCAACTAGCGACCGTGTGTGATCGTACCGGCTAATGGAAGATTCGTACCTCCGCCCGGAGCGTGGGGTCGGGCCCCCGGTGCCGCAGTGGCCGCCACCTGCTGTCCGTCTGCCGACCGAGAAGGGTGTCGGGCACGGATAAGGAGTGGGACAGAGGCTTCCACTTTCGATCCAGAAGTGGTAAGCTGGATGTCGAATCCGCACACGCTTATCGCAAGTCCGGACGGTCCCGTTCGACCGCAAGTGAGTGTCCGGCGCGGGAGGGAGGCGCATATGGCGTTGGAGCAGGAGGGCGAATTGGCCCGGGTGCAGAGGGCCAGCCCGATCGTATGGGACCTGCTCCGCGGCAAAGAAGCAATCAGCGCTATCCACACCACTTTCACTCAGCCGCAGAGCCCATTCCGCGAGATGCACCAGGCGCTGGAGTTCGGAGTGCTGCTCTACGGGCGCATTCGCCGCTTCTGCGAAGGGACCGAGCGTGTGATTGAGCCGGGAGAGGCATGGTTCCAAGGGGCGTGGGAGCCGCACGCGTACCAGCTACTGACGCTCCCGACCGTTGCGCTTGCCTTCGGCGTGCTTCCTCAGGTCCTCATCATGGCAGGCTTCGAGGATGCGCCGCCCTACGATTGGATGGCGCCGTTCACCGCATCGCCGGAGGCGAGACCGAAGACCGCGCCGTCCAAGCGACGAGAGTTGCTCACGCTCGCCAGCAAGGTGATCTCCCCAAGGACCTCCGGCAGCCCGGATGGCCGTGTCCGGAAGCGACTGCTGTTCTTCGAGATGATGCTGATCGCGCGGGAGGGCTGGACCCCGCCGGTCAGCCATCAGGCTCCCCTACATGACTTATACGATCGGATCAGCCGGGCAGTTGGGATGGTGTTGGCAAGCCGCAGACCCGTGGGTCTCGAGGAGGCAGCAAAGGCCTGTGGCATGAGTCGCAACGCGTTCAGCCGGCTTTTCCGGACATCGCTTGGCATCACCTTCGCCAAGTACTGCCTACGCCATCGCCTCAGCGCGGCGGCAGAGCAGCTTCTGCATACCGATGACCCGGTGAAGGTAGTGGCAGCGCAGTGGGGATTCGCCGACGCCAGCCATTTCGGCCAGTGCTTCCGCGAGCACTATGGGTGTCCGCCCGCCGAGTACCGGAGAATAGGCGCCGCGGCACAGGGAGACCGGCAGGCTTGGTGACGGGCGCTGGGTGCGGCCGGCTTCGGTCGTGCGACTCCGTCAGCTGCGACCCCAGGCGCGCCCCAAATCGCGCGCAGTGCGGAAGACCGCGCCGCGCGCTTTCATCCCCATTATGACCGCCCGGAGTTCGTGAAGCGCGCGGTCGCCGCAGCCCGCGACGATGAACGGCTCCGGCGTCACCGCTCCTTCACCATAGTGGATCGACCCCTGTGCCATGGGGACGAACTCCCACGGATGCATGTAGAAACAGAGCACCGCTGGCAGCCCGAGCTCGTGGGTAAGACCGATGAACCGGTCCGCCGCACCAAGCAGATTATCCGCTCCCTCCGTCCGGAACTTCGGCCACTGGTCACAGTCGCGGCCAAGGGGATCGCGGCTGTCGATGGTTAGGTCAGCGAAGTTTGGGATCTCGATCACCGGCGAGTCGCCCTCCAACGTCCAGTCAGCGCGACTCGGATGGTACGGCGCTAGCCGCTCGCGGTAGAAGTACAGCGGGTAGGAGGCGTCGGTTTCGTATCCGAGCGACTCGAGCGCATTGACCATCGCCGTGGAGCCGAACAGCCGCGGCGCGCGGAAAGAGAGGACGGGTCCGCCCAGCGCTCTGCTGACCAGTTCCGTCGCGACCTGGAGACGATGAGGCACCTCCTCGGGGAGGAGAGGCTGTGTCAGAGGGATCGGGAACAATTCGTCACCAACGGTTTCGTGGTAGAGGCTATGGCAGCCGACCTCGTGACCCGCGGCGTCTACCGCTTTCGCAATCTCCGGGTGCTCTCTCGCCGCGTGACCGGTGAAGTAGAAAGTGGCCTCCACATCGCAGTCCGCGAGCAGGTCCAGCAGTAGAGGCGTGCCCTTCCTTAGCCCCTCATAGAAGGGTGTCCAGCTACCGATATCAGTTTCCATGTCGAAGCCCAGGACGGTTAGGACATCCCGATCAGTCATCGGCCACGCTCCTGCTTCCCATACGTGACTGACTCGCGGCCACGCATCTATCACCGTTCAGTCTCGGACCATCACGGGCGCAGACGGGGTCGGGTCTCTCGGTCTGAGTGTAGCCCAGCCCGACCCCCAGGACAACCCGCCAGGTGCAAATCCAATACTCACAGCTACGATCACCCCGGACACCATCCAGGGCAATCGCATCTGAACGGGGTCGAAGAGAAGTTCACGTGAAAAGGGCTGTGAGGGGAGAGGAGGGGTTGCAGGTGGAATCCGCGAAGTTTCCACGTAATGCTTTTCGCACTGAACGGAGGGCGTACCTGTGGCTGATACGACCGACTTCATCGCCTACTT
>Ga0315286_10000703_pt1 | contig 28801 bp, 22 predicted proteins | sample YL17G10_0_MG_FD_205038 | JGI IMG/M metagenome (GOLD analysis project Ga0315286, IMG submission 205038) | Sediment microbial communities from Yellowstone Lake, YNP, Wyoming, USA - YL17G10_0 | ecosystem: Environmental > Aquatic > Freshwater > Lake > Sediment | place: USA: Wyoming | collected... | reverse complement strand
CTACACAGGCGAGGGCTACGAGACTGAAGTCTTCGCTGAAGCGGATGATTACAGCGACGCAGACAACGCCAGCATCCTGAATTACTACCAAGCGTCGGGAAAGCTGGGCGGCGAGCTCTCCGCAGTCCAGCGTTCAAGGCAGTACACGATTGTTCAGGCGGCCGACGACTATCTCGCGTGGGCCAAATTGCACACGAAGAGCGCTCGCGATGCCGAATGGAAGTTGCGGGCGTACTTGAATCCATTCTTCGACAGGCACGAAGTCGTGACGCTCAAGCCGGGCGACTTCGATCGGTGGTTGACCTGGGCCGAGAAACAGCGTCCGAAAGGCCGACGCAAGAAAGCGCAAAAAGGGAGCGTCAGTAGCACGGACCCAGCGGAGCAGAAGCGGCGCCGGAAGGCGACGCTGAATCGAATCATCAACGTCGTAAAGGCCTGTCTGAACAAGGCCTACCGGGATGGTCGGGTCGCGTCGGACGAGGGGTGGAGGAATCTGCGCCGGTTCAGGGGGGCAGACTCGGCCCGGGTGCAATGGCTCACGGTCGCGGAATGTGGCCGATTGCTGAATGCCTGCCAACCCGACTTTCGGCGCGTGGTCGAAACTGCGTTATTGACCGGCGCCCGATGGGGCGAACTGCGGGCGCTGCGGGTTGGGGACTTCGATTCACGTTCCGGGTACCTGCTGATTGCCGAGAGCAAGAGCGGGAAGCCAAGGCGCATTCCGCTAACGGATGAAGGACGGGCAGCCCTGGAGACCATGACCGCAGGGCGGGAACCAAGTGAATTGCTGCTGACACGTCCCGACGGGCAGCCGTGGGGCGTGCAAGATCAAAAACGGCCGATTGCCGAAGCCTGTGCGGCGGCCAGGATCAGACCGCCCGTTGGCTTTCATGCACTCCGACATACCTATGCAAGCCTACTCGTGCAGCACGGTACGTCGCTCGCAATTGTCGCCGAGGCACTCGGCCATTCCGACACGCGGATGGTCGATCGGCATTACGCCCACCTGGCGCCTTCGCACGTCGCGGATGCGATCAGGGCGAACCTGCCGACCATTGGCGCCCTGGTCGATACAAGAGTACGGAGGCTGCGGAAATGATGGTGTGCGGGAATATGCAGCGCGCCATGGAGGACGCCTTGCGTTGACTGGGGCCTGACTGGCCTTGTCACGCCCCCCGAGCTAACCACCCCATTTCACTCGGCCCATCCATATCTACTGTCACGTCCCGGCCAAAAGTCTCACCTAAGAGTGAAATATTTCTGCCTGAACCACCAGGCCCACTTGCGGCGGGCGGTTCGGAGCGAAAGCGGTTGACTGCATTGCTCGGCAACGCGCAGATTCGGGCAAGGCTTTTGGCGGAGTCCAAGGCTGGGATTAAGGGGGAGATAAACCGATTTCCTTACTTGCCGCCGCGAGGACACTTGCGGTGTGCGAGGAATTGCAATTGTTCGATTGTTAGTCGCGCCAATCGGTCCTCGCCCATCGAGCACCCAATGTGATTACCGCACGGCGTTCATGTCGTTCACAAGTGTGAAAGGAGATCGGATGTCCACCATCTCAAGGCTTCTAGCCCGTTTGAGAACTGCAATTCGCGTTGCAACCACTGTCCCTTGCGTGATTGCCGCTCTAGTTGGCACCGGCATTGGCGTGGCGTTAGCTCAAGATCGTGCTCCGGGGCAACTGGATGTCACTTGCGCAAGTAACTGCACCGCGCACGGCTACGACGAGGAGTTCTGTGGCCAGGTCTGCTGGATACCCGATCCTGAGATGGTCGCGAAGGGCGAAGGGATCGACTGGAAATGCACAACCGCCTGCCGCGACCGGGGCGGCAAGCTGAGCGATTGCTTGCCGCGTTGTCAGCGGCGCTGATTTCCGAGGCCAGCCAAGATATACATCGCGAAATAATCCGTAGCAGGGGATCAGGGATGAACACCTCCACTCGCCGTCGAATCTGGGTTGCCGGGCTCGTGGTCGGCATGGGATGGGGATGGTACGTCAGTGCCGCCTTCGCTGCGGTCGGCCGGACCGAAGCAGCGTACGGCGTCAGCGCCTCCGGCGCCGCGCAATACACGATCCCAATCCGAGTCACTGACGGCGTCGCTGGCCTCACGCCCAACCTCGCGATTTCCTATGTGGGCCCTGGCACCCGCACCGTGCTCGGGGTCGGTTCCGCGCTCTCCGGCATTTCCTTCATCACGCCCTGCCGCAAGACGATCGCGCAGGACCTCAATGCGGCGCCAGTGACCCTGACTTCCGCGGATCGTTACTGCCTGGACGGCGCGCGCCTGAGAATGGCGACCGGCACGGTCTACGGCGAATCAGGCGCGACCTATCGCACCGAACTGGATCAGATGATCCGGGTCACCTCGATGGTCTCGGTCAATGGAATCCCCGGCTGGTTCAAAGCCGAGATGCCGGATGGCCTGATCTACGAGTATGGCAATTCGACGAACTCGAAGCTGCTCGCGAGTGGTGTTGCGGGCGCGCCGCCGCAGTTCTGGGCGGTCAGCAAGATCTCCGACCGCGCCGGCAATTCGATGTCGTTCTCCTACGAAACCGACAACACACTGCGCCGCTTCCGGCCGAGCTACATCCAATACACGGCAGGCAATGGCGGCGCCGCGCACTATCAGATTTCGTTCATTTACCAGAGCGCCAGCCAGCCCGAACCGACGCTGGATTTCACGCCATCCGCCACCGGCGGTGCGGCGCAAAGCGACGACAAGCTGCTGGATCACATCGAGCTTCTGCACGACAGCACGGTTTATCGCAAGTACCTGTTCACCTATGAAAGCGGCGCCGGAACCAACAAGCGACTGAAGACCGTCCAGGAGTGCGTACCGGGCGCCCCGGACGATTGCTTGCCCGCGACCACGCTCACTTGGCAGTCCGCAACCGCTGGACACGCCGCGGCGCAGCCGAGCTATGCGGTTGCAAGTGGCGTGATCCCGCTCGACATCAACAACGACGGCATCGAGGATCTCGTCTGGGCGAGTGGCGGTACTTGGCGCTACATGCTGGGCAGTGCTTCCGGCTACGGGACTGTGATTAACACCGCGGTCACAGCTACGAATCCATCCAAGGCGATGCCGCTCGAATGGAATGGCGACGGATTCTGGGATCTGCTGATCGACTGGTCCGATGGCAAGTGGCGGGTTCTGACCGGATCCGCCAACGGGCTCTCGACGACCCCCGTTCATGCAGGACCGAGTCCCGGCATCCCGAGCAATGCTGCCAACACCAGTTGGACGATTGCAGACCTGGATGGCGACGGCCGCGATGATCTCGTTTCGATGCAGTTAAACGCGCTGCTGGCCATCATCGCCCGGTTCAACAGTGCAACCGGTTTTGGCGCCCAGACCCAGGTCTACGGCGACCCGGATCTCCATACGCCTGGCAACAAGGGTTTCATCGGTATGGGCGGGGCCTCGTCCATCCGGCGTCCGGATTTCAATGGCGATGGGCGCACGGACCTGTTGGTCTACGCCTGCTTCTGGGAGCCCGAGCCACCCGGTTGGTGCATCACAACCAACCGTTGGTTCCAGTTGCTGTCGAATGGCTCGACTTTCGTCAATGAAGGCTCACTTCCTGCCGCTGCGTTTACGATCGACGTGCGCTATGCGGATTTCAATGGCGACGGCCTGACCGATGTCGCGTATCCGGCCACAACGGGAGTGTGGAATCTCGGCTTCGGGCAGGGCAGCGGCGGATTATCGATCGTGCCTGGGCCGAGTTCCGCAAGCTACGCGACATACCAGACGGTGACCGGTGACTACGATGGCGACGGTTTCGATGATCTGTACGCGACCAAAACCAGCAGCAATCAATGGGATGTTTTCCATGGTTCCGGTGTCGGGCTGGCGTCCAGCGCCATTTCAACCGGCACTTCAGCGGCCGGTCTCTCCTGGATGCTCACCGACCAGAATGGCGACAGCCTGCCTGATCTCGGCCGCTATGACAGCGTGAGCCTCGTCTGGAGCATGTTTGCGCATCTCGGCCTGCCGGGTGAACGGCTCACCAGCGCCACGGATGGCCTCGGCGACGCGGTGACATTCAGCTACCTGCCGATGACCAATAGCACCGTCTACACGAGAGGCGCCGGCGCGATCTATCCGAACCGCGATTTTCAATCAGCCATTCCGCTCGTGACCTCGATGCAGATTTCGCCGGCCGGCGGGACAACTTTCACAGTTTCATACAAGTACGCCGGCGCTCGCATGCACGCGCAGGGCCGCTCCTTCCTCGGCATGGAGTCGAGGACTGTGACGGATAGTCGAAACAGCGTCTTTACAACGGAGACGTATCGTCAGGATTTCCCCTACATTGGCGCGCCGGCGACGGTGACGGTCAAGCAGCCGGGTGGCGTCCAGACAATTCAAAGCGTGACTCACTCCTACGCGCGCCACGTGCTGGATGCGACCGCGGGAAATGAACGCTACCTGCCGTACCGGTCAAGCTCTTTGACGAAAATTTACGAAGTCGGAGGCATCAAGAACGGTTTTCAAATCACCGAGATTACCGAAGGCGCCACCGTCAACACTCTCGGCAACACGACATTCGCTTCAGTTTTTATCGATGACAAGGACAGCGGTTCGCCGGAATTCGGATTCCGGTGGAGCACAGAAGTCACTGCCACCTACAAAGAAGATCTGACGAATTGGTGTATCGGCGCGCCCTTGAGCCGCAGCGAAAAACACACTCTGCCTGGAGGCACGAACGAAACGCGGGCCACCGGCTGGGCAGTCTCCGGCCTGGAATGTCGGGTGACCCAGGAAACCATCGAACCTGGCGCCCTCAATTCAATCTCGGTGGTCACGGACCTGGGCTACGACAGTTGCGGGAACATCAACTCGATTGCGACTTATCCGAGTGGCCAGCCTGCCTTGAGCCGGACTACCGCGATTGGCTACGGAACGCGCTGTCAGCGGCCCGAGTCGATCAGCAATCCGCTCAACGAGGCGTCCAGTATTGCTTACAACTGGTCGCTTGCGCTGCCGAGTTTGCAAACCGATCCGAACGGCCTTGCTCTCAATCTGGAGTACGACGGCTTCGGACGCCTGACCCGGCAGCTCCGGCCCGACCTCACCGCTGCGCGATTTGCCCTGACCGCCTGCACCGCAGGCAATAGCTGGTGTGGCAAGAACAGCAGCGCCCGCATCAAGGTTACTCGTACCGAGCGCAACACCTTGGACGGCATCCTGCGCACGGATGAACAATTCCTGGATGGCTTTGGCCGCGTGCGCTGGTCGCACAGTGACTCGCTGGAGAGCGGTCCGGCCATCGTCGAGACACTCTACGATGCCTTTGGCAGGGCCAGTCAAGCGACTCAGCCATATTTTTCTGGCGGCAGCGTCTATTCGACCAACTACACGCGTGATCTTGTCGGTCGCGTCACGCAGATCAATGCCCCCATCAGCGAGAGCAACACCAGCGGAAGGATCACCGGGTATTTCTACGAAGGGCGCGATCTCAGGATCACGGACCCCAGGAGCTTCACGACGATCCGGCGCAGCAACGCGATCGGCCAATTGCGCGCCGTGATCGACCCGAGTCCGGGCGGCACCACCAATTACGTTTATCAGCCGTTCGGCGAGATCGCGTCCATCGCGGACGCCGCAAGTAATGTCACGTCCTGGACGTATAACGTGCGCGGCTTCGTGACCGGGACCACCGATCCGGATTCCGGAACCTGGGTTTATGAACCGAACGCGTTCGGCGAGCAGGAAAAAATCCGGGATGCAAAAACCGCGCCACCCAACTTCAGCACTCAATTTACATTCGACAAGCTCTCGCGGCCACTCACGCGCGCAGAGGCCGAAGGCACCACGAATTTCATCTATGGAAATTCGGCGGCGGCCAAGAACATCGGCAAGCTTGCCTCGACTTCCAGTCCGGGAAACTATTCCGAGGCCTACAGTTTTGACTCGTTGGGCCGATTGAGCCAGCAATCGGTCACGGCCGATGGGACAACTTATTACGTCAATCTCTCTTATCACGCACAGACCGGCCTGTTGGACACTTTCCAATACCCCACCAGCACTTCCGGTTATCGGCTGAAGCTGGCTTACGATTATTCAAACAATCTGTTGCAGAAGGTTCGGGATTTCAGCAGCAGCACGATTTTCTGGCAGGCGACCAGCACGGATGCCTTTGGTCACATCCAGAACGAGACCTTCGGCAACGGCGTCTTGACCTTCACGGACTTTGACCAGGCAAGCGGCCTGATGGCCGCGCGCGAAGGCGGGGTAGGCGGCGGGACCGGTCTGATCAGCTCGCAGGTGGCCTGGGATCTGAATGGCAATCTGACCCAGCGCAAGGATCTGAAGCTGAGTCCGAGTGAGACCGAGGACTTCTTCTACGACAGCCTGAACCGACTGGACCGCTCCAATCGCAACGGTGGCGAGAATCTCAACGTCGATCTCGATGCGATCGGCAACATCACCAGCAAGGGCGGACTCGCCTATGTCTACACCGGCACCCAGACCGGGTGCAGCTATTACTCGTATACCCAACCGCGGGCAGTGAGAAAGATTGGCGCCGCGACGATTTATTGTTACGACGCCAATGGCAACATGACCAAGAGAGATGGCTCGACCATCAGCTACACGAGCTACAACCTGCCGAGCGTGATCAATTCCGGCAGCAATTCCAGCAGCATCTCCTACGGCGCCTTCAGAAACCGCTACAAGCAGGTGGCGGTCAATGCCGGCGCCACTGAAACCACGATCTACATCGCCGGGCTCCTGGAAAAGGTCACCCGCGGCAGCCTGATCGAGTACCGGCACACCATTCACGGGGGCCAGGGCATGGCCGCCATCCACACCCGCAGAAGCGGCGGCTCACCTGCCTCAGACACGGTCTATGTGCATACAGACCACCTGGGCTCGCCGGAATTGCTCAGCGATGGTGCGGGCGGACAGGTGGTGCGACTGTCCTTTGGCGCCTATGGCGAGCGCCGCGATGGCAGCGACTGGGATGGCGCTGTCAGCTCAGCCGACCTGACCAAGATCGGCAACACCGGAAGACATGGATTCACCGGGCATGAGCATCTGGACGCGGTCGGGCTGATTCACATGAATGGCCGGGTCTATGACCCGCTGGCGGGGAGATTCCTGGGGGTCGATCCAATCATTCAGCTAGGTAGTAGCCAATCGCCAAACGGCTATTCGTATGTTTGGAATAATCCCTTTGCATACACGGACCCGAGCGGATTTGTCTTGTTGGACGATGTTGTCGTCAGGGCGAAGAAGACTGGTTGGGAGTGGGGGGTCATGAGCGGAGCTGACCTAATCAACTGGGAGGTGCAAGATCGAAGGACTTTCTATATGGCGGAAGGTGGAACCCAAGAAATACAAGACATTGGCGAAGATGGCACGGTGACGGTCACTGCATCCCGGATAGGTCCGTCAACTGGATTTGGATCGAATGCGTTGCCTGGCGCTGGCTCTGACACAAGTGACCCGAAACAGGAGCAATGCATCAGAACATGCACTGCAGTTGGTTATGCTATTTCATCGGTCGCGGGTAATACTGCCGCGGGAGTAACGGCCGGACTTGCAACAGGAAATCCCGCGGCGGCCGTCACACTTGGATTGGTCGGTCTTGCATCTGGTGTCGCGAATGTCGCTAGTCAGTCTCCGTTGGGACAGTCAAATGGCGCGGTCTTGACAAGCGTCATAGTCGGTGTGGTGGCAGGAGTGGCAGTGCGCGGGGGGACTAGCGTTTTGGGTGGCGTGGCTGGCGGAGCTGTCGGTGGTTTTTCCGGGGCTGCCGGAACTCCCAATGCAGTCTCTGGCGCCTTTGGTGGGGCCGTTGCAGGATTTGGAATTCCAACTACTACCTGGGCGGCGGCAGGAAGAAATTTTTGCCGCGGCGGGCTAGTCGGGTTTGCGAGCGGGCTGGTTGGCGATCTCGTCGATTTGGGTGGAAAGTATCTGACAGATGAAATCTGCGAAGCGAAATGTTCACACTAGCCAACGCATCATGACAGCTAGGATTTGAAATGCCTCCGAGTTTACGGATTGCCCGCGTTTGTGTGTTTGTCGCATTGGCGGCGGGCATCGTCTATGCGGGTTTTCAATCTCCCGGATTAATTGTACGTGCGGTATGCATCGGTGCGGTAGCTGTTCTGATTGCGATGGGCATCCTCGGTCGATTGCACCGCAAAGCCAGCACTCGCATCATTGCTCTTGGATTGCCCGATGGCGACTATCCGGCCGAAATACACGTGTCGGCAGTGCTCCAAGCGGAACCTGCAAGGGTCATGGCCGTCTGTCTCGCTGCGATTGAGAGTTTGCCCAACTTCGGTTCAATTAAGCGAAATGAGCCCGCGAACTATATTTCAGCTCGAACTCGCCTTTCGCGATATTCTTGGGGAGAAAGAATCACTGCGAAAGCGGAGCCGCATCTCGAAGGCACAAACCTGATACTGGAAAGCGTGCCGGTCCTTTGGACGGTAACAATGGACATGCACTTCAACTATCAGAACGCGGCCCTGATCTTGCGCTATCTACAAGAGAAAATCGGCATCAAGAGAATTAGTCCCAGTGAATACTTCATGGACATAATTGCTGCTGATCCCTAGTCGATTTTTCGCAGACATTGTTTTCCGCACACGAGTGTTCGCTGCAAGCAGCGAACCACTTCAGTGGTTTTGACGTTGGAGGTGATTGGAATCGCCTGACCGAAACCGGTGCTGCGGCCTCGACCTACGCGATCGCTTCGACCAACAACCGCGTGAGCTCAATCACTGGCGCGCTGCCACGCACGTACTCATACGACACGGCTGGCAACGTGCTGACGTACGCGACCGTCACCGCGACCTATAACAACCGCGGGCGGATGAAAACCCTGGCCAATGGAGCCGTCACCGCAACCTACGTGTACAACGCGCTCGGCCAGTTCGTGAAGCAGAGCGGCGGGCCCTCGGGCACGGTGCTTTATGCGTACGACGAGGCGGGACACTTGCTCGGGGAGTACAGCTCGACCGGTGGCCTGATCCAGGAAACGATCTGGATGGGTGACACGCCGGTCGCGACCATTCGGCCCGGGACACCCGCTCTCATTTACTATGTGCACACCGATCACTTGAACACGCCCCGCCGAGTCACGCGCCCGAGCGACAACAAGCTGATGTGGACCTGGTACTCGGATCCTTTTGGAACGGATCTGCCGAACGAGAACCCCGCCTCCGGCGGCACGTTCAAGTACAACCTGCGATTCCCGGGGCAGCTCTACGACAGCCACGCCGGGCTCAACCAGAACTACTTCCGTGACTATGATCCGCAGATTGGGCGGTATGTCGAGAGCGACCCGATCGGGTTGAGAGGCGGCGTCAACACATACGCGTATGTTGGAAATAACCCGATTTCCGGGATTGATCCGCTGGGTCTTGCGCAAGGTTGTGGTTGCAGCAAGAGCTACATCGATTGTCTGGCGGATTGCATTCGGGCACACGATCCGCTCAACAATCTCGGTAAGGGTCTTGCGACGGCGGTTGGTGGGACGTTTCCGAAGAGCTGGGTTGGCTTACCTCAAGGGCTCGGCGGTGCGAGTCCTGTCACAACCGTGCCGAGCGCGGGAACGTACGCGACGGGCGGAGGCGCTTCCGGAACCGTCGGTGCGGCCGCTCGCGCAGCTGGCCGTGTCGCTTCGCCCATCTGGATTGGTTACGGGCTCTATCTTTTTGGCATGGAGGTCTACTGTGCAAGCTCGTGTGCCGGCGATAGCTGCGCTCATTAGAGCGCGCAGTCTATGAACGTGACAGTGGTACTTGCCGGAGCCGCAATCCTGGCCGGCCTTGGCGTCGTCATCCCTTGGCTGCGGCGTCGGCAATCTGGGGCCGCGCTGGAGGGTCGCGAATCGCTGGATGACGAAGCCTTCTACGCGCGCTACTACGCTGAGTCGAACCTAACGAAGGTCTTGGTAGGTGAGCTCCGGCATGAGGTGGCTGAGACTCTGAAAGTGCCAGCCGCAAAGCTCCGTCCGGAGGATCGCTTCGGAAAGCAGATGGGCACGTATTGGATTACCAGTGAGGACCTGGACGTGCTCGCAACTAAAGGTCGCAATCGAGCCAAGGCTCTTGGGCTGGCAGTCGATCTTCAGAAGCTCAACACGCTTGACGACTACATCCGCTCCTTCGCGAAGTCCTAGGCGGCTGCCTTGGGCCGTGAGACAACTGCGCCGATTTTTAATGTATGCAGGATGGGCACGCGGCCGCTCTTGTCCCACATCGTGGACGGGCACCCGGGATAACAGCCGATAGACGGCTAAACGCTTTTCATTCTCAGCTGACAGCAATCACCACTGCGTCTGCAAAGAGCGCAGGCGGGGAAGCTGCCTGTTCTTGTCACCAGTGTCGCAGTATTTCTGAGCGAAGTTGCTAGGCGGTGAGCCGTTGCCGCTGTTGCCAAACGGTGCGTAGAGTCCCCGGCAGCGCAAGCGAAGGGCGCACTTACGAGTCGCTGCGCGACTCGGTGCGCCCGGGGGCCGGCGTGACCGCCTCGCCCCCAGGACCCCCGCAGCGCAGCCTCGACGCGTATGCACTCGTTGGCGCCGGGTGTCGGGGCGGGGTCGCAAGATCCGAGCCCTGACCGCACGCAAACCCGCAGGGTTTGCATAAGTGCGCCCTTCCTGTGTCGGGCTCCTAAGGTAGGCACGCGGTCGCGGTACGGTGGATCGCCTTCAGTGAGGCCGGAAACCGGGGGGTGAGTCTGCGATGCTTCAGCGCTGCGGTATCCAAATCAGCGCTCGTGGATTCGACTGGTCTGCATGGCCAGCTTGATCGCGGATCTCGATCGCAGGCCCGAGCACGTCCAAAAATATTGGACATTTGTTGGACACCGATAATCGGACTGCGTCTAAGTGACTGAAAATATGGCGCTCCCAGAGGGATTCGAACCCTCGTACCAGCCTTGAGAGGGCTGTGTCCTAGGCCTCTAGACGATGGGAGCGGGGCGCCTTTGCATCCGTCCGGGGGCCGGAACGGGGGCTGGTATTATATAGGCCCATCACCTGACCTCAAGCAGACCGGATTTTCTTGAATCAGCCAAACGACGGGGCTCCCGCCCCGGTAATCGTCGCACGCGCCGATCATCCGCTCTCGCGCTCGATGATCTCGACGAGCGTGCTCAAGGTGCTGTACCAGCTGAAGGATGCCGGATACCAGGCATTCCTGGTCGGCGGTTGCGTGCGCGACCTCGTGATCGGCATGGAGCCGAAGGATTTCGACGTCGCGACAAATGCGTCGCCTGAAGAGGTCAGGCGCCTGTTTCGCAACTGCCGGCTGATCGGTCGGCGCTTCCGGCTGGCGCACGTGCGCTTTGGCCACGAGATCGTCGAAGTCGCGACCTTTCGTGCGGCCGGCGATCCGATCGAACCGGATGCGGACGATACGGATGATGAGCCGGCCCCCGAGCCGGTCAGCGACGATCGTGTCCACGACGACGATACCGGGCGATTGCTGCGCGACAACCGTTACGGCACGGTCGACCAGGATGTCTGGCGCCGCGACTTCACCTGCAACGCGCTCTACTACAACATCGAGGACTTCTCGATCTGGGATTATGTCGGCGGCGTCGAAGACGTCAAGGCGCGCACGCTGCGACTGATCGGCGATCCTGAAACGCGCTATCGAGAGGATCCGGTGCGCATGCTGCGCGCGATCCGTTTCCAGGCAAAGCTGGGATTCACGATCCACGAGGGCACGCGTGAGCCGATCGGGCGACTCGCACCGCTGCTCGCGCAGATTCCGCCGGCGCGCCTGCTGGATGAATTCCAGAAACTCTTCCTGGCAGGCTTCGGGCAGCGTGCATTCGAATTACTGGTGGAGCATGGACTTCTCGAGCAACTGTTTCCGGCGACGGCAGCGTGGCTTACGCAGGAAACGGATGGCATGGCGGCGCGGCTGATCCGCGCGGGACTCGCGAACACTGACCGCCGGGTCCTTGAAGATCGCCCGGTGACACCGATGTTCCTGTTCGCAGTGTTGTTGTTCGGCCCGATCTCGGCCGCGGCGCAGAAGCGCTTCGAAGCCGGGTCGCAGGCAGGCCAGGCGATCGCCGAGGCTGCCGATCAGGTCGTCGCCGAACAGAATCGGCGTATCGGCATACCGAAACGGTTTTCGATCCCGATGCGCGAGATGCTGGCGCTGCAGCCGCGCTTCCACCGCCGCGAGGGCCGCCGCGCACTCGCATTCATCAGTCATCCGCGCTTTCGTGCCGCCTACGATTTCCTGGTGCTGCGCGCCGAGACCGGTGGCGAAGATCCGGCCGTCGCTCGCTGGTGGACCGAATTGCAGGAACTGCCGCAGGAAGAGCAACTGCAGCGGGTCGGGACCGATGAGGGTCCTTCCGGCCAGCCTGCCGGTGCCGGCCGCCGCAGGCGTCGCCGTGGCGGCCGGCGGCGCAAGGCTCCCACGACCGAGAGTTGAGGCGCAGATGGTCTGGCAACCGGCCTATGTCGCTCTTGGCAGCAATCTTGATGATCCGCGCCGGCAGGTCGAGAAGGCCTTTGGCGAGCTTGCGGGTCTTGCGGACACGCGGCTCGTGCTGCGTTCCGGACTGTGGCGCTCCGTGCCGATGGGGCCACAGCACCAGCCTGACTTCATAAACGCCGTCGCGGGTCTCCTGACCCTGCTGAAACCGCGCGCGTTCCTCGAGAATCTGCGCTTGCTCGAGCGGCGTATGGGCAAGGTCGAGCCTGCCGTGCGCTGGGGGCCGCGCCTGATCGACCTCGACCTGCTGATGGTCGGCGATGCCTGTTGCGATGAGCCCGGCCTGCGGTTGCCGCATGCGGGCCTGCACCATCGCAATTTCGTACTGTATCCTCTGGCCGAAATCGCCCCGATGCTCTGGGTCCCCGGTCATGGCCGCGTGTGCAGCCTCCTTGAAAGGGTCCAGGGCGACGGTCTCGAACCACTGGTCGCACGGAATACCGGTGCCTGAAGCAACCAAAGAAATCTGGCCCCACCGGCTGGTCGTGGTGGAGGGCCTGATCGGGGTCGGCAAGACCAGTCTTGCGCGCAAGCTCGCGGCCGCGGTCGGGGCAGAGACGGTGTTCGAGCAGCCGATGGAGAATCCGTTCCTCGAGCGCTTCTACAAGAGCCCGAAGGCTGCGGCGTTCCCGGCCCAGCTCCACTTCCTGTTTCAGCGCGCGCGTCAGCTCGCGGCACTGCGCCAGCACGACATGTTCGCCCCGCTGCGCATTGCCGATTACATGCTGGAAAAAGACCGGCTGTTCGCGCGCGTGGTGCTGGACGACGAGGAGTACAAGCTGTACGAGCAGGTCTATGACCGCCTGGCAATCGACGCGCCGGTACCGGACCTGGTCGTGTTCCTGCAGGCGCCGGTGGATGCGCTGCTGCAACGCATCGACCGGCGTGGCATCGCCTTTGAGAAATACATCGACGCTGCTTATCTCGGGCGTCTCGGCGAGGCGTACACGCGCTTCTTCCACCAGTACACGGCCTCACCGCTGCTGATCGTCAACACGGCCGAGATCGACCCGGCCAACAACTCCCGTGATTTCGACGACCTGTTCGAGACGATCCGCGAGACCCGCAGCGGGCGTCACTACGTGAATCCCGTCAGGCGCTAGTGGCGAATTGCGTGGCGCGTGAGCGCCCATTCCACGTGCTCGCGCACCAGCGCATCCGGATCCTCACAGCGTGCCGCGAGTGCGGCGACGACCTCGGGCGAGGTCGGCGCATTACCTAGCGCAACGGCGACATTTCGGAGCCATCTCGGATAGCCGAGCCGGCGCAGCGCGCTGCCGGCGCTGCGATCGAGGTATTCAGCCTCCGTCCAGCGGAACAGCTCGACCAGACCGGGTGCATCGAGTCCGTGGCGTGCGCGGAATCCAGGTTCGGCGGCGAGGCCTGCAAACTTGTTCCAGGGGCAGACCAGCTGGCAATCGTCGCAGCCGAAAATGCGGTTGCCGATCGCGGGCCGTAGTTCTTCGGGTATCGGGCCGTGGTGCTCGATCGTCAGGTAGGAAATGCAGCGCCGCGCATCGAGCTGGTACGGTGCCGTGATCGCGCCGGTCGGGCAGGCCGGGATGCAGGCATTGCAGGTCCCGCAGCGGTCCTTCGCAGGCATGTCCAGCGGCAGCGGCAGGTCCGTGAATAGTTCCCCCAGCATGAACAGCGAGCCGGACTGCGAATTGATCAGGTTGGTGTGCTTGCCGATCCAGCCGAGACCTGCATTGCGCGCGAGCGGCTTTTCCATGACCGGTGCAGAGTCGACGAATGCGCGGTAACCGAATGGGCCGATCTCGGCCTCCAGCATCGCCGCGAGCTTCACGAGACGCTGGCGCAGGATCTTGTGGTAATCGCGCCCCAGGGCGTAACGCGCGACGTAGCCCAGGCTGCCGTCGGCGAGGACCGCCTGGGCCGGCATCGCGTCCGGTGCCGTGCTGTTCATGCGCACGCTGATGATGCGCAAGGTTCCTGGCACCAGCTCGGCCGGCCGGCTGCGCCGCCGCCCGTGCCTGGCCATGTACTGCATCCCGCCGTGGCGGCCTTCGGCGATCCAGCGTTCGAGCCGCGCTTCGTCCTCGGGCAATTCGATGCCCGCGACTCCGACCTGATCGAAGCCGAGCGCTGTCGCAAACCCGGTTAGCTGCAATCGCAGTGCGGAGAGCTGGTCGGCGTCGAGATTGCTTGCCATGGCGGCGGGGAGTGGCGGGTGGCCAGTATAATCGCCCGAATGGAATCGCTGCCCGCCCTGGTCTATGCGGCCGCGCAGGTGCGCGCGATGGACCGGCATGCGATCGATGTGGCGGGTATTCCCGGATACACCCTGATGCAGCGTGCCGCCGAGGCCGCGCTTGCGTTGCTGCGGCAGCAATGGCCGGAAGCGAATCGCATCACCGTCCTGTGCGGGTCTGGCAACAACGCCGGTGACGGCTATGTGCTCGCCAGGCTCGCGCACGCTGCGGGTCTTTCGGTCAATGCCTGCGCGCTGGTCGATGCGCGCCAGCTCACCGGTGACGCGGCGCGCGCCTTTGCTGATTTCACGGCGGCGGGTGGGCGCGATTCCGGATTCACGAGTGCGAGTCTCGCCGCGACCGATGTCATCGTCGATGCGCTGCTCGGCACCGGCATCGACCGGCCTGTGGAAGGCGCGATGCGGGCATGCATCGCGGCGGTCAATGCCTCGGGGCTGCCGGTGCTTGCGCTTGATCTCCCATCCGGCCTCGACGCCGACACCGGCCTGATCCATGGCGTGGCAATTTCGGCGACACGCACGATCACATTCGTCGCGCTGAAAGCCGGCTTGTTTCTCGGCGATGCCTGGGATCGGGTGGGCGAACTCGCATTTGCAGGGCTTGGGATCCCGGAGGCGGCGCGCGAAGCGCATGCACCCGTCATCAGGCGCATGGACCAGCAGCTGCTCAAAGCGGTCATGCCGCGGCGCCGCCGCTCGGCGCACAAGGGCGATCACGGCCGCGTGCTGATCGTCGGCGGTCTCGCAATGCCGGGCGCCGTGCGGCTCGCAGGCGAGGCGGCATTGCGCGCAGGCGCGGGTCTCGTCACGGTTACGACCGAGGCGCAAGGCGTTGCTTCGATCATCGCAGACCGGCCGGAACTGATCTGCAACGCCGTTGAATCCGCTGTTGCGCTCGAGAAGCTGCTGGACGCCGCCGATGTCGTGGCGATCGGGCCGGGTCTCGGTCTCGGGCGCAGCGCCCGCACGTTCTTTGACGCCGTCACGGCCTGCGAGAAGCCGCTGGTGCTCGACGCCGATGCACTGACTCTGCTGGCGGAACGGCCGCGGCATCGCGATGACTGGATACTCACGCCGCATCCGGGCGAGGCCGCACGCCTGCTCGGTACCGATGCGACCGCGATCCAGCGCGACCGCCTGGGCTCCTTGCGCGCCATCACCGCGCGCTATGGGGGTATCTGCGTGCTGAAAGGCGCGGGCACGCTCGTCGGTGCGGAAGACCTGTTGCCTTGGGTCTGCGATCGCGGTAATCCGGGCATGGCGACGGCCGGTGCCGGCGACGTGCTGACCGGAATCATTTCAGCCCTTGTCGCCGGTGGCTGCGATCTCGAACGAGCCGCAGCGGCCGGTGTATTGCTGCACGCGCGCGCCGGCGACCGGGCGGCGCTCGCCGGTGAACGGGGGCTTATTGCGGGCGACCTGATTGCGCAATTGCAGGCCGTCGTGAACCCGCCATGGAACTGAGCCCGCCCGATGAGGCGGCGATGCAGCGACTTGGCGCCGCACTCGCGGACAGCCTGCCCGATCTGCGAAGTTGCAGCCTGCTGCTGGCCTTGCAGGGCGAACTCGGCACCGGCAAGACGACACTGGCGCGCGGCCTGCTGCGCGCGCTCGGCGTCGAGGGCCCGATCCGCAGCCCGACATTCACGCTGGTGGAACCGTACGAGACGACAGCGGGCTCGATTCATCATCTCGATCTTTATCGCCTGCAGGGCGCGCCGGCGGAACTCGATGCCCTGGGCTATCGGGACTATCGCGGCATGCCGGGCCTCGTGATCGTCGAATGGCCGGAGCGGGGCGGAACTGCACTCGGGCCCGCCGACCTCCGGATCACGATCGAGCATCAGCCCATCGGCCGGCGGGTTCGCATCACTGCAGCGACGGATGCCGGGCGGGCATGGCAGGGTGCTTTAAGATATGAGCGTATCTAGCTGAAATACTTGAATTAAAATGTTTCGGTCGCTAGAGTAGCGTGAACTTCTGCCCGACCAGAGTCGTCATGCGGTCATTGCACTGGATCAACACCGGCGTGCTGATGGTCGCTTCGTTGCTGGCGACCTCGTCGCAGGCTGCGACGGCGGATCTGCACGAAATCCGCATCTGGGCCAGCCCGGATTCGACCCGCGTCGTACTCGACCTCTCGGCACCGGTCAGCTATTCGGTGTTCGCGCTGTCGGACCCGGAGCGCATCGTCATCGACCTCGAGCAGGTGGGCGCGGATGCAGCGCAACTGCCCGCGGCGGCTGTCGTCGGCGTCATCAGCGGCGTGCGGGTCGCCCCTCGCGATCACGGTGGGTTGCGCGTGGTGCTCGACCTGACGACCAAGGTCGAGCCGAAGAGCTTCCTGACCCCGCCGAATGAGACCTACGGCCACCGGCTGGTCGTCGACCTGGGTCTGGAGCGGGCGCCGCACCCGGTCAAGGTCGCGAATGACGGCAGTGGCCAGCGTGACGTGGTGGTCGCAGTTGATGCGGGCCATGGCGGCGAGGATCCGGGTGCGATCGGCAAGGCAGGCACTCGCGAGAAGGACGTGGTACTCGCGGTCGCGCGCCGGCTCGCCGAGCGCATCAACGCGGAACCCGGCATGCGCGCGGTGCTGACGCGCACCGGCGATTACTTTGTGCCATTTCGCGAGCGCATCCGCCGCGCGCGCGCGCAGCAGGCGGACCTGTTCGTCTCCGTGCATGCCGATGCCTTCGTCAATCGTTCGGTGCGCGGCTCTTCCGTCTACGTGCTGTCGACGCGCCGCGCGAGCAGCGAGGCTGCGCGCTGGCTGGCCGATCGCGAGAATGCGGCCGACCTGATCGGCGGCGTGTCGCTGGACGACAAGAGCGATGTGCTGGCGTCGGTGCTGCTCGACCTTTCGCAGAACGCATCGATCAGCGCCAGCCGTGATGCGGCCGCCCGCGTGCTCGAAGAACTGGATCGCGTTGGCGAGCTCAAGAAGAGCGATGTGCAGCACGCGAGCCTGATCGTGCTGACCTCACCCGACGTGCCGTCGATGCTGGTCGAGACCGCCTACATTTCGAATCCCGAAGAGGAGCGGCGCCTGCGTGATCCGGATTACCAGGCCCGCCTGGCCGGCGCGATGCACGCGGGCCTGCGCCGGTACTTCCACGAAAATCCGCCGCCGGGCACGCGCATTGCGATGCTGGCCGCGCGCGAGCGCGGGCAGGCCATGAGGCACGTCGTTTCACCGGGTGAAACGCTGGTCGACATTGCCGCGCGCTATGCGGTGAGCCAGGACGCGCTGCGCCGCCAGAACCGGCTCGACGGCGGCCAGCTCACTGCAGGAACCATCCTCGAAATTCCGGTTTCCGGCACCTGATCCAAGACGTGCCGCGCTGCTAGACTGGCGCAGCCCGCCGGGCGCGCCATGCCGATCCAGATCCTTCCAGACCCGCTGATCGACCAGATCGCCGCCGGCGAGGTCATCGAACGCCCGGCGTCGGTCGCAAAGGAGCTGATAGAAAATGCCCTCGATGCCGGGGCGCGGCACATCACGGTGGACGTGGAGCGCGGCGGCATCGGGCTCCTGCGCGTGCGCGATGACGGCGCCGGGATGGAATCGCGCGAGTTGCCTCTGGCGCTCGCACGCCATGCGACCAGCAAGATCGCATCGCTCGATGATCTCGAGCAGGTGATGACGCTCGGCTTTCGCGGCGAGGCGCTGCCGTCGATCGCTTCGGTATCGCGGTTGCGGATGGCGTCACGGACTGCTGCCGCAAGTAGCGGTGCCGAAATCGAGTCAGCGGACGGCCGCGTGGGCCGGCCGCGGCCCGCGGCACATCCGACGGGCACCACGGTCGAGATGCGCGATCTGTTTCACAAGGTTCCTGCGCGGCGCAAATTCCTGCGCGCCGAAGCGACAGAATTCCAGCATGTGCTACGCACCGTCACGCGCCTCGCGCTGTCGCGATTCGACGTGGCCTTCACGCTGACGCACAACCGCCGGGAGCAATTCGTGTTGCCCGCCACCGCGAGCCGGCTCGAGAAGGAGACACGCATCGCGAGGCTGGTTGGAACGGATTTCATTTCGAACTCGCTGCATGTGGAGCACGTACAACAGGGCCTGAGACTGGAGGGCTGGATCGGATTGCCTTCGCAGGCGCGCGCGCAGGCGGATCGCCAGTACCTTTTCGTCAATGGCCGCATGGTGCGTGACCGGCTGCTCGTGAACGCCGCGCGGCTCGGTTACCAGGACGTCTTATACGGCGGCCGCCATCCGGCCTGGCTCCTGTACCTGACGCTCGATCCCGTGCAGGTCGACGTCAACGCCCATCCGCAAAAGCTCGAGGTGAGATTCCGCGACAGTCGCGGCGTGCACGACTTCGTGTTCCGGACACTGGAGCGCGCATTGGCTGCGACGCGAGCGACTGCCGCGGACGTACCTCCGGTTCCAGCGGCGGGGCTGGTCGGCGGCGCCGCGGAATTCGCGCCCGGCATGCTGCGGCTCGGCGAGCCGCCGCCTGCGAGGTTTGGCGAATCGGGATCAACGGGGGATGCGCGTGAGGTCCGCGAATGGCCAGCCGGATCGACGGACGCGCCTTTCGGCCATGCCGTGGCCCAGCTGCATGGCATCTACATCGTGGCGCAGACGGCCGACGGCATTGTGCTGGTGGACATGCATGCGGCGCACGAGCGAATTCTCTACGAGCGCCTGAAGGCGGCTGTCGATTCGGGGCACGGAGCGCGCCAGCCCCTGCTGGTACCGGCTATCGTCGAGTGCACGGAGGCGGATGCGGAACTCGCGATGCAGCATCGCGACGAACTCGCCGCAGCCGGTCTCGTCGTGGACCGCGTCGGACCCGCCACACTTGCGATCCGCGAGGTCCCGATCGTGCTTGCGGGGCGGGATGTCGCCGCGGTGTTGCGCGACGCGCTGGCCGATCTCGGTGAGCAGGGCGCGACTCACCGCATCGCCGAGCGCCAGAACGAATTGCTCGCCAATATCGCCTGCCGCAGCGCCGTGCGCGCGCATCGAATGTTGTCGATCGACGAAATGAATGCGCTGCTGCGCGACATGGAGCGCACCGAGCGCTCCGGGCAGTGCAGCCACGGGCGGCCGACCTGGACGCGCGTGACAATTGCCGAGCTTGACCGGCTGTTTCTGCGCGGGCGCTGATGCAAGGGCATCCGGCGATCCTGTTGATGGGCCCGACCGGCGCCGGCAAGACCGGGCTTGCGGCCCAGCTCGTCGCAGAGCTGCCACTCGAAATCATCAGCGTCGACTCGGCGATGGTCTTCCGCGGGATGGACATCGGCACGGCGAAGCCTGGCCCGGAAATCCTCGCGCACGCTCCACATCACCTGATCGACCTGATCGACCCGTCCGAGAGCTATTCGGCTGCGCGTTTTGTCGCCGACGCGACGAGGGTCATGGGCGAGATCCACTCGCGGGGCAGAGTGCCACTGCTGGTCGGCGGCACGATGCTCTACTTCCGCGCCCTGCAGTCGGGGCTGGCGCTGTTGCCGCCGGCGGATGCGACCGTACGCCAGCGGCTGGAGGAGCGTGCAGCCCGGCTGGGATGGCAGGCACTGCATGCGCAATTGCAGCGTCTCGATCCGGTTGCGGCTCTGCGCATTCGCCCCGCCGACCGGCAGCGCATCCAGCGTGCGCTGGAGGTGATCGAACTGACCGGCCGGCCGATCTCCTCGCAGCAGCGCGAAGACCTGCGCGGCGCGGTATCCGCCGACGCTCTGCGCCTCATACTGGCGCCGGCGGATCGCAGTGTGCTCGGCGCACGGCTGGCGTTGCGATTTCACGCGATGATGAGTGGCGGCCTGCTGGACGAAGTCCGGCGGCTACACATGCGTGGCGATCTGCATGCGGGATTGCCGGTGCTGCGTCTGATCGGTTACCGCCAGCTCTGGGCGCATCTCGAGGGTCGAATGGGTCTCGACGAGGCCATCGGGCGCGCAATCATCGCGACCCGCCAGTTCGCTCGCCGGCAACTGGCCTGGTTGCGGGCTGAGCCCGATGCAGAGTGGTTCGATTCATCGGATCCGGCCTTGTTCAGCCGGGTGTCTGCCCGCATCAAGGTCTGGCTGGCTGCTCACTGAGAATCGTTGCAGGCCTGGTGCTAGACTCCAAAGCTTGCGGGCCATGCCATTTGCGTTTGACATATGCCCGTAGCGAGTATGGTGGAGCCGCCGAAACCCCAGAGAGCGGCAACAAAGTACGAGAAAAAACAAGGAGATACCATGGCCAGAGGTCAATCACTGCAGGATCCGTTCCTGAATGCACTGCGCAAGGAGCGGGTGCCGGTTTCCATTTATCTGGTCAATGGCATCAAACTTCAGGGCCAGATCGACTCCTTCGACCAGTTTGTCGTGCTGCTGAAGAATTCGGTGAGCCAGATGGTCTACAAGCATGCGATTTCGACCGTGGTGCCGGCGCGCAATGTACGCCTGCCATCGGCCGAGGGAGATGAAGAGGAACCCGCCAAGGAGGCGGAGCCCAGTTGATCGAAGACCCGTTGCGGCCGTCGGTGGGACCAGTTGTTCGAACGACCTGAGCGGGGCGAACGCGCGATCCTCGTGCGTATCGGGCTGGGCGCGCCGATCGGCGCCGATGAGCTTGCGGAATTCGATGCGCTGGCGCGCTCAGCAGGTGCTCTGCCGGTGGAAACGATCTCCGGTTCGCGGCGCGCGCCGGACTCAAAATTCTTCGTGGGCAGCGGCAAGGCCGAGGAAATTCGCGCGCGCGTCGCCGCGACCGATGCCGAGCTGGTGTTGGTCGATCATGGCCTGTCGCCGAGCCAGGAGCGGAATCTGGAACAGCTGATCGGCCGGCGCGTGCTGGATCGCACCGGCCTGATCCTCGATATCTTCGCGCAGCGGGCCAGGAGCGCCGAGGGCCAGCTCGAAGTCGAACTCGCGCAGCTGCGTCACCTGTCGACGCGACTGATCCGCGGGTGGACCCATCTCGAACGCCAGAAGGGCGGCATCGGGTTGCGCGGGCCCGGCGAGACGCAACTCGAGACCGACCGGCGGCTGATCGACAAGCGAATCCGCACGCTTAGCGCCAAACTCGAGAAACTCGCGCGCCGCCGCGATACCGGCCGCTCGGTGCGCAAGCGGGTGCCGGTGCCGTCGATCGCCATCGTCGGTTACACGAATGCCGGCAAATCCACGCTGTTCAGGGCGCTGACCGGAAGCGACGCTTATGTTGCCGACCAGCTGTTCGCGACCCTCGACCCGACGGTTCGACGCTTGCGACTGCCACATACACCGGACCTGGTGGTCGCCGATACCGTCGGTTTCGTGCGCGACCTGCCACACGAACTGATGGCTGCCTTCCGCTCGACGCTGATGGAGGCCCGGGACGCCGACCTGCTGCTGCACGTCGTCGATGCTTCCGATCCCGAGCATGACCGCCGCATCGAGCAGGTCGATGAAGTGCTCGCAGGAATCGGCGCCGGTTCGATTCCGCAGCTGCGCATCTACAACAAGATCGATCGCCTCGACCGGCCAGCGGAACTCAGGCGCGATTCCCAGGACCGCCCAGGCGCGATCTGGCTGTCCGCGCAGACGGGTTCGGGGCTCGAATTGCTGCGCGACAGCCTGCAGGAGACCTTCGGCCAGTCGGCGATGCGCCTGTGCCTCGCATTGCCGCCGGCGCAGGGCCGATTGCGCGCGCGGCTCTTCGACCTTGGGCTGGTGCAGAGCGAGACGGCGGTCGACGATGGCGGTTTCCGCATTGTGGTCGAGGCATCGCATCAGCAACTCGAGGCGCTGTGCCGCGAAGCAGGGGTCGATTTCCTGCGTGCGGTTTCACCTTGTCTGCCCGCCGAGGGCTTCGTAGAATTCCCGCACGAGACCGCCTCGTCCGCGGCCTGATCCAGTTCCCAAGAGTGAGCGAACGACATGGCCTGGAATGATCCCGGCAAGAATCAGAATCCCTGGCAGCGCCGGCCGGGCCAGGGTCCGCCGGACCTGGACGAGGTCGTGCGCCGATTCCAGAAGAAGCTGCGGTCGCTGTTCGGCGGTGGTTCGCGGCCGCCTGGTAACGGCGCGGGCGGCGGTGGTAGTCGTGCATTCGGGATCAGCTACATCCTGGTCGGATTGCTGATCATCTGGGGCCTGACCGGCTTCTATCAGAACGAGGCGGCCGAGCGTGCGGTCATCATGCGCTTCGGCAAGTACGCCGGCACGACCACGGCCGGATTCAACTGGCGGCTGCCCTGGCCAATCGATCGCCGCACGGTGGTCAACGTCACTGAGTTCAACAGCTTTACAGACCGTACGCGCATGCTGACCCAGGACGAGGCGCTCGTGGACATCAACCTCGCGGTCCAGTACCGGCGTGCGGACCCGGTCAAGTTTGCATTCAACGTGCGCGATCCCGAGGCGACGCTCGGCGAAGTCAGCGAGAGCGCGATCCGCGAGATCATCGGACAGAGCAAGCTTGATTTCGTGCTGGAATTGGGGCGCCAGGAGATCAGTGCGAAGACCAAGGATCTGGTTCAGCGGACGATTGGCGCCTACAACACCGGCATCGAGGTCATCAGCGTCAATCTGCAGGATGTCAGCGTTGCTGAGCAGGTCGCGCCCGCGCAGAAGGATGCAATCAAGGCGCGCGAGGACAAAGATCGCGCGACATTGTCCGCTCAGACCTATGCCAGCGACATCGTGCCGAAGGCGCGCGGCCTCGCGGTCAGTGTCGTCCAGGGCGCGCTCGCCTACAAGGCGCGCGTGGTCGCCGATGCCGAAGGAGAGACCTCGCGATTTGGCGCGCTCGCCGCCGAATACCAGCGCGCGCCGGCAGTGACGCGCCAGCGCCTTTATCTCGAGACGATGGAGCAGGTCCTGGGTTCGTCGACCAAGGTGATCGTCGACACCAAGGGCACCGGCAACATGGTTTACCTGCCGCTCGACAAGCTGTTGGAGCAGCGCGGCCAGCAGCGGCAGCCGGTTGAAACGCCGCCGACCATCCGCCTCGAAGACGGCAGCTCCGTCGAGACGCCGGACCCGCGTGCGCGGAAGGATCGCTGATGGCCAGCCGAATACTGCCGATCCTGATTGGCACCGTCGTCGCCGTCTGGCTGCTGCTGGGCTCTGTATTCCAGGTCCAGGAGACGGAGTTCGCGATCAAGTTCCGGTTCGGCGAGATCGTCAAGGCCGACTACGAGCCGGGCCTGCATTTCATGATCGCGGGCATCAACACCGCGCGCAAATTTGACCGACGCGTGCTGACCCGCAACTACCCGGCCGAACAGTTTCTGACCAGCGAAGGCAAGATCCTCAACGTCGATTTCTACGTGAAATGGCGCATTTCCGACGTCACGCAGTACTACCTGGCAACCGGCGGCGATGAAGAAGCGGGCTCAGCGCGCCTCGCCGAGATCGTCAAGGACGGCCTCAAGGGCGTCATCGCCAAGCGCACGATCCAGCAGGTGGTGGCGGCAGAGCGCGCCGAATTTATCGGCGACATCCTGCAGTTCGCCGGCCAGTCGATCGGCCAGCTTGGCCTCACGCTCGTGGATGTCCGCGTGAAGCGCATCGATCTGCCGGAAGAGGTGTCCGATTCGGTCTTCAATCGCATGCGCCAGGACTTCGCCCGCCAGGCCTCGCAATTGCGAGCGGAGGGAGACGAACAGGCGCAGCGGATCCGCGCCGAGGCGGATCGCGAGCGCACCGAGTTGCTCGCGATCGGCAATCGCGACGCGGAGAAGATCCGCGGCGAGGGCGACGCCGTCGCTGCCGCGACCTACGCGCGCATGTACCAGCGTTACCCCGAGTTCTATTCGTTCCACCGCAGCCTGCAGGCCTATCGCCGCGCGATCGGCCAGCCGAATGACGTACTCGTGATCGCTCCCGATGGCGAGTTCTTCAAGTACATGAAGCAGCCGGGCGGCTGAGCCGCCGATGAATATCCACTGGGCGGACCTTGCGGCCGCGCTCGGGCTGCTGCTGGTCATCGAAGGCGTGCTGCCATTCGCAAGTCCCGGGAGCTTGAAACGCGCAATGGCCGCATTTTCGACGGCGAGCGATTTGACCTTGCGTGTCGCCGGTTGCGCGAGCATGGCCGCCGGCCTGGTGTTGCTCTGGCTGGTCCGGTCCTGAGGCACGGATGGGCAGAATCGTCGTCATTGTCGGCGCCCAGTGGGGTGATGAAGGAAAGGGAAAGGTCGTTGACCTGCTGACCGAGCGCGTGACCGCGGTCGCCCGCTTCCAGGGCGGTCACAATGCCGGTCACACGTTGGTCATCGACGGCCGCAAGACGGTGCTGTCGCTGATCCCTTCCGGCGTCCTGCGCGATCATGTGCGCTGCTTCATCGGCAATGGCGTTGTTCTTTCACTCGCAGCACTGCTGTCGGAAGCGGACATGCTGGCAGCGCGTGGCTTCCCCGTATTCGAACGCCTGCAGATCAGCCCCAACTGCCCGTTGGTGCTGCCTACACACATCGCCCTCGACAAGGCTCGCGAGCGCGCGAGCGGCGCCAGGGCGATCGGCACCACCGGACGCGGCGTCGGCCCAGCCTACGAGGACAAGGTCGCGCGCCGTGCGGTGCGCGTCGGCGACCTGCTGTCCCCACAGCATTTCGAGTCCCGCCTGCGTGATCTCCTCGACTGGCATAACTTTCTGCTGCAACACTACCTGCAGGAACCGCCAGTCGATTTTTCCGCGACGCTCGACGAATGCCTGGCGCAGGCCGAGCGTGTGAAGCCACTGGTGGCGGATGTCGCGCTCGGCATCAAGCGTATCCAGCAGGCGGGCGGCAGCATCCTGCTGGAGGGCGCGCAAGGTACTTTGCTCGACGTGGATCATGGCACCTACCCGTTCGTGACGTCATCGAATACGGTGGCAGGCAATGCGTCGGTCGGCGTCGGGCTCGGTCCGCGCGACATCGACTATGTACTCGGCATTACCAAGGCCTACACGACGCGCGTCGGCGCCGGTCCATTTCCCACGGAGCTTTTCGACGAGACCGGCAAGCACCTTGCGCGCATCGGCCAGGAATTCGGCGCGGTTACCGGACGCGCAAGACGCACTGGCTGGTTCGATGCCGTCGCGCTGCGACGCTCGATCCTGAACAACGGCATCTCGGGCCTGTGCGTCACCAAACTCGACGTACTCGACGGGCTGGAGCGGGTGAAGCTCTGCACGGGTTACCGCCACGGCGGGACACTCTCCGACATGCCACCGCTGGTCTGCGACCAGTACGCCGGCTGCGAGCCGGTCTATGAAGAGATGCCCGGCTGGAAGGATTCGACCGTGGGCCTGCGCTCACTCGACAAGTTGCCGCGGGCGGCGCGTGATTATCTGGCACGCATCGAGGAACTCTGCGCGGTGCCGGTCACGATCGTCTCGACCGGTGCGGACCGCGATCACACGATCATCCTGCGGCATCCATTCGACTGAGCCTGCCTCACATCTGCCGTGCGCTGCCGAGCAGACTTTCAAGCCGGTCCAGCGCAAATGACAGGTCCCGCGCGACGCGGCGATCCTGGCTCCTCTGCCGTTCCAGCGCGGCCTGGAAGCTTCGCTTCGGGTCCTTCAGCGCCGCGGGCAGCAGCCGCAACCCATGGCTGGCGAGCAATGGAGCGAGTTCATCCGCGCGCCGCAACAGGTCGCGGCGCGTGCTCTGGTAGGCATGATCGACGAGCTGCTTGCGGCCCGAGTAACGGAACATGTTCGCGAAGAACATCCGGCGGTCGGCGCGATCCGGCTCGAGCAGCAGGATCTCGGCGCGCGGGAAACGGTCCTTGTAGGCGGCCATGCCGACCAGCATCCGCGACTGGACCAGGGAACGCAGCGTCTGACCCAGGACGACCGGCAGGCCGTAATCGGTCAGGTCGACCTTGCGTCGCCGGCTGCCGCCGTCAGACGCGTCGAATGGCACCAGTGGATTGATGCCGAACAGCAGGTCGACGCCGGCTTCAAGTACGACAGAGGCATGCATCGTTCGCAGCAGCGCGCCGTCCGCATAGATCTCCCCATCAATCTCGACCGGCGAGTAGAGACCGGGCAGCGCCGTGCTGGCCTGGATGGCGCGCGAAATCGGCACATGGTCGAGGCCGGGCTGGCCGAACAGCGCCGCCTCGCCCGTGTTGAGTTTGGTCGCAACGATGAACAGTCGCCGATGCAGCTTCCGGAAGTCGTTGGTCCTGGCGCCGCTTTCGAACAGTCGGCGCAGGTAGCGCTCGAATGGCGCGCTATCGAAAATTCCTGCGGGCAGCACGGCCGCGTACGGGGCGAGCAGTTCCGCGAAACTCTGCGACAGCGGTGCGCCCAGGAACCGGCCGGTGGCGTTCCAGGCGATTCGCGGCAATCCAGCAATGCGGCGCGCGTATTCGCGGATGTCAGGTTGCAGGAACAGGCCCGGATGCGCGGGGTCGTGGCCGGAATCGTTGCTGATGACGATCCGGCCGATGTCGACAGGTGTCAGGCCGTTGGCGAGGCCGGCCGCGAGCATCGAACCCGAGCTGACTCCACCGTAGGCATGCAGGTTATTGAGCTCGAGCCCTTGGATGCAGTCGGTGAGCGCCTGCAACGCACCCAGTTCGTAAAATCCCCCCAACGGCCCGCCACCGGCCAGCGCGATGCCAATGCGGCCTGTCTTGCGTGGCCGGCTCGCTTTCTGCAGTGTCAACACGCCGGATACCGCCGCGCTGCGGTGCTCAGCCCGACTTGTGTTTCGAAGTCCTGCCGGCGAGCTTCTCGACACTGGCCGCCAGTTGGTTGACACGACGCGAAAGCGCGGAGATCTCCTCGGCAGTCGGCATGCCGAGCTGATGCATGGCGCGCTGGACCCGGGTCTGGAAAATTTTCTCGAGGTTGTCCCAGGTTTCGCTGGCCTGTTCCTTCACGGTGTCGACGCGCTGGTTGACGCTCTTCTGTGCGCCCTGGAATGCCTGCATGACGACTTTCTGCGCCGCATCAAGAGCGCCGCCCTGCAGCTTGGAACCCTCACGCATCAGCTCGTCGAAGACCTTGGGCGCGCCGGCCTGGGCGCGGGACATCGCACCGAGTCCCGCCAGCCAGATCTGGTGGGCCGAATACAGCAGGTTCAGGTCGCCCTTGGGCTGACTTGAACCGCCGAGCTTGCCCTTTTTCTTCGCCGCCATGATCCTCTCCTTGCCACGGGCTGGCTGAATGCCGCTCCGGCGCCAAGAATACGCTGTTCTGATCAGGAGTTCATGATGGCCGCAGCGAAGACGCTCCATTTCCCGTACGACCAGAAACCCTACAGCTACGATGGCGAAGCCCTGAGGAAGGCCTGGGATCGATTGCATGCCGGTGATCGCGAGTCATTTCCGGAGCCACCGCAATTGCAACAGGCCTGGCGCGCCTATCATCGCGGCGATTTCAGCGACGCAATTACGCAGGGTTCGAAACTCGGCCCACCGGGCGCTTCAGTCGCCAACAAGGCGGCGGCGGTCGCGGCGACGTATCTGGAGGACGACGATCGCCGCGCGATCCGCCTTCTCGAGGAAGCCGCAAAAAGGGCAGACGAGGCGACGCGGAAGCTGCCAGACAATGCGAATGCATGGTACATGCAGGCATTCGTGCTGGGTCGCTACGCGCAGCGTGTGTCGATCGTCAAGGCGCTGGCCGAAGGCATTGGCGGCAGGGTGCATGATTCCCTCGAGCGCTGCATCAAGCTGCAGCCGAAGCATGCCGACGCGCACATCGCACTTGGGCTCTATCACGCGGAGATCATCGACAAGATCGGTGCGCTCGCCGGCCGGCTGACCTACGGGGCCGATGCCGCGAAATCGGTGAAGTACTTCGAACAGGCGCTCAAGCTGAATCCGGGATCCGCAATTGCCCACATGGAATTTGCGAACGGACTCCTGATGCTGCACGGCAACAAGCAAAAGACCAGGGCCGTAGAGTTGTACAAGAAGGCCGCGGCCTGCAAGCCTGCCGATGCGATGGAACGGCTCGACGTCGAGCAGGCCAGGGCCGAACTGGAGTGAACCGGTGCGGTCCTAGCAGCTGTTCTTGAGATAAGGGCCCAGCAGCAACGACAGCACGACCTTTTCGAATTCATCGTGGAAGCGCGCCGTCACGGCGCCCGGATCCGGGATGCGCTTGTAGTCGGCGATCAGGCCGAACTGCACC
>Ga0315286_10000701_pt1 | contig 28822 bp, 19 predicted proteins | sample YL17G10_0_MG_FD_205038 | JGI IMG/M metagenome (GOLD analysis project Ga0315286, IMG submission 205038) | Sediment microbial communities from Yellowstone Lake, YNP, Wyoming, USA - YL17G10_0 | ecosystem: Environmental > Aquatic > Freshwater > Lake > Sediment | place: USA: Wyoming | collected... | reverse complement strand
GAATACATTGAAGTGTTTTACAACCGACAGCGAAGACATTCTGCTATCGGTTATCAATCACCAGTACAATTTGAATTAAATAATTTTTTGTATTAACTTATTGTCCAGAAAATCGGGGCAAGATCATGTTATTGCCAGCTCCTTTACCTACAAATGAATTAGTCCCTGGTGCTGATAACACATGTTCCCAGTTTATACGATATGCCTTCCCGGTATATATATTCATACCACCATAAAACATCTTTTCACCTGAAACTTCTTGGTTGGTAGCAAGATCAATAAAGTTTTTTGTACTTGAACCTGTCCCACCATTTTCTATTGGTAGAACACCACTAAAACTTGTCGATGAATGAGCGAAATCAGCTGTATCTGAATACGGTGCCTTGAATGCTGTTTGAACATCTAATCTCTGGATCGTTGCGTTAAGAATGTTCGTTGAGGTAACAGCGTCTGTTGCTAATTTCGTATTTGTTACTGCGTTATTAACAAGATCGTTTGTTCCGATTGTACCGTCGGCTATCTTCGTCGTTGTAATTGCGTTGTCAGCAATGTCCGTTGTTGCTATCGTTCCATCCAGAATCTTTGCACTCGTGACGGCATTATTGGCAATCGTTGGATTAGGGAATGTTCCAGTTAAATCCCCGCCAGCATTACCTGCCGGTGGCGCACCTTTCGCATAATCAGAGGTGTCAGAGTATGGCGCTTTGAATGTTGATTGGACATCTGCTCGTTGAATTGTAGCATCTTGAATTTTCGTGCTTGTGACAGAGTTATCGGCAAGTTTCGTTGTAGTTACGACACTGGCAGCAATTGTCGGATTTGGGAATGTTCCAGTTAAATCTCCTCCAGCGTTTCCTGCTGGCGGCGCACCCTTAGCATAATCTGCTGTGTCTGAATATGGTGCCTTGAACGTGGTCTGGAGATCCGTTCGTGCAATTGTTCCATCGCTGATTTTTGTAGATGTCACCGCTCCATCAGCGAGCTTAACAGTTGTTACAGCATCGTTCGCAATCGTTGGATTGGGATATGTTCCAGTTAAATCTCCACCTGCACTACCTGCAGGTGGCGCACCTTTCGCATAATCTGCAGTGTCGGAATAAGGTGCTTTGAATGTTGTCTGGACATCTGCTCGTTGAATTGTACCACCCATAATCTTGTCACTTGTAACAGCGTCTGCTCCAAGCTTCACATTTGTAATAGCACTATTGACTACATCATTCGTCGAAACACTCCCATCGGCAATCTTCGCAGAGTTTACGGCATCATTGGCAATTGTGGGATTGGGATAGGTTCCCGTTAGATCTCCACTTGCACTACCACCCGGAGGGGCTACCTTTGCGTAATCGGATGTATCAGCGTAAGGTGCTTTGAATGTTGATTGAACATCTGCGCGTTGGATCTCACCGTTTTTTATTTTTGCTGAAGTTACAGCATCGGTTGCCAATTTCGATTCGGTGATCGCACTATTAATGACTGTGGGATTGGGATATGTCCCTGTTAAATCTCCACCTGCACTGCCACCCGGAGGGGCTACCTTGGCGTAATCCGATGTATCAGCATACGGCGCCTTAAACGTTGTTTGAACATCACCACGTTGAATTGTTCCATCGAAAATCTTGGCTGAAGTTATTGCATTGCTATTAACCGTTGGATTGGGATAGGTTCCTGTTAAATCTCCCCCTGCATTGCCGCCGGGAGGCGCTTGCTTTGCGTAGTCGGATGTATCAGCATACGGCGCCTTAAACGTTGTTTGAACATCACCCCGTTGGATTGTTCCATCAGCTATCTTCCCGGTTGTTACTGCATTGTTTGTAATCGTAGGATTCGGAAACGTACCGGTTAAATCACCACCTGCACTTCCGTCCGGAGGAGCTGCTTTGGCATAGTTAGCTGTATCCGAGAGTATCGAGTGCATAGCATACGGCGCGCTTGTCAACTCTGAGCGCGGAGAAAACGTGATGTCGCTTGAAATACCCGGTGAACTTGCCAGTGCCATCACTTCAACGTACAGCGACTCACTAAAGATCGCTGGCAGCGGACCGAGTGTAACACTGAACGTTCCTTTAGATACGCTCACACTACTGTTTGTTTGTGTGTAGCGAAGTGTGCCTCCACTTGGTAAATTATAGATCTCGAACTTGAGATTGTAACTGCCATCCTGAACTGGTGAACCAGAGGAAGTCGTCAACAATCCTTGGTAAGAAATTTTCTGTGGTACTTGTGCAGAAGCTGTGAAGCTCAGTACAAGTACACACACTGCGAAAATTGCAAAAAAGTGTTTCATAACACACCTCTATAAATTTGTGGATTGAATTGTTGTTTGTTGTTTCATTTTAGATTCTAAGTTCGAGAAGAAAAAAATGTTCAATTCAAAAAATCAGAAAAATGTACTCGTAAAAAAGGAATGAATAACTGATCTAAATTATTGCTATACGTTAACAACCATGAATGGCTGCGGTGGCAAGAGTATCTTGGTAGCTTATTTTTGAAGGTCTTCCAATTTAGAAATCAATGCCCACAATAAACTATCAGGTTACAGTTGCTTCCCCTGCAACCAAAAACTGATAACATATGGAAATTTTGATAGTTTAAGGTATGTAGGAAAAATGTAAATAACAAATCTCGACAACAGAAAGTCAAGCCTTTCTCAGCCCACGCCCCGAAGTAACAAAAAGGCTAATAATTGTCAAAATTTGAAGGAAAGAATTAGTTTCAAATCTGTTTGTAAAATCCACCTTTTGCCTGTATATTTCACATAATGAAGCTTTACCTGCACATACTCAAGACACACATCGGTCCGTTTCTTTTTGCATTCATTACGCTGATGCTCGTCTTCCTTTTGCAATTTCTGATGAGGGCGGTGAACCAGCTTGTGGGGAAGGGCTTAAGCCCGTGGGTCATCGGCGAATTGATCGTGATGAGTCTTTCGTGGATGGTTGTGCTCGCAGTTCCGATGGCAGTTCTGGTAGCAACGCTGATGGCGTTCGGCAAGCTTTCCTCTCAAAACGAAATCACTGCAATGAAAGCAAGCGGCATGAGTCTTTACCGGATGATGTCCACCGTTATCTTCGCATCGCTCCTCTTAACGTATTTGTTGATCGAATTCAATAACAAAGTTTTACCTGAAGCGAACCACCGCTTTAAAGTTCTGATGATAGATATTCGCCGCACCAAACCGACATTATCAATAGTCGCCGGAATGTTCTCGCAGGATCTGCCTGGTTATTCCATCTTAGCGCGAAAAACGTTCGAGCAATCGAACGATCTGGAGGGTGTGACCATATACGATTATACAGATCCGAATACGAGCGTTGTAGTTACAGCAGATGAGGGAAAAGTTTCTTTCACGCCCGATTACCGTAAGCTTATAATGGATCTTCGGGATGGTGAAATTCACCAGATCGATGCACGCGAACGGCGAGCATACCGCCGGATGAAATATATTAAGCACCGGATTATTATGGATGCTGAGGGTTTCGATTTTGAGAGATCGAGCTTAAGTGATATCGATCGCAGCGACCGCGAGCTTAGTGCAAAGGCGATGCAGACAATTGTCGATAGTCTTGAACATGTCAACGAGAGTGCATATAAGCGTGCTCTTACCAGCGCCCCACCACGACCCGCAGTTATAGCCGATCCGCGTTCGGTACAAACATTCGGGACGACATTGCCCGTGCGTCAGCGCAGCATCGCAATCGCACTAAACAAGACACAGATGACGCTGGCAAATATCGATAACGAGATGATGTCGATAGAATATAATCAGCGGCGAATTGATGAATACCTTGTCGAGATAAATAAAAAGTACTCAATACCTGCAGCGTGTTTTGTTTTTGTTTTTATCGGTGCACCGATCGGTATTATGGCAAGGCGCGGCACATTTGGAGTGGCGGCAACATTCAGCTTGGGATTTTTCATACTCTACTGGGCAGCTCTTATCGGGGGCGAGAAACTCGCCGACCGCGGCTTCATCAGCCCCTGGCTGGGTATGTGGATGGCAAATATCGTTCTCTTTATCGTTGGTATTTATCTCACAATAAGAATGGGAAAGGAAACTCCCGCAATCAACTGGTCGGCGCTGCGTAGATTTGTTCCAAAATATTTTCGCTCACCGGAGCCGCCCGATTCAGAACAATACGAGCGCACATGACGAAGCTTGACCGATACATACTTTATCAATTTATAATAACGGCGTTCTTTTCACTTTTTGCCATTACTATTATCTTCGTCGCGGTAAATATGATGGATAACCTCGACGACTTCCTCGATATGAACGCAACGATCGGTATGATTGCCACTTATTACTTTTACTTCACCCCTGAAATTATCAAGCTGATGACACCTGTTGCTATGCTGCTATCGGCTCTTTTTACAACCGGACGTCTTTCAACTTACAACGAGCTTACCGCTTTAAAATCAGGTGGCGTCAGTCTTTATCGATTCATGCTGCCGATGATTGCCTTCTCGATTCTGGTCAGCGCGGTTTCAATCTATTTCAACGGATGGGTAGTGCCTTATGCCAACAAAAAGAAAATCGAGATAGGAAGAGTGTATTTTCAGAAAGATATTGAGTACGTTTCAAGGAATAACATATTCATTCAAGATTCGCGGACAAGAATTATTTCTATCGGAATTTACGATGATGCTCGCAGTGCCGCAATGATAGTGAGCATTCAAGATTTTGATCCACAAAATCCGACGACTATAACTGCACGTTACGATGCAAACGAAATGATCTGGAACGCTGCAACGAAAGAATGGAAACTTTTAAAAGGCACTGAGCGTCGGTTCGTTCAGAATACCGAAGTCATCCAACCATTCGATTCTCTGTATATCGGAGTTCTCAACTTTTCACCCGACGATATCAGGAAAAAGCAGGAGAAACCTGAAGAGATGAACTACAACGATCTGAAACAGTTTATCGCAAACCAGCAGCGTGCCGGTCAGGATGTTGCACGCTGGCAGGTTGATTTCTATGGAAAGATTGCATTTCCATTTGCCAGTTTAATTGTGGTGCTGTTTGGAATTCCTTTTTCATCTATCAAACGGCGGGGCGGGCTTGGCGTAGAGTTCGGTATTGCTATCGGTATCGCATTCCTTTATATGATCTTTCTGCAAATCAGTCAGGCATTCGGTTACAACGGCGATATACATCCGCTTCTAACCGCATGGCTCGCTAATATTATTTTTCTATCAGCAGGAATTTTTATTCTCTTGCGGGTTCCAAAGTAAATCCGACTTACAATTTTTTCAGAATGAGTATTGCAGGTTTGCCTGAGCACCGGGTAAATAACCGTACGGTGTATCGTACATCTGCATCCTCACCGATGCGTGAAGAGATTTATTGTACTTTGTTGCTGTCCAGGCTGCATCTAATGCGCTTAAGATATGGTTTACAATTATTACCGAAATAAATGCGTCGGCAACCTTGTAATATTTATCCGCTTTATTGAACATCTCTCCATACATATAAAATTGTGGATTACCCTCTTTGAAGTTTGTATCATCGCCGATTTGTGAATCCCATCCTTTACTGAATTGTTTATATTTCCCAATCAACTCGTAATATTGCTGCTGACCGTAATATGGTAATTGATGTGTAAAATCTCCAATCTTCTGTTCCAAACCATTTAATTCATTCCAGTTTACGCATGGGAATGGTGGACCACAATTGTCAGGAGGAGTATAACGAAAAATTTTATCTTCATAGGCAATAGGATCTAAAGTCGGATTCAGACTGTTCAAATTATCCAGCACCCATTGCGCATATCGCACAACGCTGTAATGTTCATTCGCATAATTTTCAAATTTGGTAGTTTGATCGTTGCCTTTTTTATTATAAATAAGCGTAGTAATCAAGGAACCAACCTCGACACTAAAAAATATTGCTCCCTTCAAATAACTTTCAGAATATGCTTCACCCGCGCCGGGTACAGCAAGTGAAAGTAAACCGGCAATCCACGGCGATTTTTCATTATCGTTTGATTGCTGCATCTGTAAATAATTAAGTGAAGTCCGATTCTCATTTGAATTCGGCAGTGTGGAATTAGAAGAGCCAAAGAAATCGACTGTACGATTTCCTGTAATATGCATTGGTTGCTTCTCGCCTGATGAGGCTCTCGATAAAATGATAAATATTAGAATCAAAAAAAAGATTTTAAACTTCATTGCGAATTCCTTTATGTTAATCAAGATCAAATCCGAATAAGACGCCAAAGTGAAAATTCCATTCTCGGCCATATGTTACTGTTTTATTCGTGTTATCGCTGGTGAAATTGAATCTATCAAAACCGTAAGTGGCATTCAGAAATATTCTTGTTGGAAAAGCATAATATGAAAATGCCTCAAGTCGTAGTTCCGCACCGGCATCGCGTTTAAACTTCTGATTTTTCGGTCCGCCGCCTGTCCATGCAGATCCAACATCGCCATAAATTGCACCATAGAGGTTATTGAAAATAACATGTAATATCCGGGTGTCGATATGCTCGAACAGCGGGAAACGGTAAGTCAGGTTTGCCATAGTGAATTCATTCCCGCCCATGGAATAAAACGAATATCCTTTCATTCCAACCAGTCCACCGATGTAGAAATTAAAAAAGTCCTCATTTTGTGTTGTTCCATCCGATTTTTTAATTTTTATCGGAGGACCGAAGATAGTTCCACCTCGCAGCTGTACGGAAAGCGTATGTTTCCATGCTGGAAGCTTGAAATATTCACGCCATCCGATCTCCATTTTATGAAAATTAATTTGTTGGTACATAGCCACAAGAGCGCCATTCTTAACTATATATTTACCGATTGGATTGAATTTACTGAACTCATACTCATATCGCAAACGAATTTTCCTACCGACAGGATTAATCTCTTGAGTCCGAGATGGAGTTATGGCTTTGTAATCCCATATACTAGAGACGTTATTCCCGATTAGATAAAGGTCGCTGAAAGCTGGGAATAGAATATCAGACTGAGGGGCCCTGAATGATCCGTATATTGCTGTATAACGACTGTGTGCATACCTCATTTCAAGATCGAGTTGCTCTTTAATGACTTTATGTTTCAGTGCGACATCGAATTCAAAGAGATTTAACGTAACATCGACCCCATATAGTGTATCCGTGGAGAATTCGACTCGTGTATCTGTCTTTCTTGCAATGTTGTATGCTTCAAATGATACAGATGGTTCAAAACCAAGCTGGAAAAGTCCTGGAATCTTTCCCCGATAATCGAAAATGAAGAACAAGTCTCGCTCAAATTTTTTATTCATGGCAACACCTGCAAAAAATCCATACCGGTCGAGAACATCGTACGAATAAGCATAAACACCTAATTTCAAAACGTCTATGCCTTTGTTCTTCGGATTATAATTATCTACCCGAAGGAACGGAAAGAACGCAAGACCTGTAGAAGTATTTCTATACGTAGTATCCTTGAGCGAAGAAATTTGGGCGTCATCATACAAACGAAGTGCATCCCAATCTGTTTTTTGCGTTTGATTTATGTCTCCCACCGATGCCAACTCTATCGGATTTGTGTGAGGATAGGTCGAAGGATTTTGAATTGTTCGCACACTGTCGAGCATTGCAATTTTATATCCGGTCGAAGTGTAAGATGCAAATGCGACCTGCCCCGCAGAATTAACTGTTGGCATGAACGCACCGCCTAAAACGTTCGTTAACTGATTGACTGTTTTAGTATTTATATCGTATTCATACAGGTTGAAAATCCCGGTCTTATCGGAAGAATAAACAATACGATTCCCGTCAGAAGTAATAACAGCATTACGTTCATCATCAGGTGTGGCAAGAATAAATTTTACCTCTCCACTATCGGCGGATACAATAGCAATATCACGTCCGTCTTTAATGGAATAATCGAACATAATGGTTTTACCATCAGGTGACCATTTAGGATTGTACACTTGTTCACCTTGTGAGTAGCTGGTCAATTTTTTAATGTTCAAACCGTCGGTATTTACTTTGAAAACATTAACCGTTCCGTCGCTGGCTGATACGAAGGCAATGGTTTTACCATCGGGTGATACAGATGGTGCATAAGCGCGAAGACCATGCGTTAGTCGCGTTTCTTCATCTTGTTCAAGATCGTAAATATAAAGATCGAACACACTCGACCAATGGGGATTATCCTTGCTATTTTTTGCATAATAAATTTTCTTGCCATCGGGCGACCATGATAAATTAGATCGCACACCGGCTTTCAGCATCTTTTCGGTTTTCGTTTGAACGTCGTACAGATAAAGAGACGAAAGCATCATATAATCCGCTTCTTTGTTGCTTATATAGGCAATCTTCTTTCCATCGGGAGAAAATGTTGGATAAAAATTTGCAAAACCAATATCGGCAATAGTTGTGCCGGCTATCAAATCTTTTTTTATTTCCGTAGTACGTACAGTGTAATCACTCTGTAGAAAATCTTTCCATTCGTTATAAAGCTCTTCTCCATCCTTGCCTATCGCCTTTTCAATCGCCCCATCAATTGTAAAAGCAGATGGAGATGAAAGATTGGTGGATATTTCTCGAAGCTTGTCTTCACCATAATGTTCTGCAATATACCGAACCAGCGCATATCCTGAATTGTAAGAGGATTCATTTCCAAGACTTGTTTTGCCGAAGGTCGCCATCTCGTTCCATGTGAGCAGTCTGTTCTCAAGTGCATACATCCGTAATATCATATCGCGGTGTGAATCCCATGAATCGTAACCAAACTCCTTACGATTATATTGTGCTACACCTTCGGCAAACCATACGGGTACAACGAAACCGGAAATCGGATACGATACGATTCCGTTCGGGTAACCATAGAGGACGTCCTTACGCCGCTCCGATTCATACTGAAGCCATTGTAAATAAAAAGCCGGAATCTTGCGACCAAATTTCAGTGTTGTTTGGATTTGAACCATGTGAGTATATTCATGCGTGATTACATTTCGCAGCCAATTGTGCGTTCCCCTCAGGTCGTAGTCAAGAGCTGAAGCCCATATTTCAATCTTGTTATCGAAGAAATACGTTGCTCCGTTGGAAAAATCATCATAATCCTTGATGATAAAGCTGACCCTTCCTTCAGGTTTGTATTGATAGAGCGATGTGATCGGATCATAAACGTCCTCAGCAATTTTTGCCACGACTCGCGCAGTCCGCTCAGTGCCGGAATGGTAATGAATATAGAAATGATCGGTTTGAATGGTACGCCATTCAAGCTCCGGATGGTAAAATTCTTCCTGAGCAAAACCAATACTTGCAAGAAAAAGAATACAACTCAACGTCAACCAACTTTTAAATTTAATAATCATAATATAAACGTACCACTGGTTATCTTATCTTTCATTAATTCAATTGTACCGTATTTAGAACCGCGATCGTATCTTTGGAGCTTGATTGTAATTTTCGGCAAAATTATGTTTACTCCTTTAAATGTTCCGGTCGAATCATAATAATCGAAGCGTTTTCCAATGGGCAAATTATCATTCCCAATTGTAAATAGTCCATTCCCGTCCGACTCGGCAGTAACATTTCCATCAACTACAACTGGCGTATACTTGATAACTGAATCACCGACATAATATCGAATTAAGTACATTCCGCTTGCTACGGGTTGCTTATCATCATCCTTGCCATTCCACAAAAATCTGGGAATAGGACCGGTTCGACTTACTCTGTCGAAATAAATTGTCCGTACTAAATCGTACTTTAATGTAAAGACAGAGATATCTACAATTTGTATTACATTTGTTACTATAACCTGCTGTGTGTCGGTTGGTGTTTCACCTATTTTATCATACCAAAAGTAAAGCGAGATATTCACACCCGGCAGCCGATAGCCGTTATCGGTTGTTACGATTCCATTAAATTGATAACCTTTGATAGATTGTGACTCTAATGGCGGTTGAATCTCGCGGCAGGCAAGAGTTATCAAACACAGAAAGCCAACAGCACCCTGCACACAATGCTTCACTTCACAACGGCTATTTTGATAATAGTGTGTCCATTTTTATTCGAACCGCTTGCTTCGATATGGGCGAAATAAATACCGCTTTGTATCTTTGCCACATTCCAAACAACTTCGTTATCGAATCCGCCCTGACCCGGTCCATCAAACTCGGCAACCATATCACCTGCCGGATCGAAGATTTTAATATGCACTCTGGCATTTTCACTTAGAAAATATCGGATGTATGTTTTATAATCATCTGCTGCACCGACAGGGTTGGGCCAATTGTAAGCGAGTGCAGCCGGTAAAAATTCATTACTCTTTGGAACCAGAGGGAGCGTTGATTCATCCAAGCCGGTGTTCTGCGCATCGTGCAAGTACTGAGACCATGGCATCATCTCAGGAGTACCATTTCCTGTACGAACCGTACCGGTTCTCCATGCATATACATTTCCATCATCCGATGCAACGGATAATCCAATTCCGGATGAATCACTGGATAAATAAAACGCGGCAGGTGTTGAGCCACGGTTTGGACCGGCAAGGATAGGAAATCCCTCAGCCATTTTTCCGGTTTTATCATAAGCAACCACAAGACCTTCCTGCGTTACCGCGATGATGTCAACAGTTCCACTTGCATCAATGTCAGCAACTATCGGTGAAGTGAGAAGAGTTTTATTTGTTAGAACAGTTATCGGAAAATTATCGACCATGGCACCTGTTGCATTGATAGCAAATATTTTGTTGCCGCTAAAAACGATTATATCTTTTTGTCCGTCACCATCTACGTCGGCAAGCGCAGGGGAGTTAAAGATTTCATCATGAGTGGAAACAGGAAAACCCTGTTTTTTGATAAGATCGGTATCAAGAAGATAAACATCCCCATCTTGTGAGACAAAAGATATGCACTTTCCTAAAATTGACGAGATATTGCCGGCAACTGCCGATGCCGATATTGGCTTATCAAAACTTGAAACATTTTTTACTTCAGTCGGCGATACAAATCCAATCGAACCATTTCTGGATATTGCTATAAAAGTTGACGGCTGTACAAATAAACTTAAACCAACAATTTCCGAATTATCGGTAGAACTTAAAGGAACAAGAGAAGAACCTGTGCCATCATATTTGGATAAATAAATTTTACCTTTTCCATCACTATAAGCGACAATCGAATCAGAGATAACAGCATGTGTTGTTATTTGATTTGCGACACTGTGTGAGCGATATACTAAGTTATTAGAACTTGTATCAGTGATTCTCCAAGAATGTATGCTATCAGAACAACCAACGGTAAAATCCAATAAACTGTCTTTGTAAAAATTGGTTGCACCCAGGAAGATCTCATTTGCAGGTAAAGGATTTTCATACTCTGCCAAGAAACCGGTCGAATCCATATTATGCAAGTATGGTTTGCCGTCAATCTGCCATCCATATATACGAGCATAGCCGGGTTTATACGGATGATCTTCTATTGAGCGCATTGGAATATTTTTACCGGATGTGTTCACAAGTAATATCGGATTTCCTACATCGGGTAATTTCAATTTAATAGAGCGATAGCCGAAAGTTTGTTTGGTGTCTTTCGGAAAACCGGTTAACGGTTTTACCTGACCATCACCGATTTGAATTCGTGCCGTCATCCTTGGTCCGGTGTACGAGAAACCCGTAGTATCATATCTATCGCGGTTTCCGATGTAAACATGACTGTTCGCGCCATCGTTGCTTTCACTGCTCGGAAGCGATGTTGGTGTAAGCGCATTCAGGTATTTACGCAGTGTGGAATTATTCTCTCTATACCAGAAATCAAGCGCGGTTCCATTTTCACTGCCGGATCCCGGTTGAAGAAGATCGTACGACTGACCGATGTCTTGTGAGCCGTCTGCTTCTGCCAGGTTAACACCGCGTTTACTCGGATTTGCATTTATTGTATTTGTCGCAAGGTTCGCATCTATTACTGTTTCATCGATGTGCCAGATTAGCAAGCCCCCATTATATAATCTTTTTGCATTTTTATCATACCCGCCTGGTAAACTCCAATCGAATTCATCCACATCAGTTATAACACCATATAAAGCATCCTGATTGTCTTCGTTAAAGCCAGAAGTGTCGTGCGCCCAGATTTGTTCACTCTCGGAACCATTATAGAACATTGTAACTCTCGCACTATCCCGGTTTGCATCCCGGTTGCGATTCTCAATTAGAAAATATTCTTTAGCACTAATTAAAACTTTGTAAATAGAATCCCTGGAACTGTTCAAACTAACTGCCGGAAATTCGTAAATAGAATTGCCCGATGAAATTGTTATCGGTTGAATCCATCCTAAAAAAATCTTTTCCCATGCCGATGGCTCCGGAGGGAAAGCTCCATACCAGCTAAAAATAGATTGACCATCCATCAAACCGAAACGGCCTATACCTGTACTACCGGTTTTTGTATTAAACAGATCGGGTAACCCAAGCCGACTTCCGACATTTGCAGCGAGCAATCCATTAATACCGAGAGGAAATGGAACTTGTTCGCGAGTTTCTGTCTCGGGTATAATTATAGAATTGGTGATGTAAAATGAACTATCACCCACTGGAAATCCCTTTGACCAAGCGGGATTCATATTCTCTAAACTGGGTAAACTTAGATAAAGAGATGGAATATCGAATGGTGTTGGGTCATCCGCGTATACACTTATAAGATCAATATCCCTTCCAGCGCCGGCGTGGAAAATCATGAAGGTGTTATATTGATTGTAAGGAATCTCAATGTGCAATTGTCGTGCGAGCGAATCGACTGCATTCCAGGTGTCTTTCATCATATATCCCAACTCAAGATTGGTTACACTATTTTTGGGTGGACTATAGTACCGCATCGGATGCGGAAGCTGGAAGATATTTTCGAGGACGGTATCCTTCACAACAAGCTTTCCGTCAGATACCTTCCTGAAATAATTTTCTAAAAATTTTAAATGATTCTTAAAATATTCTCGGTTATGCGGTGGTACATCGAGACTTTTTTGGGAAGGCACTGAAAGATCAAACCTGCCGTTTCCAGTGGTTCGCGTATCATCATCTTCTTGAAACTCAACCATTATTGCAAGAATATTGATGCTTGTCTCAGGAAAGGCAACTGCAGACGAAATAGCCTGTAACACCGGACGATCACTTTGCTTAAAAGCAAGGGGATGATTCAAAGTTATCGGATGTTGGGGTTGTCCATTCATAGCAACGGCAAGCAACAATAATAATAGAACGATCCTAATAATCTTCATGCAATTACAATCTATTGATAAAAAAATTTGGAGTACAGTATTGGACAAAAACCAGTTTTGGAAACCTGTTCTTGTTCTTTGGAGAATGTTTGACGGTCAATATGTTTGACCTCTATGGGTGTTATTCTGTTGACTCGCCGTCACCAAATCTGATAAGCAGTGAAAAGCGTAGGGTTTCACTAAGAGGATGATTTTCCTCTATTGCAGACAGATAGCTAAAATCGAATCCATAAATATCATAACGGATTCCAGCACCGAAGGTCATGAATTTTCTATTTCCAAAATCAGGATGCTCGTAGAAATATCCCCACCTTAAGGCAAAAAGTTTTGGCTGTCCATACCAATATTCTAAACCGCCGGCGATAGTAACTTTCTTCAATCCGCCCGAACCCCAGGCAGAAAACAACGATTTAGGTAAATCATCAACCCGTGGATCTGAATATTGGGGGACGCCCTTATCATCGACTCCTATCGAATCTGCTGCATATCGGCGAACAAGCATCCGGCTAAAATCTACAAGTGCTGTTACATTGTTAAATTCACTTTTCACAACTTGAAATCCTAATCCCAACCGAAGATTAGTTGGTAATGGATCTGCCTGTTTTCGCTGGATGTAAGTTATTTTGGGTCCAAGATTTGAGAGATTGAGACCAACGCTGAATCGATCCTCGATATCACCAACATATGGAATATCCAGGTGTGATGTTTTCCAGAGGGCTCCTACATCGAAGCTCACAGACGACCCAACACCCTTAGCTTGATTTTGAGATTTCTGCGGGTCAAGCGCACTGTAAATAAATCTCAAATTCATTCCCAGTCCGAGATTATCCATAACTTTTGTTGCATATCCGCCAGTTACCGCAAATTCATACGCCTTAAAAGTGCCGAGGTCTTCGTTATTCTCGCCACGGCGATTAAACTCACCAAGGTTCAAATAGATAATACTTCCTGAAACAGTTCCACCCCAATCTTCCATATAACCACTATAGGCAAAGTACTCGTAGAATAAATCGGCAAGGTGAAATTGTGGAAGCCAATTTGAGTGTGTTATGCTCACTTCTTGAAATTTTTCGAACGCCAAACCGCCCGGATTCCAGTATGAAGCTGAACCATCATCACTTAAAGCTGCACCAGCTTCACCCATACCATCAGCACGGGCATTAGGTGCGATAAGCAGGAACGGCACTGCCGATTCGCCTCCTCCACCTTTGCTTTGGCTATACAGTGTTTGGGTTGCAATCACTGTTATTAGTAGTGTAAAAAAGAGCGATTTTCTACTTTTGATGAAATTCATAATAAGTATCCTTCTAATAATAATATAAAATGATGAAATTTTTTCGTTTTCTGATCTCGTTAAGATTTAATTTACGACCTTCGGCTGTGAGAAGCAACTTACATAATCACAATATACACGATTATTTAATGATGCTAATTTTACCGAGAGATTCGCTCGAAAATCTGCCGTCTTGAGTTTTTGCAATTACTTTATATAAATATACTCCGTTTGCCAATAAATCTCCGTCTTTATCTCGTCCATTCCATGGAATCCGAACAAATTGATTTACGATGCCGGATTGTTTAATAGTCTGGATAAGACGTCCCGCAACGGTATAAATTTTTACTTCTGCGTCGACACCTATTACCTGATTATGTTTGAAAGTAAATTCTGTTGCTGATGAAAATGCGCTGGAAGACGGTGAAAATGGATTTGGATAATTATACACTTCGGATATTTTTAAACCATCTCCAGACACAACATTAAAAACAGTTTCTTCAGTTGAGGAATTATTATATGCATCCCACGCACGCACGCGGAGCATGTGAGTTCCCTGGGATAATTTACCAAGAGGATAATTCTCAATGCTACCCTCCATATATGTGTCTTCCTTACTTTTATAGGCATCAGAGAGGTTAATGCTTACCGACTTATCATCAAGCCATGCTTCCAATCGATGTCCAATGCCTGCATCTGAGATATTAATACCGCTCGAATCGAAAAAGTCAGCAATTAATATGGGTGAAGCACTCACAACGTCTCCCGGCCTGAAACTACGGTTGTCGATATAAAGCCGTATCAGGGGACCGATCTTGTCGGTAGTATCATTCGAGGTGCCATTGATTAGAACACCAGTATAACCCGCACCGTCTGTGGAGTCATTCGAGAAATACATCGTGATTCGACCCGGTGCATCGCTATAAGAAATATCCTTCGGCACAATGAAGTTGGAGTTTACAACACCATTATTGACGCTGTTTTGTCCACGAAAAATTACGCTGCCCGATGCAGTGTATGTTGATTCTCTTCCTCCTAATTCAGGGGCTATAAGTCTCACTCTACGATTTGCATCGTAAACAACAACTTGCGCCCGCCCGTTAAAATTACTTGATGAGTCGGTCTCAAGATCATGAACCGCAGCGTATATTGAAGTACGTTCCAATGCTTTTAATTGAATATTCTCATCGCTTGAGCGATGGTTTATACTATCGATAGAAGCAATCATCTTAGGAAAAGATAGTTGTAGTGCGGGGTCTCCTAACAAAAAAAACTTCCTGTCATTTTCACCCGCTCGTTCCTGCTTAGCTTTCCAAATAATATCCCCTAATCGCTGAGTAAGAATATTACCGAAGCGAGTTGTGTTGAGCATATTTTTGTAAACTTCGACATTTATCTCAAAATTTGGATGGGCATAGACAGGTCTTGTTGCAGAAAATACTGCTATCGCCCCTGCATCCTGCATCAATACTAAAAGTTCACCGCTGCTTTTTTCTGTTAACTGATCGAAATTTGAGTAATTGCAGGTCGCAGCCACGAGGAAGAAATATTTCCCTTTATTATGTAGTAACGGAAAATCTGTTTCCCGAACAAAGACAGCTTCATGAGTCCATAATCGCGGATTGCCATGCCCGGTAAAATTCAATATAAGTGTACCCTGATTTATTGAGTTATCGATGGCAATATTAACATCCGGTTTTTTCCTTCCGCTGGAGGTGAAGGTTGTTGGATATTCGTATAAATAAATTTTCTTCTTCTCAAAAAGTTGAGGTACAAGGTTTGCGATAGAATCCGCCTGACCGGTATGTAGAAATCCATCGCTTGAGGCATCTGCTGCTTGAGGCCCGTCATCGGCAACGAATGTAAAACGAAGTTTCCACGGATCGGGAACAGAGTGAGTTTCGTATTCGATAATCTTATCAACCATAGTGTTCGCTTCTTGAAGCGTTTGTGCGGTTAATCTCCCAATTCCAAAATTAACAAGGTTGCCGCCGGTAAAAATTCCAAAATAATCATCACTCGCGTAAGTCGATATAGCCTGCCACCAATACTGATATGGTTGTTTCGATTCCCATGGTGGAACCCAGTTAGGATTTGTTCCTCCAAGAATACGTTTATAATCATAGTCGCCATCGCCAAAGAGAAGGACATATTTTAGTGTATTCGACCAATTAAAATAAACGTACCGTAGATAATTTCTGATGGCAACTGGCGAGAGCAATCCACCGCTAAATTCATTATATATCTGATTTACATCAACAACTTTTGTTTTAAGATAATTATTGCCGGGTCGCTCCCGATATGCCTTTAAACGTTGTGCGGCAGATATAAAATCCGGATGTGTAATGATAATGTATTGAGCTTCATCTGTTTCGCCGTGAAGATTTTGATTGCCAGCGGGCAAAAGAGGTGAGGGTGTTTTAAAACCACCTTGTCCAACGACGAACAACTCACGCATACTACCTGCATTTTGTTCCAATTGAAATGTGCAGACATCCGCTGAAATATTGAGATTAGTAATTCTTGAGACATTATCAAAATTCGTCACATCAAAAACAAAAACTTGTCCACCGCTAAAACCACTTATCGAATATTCCACAACTGCTGTTGTATCTGGTGTATGAAAATTAAAGACATCGTTTTGTGCCCTGAGAAAGCGCCAATAAAAAATTTCATACCAATCGAGATACCCTGTGCCGCTTGTACCCGATACGGTATAGCGAAGGCGTAAAAGACTTTCTCCATCGGAAAAATTCGGCATTGTAGGAATTTCTGATCCGACCAAATAAATATCCTCTCCACTGCCGGAAATATCCACAGTTTTGATTTGACTATTATGTTCCTCAATGAAGAACTGTGAAAAATTTGAAGATCGAGAACCAAGAAAAAATCTATATGTCATAAGTTGTGTAATATCAATACCCGGCAGCGGATGACGATAAACGATTGCACTACCCGCATTAAAGGATTCTCCCAGCCACTCAATGCCGGAGGAAAAAACGTTATTTTTATCATCTTCCCTAAAAAGTTTACCGGTAACTGTTGAGGGGCGATAAGGGGCAGGGACATTTTGAGATGAAATTTCCGTCATCTGCTTAGCAGGGTTGTCATTATAAGTCAGCCAATATATATTTTCATCCGCGTAATGATTAATATAATGCTCGTAATGCTCGAAAGTTTTTGAAGCAGGTCTATAATTCCAGCCGCGGGTACTTTTTCCATAAAAGATGATATAGTCAGATGGATCCAATTGATTGGGATTAACATCATTGTAAAGATAAATAGCGTTCTCTAACAAATCGTCCGTATAGTTAGTATCTGTAGGTGTTTCGATACCACCGTTTCCATAAATTTTAATTTTCCCCGGATTAACAAAGGAGGGAATACCCGCATCAAGCATCATTTGGCCCGTTAGTCTGTACATACCATCTTCGGAGATCGAAAAGCGATACCAAGAACCTGAACTCAGAACACTATTTTGCAAAGATGCCTTTCTCATCGATAAAACTGCTGGCTGATATGCGCCAAAGGCTTTATCGTTTAATGCGATGCCGCGTTGAACTTCAATGCGCTTCATGGGTTCTTCAGCCGGTCCAAAATTAACACGCACAACTAAGCGGTTGTATTTTTTCAAGAGACGTTGAGCAGCGTTATACTGCAGGGGACTGATTCTGAGGTCACCAAAAAATCCACCTCTTACCTCTCCAACATTCTCAAGCGACCCAACTTCTTCGGGAACATACTCTGATATGCGATAAGCATCGGGGTTGGAGAAGTAGACAGGAACAGGATCAACTTCACCGGATTGAAAATTCGGTACAGGAGAAAGAAGAATATTTGGGATTTCTTCATAGTCAGCATTCAGAATTTCTACTGAATTATTTTTCACCCCAGGAAATCTAATCAATAAGGAACGTATACGAATCTCGGGTGAGCCGGGTAATTGTTGTTCCTTTATAATGCTTCTAGTAAAATCGTATCGCACAAATTCATTCCCAATCGATGCAACTTTCATCGGAGGAGAATAGATAGGATGATATTCGATAACGATTCCATCAAGTCCGGATTGAAGAATTTTCACATCATTTTCTTGAGCAAATGAGAAATTATTGCAAACAATCGCTGGGAAGAGTGATGGAAATATAATCCAAAAAAATGAAATTAGTTGCTTTTTAGTCTTTATAATCATTAAAATAAAAAAACCGAATCTCGGTATGACCCTGACATTCGGTTAAAAAGCCAAAATATGAAGACCCGTTTTTTGTCAAAGGTTACCTAACTAAAGAAATTTTTCAGCGGAAAAATGGGGGCTTGCTATTATTTACAGCAAACCGATTAATTAACCTTTATCAAAAACGATATCAAATACTCTGTTATGGAACATATTGTTTAGTACTATGAACAATATAGACAATCTTTATTTTATTGTCAAGATAATAGTTGATTTTTTCGCAGAAAATTAGTAAATTATTTAACAAATCAACTAATTTCCTCAAATTTTTTATAGCATGCCAAAACCCATAGGTGTTCTTTTTGTAGCGAGCGAGGCAGACCCCTTTATAAAAACTGGATGCATAGGCGACCTTGCTGGAAGTCTCCCAAAAACTTTAAAAACTTTTGGCCACGATATACGGGTGATGTTGCCCGGCTATGGTTCCATCAGCAACCGCCGATTCCAGATCCACAATCTGCTACGAATGAAAGATATTGAAGTCCCTGTGTCGGATGAGATGGAACATGCGTATATTAGATCTTCATACCTCAGCAGCGAAAATCAAAAAGTGCTTGTGTACTTCTTGTCTAATGATCGATATTTCAGCCGAGAGGGATTGTATTTCCATCCTGAAACAAAGAAATATTTCATAGACAATGATGAAAGATTTATTTTTTTCTGTCGGGGTGTGCTTGAAACCTTGAAGCGCTTGCATTGGCAGCCCGATATTATTCATTGCAACGATTGGCAGTGCGGACTCATCCCTGCATACCTAAAGACTCTGTATAAAGATGATCCTTACTACAAGAATATGAAGACCGTCTTCACGGTTTACAGTCTTGCATATTACGCTTCATTTCCAAACAGCTCATTTAAGAAAACCGGATTGCCGCCCAGCTTGTTCAACGGTAACGGGTCGGATTCTGAACGCTTGAATTTTTTAAAAGTTGGGCTGACCTTTGCAGATGTTATTACGACATTTGGCAATAAGGCAAAGAGGAGAATCGTGAAGTCACCGGATGATGACATGGGAAAAATTTTAAATTCTCGTAAGAGCGTGATCGTATCAATGGATTCCAGTAATTATACAGATCAAGAAAACATTGCTCACAAACTTGTCGATATTTACCGCGACCTGGCTAAGAGCAACTGATGAATCACATCGGCATTTTCTTGGATCGGGACGGCACAATAAACTATGAAATAGATTTTCTTTGCTCTCCTTCGGATCTTCAGCTTATTCCGGGTTCAGCCGAGGCAATCAAGCAGGCAAATGATCTTGGACTGAAAGTATTCGTAATCACCAATCAATCGGGGATAGCGCGCGGTAAGATCACGGAGGAGAACCTCACAGAGATTCACAACGTTCTTCAATCTGAGCTTCGGGGACATGGTGCCTCAATTGATAAATTTTATTATTGCCCTCATCACCCGGATGCAGGCGAATTGCCATATCGCATCAAGTGTAATTGCAGGAAACCGGATATAGGTATGCTCATAGAAGCGAAGAATGAATTCAACATTGATCTTACAAAGTCGTTTGTCATCGGCGACAAAATGATTGATATTCAAGCCGGAAATAAAAGTGGGGCAAAATCAATACTCGTCCTCACAGGTTATGGCAAGAATGAACTAAGCCGATGCAGTGAACAAAATGTAATAATTGATTATATTGCTAAGGATCTCTATGAGGCAATGCAATTTGTAAAAAATACAGTAGAGAAAGAACAACTAATTAACTCTTAATATTTTTGTAAACATGAAAGCTGTATTCCTGAAACTAATAACCTTCATTTTTGTACTATCGCTGATCATCAGCTGTTCTGATGATCCAACCGATCTTGGAATCGGATTGATTCCCGAACAGGATAAGTTGAGAAATTATTCATTAATGATTCAAGTAACATCCGATACAACTTTTCTTTACCGCATCAAAGGTATTACCAGTACGCTAACGGGATTCTATCGCGATGTTAATTCTGATAGCACTCTGGAATCAAGGGCATTGATACAATTCGGCGGATTCACAGCGATACCTAAAACTACAGATACACTTTCCGCTGTAATTAAAATTCCGATCAATTACAAATTTAAAAATTCCGCGGGAAATTTGAAGCTTAACGTACATAAATTATTGCTGTCGTGGGATGCGAAAACATTCACATGGGATAATTGTAAGGTCGATAGTCTTTACGGCAGTACTCCCGATACAATTTTTATCAAGGATATCAATGCAGCAGATTCAATCTTAACAATCGATGTGACGCCAATTGTACGTGGATGGGTAAATGATCAGATCGATTTACCTAATGGAATCATTCTTATACCGGATATACTTGAATCAGATATAATCACAGGAACAAGAAACAGTCTTGATACAATGGTAGTGACTTATCGCGATACTGCTAATAAGACATTAAAAACTTTAAGTTTTGTCGCTACCCAACAGACCTTTGTAGCAAACGGAGCAAATCCACAAATCGACACGGTGAGCTTCATACTGGCAGGTGTTGGCTACCGCACCCTGATGCGTTTCGATATTTCCTCGATACCTCGCCGCGCCAGCATCACACAAGCGATATTTGAAGTAACCTCTGATGAAACCTCGTCGCTGAGGAACAGCTACTCGCACGATTCACTGATAGTTTCCATTGCGCGTAATGATACATTTCCGTACGCGTCCATCGCCCTTGGAACGATCTGCCCTAAATCGTCCGACTCATCACGCATATTTTACAGTACGGACATCAAAACACTCATACAGCAATGGGTTGTTCATGAACCTAACTATGGTCTCATTTTAAGTGCTTACGGTGAATTAACAAGTTTCGATCGATTTGCCATATGTAATGCATCATCTCAGGATTTATCTCTTCGTCCTAAACTTAAAATCAAATATACTGTACTTCCGTAATATGAAATCAAAATCTATTAATAATATTATTACACCAATAATTTTTCCATTGATGCTGGCAGCAGTCGAGGTTTTCGCCGGTAACGGTGGCTCGGGTTATTCACGTTATGGAATCGGCGATATATCTTATTTTGTTTCGAATCGAGCAATAGGAATGGGTGGAGCCGGTTTATCTGTGTTATCTAATAACTCGATTGCACGAATCAATCCTGCCGGCTTATCACAGATAAACCGAACGTCATATTCCATCAGTGCTCTCTATGAAGGAATATCTACAAAGGATGGTATTAAGTCGGGTTATTTCGGTGAAACATTTTTCGATGGATTCATGATCGCAATTCCGATATCCCCAAAAAATGGAATCGTCTTAAGCGCCGGCATAACGCCATATAGCCGAATTAATTACAATGTTATCACTCCAGACTCATTCGATAATATAAATTACAACACTCATTTCCAGGGCGATGGCGGATTGACTCAAGGTAATCTTGCTATTTCAGCTCTACCGATAAATGATATTCATGTTGGTGCAAAGTTCAACTATTATATGGGCACGTTGAATCATACAACCCAGCAATCGTTTGGAAGTTCTTCGGAATTCTCTGGAGTTAAGCGTTCCTTAGAATTGAGGGGTGTAGGATTTACGATTGGCAGTGTTTACAGCGGCTTGAAAAATGCGCTTCATCTTTCTGATGCCAATTCTCTGAATATTGGTATTGTATTTTCAACAACGTCATATTTGACTGCGATAGAAGAAAAATTCTACACTTATAAAACGGCAACACTGACTACCCGCGATACCGCGGCCTCGAATAATTTCAAAATGCGTATTCCATATTCATTAGGGTTCGGTACATCATACCTCTCTGAGCGTTTCTTATTAGCAACCGATATCTACTACCAAAACTGGAAACGATACACATTCAATGGAGTAAGTGCTTCCGAGTTGCGCGACAGTTATTGCTTTAGTATAGGTGGAGAATTACTGCCCAAGCGAGACCAGTCGGCTCCGTATCTTCAACGAATGCCATATAGGTTAGGATTTTTTTACAACTCATCTTATTACCGTATAAATGATAAACCAATAAACGAGTTTGGCATTACAGGTGGATTTGGCATCCCAATTTTTGGTGACGTACGAATTGATCTCGGAATTGAATACAGTTTCCGTGGAACAACCGATCTACAGATGCAGAAAGATAATATTTTTCGCTTATCATTTTCACTTAGCGGCAGCGAACTTTGGTTTGTACGCCCTGAACAAGAATAACATGAGATTGTACAATGATAGCACTCGGTGCTGATCACGCTGGATACGAATACAAAGAAAAGATTAAAGAGCTTTTAAAATCCCTTGGAATAGAGTTCCAAGATTTTGGAACAGATTCTACAACATCAACAGATTATCCGGACTACGCACATAAAGTTGCCGAATTTGTTGCTTCAGGAAAAGCTGAGGATGGAATTTTAATCTGTGGAACCGGCATCGGTATGTCGATCGTAGCCAACAAACATAAAGGTATCCGTGCCAGCAATGTTGAATCAATTAATGCCGCAAAATATGCCCGCTCTCATAATAATGCAAATATTCTCGCCATCGGCTCGCGGCTGACACCATGGGAAACCGTAAAAGAAATTATCAAGATATTTCTTTCAACCAAATTTGAAGGCGGCAGACATCAGCAGAGGGTGGAAAAAATCCATTCACTTACCAATCTGTAAATAATTTTAAGATAGAAGACATATGAATAATCTCAGCAAACGGGACCCGGAAATTTTAAACACCATCCAAAATGAAATCAATCGACAAAATACGAAGTTAGAACTTATTGCATCAGAGAATTTTGTCAGCAGGGCGGTGCTCGAAGCATTAGGATCTGTCCTGACAAATAAATACGCCGAGGGTTATCCGGGAAAGCGGTACTATGGCGGATGTGAGTTTGTTGATGTTGCAGAAGATCTTGCACGTGATCGGGCTAAGAAATTATTCGGCGCAGAATATGCAAACGTTCAGCCGCATTCCGGCTCTCAGGCAAATATGGCTGTGTATTTCACGTTCGTTAAACCGGGCGACAAAGTGATGGGAATGAATCTTTCACACGGCGGTCACCTTACACACGGGTCACCTGTAAATTTCTCCGGACAGCTATATAACTTCGTTGCATACGGCGTGAAGAAAGAAACCGGTTACATCGACTATGATGAAGTTGAAACAATTGCCATACGAGAAAAACCCAAAATGATCACGGTTGGTGCAAGTGCTTACTCGCGTAATATTGATTATAAAGCATTTCGCCAGATTGCCGACAAAATTGGTGCCTTCTTGTTTGCAGACATCGCACATCCGGCGGGATTGATTGCAAAGAAATTGTTGAACGATCCTCTCCCCCATTGCCATGTGGTGACATCAACCACACACAAAACACTTCGCGGTCCACGAGGTGGATTGATTTTGATGGGGAAAGATTTCGAGAATCCGTTCGGCATTGTTGCTCCAAAATCCGGTAGAAAGAAAATGATGTCGGAATTAATCGACTCGATGGTAATTCCCGGTATCCAGGGTGGACCACTCATGCACGTGATTGCAGCAAAGGCAGTGGGATTTTTAGAAAACCTTCAGCCCGATTTTGAAACTTATGCAAAGCAAGTTATCAAAAATGCACAAGTACTTGCAAATAAATTGACAGGGCTTGGTTATTACATAATATCCGGTGGCACTGATAATCATCTTATGCTCATCGACCTTAGGAATAAAAATCTCACCGGCAAAGCAGCTCAAGAAGCTCTCGATCCGGCAGGAATTACTGTAAACAAGAATGGCGTTCCCTTTGACGATAAGAGTCCGCTTATCACAAGTGGTATTCGCATTGGAACACCTGCTCTTACCACACGAGGTATGAAAGAACCGGAAATGGAGATTGTTGGAATTTTGATCGATGAAGTTCTGCGTAATATCGGAAACACATCTGTAAGTAAAGATGTTGAGAGTAAAGTGAAGGAGTTGTGCGCAAAATTTCCTCTGTATTCTGCCCTATTGTAATGTTTCTGATTTTCAATTGAATGTTTAGAGTGACCAAAAATAATAATCCTTCAGAAGGTATTGAAGATAACGAGAGAACAGAAAAGGAAATGACTTTCCTCGATCACCTCGAAGAACTTCGCTGGCGATTGGTTAAAGCGGTTCTCGGTCTTCTTGTCGCAACCATAATCTGCGGTATCTTTTCCGACTGGTTTGTGAATGAAGCCATCCTGCGACCAAGCCGATTAACCAAGCCACCTTTAGTCTTAATCAACACAATTCCATACGGTCAAATTACATTTTACATGATCGTTATCTTAGTGGCTGGTCTAATCCTCAGTTCACCATGGATTCTTTACCAGCTCTGGAAATTCATCCAACCGGGACTAATGCCGAAAGAACGCAAATATATTTCCGGAATAGTAACTTTCACTACAATATGTTTTCTCGCCGGTGTGGCTTTTGCATATTTCATCATGCTGCCTTACATGCTGCAGTTCTTCGCGACATTCGGAACAACATCCATCCAGAACATGATCTCGATCAGCGAATACGTCGGTTTCGTCCTCCAGCTTATTCTGATATCGGGTTTGATATTTGAGTTGCCGATGGTTTCTTATTTTCTCTCTCGACTTGGAATTCTCACGCCAAAGTTCATGCGTCACTATCGCCGCCATGCTATCGTAGTTATACTGATCATCGCCGCAGTGGTAACACCGACCACCGATCCATTTACGATGGGAGTTTTTGCATTACCTATGATGTTATTGTATGAGATCAGTATCTGGATAGCCGGTGTGGCAAAACGGAGAAGAACAGCATCTGAATTTGCAGGTTGATATTTAATTATGAAACTCCTGGAAATAATTGAGCCGATAAAGCAGGAATTAGAAGTTTTCGACGACCAATTCCGCGATGCCATGCACTCGAAGGTTGCATTCGTGGATATGGTTGCACGATACATCGTGAAGCAAAAGGGAAAGCGGATCAGACCTGCGCTCGTGCTCCTTTCTGCTAAAGCTTGCGGTGAAATCAACGCGAGCACTTATCGCGGTGCATCGCTCGTCGAGATACTGCATACTGCCACACTCATACACGATGATGTTGTTGATGATGCAGATACAAGACGCGACTTTCCATCCATCAATGCAATATGGAAAAAAAAGATTGCAGTTCTGATGGGCGATTACATGCTGGCGAAGGGATTGCTTTTATCTTTGGATAATAATGATTTCCAATTTTTAAAAATTACTTCTGATGCCGTTCGACGAATGAGCGAAGCAGAGATTTTACAAATCAAGAAAAGTAAAGACCTCGACATAGATGAGCCAACTTATCTGAAAATTATCTCCGATAAAACTGCATCGCTTTTTGCCACTTGTTGCGAGATAGGCGCAACAAGCGCAATACCGGATGAGAAAATCCATCAAAGCATGAGAACCTACGGTGAAAATCTCGGTATGGTTTTTCAGATTCGGGATGATCTGCTTGATTACACCGGCAGAAAAAGCATTACCGGAAAGCCGACCGGTTTGGATGTGAAGGAAAAGAAACTCACACTGCCGCTGATTCACTCACTTAGTAAAGCACCGAGAAACCAATCGAAAGAAATCATACATATTATCAAAGATGGCAGGAAGAAAAAAAATCTTCAGCAGGTGGTTGAGTTTGCCCATAAGTTCGGCGGGATTGAATACACAATAAAAAAAGCGGAACAGTATTCTGCCATTGCGCTTGATGCCTTGGAGCCGTTATCCCCATCCACCGCGAAAGATTCTTTGATACAATTTGTTGAGTTTGTTATGGAGAGAAGTAAATAAAAGAGGTTGTCATTCCCGAATGCTCCTATCGGGAATCCAGAAACTAGAAAAAATCTACGCACTGGACCTCCCGATTAAAACTTTAGGGAGTGACACGAAGGGTCCCTCACCGTATCAGCACCAATTTCATCAATTTACTAAATGACTTGGCAGGATTAGCAACACTCATGGCATCCAACCTGTAAAAGTACACACCGCTTGCGACACTAGACGCATTCCATTCTACTGATTTGTAACCAGCGGTCTGAACTTCATTGATTAAAGTTTGAACTTCTCTTCCAACGATGTCATAAATTCTAAATGTAACTTTGGAATCAATTGGTAATTGATATTTGAACGCTGTTATAGGATTGAATGGGTTAGGATAATTTTGCTCGAGTGCAAAACCTGTAAGTATCGTACTAGTTGTATTATTTCGAATATCTGGTGGTAGTGGTGGCATTTCATCGGTAGCTATAATTTTGATTTTATTCCTTGATTGAATTGTACCAGAAGTACTAAGCACTAATCTACCATCATCATTCATTCGTACCCAATAAGCTTTACCTGGTTTTATTGTATCAGCTTGTTCATAAATAGAAGTATACTTAAAGAACTCAGACGTAATTAATCCACTCGGTATACTCGAAATAGAATCTATGGGGAAAGGTACAGAAAGAGAACCAATCATATTCCATCCTTTACTCACATCTATAGTGTCATTTATCCTTGGAGAACCCCAGAATGGTATCGAACATCCACTGGGGTATTTAAGCCAATATCCTTCCCCATTTTTTAATATATCTTTAATAATATAGCTGCTATTATAAGAAAATGCATCTGAAATGGCAGATTCGAAAAGAGTTGATTTGCTATAATCCAAAACAGTAAAAGGTATAGACAACATATTCCATCCTTCAACAACATTGACAATATATGGAGGTGGCCAACCGCCTTCATGATAAAGGGAGTCAATCTCGGATTGTGAAATTGCACGATTGTAAATCCGGATATCATCAATGTCACCTTTGAAATATCCTATTCCCCATTGCCGAAATCCTATGATCAAGTTATTCAATTCCCCATGAACATCTCCAATCTGTCCATAAGCAGAATCGTGACCAAGACTAATTCCATCCTTATATATTGTGACTTGTTTGGCAGTACTATCATAATGGAGAGCAACATGAAACCATTGGGCAGTCTCTAGATTGCCAACTGGATTGCTGGCAATCCATCCAGGATATTCCGTTGCTAAAGCATACCAGATCGCATTATTATTAATCCCCCATTCGTATTCACCTTCTCGATTTACAATAATGCTGTTGTCTCCAGACATTTCCGTTGGCCTTATCCAAGCTGATATTGTGAGAGAACCTGTTATTTTTGTTGAGGAATGTGATCCACAGTCAATGTATGAACTTCCATTGAAATAAAAAGCACGGTCAGACTCTCCAAATCTGTCAGATGTCAATGTAGCACCCGAAACAACTCCATTATTACCATTCCAACTCTCGTCATTTGCATTACCATTAAAGGGATAATAAGCTACAAGACCATTCCTTAATGGGACATTAAACTCCCACGGTTGTCGCGCTTTCTTGGAGATGCGAATTTCATCTATTTTCTCTGGTGGGTTGTTGTTCATAGATCCTATCCACATATAATAACTAGAGCTAGGTAAAATCTTAGCGGGGGTGTTCCATGCCAACTGAGATACTAGATCTCCATTAATGTAAAGACTTAGTGTTGTTCTATCATATATCATCGCAAAATGCCACCACACCCCAACTGGCCATCCACCAAAAGACACAGGCTTCCCACCGTCTGTGGTATACACGTCACCAAATAAACGAGCCTGCTCACCCGCGGGGCCTTGGTTCTAGCCTAACAAGAAGCTGTTTTCAAGTTCAAGAATTTTGGGCTGCCCATAAGGTGCTTCCCGAGATTCCATGAAGATCCAACCTTCTACAGAAAGAAATGAATCGGCAACTGTTAAACTAGGAGAATTAGGTACTAGTATCGCCCCCGAGCTACCACTTAGTAACCGTCCATTTCCAAATTTACCTTCCACAATACTTGAATACTGCCATACCGTTCCATTATTGTTATTGCCACTGGCATCATACACTGTGCTCCCACTCGTTTCATTGAAATGCCAAAGTGAAACCGTGTTAGGATCAGTTGCATATTCCTTAGAAAATAAATTGTTAGCCCAAAAAGAAATTAGAGTAATGAGAATTACAAATAGTTCTAAATATGTTTTCATGGTACCTTCCAGAAAAAATATTGTTATAGGAGCCTTTGCAAAACCTATCCAAAGTTATCTGAATACAGCAACATATAGTGGAGATCATCGTAGATAAGTAGCAAACACAGTATGCACAACTATTATC
>Ga0315286_10000700_pt1 | contig 28823 bp, 25 predicted proteins | sample YL17G10_0_MG_FD_205038 | JGI IMG/M metagenome (GOLD analysis project Ga0315286, IMG submission 205038) | Sediment microbial communities from Yellowstone Lake, YNP, Wyoming, USA - YL17G10_0 | ecosystem: Environmental > Aquatic > Freshwater > Lake > Sediment | place: USA: Wyoming | collected... | reverse complement strand
CTGAAAAGCAAAAAGACATTGCCAAGCAAATACTCAAAGAGATAAAGGCGAGGCTAAACTTCCTTGACAATGTAGGATTGAATTATATTTCTCTTTCAAGAGGCGCAAGCACACTTTCAGGAGGAGAAGCCCAAAGGATAAGGCTTGCCACCCAGATAGGCTCAAACCTCATGGGAGTGCTTTACATCCTTGACGAGCCATCAGTTGGCTTGCACCAGCGAGACAACCAAAAGCTGATAGACACACTTCATAGGCTAAGGAACATTGGCAACACGTTGATTGTGGTTGAGCATGACGAGGATACTATAAGAAAAGCAGACTGGGTTGTTGACATGGGACCGGGGGCAGGCATTCACGGCGGAAAAATAGTTGCCCTAGGCACACCTAGCCAGATTGAGAAGAATCCTGATTCATTGACAGGCAAATACTTGGCTGGAAAGCTCAAGATAGAAGTGCCTGAAATCAGGCGAACTCCTCAAGGCTTCATACATATCAAAGGCTGCCGGGAAAATAATCTCAAGAACATTGACGTCAACATCCCAATAGGAGTGCTGACCATGATTACAGGCGTATCAGGAAGCGGCAAATCAACCCTAATCCATGATATACTTTACAAGGCAATGATGAAGACACTTCATGATTCTAAGGAAAAGCCAGGAGCTTACTCAAGCCTAAGCTTTGACAATGAGATTGACAAGGTGATAGTGATTGACCAAAGCCCAATAGGAAAGACACCAAGAAGCAACCCTGCGACTTATACCAAAGTGTTTGACGGGGTAAGGCAGCTCTTTGCCATGACAAGAGAGGCAAAGCTAAGAGGGTTCTTGCCAGGAAGGTTCTCATTCAATGTTACCGGAGGAAGATGCGAAGCATGCCAAGGAGACGGAGTAATAAAGATAGAGATGAACTTTTTGCCAGATGTGTATGTTGAGTGCGAGGAATGCCGTGGCAAAAGATATAATTCTGAGACTCTTGAAGTGACTTTCAAGGGAAAGAACATTGCAGAAGTGCTAGCCTTGAGTGTTGAAGAAGCAACTGAGCTCTTCGAGAACATCCCTCACATAAAAAACAATCTTGACACGCTAATGAAAGTAGGTCTTGGCTATATCAAGCTAGGCCAGAGCTCAACCACGCTCTCAGGAGGAGAGGCTCAGAGGATAAAACTGACTCGTGAGCTTGCCAAGAGAGCAACTGGCAAGACACTCTACTTGCTTGATGAGCCAACTACTGGATTGCATTTCCATGATGTGAAAAAACTGATTGCAGTCCTGGCTGAGCTAGTTGACAAAGGCAACAGCGTAGTGGTCATAGAGCACAACCTTGATGTGATAAAATCAGGGGACTACATAATAGACTTAGGCCCAGAAGGAGGAGATGCAGGAGGAGAAGTCATTGCCAAAGGCACACCTGAAGAGCTCACCAAGAACAAGCAAAGCTTCACAGGACAGTTCCTGAAGAAAGTGTTGCAGTAGTGGCTATAAGAACAATTATCAATAATCGATAAAAATTTTTAAACAGAACAGGTTTCTATGCGACTATGGAACAAGCTAATGCAGGGTTAGAGAAAAAGGCCAAAAAGATATTTTTTGGCTTAGAATTCATCAACGGGATACGCCGTACCATATTCTTCACGCTCGCACTGCTGTACTTCGTGTCATTAGGCTACAATCCTGTCAAGGTCGTGGCAATGTTTGCTGTCTCAGGAGTCATCCTTGCAGTGGTTGAGTTCCCTACTGGGGCTTTTGCAGATTATTATTCCCGCAAGAAATCCATAGTGATGTCTTTCCTGCTTATGGGCTTAGGGCTTGTCGGCATGTACTTCTTCAAGAGCTTCTGGATGCTATCTTTAATGTACATATTAAATGATATAGGGTGGTCTTTCCAGTCAGGCACTGTGACTGCCTGGGCAATAGATATATTGAAGTACGGCAAAGAACACAAGAAGATAACCTCTCTAATCGCCAGATTCTTATTTTTTGAAAGGTCAGGAGCAATCATTGGAGGCTTCATAGGATTCTTCCTTATTTCAATCCAGTTCAGCTTGGTTTGGCTGTTCATAGGTTCAATGTGCCTTATCACTGCCATTGTGCTTGCAATTGTGATGCCTGAAGGAAAAATGCCAAGAATAGACAAAAGAAAAGGTATGCTAATAGGCACATTCCTGCAAGCAAAAGAATCAATCGTATTCATCCTTAACAAGAAAAACAAGGAACTGCAAGGCATTGCACTAGCAACTTTTATTGGTATCATTGCTCTTTATTCATTTTACATTGAAGTCCCGCTCATATTAACGACAATAATGGGGCTCACTCCTGACAAGATATCAGGGATAAAAGGGCTTATTGGGTTTGTGATACTGACTGCTCCGTTCATTGTTGAGGCGTTTGCCCACAAGATAGGCTTCAGGCGCGGGTTCATCTCAACTTTCCTAGGTCTCTTCGCTGCAATAACAGTTTTTGCGCTCTCAAGAAACTTGGCCATCACAATAATCGCCTGGACTATCATGTACGTGCTTGACAATGTAGGAAGCATCATGGTTGACTCTGCGATACAGCACCGGCTCACAAGCAAGAACCGAGCAACCCTTGGTTCTGCCATGAATGCATTATGGTCAGTGTCTGGTGCCTTGGCTGCGGGCTTTGTCAGCATAGGCTTACTCTTAGTGGGGCTTGTGCCAACAACATTGCTAAGCGCCTCTCTATGCGTAATCGCTGCTACAATTTACTATGTCAGGATCAAAGCTTAGCTTAGTAGGTAATCAAATGAACCTTCCTCCTAACCTGCCAAAAAGCCCTGGATGCTACATCTTCAAGGATAAAGATGATAATATCATCTATATAGGCAAAGCCAAGGAGTTGTCTAAGAGAGTAAAGTCTTATTTTTCTAATAAGATCCATGACCCTAAGACTGCTCTTCTTGTGCCTATGATTGCAAAGGTAGAGTTCTTTGCCACAACCAATGAAGTAGAGGCGCTGATACTTGAGAACAACCTTATCAAGAAGCACAAGCCAAGGTTTAACATTGACTTGAAGGATTCCAAGAGGTTTGCTTTCATCCTTGTGACTGAAGAGAAATACCCGAGGCTGCTTGTTGCAAGGAACAAGGAAATGGCTGGCAAGTATTACGGGCCTTTTGTGAGCGCAGAAAAAAGGGATGAAGTGCTAAAAATACTCAGGACAGCTTTTCAAGTCAGGACTTGCAACAAATTGCCAAAAAAAGCTTGCCTAAGGTTCTATATCGGGCTTTGCAGCGCTCCGTGCACAGGAGCTATTTCTGAGGAAGAATACCACGAGGACATAAAGAATGCAGAGGAATTCTTGAAGGGACATGCAGAAGAGTTGATTGCCAGGCTAAAGGAGGAAATGGGAGTAGCTTCTCGCAAGCTTTTGTTTGAGAAAGCCAGGTCACTACGCGACCAAATCAGTGCGTTGGAATCACTTTCTGAAAAGCAGCGCTTTGAAAAGGACAAGCGCTATGATGAGGATATAATCAACTACATAATCTCAGAAGGCAAAGTCTATCTGATTGTCTTTAACATAAGCAGGGGAATGCTTGCCTCTAAGAGCGAGTTTGTGTTTGATGAGAAACAAGATTTCCTTGAAGATTTTATTACCCAGTATTATGCTGAGAATAGCGTGCCAAAAGAGCTGATGTTGCCTCACAAGCTAAAAGATGACTCTATAAAAGATTACTTGGCAAAGCTAAGGAAAGGGAAAGTAGTGCTGACAGTGCCTGTTAAAGGTGACAAGCAAGTGCTTCTTGAGCTAGTGAAAAAGAACATTGAGATAAGCTTCCTTGCTCAAAGCGAGATGGCGAGTGAGCTAAGAAAAGCCTTGAAGATGAACTCTAACTCAGAAATCATTGAATGCTTTGACATCTCAAACATCCAAGGAAGCCTAGCAACAGGCTCAATGGTCAGGTTCACTAATGCAAAGCCAGACAAGTCAGAGTACAGGAGGTTCAGGATTAAGACAGTGGCTGGAAGCGATGACACCTCATCAATAAAAGAAGTTGTTGGCAGAAGATACTATCGCCTCAAGATGGAAGGCAAGAAAATGCCTGACTTGATAGTGATTGATGGAGGCAAAGGACAGCTCAACGCGGCCCTAGAAGCGTTAGCTGAGCTTGAGCTCAAAGCTCCAGTTATAAGCCTGGCAAAGAAGTTTGAGGAAGTGTATGTGCCAGGCCTGAGCCATCCTCTGCACCTGAAAAAAGACTCAAAAGCGCTCAAGTTGCTCATACAGATAAGAAATGAGGCTCATAGGTTTGCAATAAAATACCATAAGCTTTTAAGAAGTAAGGAGATGCTGAAATAACATGGCAAGCATGATGGATGCAAAAGCAGGCAAGATGAAAGAAAAGAAGTTTGAGCTAGTGTCAGGCTTCAAGCCTGCTGGTGACCAGCCAAAAGCAGTAAAGCAGCTAATTGAAGGATTGAAAAAGAAATATGAGCGCCAAGTCCTGCTAGGAGTGACTGGCAGCGGCAAGACCTTCACAGTCTCAAATGTCATTGCAGCCATAAACAAGCCAACACTAGTCATAGCTCACAACAAGACTCTTGCAGCCCAGCTCTACCATGAGTTCAAGGATTTCTTCCCTGAGAACAGAGTAGAATACTTTGTCTCTTATTATGATTATTACCAGCCAGAATCCTATCTTCCAGCCACAGACACATATATTGAGAAAGACTTGGCAATCAATCCCATTATCGAGCAGATGAGGCTTTCAGCAACAGAAGCATTGATGACAAGAAAGGATGTGATAATAGTAGCTTCAGTATCTTGCATCTACAACCTTGGCAATCCTGAGAACTATGAGTTTCTGGCATTTGAGATGAGAGCCGGAGAGAAGATGACGAGAAAAGAGCTCATGACCAAGCTTCTCAACAACCAGTATGAAAGAGATGACAAGCAGATTTACTCAGGAAAGTTCAGGGTCAAGGGAGACACCATTGACATTGTGCCAGGCTACAGCGTGGATGTGATACGAGTAGAGCTTTCTGGAGACAAGATAGAGAGCTTGACCTTTCTTGACAAGCTTAACATGGTTCCAAAGCAAAAGCTTGAGTCGTATTACCTCTTCCCAGCAAAGCAGTTTGTAGTGCCAGAAGAAGAGCGCATCAGGGCAATAGACTCAATAAGAGTAGAGCTTGAAGAGGAATTGCCTAAGATTTCAGACCAGCTCATTGCCTACAGGCTAAAGCAGAGAGTGAACTATGACCTTGAGATGATACAAGAGCTAGGCTATTGCAAAGGCGTTGAGAATTATTCAAGGCACTTTGACGGCAGAAAGCCAGGCCAACCACCATATTGCCTGATTGATTATTTTCCAGAAGACTTTCTTTTAGTAATTGATGAGAGCCACCAGACTATCCCCCAGATACACGGAATGTATCTCGGAGACAAGTCAAGGAAAAAGAATCTGATAGACTATGGATTCAGGCTTCCATCAGCTTATGACAACAGGCCGCTCAGATTTGAGGAGTTTGCCAAGTACATGAACAAAGTGATATTTGTATCTGCAACCCCAGCAGAATATGAGCGTAAAGCCTCCAAACAAGTGGTTGAGCAGATTATCAGGCCGACTGGCTTAGTTGACCCTGTGATTTTCACAAGGCCAATAAAAGGGCAGATAGATGACTTGATAAAAGAGATAGAAGTTGTAGTTAAAAGAAAGCAAAGAGTGCTGGTGACAACACTGACAAAAAGGATGGCAGAAGAATTGACAGAGTTCTTGAGCGAAAAAGGCATCAAGGTCAGATACCTGCATTCTGAGATTGACACTCTTGAAAGAAGCGAGATAATCCGCCAGCTGAGGCTGGGAAAGTTTGACGTCCTAGTAGGCATAAACCTGCTCAGGGAAGGTATTGACATACCTGAAGTTGCACTGGTAGCAATCCTAGACGCTGACAAAGAAGGATTCTTGCGAGATGAAAGGTCACTAATACAGATTGTTGGAAGAGCTGCTAGGAACGCAGACTCAAAAGTCATACTTTACTTTGACAATGAGACAGACTCAATCAAGAGAGCAATTGCAGAGACAGAAAGAAGAAGAAACATCCAGCTGGAATATAACAAGAAGAACAAGATCACACCCATGACTATCATCAAGAGCATAAGGGACGAGCCTGAGATAGAAGTAAAAGACACCAAGCACATACCTAAAAAAGAGATACCTAAGATGATAGCAGAGATGGAAGCTCGCATGAGAAGGGCAGCAGATGAGCTGGACTTTGAGGCAGCCATACTTCTAAGAGACAGGGTTGAGGCTCTGAAGGCGAGAATCAAAGAAAAATAAATGAGCCCGCCGTGATTTGAACACGGGACCCTTATCGGCGTTAAAACGTTGACTTTTAACACTCACGATGTCTAGCTAGCTTGCCGCATTGGCAAACCCATATCAGTCGTGTGCTCCAGCCAGGCTAAGCTACGGGCTCAAATAAAAAGCGCCTCCAGCCGGATTTGAACCGACGACCGCGCGGTTTCAGTACTCCGCTCAGAAATCTGAGATTTCTGGCGTGCTCGGCCCTGAGGCCTACGCGTAACAGCCGCGAGCTCCACCGCTAAGCTATGGAGGCATTAATATATGTATTACTACTGACGATATGAAAAAGAAATCGTTTAAATAGTTTATGCTTTAAAGCTTCTTGACCCTTGGCCCTTCCTTATTATCCTCTACCATGAAGCCTTTGGCCTTTATCTCTGCCCTTAGGCTGTCTGAGAGCTTGAAGTCCTTGCACTTTCTTGCCTCTTCGCGCTTATCCACTAATTTCTTCACATCCGCAGGCACTTCTAGAGGGGCGCACTTCATCACTCCAAGCACAGAATCAAACTTGTTCATGGCATTGATCACCTTGGCAGCCTCCTGGTTGCTTAGCTTTGCCATGCGCTTGTTTATCTTGTTCATGAGCTCAAACACAGCTGCGAGCGCTCCTGATATGTTAAGGTCATCATCAAGGCTTTTCTCAAAATCTTCATTTGCCTTCGCGATTATCTTGTCAACCATCTTGCCGTTCTTGTTCTTGGACGTGACAATCATCTGCTCTACCTTGTCATTGAAGTCATAGAACTTCTGGAGAGTATTATTCACATTAGGAAGGTTTTCATCCCTGAAGTCAAGCTTTGACCTGTAATGGGTTGAGAGAAGCTCATACCTTATGGCCAATGGATTGTGGCCTCTCCTTAACAAGTCCCTAAGGGTGTAGAAGTTGCCAGCTGACTTAGACATCTTCTGCCCATTCACCAGCAAGTGCTCGTTGTGAATCCAGTAATTCACAAACTTATGGCCTGTGGCAGCTTCGCTCTGCGCAATCTCATTGGTGTGATGAGGGAAAATTAGGTCTACTCCGCCAGTGTGTATGTCAAAAGGCTGTCCCAAATGCTTTGCGCTCATGACTGAGCACTCAATATGCCAGCCAGGCCTTCCTTTGCCAATAGCAGTTTCCCAGTAAACTTCCTCACCTGGTCCTGCAGCTTTCCACAAGGCAAAGTCCCTAGCATCCTCTTTCTCATACTCGTCAGCATCACTAAGCCTGCCGTCAGCGTTCTTCTTCAAAGCTTCAGGCTCAATCCTTGCTAGCTTGCCATAATCCTTGAACTTGGAAATCTTGAAATAAACATCTCCTTTGTCAGTCTGATAAGCAAAACCTTTCTTCAAGAGAACCTTGATAAGCTCAACCATGCCCTCAATTTCTTCAGTAGCCTTGGGCATGATCTCTGGAATCTGGATGTTTAAAGCTTCTAAGTCATCAAGGAATGACTTGGTGTAAAACTCAGTGAACTCTTTAAGAGGCTTGCCTTCCTTGTGGCTGTCCCTGATAGTCTTGTCATCAACGTCAGTGATGTTCATGACGTGAGTGAGCTTGAAACCCTTATATTTTAGGTAGCGCCTAAGCAAGTCCACAAAGACGTAAGCCCTCAGATTGCCAATATGAGCGTAATTATATACAGTAGGCCCGCAAGAGTACATCCTCACCTCTCCCTCATGGACAGGCTTGAACTCCTCTTTCTTGCGAGATAGCGTATTGTAAAGCCTAAGTGCCATATCAATATAAGAATGAAGCTGGTTTTTTAAAGGTTACTGAAAACCAGGGGTTTTCAGGAACTGCAAAAGCTTGGCTTTTGCAAGTTGCCATGCAGAGCTGAGTTTTGGCTTTAAAGAAAACATATTTATACATGGATTCCTTAGAGCATAGTATGGCTTCAAAAAAAGAGATTGAGCAATTCATCAAATCACAGCAAAGCATACATCTCTACTGTAATATCCGAGTTGCCTTAAGAGATGTCCTTTTGTCAATGCCAGATAAAGACTATAAGAAGGCAACCCACAATCTAATCCTAATGGTCCTGCATGAAAAAGCCTTGGCTCAGGTCATGCACTTCCCAAAAAGCGCTGGCTTTAGGATAATGCAGGTGACAATCCCTGACAAAGTACCGCTTTCTGTGCTAAGATATGTCTTAGCTCATGAATTTGGGCATGTGATGCAGGGAAGGAACTGGGAAAGAAGTGACGGAATGAAACTTGAGGATGATGCAGATATCTATGCTGAAAAAATAGGTTTTCCAAGGACAAAATACATTGATGAATGGATTAAGAGATACCGCAACAAGAATAAATAGGATGGTTTGTTAATATGATAATCAGAAAAGCCAAACTAAGCGATATTGACTCTCTCGTACCTATTTTCATGGATTATGAGATTGCTAGCGTAGGCTACCTTGCTGACAAGTATAAATGCATGAGAAACAAGAAAAAGCCTTTAGTAAAGCACATCAAGCTTGCATTCAAGAAGGACATAGGTAAAAAGAACGCCCTATTTCTAGTGGCTGAAGAAAAAGGCAAGCTTATTGGATACATATTTGGGCAGATTGGGGAAAACGAGCACCCATTGTTCAAGAGGCCCAAAGGCGGAGAGCTACACGATCTTGCAGTCCTCAAAACCCATCAGGGCAAAGGTATTTCTGGCAAGTTATGGAAAGAGCTACTGGCTTGGTTCATCAAGCAAAAATGCGAAATCATCACTCTAAGCGTGAACTCAAATAACCAAGCCCAAGAAATATACAAGCACTGGGGTTTTGATGTATTCTATCTGAGGATGATAAAGAAGCTGTGATTTATATATTCTAATTCCTGAAAACCAAGCAGTAGCTGTGGTCATAGCCATAGCCGTAGGTTCCTGCACCTTTGCAGGTTCCTTTGCCTTGCCAACCAACCACAACTTCACCTTCAAAGCTGTAGATCTGGGAAATCTTCTTTGCAATGTCCCACGCCAGGGTTGTAGTCTCTTTTCCTTTCAGGTTAGAGGCTTCTATAAATATATAGGCATTCTTCTTCATAAAGGGCTTTAGCTTGGTAAAAATTGCAACTAACTTATCCAAGTAGCCTTCATAAGTTTCTTGAGGCACTCCTAATGGGTTTTCCTTGCAGCTCTTGGACATATAAGGAGGAGAGGTGATGCACAGGTCCATCTGCGGCAAATTCTTGTCTGGGAAGAGCGCGCTGCCAAAGATGATATTATTCTTTGCCTTTATCTTGCTCTGGATATATTTGACTCTTTTCAAGCTCATTTCAATGCCATAACCCATCCTGCCCATTTTTTCTGCAACTATCAAGGTAGTTCCCAGTCCTGCAAAGATGTCTATGACCTTATCGCCCTTTTTAGAATACCTTTCAAGCAAATACTTTACCAAAGACTCTGGAAACCTATTATCATCTGCCTGAAACTCTTTAGGTATTCTTGATTTCTTGTTGCTTAATGTGATAAATGTGCCCATAAATGCCAGAATGCAGGAGACTTCTTAAATATCTTTCTAAAAATAATCTTTCCCAGTAAATGAAAAAAATCCGACTTCATCTTATTTTCTCCGAAAAAAGAGCATAGCATTATTTAAACCTCCTTTGAGAATGCCGGCTCAATGGCTAAGCCAATAAAGAACCTTTCAAAAGGCAGTGATTATGCAAAGTTCTTGTCAGAGATAAAGGACAGGATAAGGGAAGCGCAATATTCTGCCTTAAAATCAGTGAATAAGGAACTAATAGGGCTGTACTGGGATTTAGGCAAGAGGATTGTTGAAAGGCAAGAAGCCTATGAGTGGGGGAAGTCTGTTGTGGAGGCACTGGCAAAAGACCTTCAAAAGGAATATCCTGGGATTAGGGGCTTTTCTACAGGTAACCTATGGAGAATGAGAAATTTCTATGTATATTACTCAAATAATCCAAAACTCGCACCATTGGTGCGAGAAATAAGCTGGGTCAAAAACATCATAATAATGGAAAAATGCAAAGATCATCAAGAAATCGAATTCTATCTTGAAATGACTAAGAAATTTGGTTGGACAAAAAATGTGCTTATTCACCAGATTGAGAATAAGTCCTATGAAAAATATTTGCGTAACCAGACTAACTTTGACCAAACCATTCCCGCAAAGTACAAGCACCAGGCTAAACTGGCAGTCAAGGACGAGTACACCTTTGACTTCCTCGAGCTAGGGGATAAGCATTCAGAAAAAGAGCTTGAAGCTTCTCTTGTTGAAAAGCTTCGCAAGTTATTACTAGAGATGGGTGGGTATTTCTGCTTTGTAGCCAACCAATACAGGCTGGAAATAAATGGCAAGGAGTTCTTCATTGACTTGTTATTATACCATCGTAAGCTCAAAAGCTTGGTGGCTGTAGAGCTGAAAATAGGTGAGTTCATCCCAGAATACGCTGGCAAGATGCAATTCTACCTTTCAGCCCTTGATGAACATGCCAGGCTGGCTAGTGAAAATCCATCAATAGGTATAATAATCTGCAAAGGCAAGGACCGGACTATTGTTGAGTACGCCTTAAAGGATGTGAAAAAGCCCATAGGAGTAGCTACTTATAGAATAACTGCAAGCCTTCCGAGGAACATGTCAAAATACCTTCCGTCAAAAGAGGAAATCAGCGAGAGATTAAAAGGCAATCTTTGAATCAATCCTGCCTCTTCATCGCAATGAACCATCGCTTCTTCTTCTCAAACACAGGGTTGCTCCTCCATCTTTCCTGGAAGTCTTTGAGCTTCCATCTGGTTAGGGGCCCGTAGTAGGGGTCGTAGAGGTATATATAGTGGTCATCAAAGCCCTTGAGCACAGCATAATGGTAGAAATCCTCAGGAGGTCTGTAGCACACTATTATAATATAGCCTTTTTCCTGGAACTCCTTCAAGTCCTCGATTGTGGCATTGCCAAAGCAGACATACTTCAAGTCATAGAGCCAGGCAGCCTTAATCAAGCTCTTATGCAAGGTTCCTTGCAGGATGTTAGTCTTAAGCTCTTTTGCCAGTGCCTTCTCGCTTCTTTCAATGCCAAGGGCTCCAAGAACCATCTTCACAACTGCTGGGCCGCAAGTGTTGAACTTCTTCTGGCGGTGATACGTGATTTTCATCTTATCTTTCATTTTTTTTGGCAAATGAATTGAATACGCCTATTTTTTTCAAGAGTTCTGATTTCTAGAATTTTGAACCTTTGCAAAAGAGCAGACTTAATTTGAGTGAAAGGAAAGAGAGTCTCCTTCCATAAGAACTGGTGAACTTTTACCTTGCCTTTTCCAACGTTCTCATGAACCTTGAAGTCCCAGGTTAAAGTATTGCCCTTGACTAGTGCCTTATCATGTATCGTACCCCAGGCATATTCTTCCATTGATGGTTTCTGTCTTTTAAAATGGTTCAGCATATCAGAAGTATAAGTGTCAAATATGAACAGCCCTTTCGCATCTAGGTGTTCATCGACAGCATTAAATGTGCGTTTCCATTGACTAAAATTTTTCAAGAAGCAGATGGAGTCATAAATTGAGCATATCACATCAAATTTCTTGTCAATCTTAAAATTATGCATGCTTGATACAAAAAATTTACCTCTTGGAATCCTTCTCTTTGCGATTTTAACGTATTCATCATTGTTATCCAAGCCGTAAATCTCAAAATTTCTTGGGAAATGAAGCAAAACTTGCCCTAAGCCAGTGCCAAGCTCCAAGATATTTTTTGCGTTCTTGTGATGCTTAGCTATAGCCTTTAGAACCCAATTTGCTCTCTTCTTTGTTTGTTTCTTGTCTTCCAGCAAAAGCCAGAACCGCGTAAAGCTTTCTTTTTTCATTTTATCCTCACTCAAACGGGAAGTATATCATCTTCTTCTCTTGCCTTGCTATCACAAACTCGTACTCATCTATCATTCCTGCAAAGTTAGCTCTTAGTTCATTTATTATCTTCTCAAACTCGTCAAATGACTTTGCCTGCAGCTCTATCTCATAATCACGTCCACCTATGGTCCTATTGATGTTCAGGATGTTGGGATGGTGGGCGCAAAAAGCATCCAGCTCCTTTATCTTGTCAGTGTGAAGCAAGTTGACATAGGCCTTATAGTACCTATAGCCTAAGAACGAGACATCTATCAGTGCCCTGTACCCTTGTATTACCCCTGTCTTTTCAAGTTTTCTTATGTGATTCTTTACCACTTGAGGGCTTGTTTTCAGCTTTGTAGCCATTTCCAGGAGTGGCATCCTTGCCTTGTCTGATATCAGCTTTAGCAGCTCTTTATCAAGAGGCTCTAAAGGTATTGTTTCCTTTGAAGCGCCGACAAGTGTTCCTTGGTCGAGGTTATTCTTTCCTACAATGTAGGCTTTGGGGTATTGCTTTATGTGCGTGTAAACGTCCACTTGCCTTTTAAGTATGAATTGCCTGTATTTTTTCATTATCTTATCCCAATAATCATAGAACTCAAGCACATTCTTCACTGCCATGGCATATCCTACATCCCATACTCCCTCAAGTGTCACAAGCCACCACACTTCCCTGTCCTTTATCAGCTCTTCCTCAAGCTCTGCCTGCTCTTGTGGGGTTATGTTATGAAATTTGAAATATACCCTTATGCTGGTGTAGCCTAGCTTTGAGTAGTCAATCACTGTGGTGTAGCCAAGGATTGCCTTCTCCTGCTCTAATTTCTTAATCCTGTAATCAACGAACTGCTTGGACTTCCTTATCAGCTTAGCCAGGCTAGTGGCGGAGATCCTTGCGTTCTTGTCAAGCTCAAACAGGATTCTCTTGTCGTAGCTATCTAATTTTATGCTCATTTTAAGGCAATAGTAATTTTAAGTATATAAATATTTCTTTTTGCCAAAATATAAGGTAGATAGTTTTATTATAATGTAAGTACAATATAGTGGTAACAAAAATAGAGGTGAGTAAAATGGAGGAATACAAAATAAAAAGCGAGCAAAAGCCAAGCAACTACCAAGCCAAGGACAAGCCACAGAGCACAATAGAGTACCGATTAGGGCCTGATGGGTTTGTCTATGAGAAGAAAGTGACTAGCCAGGAATTTGACAAGAGATACCAGATGAGGTGAATGAAATGGTGACCAAAAAAACTGATAGGGAATTGGCAGACTACGTCATCGACCACATACAAAAGGACTTGCAGATAAACAAGGAATTGCATGGAATTGACTTTTCCGAGTTCTTGTCAGAGTATGTAAACCTGTTCACAGGGAGCCTGATGTATTTTATGAGGCTTGAAAAGCGTCAGCAGGTATCAGAGCGCTTAAGATATGTGGCTGCCTTTAAGCTGAGGAATGCAGAAAAAACAATAAAGGAGTGCTATGGGAAGAACGTCAGGTTTTACAACTCCAGCAAAGCAGGGTTTGCAATGACCTATATGCATGACTTTGATGAATTTTCAAGGGTCACTGCATTCGCTGACAGGCTTTACAATGAGTCAAGCAAAGAATCCCCAAAACAGCTTGAGATGAACCTCTCTGCCAGCAACACTCTCTACAGGCTATAAAATCTTTTTATCTTTATTATCTTGAACAACGCCAGATAAATATATAAACTTAGGTTACAGGTAAAGTCCCATGAAAGCATACAAGAATAATATATGGAAGATGTACTTATTCGGCTTTCTTACAGATATATTCTTCATAAGCGGAGTGCTGGTGCCTTTCTACACCATGTGGGGCAAGATTAGCTTCACCCAGATAATGATATTGCAGTCATTCTTTGTGTTTTGCATCTTTGCACTGGAAGTGCCTACAGGAGTGGTTGCAGACAAGTGGGGAAGGAAGATATCCCTTGCCCTAGGAGCCTCGGCAATAGTAGTCGCAACACTAGTGTATTCCTCTTACCCTGGCTTTTACGTGTTCATGCTTGGAGAGTTCCTCTTTGCTGTGGGAAGGGCGCTCATCTCAGGTGCAGAGGAGGCAGTAGTCTATGACAGCCTTAAGCATCTAAAAGAGGAGAGCACCTCAAAGAAGATTTTTGCCAGGATGGAAAGCATCTCCAAGATCGGGCTCTTGATAAGCGCACCTATTGGAAGCTATATCGGAGTGGCTCTTGGGCTTCAGTACACTATGATGTTCATGTCAGTTCCCTACTTCTTTGCCTTTATCACAGCCATTATGCTAAAAGAGCCTGAAATCCAGGAGCAAAAAGAAAGCAAGAGATATTTGAAGACCTTGGTGGATGGCTTGAAGCATTTCAAAGAGCATAAAGTGTTGAAGCTACTGGCTTTTGATAGCATCTCAGTGTCAGTGCTGGTGTTTTTCCTAATCTGGCTATACCAGCCATTATTGCAGAGCATAGGAGTGCCTATAATATACTTTGGGTTTGTGCACGCAGGCATCTGTGCAATACAAATCCTTTTCATGAACAGCTTTGACAAGCTGGAAAAGGTTTTCCACTCAAAAAAGAATTACCTGGTGATGAGCGCAGTAATCGCAGGCCTAGGCTTTGCCTTGCTAAGCATAGTCACCAATGTGGCCCTAGTCATCATAATACTCATCATAATCGCAGGGTTTGGCTTTACTAGGGATGTACTTTTCAAAAGCTACTTTAACAAGTACATTGAGTCGCATCAAAGGGCAACAGTAATCTCAACCATATCCATGATAAGGAGGTTTGCAAGCGGAATCATCTACCCGCTATTAGGATTGATGGTAGCAGTGTCCCTGAGCTACTCATTTTTTATATTAGGAGTAATCATCATTACACTAGCCCTAGTGTCAAGAGTTGAGGAAGGGCACCTGATAGACTGAAGCAGATAGCAAAATTATAACAAAGTGAAAAATATGAAAAATGTCATCTTCAAAGAAGGCGAATTAAAGATATTCTGGCCATATTACCTAGCCTTGTTTGTTGGAATATCCACACCAGCCGTTTATGTGATACAGACTGTATTCTTTTTGTCAAGGGGATTTACCTTGACCCAGGTCGGCATTGCTTTCGGGCTTGCCAGCCTGTTCAGAATAGTGGCAGAAATCCCAACCGGGGCATTTGCTGATGCTTTTGGCAAGAAAAAGTCTAGCCAGATGTGCTGGCTTATAAGCACCATTACCTCAGCATGTTTCATATTTGTCCACGCCCCTTGGCAGATGTATGTGTTATTCTCATTAGAAGGAATATCTGCCACATTCCTCTCAGGCTCATTTGATGCTCTGGCATATCAAACCTGCAAAAAGAACAACCGGGAAGACTTGATAAATGAGTTTTTTGCCAAAGTGAGCTTTATTAGAGAAGCTGGTCATATCATCAGCTACTTAGGGGTGGTTGGAGTTCTGTATGCTTTGGGTCCAGGCAGGATATATAATTTTCTTGGCACAAACGTCAGAGGTATGGACTTCCTTTGGCCCATCACTGCCTGTGGCTACTTAGCTGCTTTCATAATCTTCTTTGCAGCTAAAGAGGATGTTGAGCCTGTAAAGGTGAACCTAAGGCAGAATTTCATTGATAATTATCGAACATCAGTAGAAGGAATAAAATACAGCAAAGCCCACCCAATTATTCGCAAATTATTCTTATCAGGCTTCTTCTTAACAGCTAGCTATGTCTTATTTGCAGACATAGTTTATCAGCCCTTCCTGCTTAACCATGGCTTTGGCGCTGAAAAGATCGCTATTATCGTTGCTATTGCCTCGGTTATAGGGGCTATATTCAGCCTGGTGCCAAAGAGCTTGGAAAAGCAGTTTAAGACTGAGAAGCATTTCATTGAATTCACCATTATCCTCCAGATGGTTCTGCTCATAGGGTTGTTCTTCTTGCACAGCATATTCGCCTTTGGCATGCTGTTCTTTTTTATTTATTATAACATGTATAGCTTTCGCGAACCCATATTCCAGCCGTTCAAGCAGCTTTTTATGAAAGACAGCATCAGGGCCACTATAGGCTCAGTTGACAGCCTCATAAGCAGTGTTGCATGCGTGCTTGTGTTCCCTATTGCAGGATTCCTAGTTGATAAGTTCGGTGTTTTGAATACCACTCTCACAGCATTTTTCCCACTTATAATCGCGCTTATTATCATGCGCTCCATCAAGATGGAAAGCCGCATTGCCCATTAATTATTTAAACTTCCAAGACAAGGTTCTGAAAATGCTCTTCAAGAAAGGCGAACTGAAGATATTGTGGCCGTTTTACCTAAATGGATTCATGATAGGGCTATCTTTCATGATATACCCTTTCTTGGTTATCTATTTGAGAGGCCTAGGCTTTTCTTTTTTACAGATAGGCATCATAGCTGCAGCATATGATTTAGGAATGGTCCTTTTTGAAGTGCCTACCGGAGCGTTTGCCGATAGTGTTAGCAGAAAAACTTCAGTTATCATGGGCTACGCTCTTGCAGCAGCACCTTTCACTCTTATTTACTTTTTCAGCGACTTTTACGCGATACTGATTTTGTGGGTCCTCGGGGCTATTGGCATGACTTTTGTCAGCGGCGCTGATGAAGCTTGGGTCATTGACAATCTGAAGCACCACAAAAGAAAGGATTTACAGCATGAATACTTTATTAAAAATTCAAGCATAGCAAGCATAAGCGCAATCTTCAGCCCTTTTATTGGTGCATTACTGGTAAAGGCTGGCTTAATCCGGGTTCTCTGGCTCATCTTGGGAGGAGGATTCTTCTTAATAGCCTTAATGCTAGCAGCATTTGCTAAGGAGTTATATAAACCCCAAGCTGTGAACTTTAAGAAGGCATTTTCCAGAACCTTTCGCAACAGCGGGGAGGCAGTAAGGTACGTCAAATCAAACAGGCACATTTTCCTGTTTATCATCGGAAGCACATTTATTGCTCTCACCATGATAGGTGAGTGGGGATGGCAGCCATTCCTAGTGAAGCTTGGGTTGCCTACTTATGCGCTGGGATGGGTATACTCAATCCTGGCAATTGGCTGGGTAATTGTGCCATTTCTCTCCAAGCTATTTCTCAAAATGGAGCTTAGAAAGGCAGTTGCGATCATGACAGGCCTTCGTGTGCTACTGCTGGGGGCAATTATGTTTGTTTTTCCTCCTTTTTTCCTAATTGGAGCAAGCATCATGATATTTGATGGCTCATTCAAATCAATGCAAGAGCCCTTGCTGCGAACATACCTTCATAAATGGATACCGACCAATATAAGGGCTACCTTGGTTTCAATTAACAACATCGGCACAAGGCTTATTTTTGCGATGGGAGAAATAGCAGGAGGAGCTTTACTTGATGCTTTCGGTCCCCAGAAGGTCATTGCACTAGGGGCAGTGTTCGGCATCTTCGCTATCGCAACTTTCTGGAAGATTGGCAAGCAAAAGCTAGCGAAAGCTTCAGCCAAGGCAAGCCTAGGTTAATTTCTCGTGCATAAAAATATCTTTTCCCTATTGCTAATATTTCATAATTTGCCATAATTGGCAAAAACTTCTTAGCAAAAAAATATTTTTGGAAAAAAATTTGGATTTTTTTGAAAAAATCAAAATCGAAAATTTTAAATATGTAGTTGCACATACATTAGAGTAAGAAAAAATTTTTAGTCGAGAAAAAAAATAAAAAAATCAAGGGCAAAAAAGAGGCGTCCAAAAAAATTAATAAAAATACAACATGCAGGATAACGATAATAATTCTTTAACAATTTCTGGTGAGACAGAAGAGGAACCAGGCGGTACGGCTATACTCTTACACCCAGTTCTCCCTCTCTCAACCATCATATTCAACAATGAAGGGATAAAGAACTATCCCGGGGGCCAGTATTTAAGATGAACATGAAAGAGTTTCTGCAGAAATATCCTGAAGAAGAGGAAAACATCCGAAACGTCAGGAAAACTTATCCAATGAAAGTCACTAACTATTACCTTGGCTTAATCAAGGAGAAGGGAGATGCCATCTGGAAGCAGTGCATACCTGACCCTGTTGAGCTTGAGGACACTGTCAATGACGAGGACTCATTGCTGGAAGAGGATCACACTCCTGTTCCTTGCCTTGTGCACAGGTACCCTGACAGGGTTCTTCTATTGGCAAGCAACAAGTGCGCTACTTACTGCAGGTTCTGCACTAGGAAAAGAAAAGTAGGCAAGCAAGTAGCAATAACCCGAGAGACCATTACTAATGCTATAGAATATATTAGGCAGCACCCAGTGATAAGGGATGTCATCATCTCTGGCGGAGACCCGCTCATGCTGAGTGATGACGAGATAGAATTCATGCTAAAAGAGCTAAGAAGCATTTCTCATGTGGAGATAATAAGGGTCGGCACAAGAGTGCCTTGCACTTTCCCAGAAAGGATAACTCCTAAGCTTTGCGAGATGCTAAAGAAGTACCACCCGTTGTTCATGAACGTGCACTTCGAGCACCCAATGGAGATAACTTTTGAGAGCACCAAGGCTTGCGGAATGCTCGCAGACTCAGGAATACCTCTTGGCAACCAGACTGTGATGCTAAAAGGAGTGAATGACAAGCCAGAAATACTGGCGGAGTTGTTCCACAAGCTAGTCCAGATAAGAGTCAAGCCTTATTACCTTTACCAGGCAGACCAGATAAAAGGCACAGAGCACTTCAGGACAACCATCCAGGAGACTTTGAAGATAATGGAAAAGCTTTACGGCTTCACCTCAGGCCTTTGCGTGCCTCAGTTTGTTATTGATGCGCCAGGAGGAGGAAAGATTCCTCTTACGCCAGAATACTGCCAGTACTTGAATGAGGATGGTATAGTTCTCAGGAACTTTGAAGGCAAGGTTGTTGAGTACAAGAACCCCAAGCAAGCTATCAAGAGAAAGGCAGCAAACAAGATTCTCAGGATTGCAGTGGCATTCAACCTCAAGAAAGAGGCAGAGACAAGCATGCCAGAGGATGCTTATGCAGAGTTTGATGCAATAGAAGTACCCTTGGCTATCAAGAATGCTCTTGAGAAGAGAGGCTACATAGCTGACCTAGTTGAGGCTGATGAGAATTTCTTTGAGAAGATGAGGGATGGCAACTACAATTTTGTGTTCAACATAGCAGAAGGGCTGAATGCCGGAGCCAGGGAAAGCCAGGTTCCTGCAATCCTTGACATGCTCGGGATTCCTTACACAGGCTCAGGAGTACTAACTCAAGCCATAACATTGGACAAAGCCAGGACAAAACAAATTCTTCTCCATCATAGGATACCAACTCCCAAATACCAGCTGTTCACCAGCTGGAATGAAAAGATTAAGCCAGGCCTAGGCTTTCCTATGTTTGTGAAGCCTAATGCAGAAGGCTCATCCAAGGGAATAAGGAACAGCTCGCTTGTTCATAATGAGAAAGAGCTAAGAAAGATGCTCAAGTTTGTCATAGGCAACTACAAACAGCCAGCAATGGTAGAAGAATACCTTGATGGAAGAGAGTTCACAGTAGGAGTATTAGGCAACAATCCTCCAAGAGTGCTGCCAATAGTCGAAGTCACCTTTGACCACTTGCCTGACGGCGTGAACAAGTTTGATTCTTATGAGGTCAAATGGTACTGGGACAACCCTAATAACCCAGTCGACCCTGTGGTTTGCCCTGCTGATGTTGATGAAGTATTGAAATCAAGGATTGAGCAAGTAGCTATCAACACTTTCAAGGCGCTAGGTATTGTTGACTTGTGCAGGATGGATATCAGGCTTGATGAAGTAGGCATACCTAATGTGATTGATGTCAATGCGTTGCCAGGGCTTATGCCAGACCCTGTTGACAACTCTAGGTTTCCCAAGGCTTGCTTCACAGCAGGCATGAGCTATGACCAGATAATACATGCTGTTCTCAGCGAGGCGATGAAAAGGAATGGATTATACACAGAGGCAAGGAAGATAAAAAATGCGAATAGGAATCCTTTACAACTCAGTAGACAAGGTTGAACGCGGAAAAGACTCTGACAAGCTCGCTGACAATGAAGTCTTAGAGACAGCAGCAGCTGTGAAAGAGGCACTTGTTAGAAAAGGCCACCAGGTTTCTCTAGTTAGAGTAGAGCTTGACAAGATAAAGGGCTTGAAAAAGGATTATGACTTCATCTTCAACCTTGCAGAAGGGGTCAATAGCGACCATTTTGCAGAGCCCAAGATAGCTGCTGAGCTAAAAAAAGCCGGTATTCCCTTCTCAGGGGCAGGCAATTATGGCTTGTCAGTATGCATGGACAAGGTCAAGACCAAGAAGCTACTGCAAAAAAACTATGTGCCAACTCCAGAATATCAATTGTTCAAGAGGCCAGGCTCAAAGCTGAAAAAAAACCTTGACTTCCCGCTCATAGTAAAGCCAGCATATGAAGATGGCAGCATAGGCATAGACCTAGATTCCATTGTCAATAATGCAAGCGAGCTAAAATACAAGGTGAGCGAGATAATCAAGACCTATCGCCAGCCTGCGCTGGTTGAAAGATACATAGACGGCAGGGAGATAAACGTGGGAATAATCGGCAACAAGGGCAGCCTTTCTGTGCTTCCAATGTCAGAGATAGTGTTTGATTTCCCAGATAGCATGCCCAAGATTGTGTCGTTCAAGGCAAAATGGATAGAAGACTCACCTCAATACAAGGGGACTGTTGGAAAATGCCCAATAGAGCTGCCAAAGCACCTGCATGATAAATTAACAGAGGCAGCTAAGAAAGCTTTCCATGCGACTGGCTGCAGGGACTATGCAAGAGTGGACTTCAGGATAAACGGGAATGATGTGTATGCGCTAGAAGTCAACCCCAACCCATGCATCAACCCTAATGGGGCAGGGTTCATACGCTCAGCAAATGCAGCAGGCTATGATTATGATGCAATAATCAACAAGATTGTTGAAGTGGCAGCTGAAAGGCACAAGAATAACGCTCGCTAAGCCAAAAATGATTATTATTTTCCAAAAAAAATAGTTTTTTCTTTATTTTCTTGCGAAACATTTTTATAATCCAAAAATAAAAAAATATATGGAAAACAAGGCATAACATCTTATTCGTCGACAAAAAAAAACGACTTATGCCTGTTGTAAAACTGAAAAATAACATTTAAAACAAGCAAAATAAAAAAAATTGAAAAAAAATAGCATAAATAACCAAAAATGAAGGTATTAATCATTTATTCAGATGGGGAAACAGCCATCCAATCAGCAGAAGACTGCAAAGGCCGGAGCGATGATGAGAACATCCAGAATGTGAGCGACGCGCTTGTAAGCCTTGGGCATGAAGCGCAAAAAGTAGTGGCTGATGAGACTGTATTCCAGAACTTGTTGCGATTAAAAGATGAGACTGATATAGTTTTCAACCTTGCAGAGGAAGGATACAAGCAGGACACTCACACTGAGCCGCACATCGCTGCGCTATTGGAGATGCTAGGCTTCAAGTTCACAGGCTCAAACTACATGTGCCTGGCGAGCTGCCTGGACAAGGCAAGAGCAAAGCAGCTATTTGTTGTCAATGGCTTGTCAACACCGAAGTTCATCATATTTAACAAGGAGATAAATGAGGAAGTCAAGATAAACGGGCTCAAGTTCCCGCTCATAGTCAAGCCAGGCAAGAGCGATGGAAGCGTGGGCATACGGCGCAATTCTGTTGTTGAGGACGTGCCTAACCTGGTCCTTAAAGTGAATGAAGTGATAAAGGCTTATGAGCAATCCGCGCTGGTAGAGGAATTCATCGACGGCAGGGAGATCAATGTCGGAATAATAGGCAACAGGAGGCTGACAGTGCTTCCGATGTCAGAGATAATGTTTGACCTTCCGCCAGAAGAATGGAACTTCGTGCCGTACGAAGCAAAATGGCTTACCAAGACCAAATACTACAAAGGCACAACACCCAAATGCCCAGCAGAGATAGCTCCTGAGCTAAAAGAAGAGATTGAGGAGCTTGCAAAGAAAGCCTACAACCTGATGGGAGTGAGAGGCTACGGCAGAGTTGATTTCAGGATTGACGCAAGTGGCAAGCCCTATATATTAGAGGTAAATCCTAATCCAGACATCTCAAAAGATGCAGGCCTTGCAAGGATGATAGTAGCCCACGGCATGACCTACGAGGAGCTCATCGACAAGATTGTCAGGATGGGCATCAACAAGGACGACCAGGAGATAAGGATTATTATCTGATTAGCAGGAGAATAAAAAAATTAATTCTAAAAATTTATATATTACTTCTTTCTTTAATAGGTAATGCCTAGGAAAAAGAGGAGTGATAATAAGAAGTTCATTGTGGTCACAGGCGGTGTTCTCTCTGGCTTGGGAAAGGGTGTTGCTGCTGCTAGCATTGGCAACCTCATAACCAAGGCTGGGCTCAAGGTCATTCCTATCAAGTGCGATGGCTATCTTAATGTTGACCCTGGAACCATGAACCCTACTGAGCACGGTGAAGTGTTTGTTCTTGATGATGGCGGAGAGGTTGACATGGACTTTGGCCATTATGAAAGGTTTCTTGGCGTGATTTGCAAGTTCAACTGGAACCTGACCATGGGCAAGGTGTATGAAGCCCTGAGAATCAAGGAAAGGAGAGGGGATTATCTTGGCAAGACAGTGCAACTGATTCCTCATGTTACTGACCATATCAAGGAATGGTTTTACAAGGTAGCTGATGAGGAGAACGCAGATGTAGTGCTCATAGAGGTTGGAGGCACTGTCGGCGACATTGAGAATGAGCTTTACATAGAAGCCTGCCGCCAGCTAAAGCGGGAAGTAGGCGCAAGCAACATACTCTACGTCCACCTGACTTACATTCCTATTCCTGGCAATGTCCATGAGCAGAAGAGCAAGCCAACACAGCAGTCAGTTGCCCTGTTAAGAGAGAGGGGAATTGACCCTGACATAATCATCGGTCGGTGCTCTGAATATCTTGATACTCACATAAAAAAGAAGATAAGCACTTTTTGCGATGTAGAGGAGAACGGAGTTATTTCTGGGATTGATGTTGACTGCGTCTACAAGATGCCAGTGATATTCTCAGATGAAGGCATCAACTTCATAATCAAGGAGAGACTTGGCATTGACTCGGGTGTCAAGCCTGAGTGGAAAAAACTTGTTGACAACCTTGACAAGCTCGACAAAATAGTGAGTATAGCAATCTGCGGCAAATACACCAAGCTAGAAGACTCCTATGCAAGCATACTTGAGGCTTTGAAGCATTGCAGCGCCAACCTCAAGGCCAAGATTTGCGTGAAGATGATAGATACTGAAAAGGTGACTAGTCAGCACGACGCAAGAAAGCTGCTTGAAGGGATTAATGGAGTGATTGTGCCTGGAGGGTTTGGCAGCAGGGGAATAGAAGGAAAGATACAAGTAGTTCAGTACTGCCGCGAAAAAAACATACCATTCCTAGGAATATGCCTAGGATTGCAGCTAGCCACAGTTGAGTTTGCAAGGAATGTGTGCGGGCTCAAAGATGCCAACACCACAGAAGTTGACCCAAAAACCCAACACCCAGTCATTGACATCATGCTTGAGCAAAAAAAGATTGTTGACAAAGGAGCGACCATGAGGCTAGGAGCTTATCCCGCTGTGATGAAAGAAAAAACCATCATCTGGCACTTGTACGACAAGCAAAAAGAAGTGAGCGAGAGGCACAGGCACAGGTACGAAGTAAACCCTGATTATCACGAAACACTTCAAAAGCACGGATTAGTGTTCTCAGGCATGAGCCCAGATGGGAAGCTAGTTGAGTTCATAGAGTTGCCAAAGGATAAGCACAAGTACTTTGTAGGAACCCAAGCCCATCCGGAGCTGAAAAGCAAGCTGGAAAAGCCAGGGCCGCTGTTCTATGGCTTGGTGAAGGCTTGCATTGAGTGAGCTTATTTGAATTTCTTGCGATATATTTATAAGGTTCCGTATTCGTTAAATGAGATATGGATTTAAGGGACATCAAGACCTTAAAGGGCATAATAAATGAGCTCCAAGGATACCTAGAGCGGCACATAGAAGCAGATAATGAATTATTTTCAAAACTAAAAGATTTGGTTTTCTTGAGGAAAGATGCTACTGAGCTTGAGCAGAAATTTGACAAGATACACAAGACCATAAAAGCCGACCTTGAGAAAGCCTTTGCTATGGCCCAAGAGAGCGAGAAGCGCATTCAAGAGGGAAAACTTTCAGCAAGGGAGATAAACCTAATATTTCCTTATCTGCTCTCATATGAAAGATTGCTTTACCAATCAAAGAAAGGCCTTATAATCCAATTCGGACTTAAGAGCGAATATGATCTTTTAAGTGATTTTTTGCACGAAACTGAGAAGAAGGGATTTGACAAGACCGTTTTGGAGCTAATCAAGGCACACATCTCTTATTATCACGAGATGTCCATAAATGAAAGGATGGTTACTGTGCAGAGGATGAAAGAAAGGCTTTCTGAAAAAGTAAAGACGCACTTCAAAATCAAGAGAAAGATGATAATCTTCAACAGGCCTGAGATTAATGATATCATAGCTATTGGCCATGCCAGGGTGCATCTTAATATTTATTTTGACAAGGATTTGACAGACAAGGATATAGGCGAATCACTTGAAAACTACATTAACGCCCTGTCTGCTAGTGCTGAGAGCTATCTGGCTCAAAATCATAATCCTGAAATAGCAAGGATAAGCTTTATTATAGAACAAAAGGCTAGGCACCTGGCAGATAGGAACCTTAAAGACATTGAAGAGCTTTGGCTTCACCAGCTCAAAATCATGTTCACAGATATCCTGAGCAAGAATCAGGACTTGATAATAACCCCTTCTTTTCAGTATCAGGTAAGGATAAAGAAGAATGAGGGGAACATTGCTTATTGCGACGGACACTCACGAATCGACCATTACCTGTTTGGGTTGGAGATAGGCACACTCATATGCTCCTATCTGATTTGCGATAATTTTTATGAAGCAATCCCAAAATCAATTTTTTCCAGCCTGCAGGGGCTTGTAGCCAGGCAGATTGCTGATGTTAAAGGCTCGGTCGCGAAGTTTTATGGGCCAATAAGCATGACTTTGCAAAGGATGGAACAAGCCATTCAATATTATCGGACCCTTTCACTATATTCTATTTATGCACATGAGACGGAACATGCTATTGACAGGAAATACTTATTCAAGCTGGATAAGCTAAGGCCTTTACTAGAGCACATGATAATGAAATCAGAATTCTACAAGGAACATGAGACACTGAACCTGGGTTCTGGGCTTCTAAATCTCATGATATTTTATCTATCCTGCAGGCAGGAGGCACCTACACAGATCAGGGAATTCATTGTCAACCACGAAGATAATATAGGAAAGAACCGGGCGTATAGCTTAATAAACCCGATACCGGCTCTGGCCGGAAAGAACCTCATCCAAGACATGAACAATATCATAAAGAAGTTGGAGAATAATAGTGATATCGATGTCAGTGGGTTTGAATATGGCTTCAGCCACCTGATAAACATGACGATTTTCTTTGCTGATTGCCTAAAAAACAAGATAGACTTAGTGATGTTAGACAATAAATCCATGAGCAAGCTTACATCAATATTCCCAAAGGCCGCTCCTATGATGAATGGTTTCTCTAGAATGAATAATATAGGCGAAGGCACACCCGAATGGTTCTTGCTTAAATCAGTAAGGGAAGGCACAGATAATCAGTTCATAGAGATACTCAAGAGAAACAATATCCCGAGATTTTCAATCGGAAAGATTCATCTCCTTATACATAATAATATTGAGTTCTATGTATTCAGGCCTCCTGTGAGCGTTATGAAAACGACCCTGGCAAAGATCCAGAAGTCCGATGAAGTCACCTATTTTGATATGTATGAGAACGCATGCAACACCCTCAAAATACCTGAATCTGACAGGCTGCTGTCGGTAAAGAGAATCAAAGATTTGGCAGAAAAGCTTTCCGAGGCCAATGACATCCTGATAAAGAGGGCGGGCTTCCACTCCTAAGCATCCACACCTTAAATTAACAATATTTTAATATAACACACGCAACCCTCAAAGCAAGGTGATGTAAATGGCTGAACAAGAAAAAGCTAAAAAAACAATAAGGCAATCAACCTCAAAGCCTCAGTTCAAGAATAGTTTTGATAAGCTAAAAAAACTATTCTTCTCTCCAAAGGCCTTCTTTGAAGGAGTGGCATGGGAAACTGATTATCTTGCTCCTTTGCTGTTCTTTGTCATAATCCTTGTAATAGCGCAGTTCATCAATACTCTATTGAGCATTCCTTCAACGCTCCAGCAGCCGCTGGGAGTGATTACAGTGATATTTTCATTCTTTGGAATTGCTGTAGGAGCAGCCATAGGCTTTGTGGTCCCTTTCATAAGCGCAGGGATAAACCATCTCGGAGTCTTGATGTTTGGCGGCAGGAAAGGCTATTACAGTACCTTCAAGCCAACCACTTATGCCATGGTCATAGGGGTTGTTTATGGGCTTATCCTAGGCATCGCTAACTTCATCCTTAGCATTGCCCAGCCTTTTAACCCCGCAAGTTCAATCCCAACAAGCTTTTCAGACTTCATAAGCATTATACCAGGCAGCTATATAGCGGTTAATGTCTTAATCTACCTGGCGTCCATGATTCATACTATCTGCGCTGAAGTGATAGGGATATCCAGGTTCCAGGAGATGAGCAAGGCAAAGGCTTTCTTTGCAGTGATAGTCATGATGCTCATCATGCTGGTAATCATAGCTACTGTGACAATCCTAGCATTCAAGTTCGTCTCAACGCTTATGCCAGCGCCGGTAGTGTGAGACTAGTGCATGAAGAATGTAAAATTATCCTTTTATTTTTTCCTGCAGACACAGATGCCGAAAATCGGTATTTTGCAGAATAGCTCATAAGCATCAGGGTCATACTTCTTGAACTCAGGTATTGGCTTGCAGTCAATATAGTCTATCAGCTCAAATCCCGCATCCCTTATTGCCTTGAGATAACTCCTGAAAGTCCTCTTGACAACTTTCAACCTCATGCCTGGCAGCATATCAAAGTCCTCAACGCCTTCCCGCCAGCTTCTTCCGAGATTAAGCTTTTTTCCTGTCTTCTTGTCAATGAAATAGCCAAGCCCACGGATCTTGATGTCATCATTCTCATAAGCCTCCCTTGCCATGGCAATAGGATGATTATCTGAGGTATAAAGCAGCCCGCCTTTCTTCATCACTCGGTTGACCTCTAGCAAGGCTTTTTTCAAGTCCTTGATGTAATCGGTGACAAGGCTTGCAGTCACAACATCAAAAGTGCCGCTGGCATAAGGCAGCTTGTTCATTGACCCAACCTTGAAATCAACTCCTTTGCAGCGCTCCCTTGCCATCTCAACCATAGTCTTGCTTATGTCAATGCCTTGCACCTTTGCGCCTTTGTTCACATAAGCTTTTGCATGCACTCCTGCTCCGCAGCCCACATCAAGCAATTTCTTGCCCTTGATATTTCCGACTGCCTTGATCATGCAAGGAACTTCAAGAAACTCATTATAGACACGAAAAACATTCTTCTCATCCCTGCTCTTCTGATACTCTGCACCAAACTCATCATACATGCGCTTGGTGTGCTCTTCAACACTTTCTTTTCTTTGATTTTCAGTAGATTTGCTTTGCATTTTTCACACTCTCCTCAATTAATTTGTCAATCTCAACCTTGGCCTCTTCTGCCTCAAGTTTCGCAACAGTCGAAGTTGTTGCTGGGTGCTGCGGCAGGTAAGGGCAGCCAGGGCTTTTCTGGATAGACCTGTCATAAGTCCCTAGTTTCCTTGCAATCTTGATAGTGTCGTTCTTATCAAAGCTAATAAGTGGTTGGAGTATCATCATCTTGACAGCTGGCTGGATAACTGCAATGTTGTCAAGGGTCTGGCTTGCCACCTGCCCCATGTTCTCGCCAGTTATAAGAAAATCGCACTTCTCTTTCTTGGCAAGCTTCTCAGCAACCCTTAGCATGGTCCTCTTGCAGAATATGCAGGTGAAGCGAGGATTGCACTTCTCGCGATAATCATCATGCGCATGGCTTATGCTTGCAAAGAATAATTTCTTTACGCCAACTTTTTTTGCCAAGTCAATGACTTTCTTATCTTCTTTTTCATTATTATGCATCCTAAGGTGCAGGGCAATCACCTCAACACCCTTCTCAATCATCATGGCGCCAGCCACTGGGCTGTCAATGCCTGAGCTAAGCAGTAATAAGCCTTTCATGGATGCAAGGATGATAAAGGGCTTTTTAAGTGTTTTTGAAAAAAAGCAATAAAGCCTCACATTGAAGAATCTTGTTTAAGGTTCTCAGAAGAAATCTGTTCAGCCTTTTGCAGGTCAAAAAGATATGTTTCACCCAGAAATTCACCCTTAAATAATCCCAGCGTGAACTACCGCTGGTCTCGCCTCTTGGCTCGACCGCGTGGCGTCTAGCGACTGACTAAACGACGTAGTTCACTAATGTTTTTTGCTCATTAGAATTCCAATGCTTCTTCTGGCCTTCCAAAATATATCTTTTAACAGTTTCAGAATTTACCGCGCCGACTGTGCGATGAAAATATCCGCTGCTCCAGAATTTATCCCCCCAAAGCTTTTCCTCAAAAAGATACTTATGACCTTTGCGCATCATCCTGCTAGAATAAGCTTTAAGTTGACCTGCTAAAACAGGAATCTTCCAATTCTTCCAGCCCTTAACAAACAAATGCAAGTGATC